>Ga0306920_100008440_pt1 | contig 13676 bp, 12 predicted proteins | sample flu12Cox44000170_FD_204666 | JGI IMG/M metagenome (GOLD analysis project Ga0306920, IMG submission 204666) | Lab enrichment of tropical soil microbial communities from Luquillo Experimental Forest, Puerto Rico - flux4day.12C.oxic.44.000.170 (v2)... | ecosystem: Environmental > Terrestrial >... | reverse complement strand
AGCATTGAACATGCGGGCCCGCGCGCGGGACGGCGTCGAAAACGCACTAGAGCAAGCACCGGGCGGACGGTCGAACACGATGCGGAAGCCTAGCGGCGCGGCGCACGACCGAGCGGCAACAGGTGTGCACTAAATTACCGTTGGTCACTCTGCGGCTTCGTCCTTAAGAGCTGCTGCGGTATGATGGCGGTCCTAGGGGATGGCGGGGCGGTACAGCACATGACAAGGCTTTGGCGAGCAAGCGGTCGGTGGGCCGCCGCCGGCACAGGCATCGCTTTGGCTGTGGCGCCAGTCATTGGGCTGGCGGCTGACTTGCCGGCGGCGCCGGCAGCAGCGCCGGCGACCTACGTGGCCCCGGTGCCGGACTGGATCGTGACCGTCGGTGGGGAATTGCGCCTTGGGCCGAAATGGCCTGGCGCGCCCGAGGGCACATTCGCCCTGACCGGTGGTCCCCTGTTCAGCATCCGTAAAGTGGGAACGCCACCCGATTTTTTTGGCCCGCGCGACAGCTTTGGCTTTCCCCTTCTCGAGCTTGGGCAGATCAAAGCCGGCCCAGCCGTGCAGATCATTTGGCAGCGCAAAGCCTCGAGCGACACGGCGCTCAACGGCCTGGGCGACATAAATTACGCGTTGCAGGCAGGCGCGTTCGGCGAATATTGGCCGATGCAGTGGCTGCGCTTACACGGCGAAGTGCGGCAGGGCTTCGGCGGCGAAAAAGGTGTCACTGGCGATCTCTTCCTGGACGCGGTCGTTCCGGCCGGACAATTCCGATTTTCGGCGGGGCCGCGGTTGACTGCCCAAACCACCGCCGCGGTGAGCCCGTATTTCAGCATCACTCCGACTCAGTCCGCCGGTTCGACCGTGGCCGGTCTGCCGGCGCTTCCGGTCTATCATGCCGATGGCGGTCTCTATTCGTATGGCGCCGGGGGCCAGGTCGAATATTTCTTCAACGCCCAATGGGCAACGCATGCATTTGTTGAGTATCAGCGGCTGACCGGTTCGGCAGCCGATTCACCGTTGGTCATCGAGCGCGGGTCGCCGAATCAAGTGACCTTCGGACTCGGCGCGACCTATGCGTTCACCACGCATCCATGGTGGTGAAGCCGCGGATGGCTAGCGTCGTCCCTCTCTTCGCGTCATGAAAGCCAGCCGCTCGAACAGGTGCACATCCTGTTCGTTCTTAAGCAGCGCGCCGTGGAGCGGCGGAATGAGTCGTTTCGGATCGCGCTCGCGCAACGTTTCGATCGAAATATCTTCGACCATCAGAAGCTTGAGCCAATCGAGCAGTTCCGACGTCGACGGTTTCTTCTTCAATCCCGGCACCTCGCGGATTTCGTAGAACAACTTGAGCGCCTCGCCGACCAGCCGATGCTTGACGTCGGGAAAATGGACCTCAACGATCGCCCGCATCGTGTCCGGATCCGGAAAGCGGATGTAATGGAAAAAACACCGGCGCAGAAACGCGTCCGGCAATTCCTTCTCGTTGTTTGAGGTAATCACGACGATCGGGCGACGTCGCGCATGGACCGTTTCGCCAGTCTCGTAGACGAAGAACTCCATGCGATCGAGTTCTTGCAGGAGATCGTTGGGAAACTCGATATCGGCCTTGTCGATCTCGTCGATCAGCAGCACCGGCCGCTCATCGGCGACGAACGCCTCCCACAGTTTGCCGCGTTTGATGTAATTGCGGATATCCTTGACCCGGACATCGCCCAATTGGCTGTCGCGCAGCCGGGTTACCGCGTCATATTCGTAAAGACCTTGAAGTGCTTTGGTGGTCGATTTGATGTGCCATTCGATGAGCGACACGTCCAGCGCCTTGGCGATCTCGAGCGCCAGGACGGTTTTGCCGGTCCCGGGTTCCCCTTTCACCAGGAGGGGGCGTTCGAGCGCGATTGCGGCGTTAACCGCAACCTTTAAATCATCGGTAGCGACATAGCCGCTGGTGCCTTCGAAACGCATGAAACGCCTGCCTCCCGGGCGCAAATTAGATCAGTCTGGCAAAGCGCCACACGCACGGGCCGCCGCCACAAATGCGCCAATCCGGGCTGACCACAGCTGCGGCGTTCCGGGCGCACGATCTTGTTGTCACTGTCATGTAGCTTGGATATAAGCCGCCGCGCGAGAGGGCGCTTCGCAAGTTGGTTGCGGGAGTACACGCAAATGCAATTGTCTAAGGGTAAAAATCGGCGGACTCCGGACAAACTGCATAAGAACGGCAGGAGTGACGGGATTGGCCTTGGGGCTGATCCGAAATGCTATCGGCCTAGCGATAAAGAGCCTTTTATGAATGAGCGCCAGCGGGACTATTTCCGGCTGAAGCTGCTCAATTGGCGAGAGGACATCCTCAAGGAAGCCAAAGAGACCCTGCAGCACCTGCAGGACGAAAGCCAGAATCACCCCGACCTCGCCGATCGCGCGTCCTCGGAGACCGACCGCGCGATTGAGCTACGCGCTCGCGACCGGCAGCGCAAACTGATTGCCAAGATCGATGCTGCGCTGCAGCGTATTGAGGACGGTACTTACGGCTTTTGCGAAGAGACCGGCGAGCCGATCACGCTCAAGCGTCTGGAAGCGCGGCCGATTGCTACCCTATCGATTGAGGCCCAGGAACGTCACGAGCGGCGCGAACGAGTCTACCGCGACGACTGAGGGTCACGCGACCCGCCGCGTGCCGGCGGCTCGGGCCGATCACATAAAACCGCGAAGCCGGACCGACGCCGGCAATTCCAATTTTGCCGCGGCAAGCTCCTTTGTTATATACCCGACATTGACAGCGGTCGCGCTAGCTTTGACAATTTTCGGATGCAGATCACCGCTGCCGTCGTCCGTGAACGTTCCGCCCCTTTCGCGTTAGAAAAACTGAAGCTCTGCGAGCCGCGCCCGGACGAGGTCATGGTGCGCGTAGTGGCAAGCGGCATGTGCCAGACCGATTTGCACGGCGACGGCTATTTCGCTTCGCCTTATCCCGCGGTTTACGGTCACGAGGGTGCTGGCGTGGTGCATGCAGTGGGCAGTGCGGTCCGCTCATTGGCGCCGGGCGATCATGTTGTGATGTCGTTTCCGTGGTGCGGCGCCTGCCCGAACTGTCAGCATCATAAATATTGCTACTGCATGCACGGACGTCGCCTGAAAATGCACGGCAGGCGCGACGACGGCTCGACGCTGATGTCGAAAGATGGCGTGCCAGTCTATAGCGCGTTCTTTCAACAGTCTTCGTTCGGCACTTACGCGCTGACCCAGGAACGCTATGCGGTGAAAGTACGAAGCGACGCGCCGCTGGAAGTTTTGGGGCCGCTCGCGTGCAGTGGGCAAACAGGAGCTGGAGCGCGGTTTTCAACGCCATGCAACCGCAGCCCGGCGACAGTCTTGCTATCTTCGGCGTCGGCGCCGTGGGGCTCTCGGCATTGATGGCGGCAAAGATTGTCGGCTGCGATCCGATCGTGGCCGTTGATGTGCGCGCGCACCGGCTGGCATTGGCGCGCGAACTCGGCGCCAGCCATACGATCGATCACACTGGCCGTGATAAAATTGTCGACGACGTTCGCGCCATCGTACCGGGCGGCGTGCGCTATGCGATCGACACGTCCGCTTTGCCGGCTGTGTTCCGAGAGGCAATCGAGGCGTTAATGCCGGGTGGGACCTGCGTGCTTCTCGGCAGTGCTCCGCCCGGGACCGATGTCGGGGTCGAAATGCCTTTCCTGCAGCAAGGCCGCACCGTGCGCGGAGTGGTCCAAGGCGAGAGCTTGCCCAAGGAATTCATCCCGCGGCTGGTCGACCTTATCGTCGCCGGAAAATTTCCGATTCAGAAAATGATCAAATTCTACGACTTCGCCGACATCAATCTGGCGGCTGCCGAATCCTCATCGGGTCTGGCGATCAAGCCGGTGCTGCGGATGCCTCAAAACGGATGACAGATTGGGGCAAACGACGGAATGGCGTCTAGCTGATCCGACCTCCCTCGGTCTGGCGTCCGTTGTCAGGTCTTCGAGGGCCGTCCCAACAGATTCGCCATTTCTTGTTCGAGGGTGTCGTAAATGGCGGTTTTGTTCTGGTTGGACTTGCTGGCGTCGGCAGGTGCCGGTCCTTGCTCACTGGCGCGCGGGTTGCGCGCTGCCGGCGCAGGCGGCGATGAATTGCTGCGCGGCGTCTCGGACGAGGCTGCCGGGCGTGCCGGACTGCCAGGGGTGCGTGCTTCGCCGGCAGGCTTGCGCAGCGCCGCTTCAAGGCGCTGGGCCATGTCGGCAAGGCTTTGGTCCCCGCCAGCTGCGTCGCCGGTTGCGTTGGGGACCGAAGGCGGCGGCGATGCCGGCCCAGCCGCTTGCACGGGCTTACGTGGTTCCAGGCGCGGCTCGGTCCGCTGCTCTTGCCGTTGCTCTTGTCGCTGTTCTTGGCGTGGTTCTTGGCGGTGCTCCGGACGCGGCGGCTCGGCAACGCGACTGCGCGACGCCGGCGTAATGCGCGTGGAAAGCTCGTCGGCGAGCGCGGCCAGATTATCGCGCTGGCGCGGCTCTTGGTGCGGACGGCCAGAGACATCATCATGCGGCGCATCCGGCCGTACGCCGGGGCGCGCTCCACCATTGGCCTCGGGCTGCAATGGCCACGAACCGCCGCCGGTGTCCGGCAGCGGAATTGCGCGGCTGATCGCCTCGATGCCCGCCGGAGCACGTCCCACATCGCGGGCCGCCGGAACAGCGCGCACGATATTGGGCTCGACAACGATGTCGGTCGGCCCACCGATCATCAACAGATGCTCAATATTGTCCCGCCGCACCAGAATGAGCCGGCGGCGATTGTCGACGCTGGCGTAGTCGATCACGGCAAGGCGCGGCTGCCGGCCGCGCGTACTAGTGCCCAGCCGACCGCTACCAAACCGTCGCACGGTCCACCAGATCGCGCCGATTACGCCAAGTATGATCAGAAACGACAGCAAGAATTGCACGGGAAGCGGCATCCCCGACCACGTCTCAAACATCCGCGCTACTCCCCGTCTCGATGGCGCGCCGACCGCGGCTAACGCTTGCCTCTAAAGGTTAATGGTGCCGGCGATATGCGCCCGGCCGGTTAAAACCAATGATTTAATAACGATAACCGGTTGCCCGCAAAAGCCGACGCCTGCAGCATTCTCATGGTTAACGGCGCTTTGAAGGCAAAACTGGTGGAACTCTGGCAGTTTAACGGAACCGGCGGCTAAACAGGCCCCTCCCTGCCGCAGTTGTGCACGTTCCTGTCAAACCTCTTGCGCGATTCAGCCACACAAGGCACTGGAAGCTGGCATGACAGAGCAGCTCATGTCGGTGCCTGCGATCAGCAAGGTCCCCGCTGGGTCTGTTTCGGGGGAATCGCGCGACGAAGAGATCGGACCGCCGCCTGCCGGCGCGACCGGCAGCGCCGAACGGGGCGGCAGTATTTGGATGGTGCTGCTGGTCGCGGTGGCGCTGATCGCCGCGCTTGGCGCCATCATGATGCTCGGCGGCAGCAATGCCGAGCTATACACGTTCGGCTTTCTCACCGTCCTGGCCAGCGTTGGCGTGTTCTCGCTGTTTGCCTTCGCCTGCGGAATCTTGCGGGTGCGTGCATCGGATCGCGGCAATCCGCTGATCAAAGCAGTCGTCGACGGCGCTCCGGAGGCGGTCGTCGTCACCGCCAATGATGGCCCCGTCGTCTATGGCAATCCGGCTTATCTCGGTCTGATCGAGGCAAGCGACGCCAAAGAACTGCGGCCGGTAGAGCGCGCCTTCATCGGCGATGCCGATGCCTCGGAGGCAATATATCGGCTGCTGCGAGCAGCGCGCGAAGGGCGGCAGCTCGAGGAAGAAGTGCGCGTCACCGGAATGAAGGATCGGCCCGCGCGCTGGTTGCGATTTCGCATCCGGCCGCTCGGCGGTGACAAGCGCGGCGCGCGCCTGACGGTGTGGTCGATCGCCGACGTGACGCGAGAACGTGAGCGTCAGGAGAACGTATTCCAGGAATTGCAGCACGCCATCGACTATCTCGATCATGCGCCCGCCGGGTTTTTTTCCGTCGCCCACAACGGCGACGTCGTCTATCTCAACGCCACACTGGCAAACTGGCTTGGTCATGATCTGGCCGAGGTCGGCTCCGGCGGCCTCAAGCTCGGCGAGTTAGTCGCGGGCGACGGTGCCGCGCTCCTGACCACGCTGCCGGCCACGCCGGGCGAGGTGAAGACCGAGGTGCTCGACCTTGATTTGCGTACCCGCAGCGGCGGTACGGTGCCGGTTCGCGTCTTGCACAAAATCGCCTATGGCGCAGACGGCACGCCAGGAGCGTCTCGGACGCTCGTCCTCAACCGGGCGCGCGACGACCGCAGCGATCCGCAGCGCGCCGCCGAAATCCGCTTCGTGCGCTTCTTTCATCATACGCCGATGGCGATCGCCACGATCGACAAACACGGCGGTGTAGTTCGCACCAATCCGCTATTTGCGCGCCTGTTTCACAGCGCGAGTTCGGTCGAGGCCAAGGAGCGTTCGATTGTTGCCACTGTGGCGCCGCGCGATCGCGAAGCGCTGCAAAGCGCGATCTGGCAGGCGGCGCTCGGCAAAACCGACATCGCGCCGGTCGACGCTATGTTGGCCGGCGACGGCGAGCGCTTCGGGCGGTTCTACGTCACCGCCGTCGAGGAGGAGGACCGCGACCAGGAATCCGCGATCGTTTATGCGCTGGAAACAACGGCGCAGCGCGAATTGGAAAACAAGGTTGCCCAACAGCAGAAGATGGAGCTGGTCGGTCAGCTCGCCGGCGGAATCGCGCACGATTTCAACAATGTGCTTTCCGCTATCATGATGGCGACTGACTTCCTGCTCAACGCGCACAAACCGACCGATCCGTCATTCGGCGACATCATGCAAATCAAACAGAATGCTAATCGGGCGGCGAGCCTGGTGCGGCATCTGTTGGCATTCTCGCGCAAGCAGACGCTGCGCCCACAGGTGCTCGATATCGGCGAAGCTTTGAGTGATCTGACCATGCTGTTGCGGCGTCTGATCGGCGAAAAGGTCGCGCTCGACGTCGTGCACGGGCGCGATTTGTGGCCGGTGAAGGTCGACATTTCGCAATTCGAACAGGTTATCGTGAACTTGGCGGTGAATGCGCGCGATGCCATGCCAAACGGCGGCAGATTGACCGTCCGCACCAGTAATGTGACGGCGCAGGAATCGGTACTTTTTAATGCCAAAGGCATGCCGGCGGCTGATTACGTGCTGGTCGAGGTCGCCGATACCGGGTTCGGCATCCCAGCCAATATTATCGGCAAAATTTTCGAGCCGTTCTTCTCCACCAAAGAGGTCGGCAAAGGCACCGGGCTCGGTCTTTCGACGGTCTATGGAATCATCAAACAAACCGGCGGCTTCGTTTACGTCGATTCGGTCGAGCATAAAGGCACGGTGTTTCGGATTTTCCTGCCGCGGCACGCCGCGAGCGCGCAGGATGTCGCAGCGGAGCGGGACGAGGCGGCCGCAGGGGCGCTGGCCGATCGCAAATCGCCGGACAGCGTCGATCTCACCGGACAGGGCACGATCCTGTTAGTGGAGGACGAGGAAGGTTTGCGCCAGCTCAATGCGCGCGGACTTGCCTCGCGCGGCTACACCGTTCTTGAAGCCGGCAATGGCATCGAGGCGATCGAAATGTTGGAGAATTCGGATAGCGAAGTGGACCTGGTCGTATCCGATGTCGTCATGCCGGAAATGGACGGGCCGACCCTGTTGCGGGAACTGCGCCGGCGCAATCCTAATCTAAAAATCATCTTCGTCTCGGGCTATGCCGAGGACGCCTTTCAAAAACACATGCCTACCGATGGCGAACGACCGGCCTTTCTACCAAAGCCTTTTACGCTCAAGCAGCTGGTCAATGCGGTGAAAGAGACGCTCGCAGCGTGATCTGGGCAGTTTCTTGGTCCCGGCGGTGCCCTGCGGCATGAGCGCGTGCGACGCTTTGCGACAGATCAGGCGGAGACTGCGCGGCGTAGATAACGGCGATACACACCGAGCTGCATCGCAAATCGGCCGCAGTCCTCGCGCTCGGTGCAGGCGAAAGGGCGTCGCCATGGACGCATCTGCCGCAGCCTTGACCGGGTTCGTGCCACGCGTGCGATCGCTGCCGCGGCTCGTGGCGTTTTTATTTCTCGCATTCGGAATTTTGTTGTGGGCAGAAGCGGATGCGCGGTCAGGCCGCGGCGCGCGTTTTTTCGACAGTGAGCGCGCAGTTGGGTTGAGCGCGCCGGCGCTCTTTGCGGGCCAAGAGGAAATTTCCCCCTGCGCCGCGCAACCGGCCTATCCCGCCGGTTCGTTGGGCGATTTGTTCAGCCGCCCTGGTCTGATCGGCGGCTTCGCGGCGGGTTTCTTGGGCGCGGGCATTTTCGGGCTTCTGTTCGGCCATGGCGTCATCGGGGAGTTGAGTGGCGTGCCATCCATTCTCGGTCTGCTTTTCCAGTTTGCCCTGCTGGTTGCGCTTGGCTGGTTGATCTGGGCGTGGTGGCGTGCCGACAAGTCGGCCGCCGCCGCGGAATTGTCGCTGCGCCAATTGGCCGATGCCTACGAGCGGGATCGCGACGCCGGCTTGCCGGAGCTTGGCGACGACGCTCACGGCAAGCCCAAGATCGACAGCAAAAATTCACTTGCCGACGAGGCGCATTCGCCGCTGTAAACCAAGAGCGGTGATCTGCGACTAAAATCTCGCCAAAGCACCGTTGCAATGCCTAATCAAGGCAGGCAGTACGCATGCAAGATTTTCGCTATCTTATTGCTTTCGACAGCGGCGACCGTCCGTTGTTTTTCAAAGGAGACATGATCATGGACATTTACACTTGCGGTTCGCGGCCGACGCGCCGCGGACCTGCCGAGAGCTTTACCGGCACGGTATGGCAGGAGCCAATCATCGAAGCGCCGGCGCCGGCGCGGGTGCGTGCGGGCTTGGTGCGCTTCGAGCCGGGGGCGCGGACAGCCTGGCATACTCATCCGCTTGGCCAGACCCTGTTCGTGGTCTCCGGCGCCGGACGCGTGCAAAGCTGGGGCGGCCCGGTGCTAGAGATCAAAGGTGGCGACGTCGTCTGGATTCCGCCGAACGAGAAACATTGGCACGGCGCGGCGCCGACAACGAGCATGGTCCATGTCGCCACCCAAGAAGCGCTCGACGGCAAACACGTCGTTTGGATGGAGCACGTCAGCGACGAGCAATACAAGGCGCCGGTGGGCGGTTAGCGCATGATCCCGAAAAGTGGGAACCGGTTTTCGGAAAAGATCATGCGCAAAAGAAGTCAACTAAATGCGCTATGAGCTCTATTACTGGCCGACGATCCAGGGTCGCGGCGAGTTCATCCGGCTGACGCTGGAGGAAGCCGGCGCCGACTACGTCGATGTGGCGCGCCGGGCAGGCAAACGCGGCGTGCCGGTGATGATGAAGCTGATGCAGGATCGCCGACTGCCGCGCCCGCCCTATGCACCGCCGTTTCTCAAGGCGGGCAAGACCATCGTAGCGCAGACTGCGAATGTGCTCTTGTTTCTCGGTCCGCGCTTGAAGCTTGCCCCGCGCGACGAAGCCGGCCGCTTATGGGCTCACCAATTGCAGCTGACGATTTCCGATCTCGTTGTCGAAATTCATGATACCCACCATCCGGTCTCGAGCTGGCTCTATTTTGAGGAGCAGCGGCCTGCCGCGCGCCGGCGCAGCAAGGATTTTTGGCGCTACCGCGTGCCAAAATTCCTCGGCTATTTCGAGCGCGTGCTGAAAAATAATGGCGGCAAATTCCTGGTCGGCCGCCGGCTCAGCTATGTCGATCTGTCGCTGTTCCAGATTATCGAAGGCCTGCGCTACGCGTTCCCGAAGCGGATGAAACACTTCGAGCGGAAAATTCCCGATCTGATCGCGCTGCATGACCGGGTTACCAAACGTCCACGAATTGCCGCTTATCTGGCATCGCCGCGGCGAATTCCATTCAGCCAATGGGGCATCTATCGTTATTTCAAGGAGCTCGATGCGTAAGCTTGAATGCCGGCCGCTGGCAATAGCGAAACGCTCAGGCTAAGGACAGAAAAACACGGGGAGAGCATGGCGGGTTATCTGCAGAATTTCGATCTGACCCACGGCATCAACATATTGCGTCTGATCTGTGGGCTGTTTTTTATCCCGCACATCTACGCGAAATTCTTCGTGCCCGAAGCGCTCGGCTTCTTCGTTGCGGCAAAGTTCAGGCCGCCGGCGGCATGGATGTACACCGCTTGCGTGATCGAGACGTTTCTCGCCATCGGGCTGATTTTCGCGCTTCTGCCCGTCCTCGCTGGCGCGCTCGGCTTCGTGCATTTGCTGGTCGCCGGCGCGGCGGTCTGGAAAGTCACCAAGGGCAAGTGGCTGTGGAATATCGGCGGGTTTGAATATTGCCTGTTCTGGGCGCTCTGCTGCCTTGTCGTCGCGATGTATTATGCCGGGTTGGGATGACGCATAATTTGCCACGGCCGGGCTTGTGGTCGAGACGCGGATTGAGGAGTTTCGCGGATGATCAATGCAGCCATTGTCGGTTTGGGCTGGTGGGGCAAAACGCTCGTCGAGTCGGCCGCGAACAGCGACGCGATCCGCTTTGTCGCCGGCGCCACCCGCACCGTTTCACCCGAGGTCGAGACATTCGCCAAAAAGCACGGCTTTCGCCTGCTGCCGAACTATGATGCGGTGCTCGCCGACCATGAGGTGAATGCCGTGGTGCTGGCCACGCCGCATTCGATGCATGGCGCGCAGGTGATCGCGGCGGCCGCGGTCAACAAGCACATATTCTGCGAGAAGCCGTTCACCTTGACCAAGCGCGAAGCGGAAGATGCGGTGGCCGCGGTGCGCAAAGCCGGCGTGACCTTGGCGCTCGGCTACAATCGCCGCCTGCATCCGGAAATGATCAAGTTACGCGAGATGATCCGTGCCGGTGAGCTCGGCACGATCCTGCACGTCGAAGCGACCATGACCTTTCCGAACGTGCTGTTCATCAATCCCAGCCATTGGCGGGCCGATAAAGCGGAAACGCCGTGCGGCGGGCTGATGCCGATGGGGGTTCATGCCATCGACGGCATGATCGATCTGTGCGGTCCAATCGATCATGTCTTTGCGCAAAGCTTCCGCCGCGCGGCAACGATCGATGCCGACGACACCACCTCGATTCTCCTGCGCATGAAAGAGGGCATGTCCGGTTATCTCGGCACCATGACGACAACCGGGCCGGGCTTCAGTTTCCAGGTGTTCGGCTCCAAAGGCTGGCTGCGGCTGGAAGGCGTCACCCATGTCGCCGGCGCCTCTTCGGACGAGCGCCGCACGCGGCTGTTCGGCACATGTAAATTCCAGCCGGTCAAGGGCGAGGCCAAGATCTGGCAAGCGGCGACGATGGATATTTCGCACGCGGCGCTTGAGACTTTCGCTAAAGCGGCGGCCGGCGGACCGGCTCATCCCATTCCCTACGATCAGATGATCCACGGCGTTGCGGTGACGGAAGCGATCGTGCGCTCGGCGGGTTCAGGCAAGGTCGAAACGGTCTCTTGAAGGAAACAACGCCATGGATCTCGGCAACGGCCTTGGCCATCTGACCTATTCGACGCTGGTCCATCCCGGCGACAATTGGGAGCAGATGTGGTCGAGCCTCAATACCTATCTGCCGAAAGTAAAAGCGCGCATTGCCGGCAACAAGCCGTTCGGAGTGTCCCTGCGACTGTCCGCGGACTCCGCGCAGACGCTGGTCGGCAGCCAAGTCGAACGCGATCGGCTGAAGAAGTTTTTCGCCGATCACGACATGTATCTTTACACCGTGAACGCGTTCCCCTACGGCGCCTTCAAGGGCACCGTGGTGAAAGAGCAGGTTTATGAGCCGGACTGGCGCTCGGAGGAGCGCACCCGCTACACCATGAATGTGGCCACCGTGCTCGCCGATGTGTGCCAGCCCGATGTCGCGCCGTCGATCCAGAGCGCGCCGCTCGGCTTTAAGCCGCGCGTCACCGGCGGCGAGGTCGTAGCAAGCTACACAGACCATGTATTGCGCGTGGTCGGCCATCTGGTGGCGCTGGAAGCGCAGACCGGACGCACCGTAACGCTTGCGCTCGAACCGGAACCGTATTGCTTTCTTGAGACCACCGACGAGACGATCGCCTATTTCACGGAGCATCTATATTCCGGCGCCGCCGCCGAGAGCTTGGCCCGGCTTGCTCACATTCCCGTCGCCGAGGCCCATGGTGTGCTGCGCCGGCACCTCGGCGTCGTGTTCGACATCTGTCATCAGGCGGTCGAATACGAGAATATTGCGCAGAATCTGCAGAAGCTGGTGGACGCCGGAATCCCGATCTTCAAGTTGCAGGAAGCCGCCGCCTTGCACATGCCGCAAGTGACGCAAGCCATTGTCGACGCGCTCAAACGTTACGCCAAGACGATTTACCTGACGCAGACGGTCGAGAAAAAGAACGGCAAGCTGACCCGGTTCCTCAACCTCGAAGACGCCTTCGCCGCCTGGGAGAAGGATCCCGGCCCGCGCGAATGGCGCACCCACTTCCACGTGCCGGTATTCCTCGACGATCTTGGGCCGTTCCGCACTACGCGTTTCGCCATCGAGGAGGCGCTGCGGTTTCACAAGCAGAAGCCGCTGTCGCGCCAGCTCGAAATCGAGACTTACACCTGGGACGTATTGCCCGCGAATCTCAAGACTGGCGATATCGTCGACTATGTCTGCCGCGAGCTCGAATGGGTGCGCGGGCAGTTGAGCTGACGCGAGGTTCCGCTCATTCCCGCGCAAGCGGGAATCCAGCAAGTTGCGATACATCGCTGGGTCCCCGCTTTCGTGGGGACGAGCAGTCAGTGCTGCGCGATGTATTTTGTTTGAATCGAGGAGGCCCAAAATGAAAGCCGGATTCATCGGGCTCGGCCGCATGGGCCAGGCTATGGCGCGCCGCTTGCTCGACGGCGGCCATGATCTCGGCGTTTACAATCGCACCGCTGACAAGCTGAAACCCTTGGTCGGCCTCGGCGCCAAAGCGCTCGACTCGATCAAAGCGGTGGCGATTTACGGCGAAGCAGTTTTCACCATGCTGGCGGACGACGCCGCCGTCATGGACGTCGCGAGCAAGCCGGCCGGCCTTGTCGAATCGTTGCCGCGCGGCGGCATTCACATTTGCGCCGGCACCCACAGCGTCGCTTGCATTGCCGAGCTCAAGGAACGGCACAACAAAGCCGGACAGGTTTTATTGGCAACACCGATGCTCGGCCGCCCGGAAGTGGTGCTGTCGGGGCAGGCGGGTATGGTGCTTGCCGGTGTCAAGGCAAGCGTGGACCGCTGCCGGGCGCTGTTCGACGCGATCGCGCGGCGAACTTTCGAGGGCGGTCCGGATCCGGTCGCCGCTGCGGCGATCAAAATCGCTAATAATTTTGTGCTCGGCTGCGCCATCGAAGCGATGGGCGAGGGCTTTGCGCTCGTTCGCAAATATGATGTCGCGCCAGAGGTTTTTCTCGACGTGATGACCGACGGCCTGTTCGCCTGTTCCGCCTATAAAGTTTACGGCAAGATCATCGCCGAACAGCGCTATCAGCCGGCTGGGCAACGCGCAGTGCTGGGATTGAAAGACGCCAATCTCGCGCTTGCCGCCGGCGAAGCCGTCGGCGTGCCGCTGCCGAGCGGCAATGTCTGGCGCGATCGCCTGGTCGGTGCG
>Ga0306920_100008439_pt1 | contig 13676 bp, 8 predicted proteins | sample flu12Cox44000170_FD_204666 | JGI IMG/M metagenome (GOLD analysis project Ga0306920, IMG submission 204666) | Lab enrichment of tropical soil microbial communities from Luquillo Experimental Forest, Puerto Rico - flux4day.12C.oxic.44.000.170 (v2)... | ecosystem: Environmental > Terrestrial >... | reverse complement strand
ATCTGCTGCGCGACCGTTGGGTCCATCAGGTAGGCGTCGGCGACGTCGGTCAAGCGACCGCCGGTGACGACGACCAGGGGACGGTAGGGGAGGCTCAGGCTGGCGGCCGTATCGAGGATCAAGCGCGCACCTTCGGACCGGTTCGGCGTCGTGTCTCCGATCTGGCCAGTCGCTGGTCGGACCAGCGGGGCGCCGATGCTGGTGGTCGGATCCGGGATGCCACGGAGGCCGCTCGCGCGCGCTGCGGCGACGAGCGCCCGCCAACCGGCCACGTTCGTCTCGATGTCCGGCCAGGGCGGGCTGCTATTCACGATGATGCCGGCGAGCTTCGAGCCGCCGCCGTTCGCCAGCAGCATGGCGTACTCGCCTTGCCAGTTGTCGGAGGCGCCGTCGTTGGCGAGCAGGATGGGGTTGCGCTCGTCGACCGGGAGCAGGCCGTGCGGCGCGCTCGAGCCCAGGTTGCGGCTCTCCGCGCAGCTCATCGCCAGCAGGGCGACGGCCGCGGCGACGGCGCGCTTTTCACTACAAGACCGGCCCACGTCTGCAGTAGGAGACATGATAGCAAGGACCTCGCTCGGCCTTTCTGCGTTCGTGACGGCAGCAGTTCTCGCCGCGGCCTGCCAATCGGGCGCGGGCGGAGGTGGCACGACGGGCGGCGGCACGACGGGCGGTCGGGGTGTTGGCGGCGCCTCCGGTACCACCGGCCTCGCGGGCGCGGCGGGCGGCGCGGGCACGACGGGCGCTTCCGGCGCCGGCGGTGGCGCCGGGACGGGGATCGGCGGTGCGGGAACCGCGGGTACGAGCGGCACGGCAGGGACGAGCGGCACGGCGGGTACGACGGGGACCGGGGGGAACGCGGCGAACGGAGGCAGCGGCGGCAGCGCAACGGGAGGGGCGACGGGTGCCGCCGGAACCGGAGGACGCGCCGGAAGCTCCGGCGGCGCCGCTGGCCAGGCGGGGACGGGTGGCGCCGGCGGTCTGGCCTGCACGTCGCCGCCCCCGAGCGGCGCGAGCTATTCGATCGACGCGACCGGCGTCACCTTCACCCTCAGCCCCGGGCGGATGCGCGTCCAGGTCTGCCAGGCCGACATCATCCGCGTCGCGTACGCGAACGCGTCGTCGATCCCGAGCAAGACGTCGCTGTCGGTCAGCGCGAGCTGGGGGACGCCGAGCTTCTGCGTGGCCGAGGCGGCGGGCGTCCTGACGATCACGACGTCGCGCATGAAGGTGAAGGTCACCGAGAGCTCGGGTCTCGTCAGCTACACGGATCTGAGCGACAGCGCCCTCACCTCCGAGTACAGCAAGAGTCTCACCGCGGCGACCGTCGAGGGCGTGGCTACGAACACCGTCGCCGCTGCCTTCAACTCGCCGACGAGCGAGGCGCTGTTCGGCCTCGGCCAGCACCAGGACGGCGTCATCAACCGCAAGGGGTCGACGCTCCACATGCTCAACGCCAACACCGAGATCCAGATTCCCGTGCTGGTGTCGAACAAAGGCTACGGCCTCTTCTGGGACAACTATTCGACGACGAACTTCGCCGGCAACGTCAGCGGGAACACGCGGTACAGCTTCAGCTCCGAGACCGGCGACCTCGTCGACTACTACTTCTTCTACGGCCCGACGATCGACCAGGTCATCGCCAACTACCGGACGACCACGGGCGCGGCGCCGCTCTTCCCCAAGTGGGGCTACGGCCTGTTCCAGTCGAAGGATCACTACCAGAGCTCGTCGGAGCTCATGTCGGTCGAGAACGGCTACCGCAGCAACAACATCCCCGTCGACGTGATCGTCCAGGACTGGCAGTACTGGTCCCCCTACGTCTGGGGCTCGCAGCTCATGGACCCGACCCGCTATCCGGATCCGGCCGCGCTGGTCACCGCGCTGCACGCGGCGAACGTCCACACGATGATCTCGATCTGGCCCCTCTACCAGACGCGAAACCCCGCGACGCCGATGGTCACCGGCGAGCTCGACAACTTCAACGCGCTGAACGCGATCAACGCGCTCTACCCCGACACGACGAGCGGTGGCCTCTACCACTTCTACGACACGTTCAACGCCCAGGCCCGGACGCTCACCTACCAGCAGGACTACCAGCGCCTGCTCGGCAAGTACGGCTGGGACGCCATCTGGGCGGACAACACCGAGCCGCAAAGTTATCCCGACGGCGTGAACGTCCACGCGGCCACCACCGCGCTCGGCAAGGGCGCGTTCGTCATCAACGCGTATCCGCTGGAGCACAACCGCGGCATCTACGAGGGCTGGCGGAGCATCGGCCCGAGCGGCAAGCGCGTCTACGTCCTCACCCGCAGCGCGTTCGCCGGCCAGCAGCGTTACGCGGCGGGGTGCTGGTCGGGCGACATCAACGCCACGGCGGCCGTCTACACCGCGCAGATCCCGGCCGGCCTCGGCTTCGCCATCTCCGGCATGCCGTACTGGACCACCGACATCGGTGGCTACTTCGGCACGCCGAGCGAAGAGCTGTTCACGCGCTGGTTCCAGTTCGGCGCCTTCTGCCCGACGTTCCGCATCCACGGCCAGGCCCCGAAGGAGCTCTACGGGTCGCAATGGAGCGCGCAGGGCAAGGCCAACATGCTCGCCGTCGATCAGCTGCGCTACCGCTTGATGCCGTACATCTACTCGCTGGCCTGGATGGTCACCAGCCAGGGCTACACCATCATGCGACCGCTGGTGTTCGACTTCCAGAACGACACCAAGGTCTACGGCATCGCGGACCAGTTCATGTTCGGGCCCGCGCTGCTCGTCAACCCGGTGACGGCGATGGGCGCGACCAGCCGGTCGGTCTACCTCCCGGCCGGCACCTGGTACGACTTCTGGACCGGATCGACGACGGCGGGCGGAACCACGACCACGGCCAACGCGCCACTCAGCCAACTCCCCATCTACGTCAGGGGCGGCTCGATCGTCCCGATGGGCCCGATGATCCAGTACGCCATGCAGAGCGCCGATCCGCTCGAGATCCGTGTCTATCCCGGTGCGGATGCATCGTTCACGATCTACGAGGACGAGGGAGATACGTACAGCTACGAAATGGGGACGTACGCGCAGATTCCCCTGACCTGGAACGACGCCGCCAAGACGCTCACCATCGGCGCCCGGTCCGGCAGCTACACCGGAATGCCGACCACCAGGACGTTCAACGTCGTCTTCGTGAGCGCCAACCACGGCGGCGGCCTGGCTGTCAGCGGAACCCCCGATCAGACGGTCAGCTACAACGGCAGTCAGGCCGTCGTCATGGCGAAGTGACGAGCCGTCACGGCTTCCCCACGAAGGTGGTGACGGACTGCGCGCCGAGCGACGCGGAGAACCGCCCCGCGGAGACCGGTATCGCCGTGCCGGCGGCGAGCTTGGAGCTCGTGGTCGTGACGTACGGTGTGACGGAGGCGGGCCACGCCGTGCCCGCCACGAAGAAGGAAACCTGCTCGGCGCTGCCGCCGTTCACGACCACGATGGCCACGGTTCCGTCCGACAGGTTCGTGAACGCCACGACCAGGGGAACGGATCCCGAAGGTTTCGCGGCGCCGCTGACGTCCGCCCGGTAGTACCCCGGGCGCACGAACTTGCTGAAGTTCCCCAGCGCATAGACCTGCGGAGGCGGGCTGTTGACGTTCGGCACGAGGGCTTCGGTCCACCAATAGTGCCAGCCGTTCACGCCGCCGGTCGAGAACGCCGCGTAGATCATCGTCGCGATGGTGATCGGCCCGGTGTCGCCCGGCGTGCACTCGGTCTCCCAGACGTGGTGCGTGTTGTTCGCGGGCGGTGCCGGGCGGCCATACGTCCCCGCGCTGGTCCCGCCGTAGTCGTGCGTCGCGATCGGTCCCACGTACATGTTGGCCATCGCGTCGGCGATGATGGCGGGGCCGTAGCCGTCGCCGCCCCAGATGTTGCCCCAGTTGTCCGGTTCGGCGGCGAGCACCTTGACGGGCGGGCTGAGCGCCGCCAGCGCCGGCCCCAGCACGTCGATCCACGCCACCATCTGCTGCGCGTTGAACAGGCACGACTGGTAGCTCGCCGTGAAGTCGGGCTCGTTCTGCGCCGAGATGGCGTAGAGGTCCACGCCGCCATGGCTCTTGTAGAACGCGGGGAACGCAGCCAGCACCTTGGCCCATGCGGCGTAGTTGCCGCTCTGAAGGTGGCCGCCGTTGTTGACGTTGTTGTTGTCCTTCATGCTCGCCGGCGGCGACCAGGGCGCCGCCCACACCTTGCAGTCGCTGCCGTTGAACTTCACGCAGGCCTGACCGTCGGCGTAGCCCGCGGCGCCCATGATGTTCGCGTTGCCGCTGGTGCCGTCGATGCCGACGCGCAAGAGGTTGAGCCCAATCCCGTTGACCGGGTCCCACAGCAGGGTCTGCATCGCCGCCGAGGACGAGCCCTGCCAGACGTCCGCCTCGCCGAAGCCGTCCACCACCTGATGGGTCTTCGTCGGATCGACGGTGATGTCGCCCGTCTGGGCGGTCCCCGGCGTCTTCGTCCCGACGTACATCCCTCCGGTCCCGACGGTGCCGCTCGTCCCCCCGGACCCGGTGGTGCCGCCGGTCGCGCCGCCTGCGCCTCCGCTCCCGCCGCGTCCCGCTCCGCCCGTGGTCCCCGCTGCGCCTCGCGTTCCCGCCGTCCCCGTGCCCGCGGCGCCCGTCGTCCCTGCCGTACCAATCGTCCCTGCGAGGCCGGTGGTCCCCGCAACGCCGGTCGTCCCGGCGCCGCCGGTGGTCCCCGCCGCCCCGGTCGTTCCTGAAGTGCCACCGGAGCCCGATACCCCGCTTCCGGCGAGCCCACCCCCCGAGCCGCCGCTGCCAGCGCCGGTCACGATTTCGCCGCCCGCGCAGCTCGACAGAGACATCAGGCTCGCGCACAGGATCAACCCCTGAATCCGGCTTTGGAGCGTCCTTGGCAAACGGATCGTCGTCATCGCGTTCCTCGCTGGTTCGAGCTGCGTTGGCTACGAGGCGCTGAAGGTCTTCAGCGGCTGGGACGCGTCGCCACTCCCGACCCGAGCCGCCGCCGATGACGCCGACCCATGAGCCTGATGCCCGCAAGTGGAACAGCGGATCACTTTGCGAGCGACGTAAGTTATCGAATCGTCATAGTTCTCATTTTCAAACCCCGCACCGACGATTTCCTGACAACCAGCGGAGCCTCGCGACAGTAGATCGTGCTGGCGTCTTTGCGCGGCGCGCCGGATTCGAGGACCCAAAAGTCCGTGGGCCACGTCGAAGCACGCGAGCGCTCGCCCGTTGCTAACCAGAAAAATGACACATTCTTCTTCCTGCCGACAGTAAGCCGTGGAGGTCTTCCATGGTGCGCCCTCGATCGGTCTCCCGTTTCGTCATCTCGGCCGCGGTTGCGGCGTTGTCGATCGCAGGATGTGGCTCCGGATCCGACACCACGGGTGGCGCGGGAACGACGGGGACCGCCGGTTCCAGCCAGGCGGGTTCGGGAGGACCCGGCGGCTCGACTGGAACGGCCGGGCGCGGCGGTACGACGGGAACGGGCGGCGCCGGCGTGGCCGGTACGACAGGCTCCGGCGGCATCGCCGGTAGCACCGTAGGGAGCGGCGGACGCGGCGGGACCACGGGTAGCGCTGGTACGACCGGGTCAGCCGGGACGACAGGTTCGGGCGGAAGCGCAGGCACGGGAGTCGGGGGCGCGGCCGGCTCGGGCGCCGGCGGCTCCGGCATGACGGTTGGGATGTCCTCGGGCTGCGGCAAGACGCCGACGATCGCGAGCAGCATGTACAACAACGGCCATCACATCCCGATCACGGCGGCCAACATGGCGCGCGAGTACATCCTCAACGTCCCGACCAACTACGACAACACCCACCCCTACAAGCTCATCATCGCGTACCACGAGCTCAACGGTAACGACGACGAGATGTACGGCCACCAGTACTATCACCTGCTGCCGCTGGCGAATAACACCGCGATCTTCGTGGCCCCGAACGGGCAGCAGGGGAACGCGAACTGCACGCAGGCTTCGGGGTGTGGCTGGCCAAACCCGAACAATACGGACCTGCAGCTCGCCGACGCGCTCGTCGCCCTGATCGAAGAGAGCTTCTGCGTGGACACGAATCGGATCTTCGCGACGGGGTGGAGCTATGGCGGGAGCATGTCCTACAAGACCGCGTGCGAGCGGCCGCTCGGCGGCGTCGCGAGCGGCTTCACCCGCGCCGTGGCCGTGTACTCGGGCGCCCAGCTCAGCGGCACCTGCACGCCGAGCAAGCCCGTCGCCTACTACGCGTCGCACGGAACCAACGACACGGTCCTGAACTACAGCGGGGGCGTGACGCTGTCCCAGAACTTCGCCAAGGCCAACGGCTGCACGTGGATGACGCCCGCGATGGTGACGAGCGGCAACCACGTCTGCACCAGCATGATGGGCTGCGCGACGGGGTACCCGGTGGAGTTCTGCTCCTTCAACGGTCCGCACACCCCCGACCCGACGGACCCCGGTCAATCAAAGAGCTGGGAGTACCAGAACGTCTGGGACTTCTTCAGCCAGTTCTGATGCGCAAGCAAGGTCGTAGCGTTTCGTTAACAACCGTGTCCTCGAAACGACAATAGACGACGTGGACAAGACCGCTCGCAGACCGCTCGCCGCTGCGATGGCCGCGGCGGCATTCTTGGGCCCTGTCGCTCTCGGTGGCGTCGCGCGCGCACAAACGACCAAGACCTTCATCGATTACATCCAACCGGCGCCCATCGTGTGCTCACCGCTCAGCTCGGCGACTTGGGGCGTGGCGGGCGTCTTGCCTCGCGACACCTGCCAAGGGATCGAAAGCGCCCAGGGCGCGGGTGTCCCTCCGGCGGACTACTACTGGGACGGCCAGATCATCCGAGCCGCCGACGGCAAGTACCACATGTTCATGAGCACGTGGCCCGGCACGAGCCCGAACGGATTCGGCGACTGGACGAGCTCCAATGCCTTCCATGCCATCAGCAGCATGGGGGTCGAAGGGCCGTACATCCGTCAGGACTACGTCTACAGCTCACACAAAGGGCACAACGTCTCGGCCGCCCAGCTGCTGGACGGCAGCTACGTGGTCGTGGTCAGCGAGATCGTTCCCTTCACCATCTACAAATCCACCTCGCTCGACGGGCCGTGGACGGCGTGTCCCGGCGGTGAGCTCATTCAACCGAACGGCGTCACCACCAATTCTCCGACGCCGTGTAATCCGGGCGGACCGTGCAACGATTCGCACTGGGATTCCAACGTCAGCCTCGTGGCGCGCCCCGATGGAAAGTTCGAGATCGTGCAGCGCCACGGGTTCATCGCCCTCGCGGACACGCTGTGCGGTCCCTACAAGATGCAGAAGCCGACCTGGGACTACCCGGCAGCGAACCTTCCCAACGTCGACAGCATCTACCCGAAGCGAACCTCGAACCCGCTGGTCACCAGTCCGACCTACGCGTGGGAAGAGGATCCGCACATCTGGTACAGCGCAGGCACCTACCACGTCATCTACTCGGGCTCCGGAGATCGGGTCGGCTGGCACCTGTATTCGCCGGACGGGATCAACCATTGGAAGGACGGCGGCCTCGCCTATTCGCCGAGGGTGTACCAGAAGGTTTTCTGTTACCAGGGAAGCACCGTTTGCACGCAGTGGTACAAGGCGGAGCGGCCTGGTGTGGTCCTGGAAAATGGGCACCCCACGCACATCACCTTGGCCGTGGCCGATGTGGACAAGGACTACGCGATACCGGAAGGCTCCAATCACGGCAGCAAGGTCGTGGTGCTGCCGTTCGACGGTGTGACGTTCGACCAGGACTACGGTACTGCCGCCGCCGCTGGTGCGGGTGGCTCGGGTGGGAAGGGCGGCTCGGGCGGCGCCGGCGGCTCTGGCGGCGCGGGCGGCGGCGCCGGCGCTGCTGGGCGCGGCGGAAGCGGCGCGGGTGGCTCGGTCGGCGGCGCCGGCGGCGTCACGGGCGGAGGAGGAGGCGGCGGGGCAGGGGACTCGACCGGCGGTCGCGGGGGATCGGGCAGCGGCGGTTCGACGGCGACCGGCGGTGCCGGAACCTCCGGAGTCGGCGGCGGGGGCGGCGCTGCGGGCACCGGTGCCGCTGGCACGGCCGGAGTCGCCGGGAGCTCGGGCGCGGGAGCCGCTCGTGCGACCGGAGGCGCGGGGACCGGAACAGGCGCAGCCGGCGCGACCGGAGCGGCGGGCACCGGGCAGGTCGGGGGCGGCGGCTCGACGGGTGAAGTCGGTGGGGGCGCTGGCGGCTGCGGGTGCGCGGTGGCAAACGACGCGACGAACGGGTCGCTCGTGTTGCTCGCCTCGATCGCTGCCGTCTCGCTGCGGCTGCGGTCCGGGCGCCGTCGGCGCGGTCGGCAGTAACTGCGCGGCGCCCGCACGATCTCGATGCAACGTACGCGCTGTCGAGACAGTAACCAGCGTGGTGGTCTACCGTCGGCCGCAGCCCAGCAGCCAGGCAGCTCACCGCACCGCTGATACCTGCATCGAGGCGTTCGACCGGGAGCTCGACTACCTGTTCGTGACGCTGCGACGGCTGGGTGCGGCTCCGCAGGAGGTGGAGGACCTCGTGCAGGACGTCTTTCTCGTGCTGTACCGAAACTGGAAGAGCCTGGATACCAGTCGCCCGCTGCGGCCTTATCTCTTTGGCGTGGCGTACCGCCTGTTCCGGGCTCATCTGCGGCGGCGAAGGCGGGAGGTCCCTTACGCGACGCTGGATCCCGAGGACGACGTGCCCGGACCCGAAGGGTCTTTCCAGAGCAAGGAGTCGACGCGGCTCTTGCTCGCGGCGCTCGCGCGCCTGCCGCTCTCTCGTCGAGCGGCCCTCGTCATGCACGAGATCGACGAGGTGCCGGTCGCAGACGTGGCGCGCGCGCTGTCCCTCACCCGGTTCGGGACCTACGCGAGGCTGCGAAAGGGTCGCAAGGAGCTGGCGGCAGCCATCCGGCGGTTGTCGAAGGGGGAACGATCCGATGAAGCACGATCACCGTTCGTTCGATCGTGATCTGGCCGTCCTGCTCAAGCGCGCCCGGGTGGTTCCGTTGCTGCCCGAGGTGGTTCGGGCGCGCGTTCTCGCACGCGCTCGCGTGACCGCAGTGACTCTCGCTGAGCCCGCCCGTCGCAGAGGCAGCTGACACGTCCTCTCATCGTCCGTGGTGATCCTCTGACAAGAACTCGGTCAGCCCGACAAGAGTCTTTGGTCATGCGAAGGCGCTCTTGAAGAGCAACCAGAACGGCAAGACAGGCGGCCCGTTCGTGCTCGCGGGCGGCGACGCGCGATCGGGAGCGCTCACCACGATGTGGAACGGAGCGCGTCCCAGTGGTTACGCCAGCCTGAACAAGGGTGGCGGCAGCGTCCTCGGCATCGGCGGCGACAACGCCGCCGGAGCCAGCGGCAACTTCTTCGAGGGCGCCCCTCACCGCGAGCTTCAACTCGGACGCGACCGACGGCGCCCTGCAGGCGAACATCGTCGCCGCCGGCTACGGGAAATGAGGCTCACGCGGGGGCGCGCGCCGGGGCCTGCGCGGGAGGAGCCGGCTCCGGCGGCTTGCGCGCCAGGACCTCGCTCCAGCGGATGCGTCCGGTCATCTGCATGACCAGGAACAGCGTCAGCGTCGACAGGATGCTGATCGACAGGCCCGTGTAGCCCTCCCAGAAGTGCGCGATCGAGAAGCAGACCTGGTAGACGAGCTGGGCCAGCGCCACCCGGCGGTAGGCGAACCGCGGCGAGACGACGAGGCGCAGGTAGCTCACGACCAGGAAGATGCTGGCGGCGCTGGCCAGCACGAACGCCGGCACGATCTGGAGGTGATCGACGGAGTAAGAGAAGAGGAGGTGGAACGAGAAGAACGCGCTGGCGATGGCCAGGTAGTTGAGGGGGTGGATGTCCAGCCGGTAGCGGACGCTGAGCACGAACAGGACGATGAAGAACAGCAGCAGCGAGACGGGCGCGGACGTGGCCAGCGAGGTGGCCAGCGCGCCGGGCTGAAGGCGGCGCGGCATGAGCAGCCCCATGTTCTGGCCGGTGAGCACCTGCTTGAAGTTCCAGGTCAGGCGCCAGCTGTCGCCTGCCCGCTGCCGCCTCGACGGAGACATCGCCCCCACGGGGTAGTCGATGTCCGCGAAGTCGCAGTCGAGCGTGAGCACGAAGTTTTGCAGGCTCGCCACGCCATCCGATGCGGGCTGGTAGACCCACTGATCGAGGCCGCGTGACCTGTAGTGGACCTGCAGCGTCACCGTCTGACCCGGCCGCAGGTCCAGGCGGTAGCTGAACCGCCCCTTGTCGGGCCGGGCCAGGCGCGCGAGGTCGTGTCCGTCGATCACGAACCGGAAGTCGTCGTAGGCGGCGTCGGGCACGGGGAACGCGAAGGCGATCTCCAGCCGACCCGACTCGCTGCCGTCGTGCACGTAGGTCCAGGCGCCGTCGAAGGTGACGTCGTAGAGCGCGTACCAGAGCAGTCCCTTGAGGCGGTGGTCGAGGTGAATGGCGGCGCCGATGGTGGTCGCCGACGGGAGCACGTCACGCTGGTGCTCGTCCTCGACGGTCTTGGTGACGTGCTGGGTCTTCCCGTCCTCCTCGACGGTCTCCGCGACCTGGCGGGACGTGGTCCAGTGGAAGGTGGTCGCGGGGCTCAGCTGGGTCTGGGGCCGGCCCCAGAGATTCTGCACCTCGGGGCCGAGCTTGTCGCCCTGTGTGCTCGTTCGCTGCGTGGTGATCGCGGCCAGGATGGCCCAGGCCGCGGTTGCGCCCAAGAAGACGGCGACGATTGCCAGGATCCGCCAGGTTGTGTACATGCTGAGAGCATGGCGGGGCGCTGTGCAACGGTGATGGCCGCGCCGTGGAAAGAGCGTGCAGTTTTCGTGCAGGCGCCGGCCGCGCGGAGGGCCCGGGCATGAGCGAGGCGCCGGTGGTGTTGGTCGTCGACGATGATCCCCACATTCGCGAGGTCATGCGGTTCGCCTTGGAGCGCGCGGGTTACGACGTCGCCGAGGCGGGCGATGGTCTCGCCGCGCTGCGCCTCTGCGGCGAGAGACGCCCGGCCCTCGTCATCCTCGACATCATGATGCCGGAGATGGACGGGACCGAGGTCTGCCGCACGCTGCGCGCGCGGGAACCCGGCGGCGCGCCCGGTGCGGGCTACGTCCCGATCATCTTCGTATCGTCGCGCGACGACGAGATCGATCGGGTGGTGGGCCTCGAGGTCGGAGGCGACGACTACCTGGGCAAGCCGTTCAGCCCGCGCGAGCTCGTGGCGCGCGTCCGCGCCATCTTTCGCCGGAGCGCGGCGCTGGCCGCGGCGGGCGCCGCGGGCGCGCCTCGCGCACCGGGGGCCGACCTGCGCAGCGGCGCTCTGCGCCTGGACCTCGAGGGTTGGCGCGCGTTCTGGGGGGACCGCGAGGTGATCCTGACGGCGACCGAGTTCGGGATCCTGCGCACCCTCATGCAGCGGCCGGGCAAGGTGTTCTCCCGTGCCGATCTGATGGACGGCGCCTACTCCGAGGCCAACGTCGTCAGCGATCGCACCATCGACAGCCACGTGCGGCGAGTGCGCCAGAAGTTCGCGCAGGCGGGCGGCGATCCGATCGAGACCGTCCACGGCGTCGGCTACCAGCTGAAGAAGCCCTGACGTGCGCTTCCGCCCCCGCCTGAGAACGCTGCTGCTCGCCCTGTCGCTGCTGACGTTCGCCCTGTCGTGGGCGGGGCTCATCGTCCTGCGCGTCTACGACAACCAGCTCCTCCGCCAGACGGAGTCCGAGCTGCTCGCCGAAGCTGGGTTCGTCGCGGGGGCCTATCGCGAGGCGCTCCGCGCCGAGGGGGCGGGCGAGGGCTACGGTGCGGCGCTGACGCCCGCGGCGCTGGTTGCCGCGTCGTCCAGCGTGGCGCTGGCCGCCACCCGCCCGAGGTTGGATCTGGGCAGCGACCAGGTGCGCCCCGGCGCCGAGCCCGCGCGCCCGCCGAGCACGCCACCCGACGCGTGGGCGCTCGCTGCGGGGCGCCGGGTGACGCCGGTGCTGTCCGCGGCGAAACCCATCGCCCTGTCGGGCATCCGCGTGGTCAACGCCGACGGGACGGTGGTCGCATCCAGCGGCGAGGAGCTGGGCCAGAGCCTCGCTCATCGCGAGGAGGTGCGCCGGGCGCTCGCCGGCGAGGTCGTGTCTCTCATGCGGCGGCGGGTCTCCGACCATCCCAACCCTCCCTATCAGTCGGCCAGCCGCGAGACGGGGGTGAGGGTGTTCGTCGCCATGCCGGTCATCGAGGCAGGGCGCGTGGACGGGGCGGTCGTGTTGTCGCGGACGCCCATGACGCTGGGGAAGGCCTTCTACCAGGACCGCTACACGCTCTTGGTCACGGCGCTGGTGCTGCTGGCGGTGATCTCGCTGGTGGCGCTGCTGGCGGCGGCGTTCGTGGCGCGGCCGGTCCGCGCCCTCATCGCCCAGACGCGGGCCATCGGAGAGGGGGCGTCCGCCGTGGCGCCCATCGCCCACCCGGGCACGCGAGAGATCGCCCAGCTGTCGGAGGCGTTCGCGCGCATGGCCAAGCTCCTCGACCAGCGCGGGCAATACATCCGCGCCTTTGCCGCCAGCGTCTCGCACGAGTTCAAGACGCCGCTGGCCGCGATCCGCGGCACGGTCGAGCTCTTGCGAGAGCACCTCGGCAGCATGGACGACGCCCAACGGCAGCGGTTCCTCGACAACCTCGACGCCGACGCCGCGCGCCTCGATCGCCTGGTGCGGCGGCTCCTCGACCTCGCGCGCGCCGACGTGGCGCAGCCCACGCGCGAGCGGGTCGCGCTCGGGACGGCGCTCGAGGCGGTCGCGGCGCGCGCCCGCGCCGAGGGGCGAGCCGTGACGGTGGCGGCGCCGGCCGACGCCCAGCTCACCATGGCGCCTGCCACCCTCGAGGCCGTGCTGGAGAACCTGATCGACAACGCCTTCCAGCACGGCGGTCCCGACGTTCACGTCGCCATCGAGGCGCGCCAGGACGCCGACGGCGGCGTCGAGGTCGCCGTCAGCGACGACGGTCCGGGGATCTCCGCGGCGAACGCCGTCCAGGTGTTCGAGCCGTTCTTCACCACCTCGCGCGACCGAGGCGGCACCGGGCTGGGCCTCACCATCGTGCGCGCGCTCCTCCACGCACACGACGCCACCATCGCGCTCGCGCCCGCCGAGCGCGGCGCCACCCTGGTCGTCCGTCAGAAGGCGTAGGAACCTATCTTCATCGTGGGCCGGCGCCTGCCTGGACCAGGGCCGGCACGTTCGCGGCGGGATCGAGGGTGTAGGGATAGGGTGGGGTGAACCCCTTGCCGGTGCCGGTCTGATTTCCGGTCGTGTTGTGAAACACGTCCCCGTTCGAAAGGATCTGTCCGCCGGTCTCGCCGTCCGGGGTCATGTAGAAGGGCGTGTGCACGCCGTCGAAGTAGTTGTTCTCGGAGAGGAAGATCGCGTCCTGGCCGACGCCGATGCAGTAGGAGTTGCCGGCCTCGGAGTAGTAGTTGTTGAACACGTGGATGCCGCCGCTGCCTTCGTGCGCGCGCGGCGAGCGCTGATCCACGTTGGTGGCCCACCAGTTGTGGTGCCACGTGATCTTGTAGGTGCCCGCGTCGCTGGTGGACGCCGAGATGAGGTTCGAGAAGCGATGCACCCGGGACGACGACGTGTAGTGGAACTTCGTCCAGGAGACCGTGA
>Ga0306920_100008438_pt1 | contig 13676 bp, 9 predicted proteins | sample flu12Cox44000170_FD_204666 | JGI IMG/M metagenome (GOLD analysis project Ga0306920, IMG submission 204666) | Lab enrichment of tropical soil microbial communities from Luquillo Experimental Forest, Puerto Rico - flux4day.12C.oxic.44.000.170 (v2)... | ecosystem: Environmental > Terrestrial >... | reverse complement strand
ATATTGGCGTCCGTAATATTCGAACGACGCACCTTTAAAGGCCGTCGCCATCACCACCTTCGACGGCGGCGTAGGAATAAAATAGATCAATGCCAGCCAAACCGCGCCGCCAATAACACCAAGGGCGGTCAAAGTTTTGCAGATTTGCCAACGGGTCAATCGCGTCATGAAATTTCTTCTGGTGCTCATGGCTAGATAAGCCCTGCTCGATGGGTTTGATGAGGCGAGCAAACAAGTCCGTCCACTCGACGGGCTTATCGCTTGCGGAAGTGCGTCCTGCCGAAGCCTGGAGCGGATGGGCGGGGATTAAGGATCCGCAACGGCGAGGTCAGTGCCGCGGTTCGGGCAGTGCGGAGCGCTTCGAAGGGTTGCGATGGCCTAGAAGCGGTGAATCGCCGCCGCTTTCGGGTAACTGCAAACAGGCCCGGTCCAGCGAGAACCGCCGCAACCAGCCCTTGGATCGAGAAAATTCATTTCCGTCGCTCCCAATATGATGGCCGTCATAAATACTCGGTACTTGCCGGTGCACAAAGGCTGGCTGGAAATCCCTGATCACAATTTTTTTGGGACCTGCGACAAGGTTGACGGGAATATTTTCAAAATGCTGGATCGGGTTGCTCGGCTTTATACAAAGTGAGTCAAAAATCTCTCGAACAACCAGTGGATTACGGCGCCGGCCCGCCAGATCACGCGGCTTCACACTGCCACAAAGCAGTCACCATGCAGAGCTGAGACGAGGTCCGCGAATGACTCAGAACAGGCATGAGGCGGCTGCAGCTCATAGCGCCAGCTAATCGCCACTTCGATTTTAGCTGACGTTCTCCGCGCCACCCTTGTCTTCGAATACCGTGACCTCCGGCGGCTGGCCGGACAGTCCCAGCTCATTCCAGCGTGACACCACGCGCTGGTAAGTGGCTTTGTCCAGTTTCGTGCGCGGCGAGAATGTCTTGATGTGTTTGTAATCCATACAGGCGTTAATCAAAGCCTTCGAACCCCATGGCCGGATTTCCGGCGGGTTGAGGCTCGGATCGAGGAATGTGCTCCAGGTCTCGCGCAGAATGTCGATTGATTGCGCCGGGCGCGAACGCGTCGCCATGGCCCAGAGCACCTGGCCGATATTGGTCGGGTCGATGTCGTCGTCGACCACAATCACGTATTTGCCGAAATAGGCGCCGGCGGTGCATTGGGCCGCGAGCGCCATTACCTGCGCTGCGTGGCCGGCATACATCTGCTTGATCGAAACCACCGTCATGCCCCAGCCGGCGGCCTCGGGAATCGACCACACGCCTTGAATGCCCGGCACGCCGAGTTTTTGCAGATCGGCCCAGATGCCGGCCGAGCGCGCCGCCGCCCAGAACAGACCGCACTCATTCGACGGCCCGTCGGCCATCAGCGCACAGGTCAAGGTCGGATTATTGCGGTAACGCAGGCGCTCAACCCGCATGAACGGCGTCGCGCCACTGGGGCGGCCGTAATAGCCGGTGAATTCGCCGAACGGCCCTTCGGCGAAAGTCTCGTCCGGATAGAGGTGACCCTCGAGAATGATCTCGGCATGCGCCGGCAGCGACAGACCGGTCAGGTCGGAGGTGAACAGCTCGATCGGCGCACCCCTGATGCCGGAGTAATACTCGTACTCGCTCTCGGTCTTGGGCAGGCTGGTGGCGCCAACCAAAAACAACAGCGGGTCGATGCCATAGGCCGCCGCGATCGGCGCCGGCTTGCCCATTTTCCACCATTTGTCGCGGTCGTTGCCGGCGTCCTTGCCCGGAGAGGTATAGACGCCGATCTCGCGCGGCCCTTTGATCATCATGCGGTAGGTGCCGACATTGACCCGGCCGCTCTCCGGATCCTTGGTAATCACGGCGTCGTTGGTGCCGAGATAAAACCCGCCGTCGAGCGGCCACATCCGCTGCGCCGGAAATTGCCGGATGTCGATCTTGTCGCCTTCGACGATGTTCTGACTGGAGACGGCGCGCTCGGCCGGCACCTCGACCGGCGCCATTTTGCGCCCGAACTTTTTCTGCAACAGCTTGACCGCCTTGAGCGGATGATTGACCGGCTCCTCGCCGATCATCAGGCAGAACCGCGACAGATTGCAGCCGATCATATTGTAGAGGACGCGGTGGCCCGGATGGCCGGTGATGTTCTCGAACAACAAGACCGGGCTTTTTGTCAGGCCGACCAAATAAGTGATGCACGCGGCTTCGAGTTCGGGGCTGACTTCGGCTTTGATGCGCTTGAGCTCGCCCATGGCCTCGGCTTTTTCAAGCCACGCATCGAGTTCGCTGGCATTGCGCCCGCTGCCAGGATGGGCTTTCGGTTGCGCGATCGTGGCGGGCTCGCCGCCGACCTTCACGGACATTTCCATTCCGCCACTCCTTTTTTACATGCTCGCGCTTGCAAACAATGGCGCTACAGCTTGGGCTTGAAATTGATCGCCTTCACGGCCGCCGCGATTTTGGCGCGCTGGCCCGCAATGGCGACGGCGAATTCCTCAGGCCCGCCATAGTTCACGACCTGACCAGTGGCCTTGAGCCGGTCGGCGATAGCGGGATCCGCGGACACGAGCTTTACGTCTGCCGCGATTTTCTCCTTCAGCTCCGTCGTCAGCGCGGTAATTCCGAACAGGCCGACCAGCCCTTCCACCTCGAGCGAAGGATAGCCGGCTTCCCGCGCCGTCACTACGTTCGGCGACGCGGGCGCGCGGGTGGCGTTGTTGACCGCCAGCAATCGAATCCGGCCGCCTTGGAGCTGCGACTGCAGCATCGCATAGGACAGCATCGCGACATCGATCCGGCCCTCGCCGAGATCGACGGCGGCTGAATTGATGTCGCGATAGGGAACCTGGACCACGGTGATGCCTTCGGCGGCCTCGTAGCCCCAGAAGGTAAATTCGGTGACGCCTTGCACCATCGCGCCATTGTATTTGCGGGGCGCTTTCCTGGCCGCTTCGGTAAAAATCCTTCACGGTCGCGAACGGCGAATCGATTTTGACCGCAACGCCAAGGATCGTGTTGGACACGCGCGCGATCGGAACCAGCTCATTGGGATCGTATGGGAGTTTGCCGTAGATGAACGGGTGCACGGCGAAATTGCCCGACGGCGCGAATAAAAACGCGTGGTCGTCATTGACATTGAGAAACGCGGTGATCGCGACAATGCTGTCACCGCCCGGGTGGTTTTGGACGACCACCGGCTGACCCCATGGCGCCTGCAGCTTATCGGCGAAAACTCGCGCACCGATGTCGGCGCCCGCGCCCGGTCCAAATGGCACGATGAATTTGACCGGCCGCTGCCGCCATGCTGCCGCCCGCGCTCGGATGGGTACAGTGGCGGCAAGCGCGCTGGCTAAAGGGGAGGTAATGAACGCGCGGCGGGTCTTCACCATTTCGCAGCTCCGCCAGGACCGATGGTGTCGATCTTACGATTGCCAAAGTTCGGCCCGACACAAACGGCGCCGGCAGCTCTATGCAGCCCGCCATCAGAGTGCCCGCCGCTGCCGCGATCTGCAAGTCTGCTGTGCGGGCTCGGTCCATGGCGCTGCTTTCAGCGCTGCCGGACTAAAAGTTCGGAGCAGTTTGATTGGGGTCGAGGTAGGACAATGAAGAGTCAAACAAAGACAGCAGGCAAAGCGGCGTCGCAACTCATCAGCGATAAAATAGCAGAGCTGGACGACTGGAGAGGCGATGCGCTGAAAAGGATGCGCGCCCTCGTCATGCAAGCCGATCCCGATGTTGTGGAAGAATGGAAGTGGCGCGGCACGCCGGTATGGTCCCATGACGGCGGCATCTGCACCGGCGAATCGTATCAGTCGGTCGTAAAGCTGACCTTCTTTAAGGGCGCTGCCTTGAAAGATCCCGCCAAGCTCTTCAACGCGAGCCTCGACGGCAATGTCAGGCGCGCCATCGACATTCGCGAGGGCGAGGAAATCGACGCGAATGCGTTCAAGGCGCTGATCCGCGCCGCCGTCGCTCTCAATACTTTGGGCGCAAAAAAGTCCACGAAACGCAGGTAATGAATTAGTCCGCGCAGTGGACGACGGCGAACCAAGGGACCGCGAGGAGTCCTGGGCCAAGGTGCACGCAGACATTATCGCTGCGGTGGAACGAGCCCCAGAGATCGGGCTGCACATTGATCCAGTTCGCGCCTGCGGGCGAGGCTTCGGGATCGACTTTGTGGATAGTGGCGGCTGCGCCCCGAGCGCGCCTCTCGTGCGCTGGTCGAGGGCGAGAGCGCAGAGCGGAAGCAGAATGCAGAGCGACAGGCCAAGCGCATAGAAGTGGGTCGGCAACAACATCGTCCACAAATCGATTCCGAAGGCGGCGACGTTGCCGGCAGCGATGATGCGCTTGAGACGTGCTCGGCTGTAGCCCGGGATGCGCGTCGTGGGAGTGCGTGCGTCCATGGCCGCAAGCGTCGATGGCAAATGGAAAAGATGGGTAAATGCGCTCGCGGCACACCGCGCGGGCGCGTAGGCCGCTCGCACGTCGGCGACATGACTTTTGCGGCTCCTTGCCACGTCCACCAATCTTGCCGTGGCGGAGTACCCTGCCGGCGGCGTTTTCGATAATTGACAGAGTTCGGCCAGATCGTGATGCTTTGCTTAAAGAGGACAAAATGAAAATCGCTCGCTTGATCGGAATCCGGTGCGCTGCTTTTTTCACCGCCGCCGCGGTTGTCGCCACGCTCTCCACTGCGGCGCGCGCCGCCGGACCATACGACATCAATGTCGTGCTGCCGCTGACCGGCAGCGCGGCCTTTGTCGGGCAGGGCGAAAAGGATTCCTTGCTGGCGCTGCAAGACCAGATCAATGCCACCGGTGGCATCGCCGATGGCAAGCTCAATTTCATTTTCCACGACGATCAGACCCAGCCGCAGCTCGCGGTCCAGCTCACTACCCAGATCGTCGGTGCGCAGCTGGCAGTGGTCATGGGTTCGAGCCTGGTCGCCATGTGTCTGGCGATGGCGCCACTGATGGAGAATGGTCCGGTGCAATATTGCCTGTCGCCGGGCATTCATCCTAAGGGTGGAAGTTACGTGTTCTCGACGAGCTCCTCTTCGACCGATCAAATCGCCGCGGTGGTGCGCTACTACCGCATGGAGGGGTGGACCAAGATTGCCACCCTGATGACGACGGACGCGAGCGGCCAGGATGGCGACCGCTCGGTCGCCGAAGTGCTGCAGTATCCCGAAAACAAGGGCAAGACAGACCTCCTTGTCCAGGAGCACTTCAACCCGTCCGATGTGTCAGTCACCGCGCAAATGGCACGCATCAAGGGTTCGGGTGCGCAGGCGATCATTGCCTGGACCACCGGTGCGCCGGCGGCGACGGTTTTTCGCAGCATGGCGCAGCAGGGAGTCGATCTGCCGGTGGCGCCGACCAGCGGCAATCAGACCTTTGCCGCGATGAAGCAATGGCAGGCGTTCCTGCCGAAGCAATTGATCCTTGCTTCGGCGCTTTACCCGCCGCATCCGCCGAGCGTGAAGCTCAATCCGGGTCTCGATAGCGCGCAACAGGCGATGAATGCCGCATTGGCAAAACGCGGACTGAAAGCCGACAACATGGTGGCAACGACCTGGGATGCCGGCCTCATCGTGGTGTCCGGGCTGCGCAAGCTCGGTAGCGGCGCCACCTCCGCGCAGCTGCGGCAATATATCGACGGTCTCACCGGCTTTGCCGGCGTAGACGGCACCTATGATTTCACCAAATATCCGCAACGCGGCCTCGGTCCCGAATCCTCCACGGTGACGACCTACGACGCCAAGACGGAATCGTGGGTGTGGCTATCGCAACCGGGCGGAGAGCCGCTCAACAAATAGGGCGACCATCCTTGAACCGAGCTCTGCGCCGGCCGGTTGCGGGCTAGAGCATGATCCGGAAAAGTGGAAACCGGTCTTCCGAAAAGATTATGCTCAAAGAATACCCTTCATGACCCGGAACAGTGAGAACCGATTTTCCGAAAAGATCATGCTCAAAAAACAAGCTAAAGCGAAATGGTGATTCAATCTAATTCCGTTTCGCTTTAGCCCGCTGACAATGGGTCAGTTCGCGCAAATTCTGGTCGGCGGAGTCCTGCAGGGCAGCGTCTTCGCGATCGTCGCGCTCGGCATCAGCCTCGTCTATCGCGTCACCGGCATTATCAATTTGGTGCAGGGCGGCTTCTGCACCATTGGCGCGCTCGCGCTTTACTCCTTCACGATCGATTTCGGCTGGCCGCTCCCGCTGGCATTACTGGCCGCGATCGCGGCGACGACCGCCTTGGGCTTGATCGTCGGTGCCGCAACTTTCGTGCCGGCACTATCGCGTCTGCCGACCGGCAGCATGCTGATGCTTACGGTCGGGCTTTTGACCTTCATCAACGGCTTGGCGCTGGTGGTGTGGGGCAGCCAGCCTTATGCCGTCACCGCGTTCTCGGGCGAGCAGCCAATCGATGTGTTCGGCATTCTGGTGCCGTCCCAGGGACTGTGGATCGCGGCCTTTGCCTTTATCATCATCGTCGGCATCTGGCTGTTGATGGCGCACACCGCGCTCGGCAAAGCGCTCACCGCCTGCTCGGAGAACCCACTTGCCGCGCGCTTCATGGGCGTCGATGTTGCGCGCCTTACGCTGTTCAGTTTCGGGCTTGCCGCGCTCATCGGCGCCATCGGCGGTGCGGTCGTAGCGCCGATCATGTCGCTGCAGTTCGATGACGGCAGTTTCTTCACCAATACCGGCTTCATCGCCGTGGCTTTGGGCGGCATGAGTTCGCTGCCCGGCGCCGTCGCCGGAGGATTATTTCTCGGCGTCGCCGAGCAACTGGCGGCCGGTTACATCTCCTCGCTGTTCGCTAACGGATTGGCGTTGGGGCTGTTGTTGGCGACGCTATTGTTCCGGCCGCAAGGCTTGTTCGTGGCGGGCGGACGGCGCCGTCACGATGTGCGCGAGGAATTGCGCGTCACCCGTTCGGTCATTCGTCCGCGCCCAACGAGTGTGATGCTGATGGCGCCGGCGCTTCTGCTCTTGCTCATCGCGCTGCCGTACTTGGTCAACGCCGGTTTCATGAGCTCGCTCGTCATCATGCTGATCCTGTTCATCGCCGTGCTCGGGCTCGACGTGCTGATGGGCTATTGCGGCCAGGTCAATCTCGGCCAAGCCGCATTCATGGCGCTCGGCGGTTACACCGCCGCCATTCTGGCGACCGATTACGGCGTCTCGCCGCTGCTTGGTACGCTCGCCGGAATAACATTGTCGCTGCTCTGCGCGTTGCTGTTATCGGCAGTCACCATGCCGCTGCGCGGCGCCTATCTGGCGCTCGCCACTTTGGCTTTCGGTCTTCTCATCGATTCCCTGACGGTAGGTTTGACCGATGTGACGGGCGGCCCCTCGGGTTTGGTGGGTATCCCGGCATTTGCGCTCGGATCCTTCGTCTTCGGCAGCCCACGCGCGATGTATTACCTGACCTTGGCCATCATCGTTGTGTTGATCGCGGCCTTGGTCGGCGCCATGCGATCGGATTTTGGCCGGGCGCTGCAGGCGATCCGCGCGGATCAGACCGCAGCCGAGGCGCTCGGCATCAATGTACCGCGACACAAGATGGCCGCTTTCGCCATCAGCGCCGTGCTGGCCTCGCTGTCCGGCAGTCTCTTGGCGTTCGATTTTCATTTTTTGTCGCCCGAGATGGTGGCGACGCCGCGATCGTTCGAGATGATCGCAATGCTGATCGTTGGGGGCGAAGGCACCTTGGTGGGCGGATTGGCGGGAGCGGCTCTGCTGACGCTGTTGCCGATCGTGTTCCAGCCGATCGCGCTCTACAAGACGCTGGTCGAAGGCGCGGTTCTGGTTTTGGCGTTTCAGTATCTGCCGGACGGCATCGTCGGCGGGTTGTGGCGGTTGGTAGGGCGTTTTGCGCGCACGGGCCCGCCGACCGCGCTCGCAATGGAAGCCGACGCCACCAGCGATCGGACTCAGCCGCACCGGCAGCGCTCAGCCAAGGACACGCTGGCCCTTGAAGCCGTCGGTCTTGCCAAACGATTTGGCGGTCTCCAGGCGGTCGCCAATGTTTCCTTCGCGGTGCCCGATGGCAGCATCACGGCGCTGATCGGTCCCAATGGCGCCGGCAAGACCACGGTTTTCAATCTCATCACCAACCTGTTCCCCGCCGATCGTGGCGATGTCCGTCTCTATGGACAATCGCTGCGCGGCCTTAACCCCGGCGACATCGCCGCGCTTGGGCTGTTGCGCACGTTCCAGACCGCGCGCGTCCTGCCCGGCATGACCACTCTCGAAAATCTTCTGGCCGGCGCGCATCGCCAAGTCAGGCACGGCGCTGCACAGCATATGCTGTGGCTGCCGCGGGCTTTGCGTGAAGAGCGAGCGCTGCGCCGGCACGGCGAGGCGCTGCTCGCTCTGGTCAGCCTCGCCCGATTTCGCGACGTTGCCGCAACCGCGCTGCCGTTGGGGGCGCAAAAGCTGCTCGAGGCGTCGCGCGCGCTGATGGCGCGGCCGCGGCTCCTCCTGCTCGACGAGCCGGCGGCCGGTCTCAACGACGCGGAGACCGCCGAGCTTGCCGCACTGCTGTGCGCGGTGCGCGATACCGGCCTGACGATCCTTCTGGTCGAACACAATATGTCGCTGGTGATGGAGGTCGCCGATCAGGTCATCGTGCTCGATCTCGGCCAACTTCTGGCGCAGGGCACCCCGCGCCAGATTCAGGGCGACCGCCGCGTCATCGATGCTTATCTCGGCGTCGAAGTAAAGGAGTGCTGAATGCTGGAATTAACCGCGGTCGAGGCGGGATATCGCGACCTGACCGTGCTGCACGGCACCGATCTTGAAGTTCGCGCCGGCGAGATCGTGGCGCTGATCGGCCCCAACGGCGCCGGCAAGACGACGCTGGCGCGGACCATCGCCGGACTGCTGCCGGTGCGGCGCGGTCAAATTCGCTTCACCGGTGCGCCGATTGAACGCTTGCCGCCGTGGACGCGCATTCGTCTCGGCATGGCGCATGCGCCGGAAGGCCGTCAGGTTGTCGGCGGATTGACAGTCGCCGATAACCTGCGGCTTGGGGCCTACGCGCTGCGGCGCCGCAATGAAAGCTGGATCGGCGGGCGCATCGCGGCGGTCTGCGAGCTGTTTCCGCAGCTGCGCGAGCGGCTCGATGAAGCAGCCGGCAATCTGTCTGGCGGACAACAGCAGATGCTGGCGATCGCGCGCGCGCTGATGACCGAGCCGAAGCTCCTTGTGCTCGACGAGCCGTCGCTGGGCCTGGCGCCGACATTGGTTGCGGAGATTTTTCGCCTGATCGACCGCCTGCGCGCGAACGGAATCGCCATTTTGCTGTCGGAGCAGAATGCACAGATGACGCTCGCCATTGCCGACCGTGCCTATGTCATCGAGACCGGCAGCATTGTGTTGCAGGGAAGCGGACGCGAACTGCTCGGCCGGCCGGAAATCGCCGAGCGCTATCTGGGTGTTGGCGGCGATTCTGCAGCGGCCGATCGGCGCGGCGGCGAAGGCCGCCACGCCCGTTTGGTGCGTGGTCTCGCCGACATATTCAATGATTGAGTTGCGATCGCCACGGCATCGAACGCCGGCAAACATCGCCGAGCGAAAGCGCTATTGCGTGACCAACATCACAGAATAAAGGACGAGCTTGTCGGATTATGGTGTCAGAAAAATTGGGGAGACTACCCATGAAGACCATCTTGGCTGGTGTCGCGTTCGCAATAATCGTGGCTTTCGCCTCCCAGGTGTCCGCCCTCCCGTGTTGTGCGAATAACAATGGTCAACACGGGCATTACACCTGCACCAATTTCGACGAATGAAGGCTTTGAGGTTCCGAGCTGCCTCACCGGGCCCCTTGTCGCCGCAATGACAATCGCTCCAACAGAGCGGACCTCACCCCGGCCAGTTGGCCGAGGTTTTCTTTGGGTAATGGCAAAAAACCTGGTTCTACAATCGCCGCGTAGCGGATGTTTGCTTGTCTGTTTGACCGGCCAAATCACCCGCGCCAATAGCGGTCTTCCCAGCTGCGGGAGAGCCGCATCGCCGAGAGAATGAGCCCGGCCATCGAATAGGTCTGCGGGAAATTGCCCCACAGCGCGCCGGTCTGCGGGTCGACGTCTTCGGAAAGAAGCCCGTAGCGATTGCGGTGCTGCATGGCGTCGGCGAACAGGTCGCGCGCGGCGTCGCGCCGGCCGAGCGACCATAACGCGTCGATCAGCCAGAACCGGCAGATCAGGAACGCGGTCACCGGCATGCCGAAATCGTCGGCGCTGGCATAGCGCATAACGTGTTTTTCCCGCACCAGTTCGCGCTCCATCGCCGCGACGGTCGAGGCAAAGCGCGGATCGTCGACTTCGACCACGCCGAGATCGGCAAGCAGCAACACGCTGGCATCGAGATCGTCCGAGCCGAACGCCGCGGTAAAGGCGCCGCGCTTCTGGTTCCAGGCGCGCTCGAGAAGTTCGGCATGCATCGGCTCGGCGATGCTGTTCCAGTATTTGGCGCGAGGTTCGAGCCCGATCCGCATGGCGATCGCGGCAAGCCGCTGGCAGCCGGCCCAGCACATCGCCGCCGAATGGGTGTGCACGCGCTGGCGGCCGCGATATTCCCAGATCCCGGCGTCCGGCTGGAACGCTTTTTCGGCGGCGCGGTGGCCGAGCGATTCCAGCAGATGAAACAGACCCTCGTCGCCCTGCCGCGGCAGCCGGCGGTCGAAGAACATCGGCATGGCGGCGAGAATGACGCTGCCATAGGCGTCGTGCTGCACCTGGTTGACCGCGGCATTGCCGATCCGCACCGGGCCGTCGCCGCGATAGCCCTGCAGATCGGGTGCGGTGCGCTCGGCAATCGCGGTGGTCGGCACCACGCTGTAAAGCGGGCGCAGCTCCTCGTCCGGCCGGGCCGCGATCGACAGCGTGAAGGAAATGAATTCCTCCATGGTGCGCGTGGCGCCGATGCGGTTGAGCGCCTGTACGACGAAATAGGCGTCACGCAGCCAGCAATAGCGGTAATCCCAGGTCCGGCCGGACGACGGCGCTTCCGGAATCGAGGTGGTGTGGGCGGCGATGACGGCGCCGGTTTCGTCGAAATTGGAAAGCTTCAAGGTGATGGCGGCGCGGATGATCGCTTCCTGCCAATCGTAAGAGATCGACAGCCGCCGCACCCAATCCATCCAGTAATCGTGCGTGCGCTCGATGAAGTCGCGGAATGTCGACTGCAAGTCGCCGGTGAACGGCTCGTCGGGACCGAATACCAGATGCAGTGGCCGGGTCAGCACGAACGGCGCCTCGCCATCGATCAAGGACAGCGGCGCGTCTGTCGTCAGGCGGATGACGGTGGAGTCGTTGGCATAGCGTATGTGGTTGCTGCCGAGCGAGCGGTGCGGCAGTGACTTGCCGTAATCGCAGGTCGGGCGCATGCGAATGGTGATGCGCGGCAGGCCGGCGAGCGGCTCGATAATTCGGTAGAGCTGCGGCGGCCGGAATACGCGGCCGAATTGGCGGAACCGCGGCGCTAGATCGGTGATCCGCACCTTGGCGCCGTTGCGGTCGGTCAGGACGGTGGAAACGATCGCGGTGTTGCGCACATATTGCGATTGGTAGTCCACCACGTCGTCAAGGAGAACGTCGGAAAATCCCTTCTCTTCGCGCCCCGACAACAGCCTGCAGAAAATCGGATCGCCGTCGAAGCGCGGATAGCACCACCACACGATGCGCGAGGAGGGATCGACCAGAGCCGCGGTGCGGCCATTGCCGATCACGGCGAGATCGAGCCCGTGGTCGACCGTGCCGCCGGGCGCGGTTCGCAAATCCTGCTTTGCGCCGGTCGCTCTGTTCTTGGCGAGCACGGCGAGGTCGTGGGCCCGATCGTTCATAATGCCGCGCCTTGACCGCTGCTGGCGATGCGCGACAGCCAGGCGCGCACCGATTCCGGTTTCTCGAAATGGCCGTTCACGTCGGCGACGATGCGGCCGACCGAGAAACCGAGCCCCCCGAATTGCGACAGAATCGGAAAGACTGGCTCGTCGGTCGTATCGTCGCCGATGAAAATCGGTTTGCGGCCCTTGAACGGCGGATACTTCATCAGCTCGCGCACCGCGCCGGCTTTATTGATACCCGCCATTTTGATCTCGAACACAAGCTTGCCGGGCAGGACTTCGACCGACCCGCGCGGCGCGCTGGCGCAGACGTCGCGGATGGCGGCGCGCAACTCCTCGCCTTTGTCCGGGGCCAGCCGATAATGCAGGGCGAGCGAATAGCCCTTGTCCTCGATCAGGATTCCGGGGCCGAGTTCGGTCAATGTCGCCAGTTTGCGCTTGAGCACGGGATTAAGCTCGCGCGCGCGAGTCACCGCCTCGCCGCCGGGCACCGCGCGCAGTTCCGCGCCGTGGCCGCCGACCGCGGCAAGCTGCAACGGCGAAAAGATCAGGTCGATGTCGTGGAGCGAACGGCCGGACACCAGCGCCAAGGCTCCGCCGGTCAGGTCTTCCAGCCGGGAGAGCGTGTCGCGCAGCTCGGCCGGTACAAAGACCTCCTGCGGTGCCGGCGCCAGGTCGAGAATGGTGCCGTCGATATCGAGCAGAAGCGCGCACTTGCGCAAATCCGGGACCGCGGCCCGGTCGGCAGGGTCCATGTTGAGGTGACTGAGTTCCAGGCCCATTCGCAAATTCCGCTAATCTTTCTCAATCGGCCGATGCCAGCGGGGGCGCGATCGATTCGAGCGCCTTGCGCTCGGCAGCGACGCCCCAGATGGCCTCAACCGCCGCCGCGCCGATCATCAAAGCCGCACCAATTACGTAACCGATGGCGACGCTGCCGCGCGAACCCGTACTAATCAACGCACCCAAGAGCAGCGGGCCGATAACGCCTCCGACGCCCGTGCCGATAGCATAAAAGAACGCAATGGCAAGCGCTCGGATTTCCAGCGGGAAAATTTCGCTCACCGTTAAGTATGCGGAACTTGCGGCCGCCGAGGCGAAAAAGAAAACGATCATCCATGCGCTGGTCAAGCCCTGCGCCGTCAGAACATTGTGACTGAACAACTCCGCCGTTGCCGCCAACAAAATGCCCGACAAGGCGTAAGTCGAGGCGATCATGACCCGCCGCCCGAGCGTGTCGAACAGATGGCCGAGCAGTATGGGTCCGAGCACGTTGCCGGCGGCAAAGGGCAGGATGTACCAGCCGACCTGATCGGCTGGTATGCCATAGAAATCGGTGAGAACCAGCGCGTAGGTGAAGAAGATCGCGTTGTAGAAGAACGCCTGCGCGGCCATCAGGCTCAAGCCCACCAGCGTGCGGCCGAGATAGGTTTCAAACAGCGTGCGTGCGACCTCGCCAAGCGGGGTGTGGCGGCGCATGTGCAAGCGGATCGTCGCGCCGGGCGGCCGCCCCTCGCGACGCGGGAAATGTGCTTCGATCCCGCGCACCACTTCGTCGGCCTGCTGCGGCAAACCATGCGTTATCAGCCAACGGGGGCTTTCCGGTATCCAGAATCGCATCAACAGAATCACAAGTCCGATTGTAGCCCCGATCAGAAAAGCTAGCCGCCAGCCAATCGCTGGATTGACGAGCGCCGGATCGAGCAGAATGAGCGATCCCCCCGCGCCCACGGCAGCGCCAACCCAAAAACTGCCGTTGATGAGAAGATCAGTCCAGCCGCGGAACCGGGCCGGAATAAGCTCCTGGATTGTCGA
>Ga0306920_100008436_pt1 | contig 13678 bp, 14 predicted proteins | sample flu12Cox44000170_FD_204666 | JGI IMG/M metagenome (GOLD analysis project Ga0306920, IMG submission 204666) | Lab enrichment of tropical soil microbial communities from Luquillo Experimental Forest, Puerto Rico - flux4day.12C.oxic.44.000.170 (v2)... | ecosystem: Environmental > Terrestrial >... | reverse complement strand
GCCCGCATCGAGCAGCGCCTGCATGCAGCGCAGCACCTGCGCGGGCTCCACGCGCCCTTGCAGCGTGCAGCCGAACGCCGTGCCGATGCCGCCTTCGATCAGCGTCTTCGCGCCGCTCGCGTCGCGCGCGGCGCGCATGCGCGCCACTTCGGCTACGACTTCCCCGGGCGTCTTGCGCAGGTTCGCGAGGCTGTGCGCCTCGCTTGCGGAAAGCGGCACGAGCATGAGGTGCGCTTGCGCTTCCAGCGCGCGCTCGGCCCCCTTCAGGTTCGGCACGAGCACCGAGACGAAGAGGTCCGGCAGCGTCTTCGCGCAGGCGACGAGTTCCGCCGTGTCGGCGAGTTGCGGCAAGAGGCGCGCGGGTACGAACGAGCCCACCTCGATCTCGCGCTGGCCGGCTTCGTGCGCCGCGCGTATCCACTCGATCTTCTGCTCCGTGGGCAGCACGGTCTGGATGCTCTGCAGACCATCGCGCAAGCCGACCTCGCGGATCACGGCGCGTGTCGGGGCGCAGGTCTGGGCCCATTGGGGTAATGGGGGCATGAAGGTGTCTCCGTTGTTTTCTCCAGCGATGTGCTAACTTTAGGCATTCCGCAAAATACATAAAGCGGTATTTTGGAAGCTCCACGATTCCATTTCGGAAACATACGAAAACCCGGTAAGGAGACACGGTGCGCGATATCGACCTCAAGACCCTGCGCTTGCTGGTGAGCGTTTGCGAGCATGGCAACATGGGCCGCGCCGCGCGCGAGGAGCATATCGAGCCCTCCGCCATCAGCAAGCGCATTGCCCAGCTCGAAACCGAGTTCGGCGTGCCGCTGCTCACGCGCTCGCGCCGCGGCGTGCAGCCCACGGCTGCCGGCGCCGCGCTGCTCGAGCATGCGCGCAGCGTGATCTTCACGCTGGAGCGCGCCGCGAGTGACATCGCCGCGCTCGGCAGCGGCCTCTCGGGCAGCGTGAGCGTGTGCGCCTCGGCCTCCGCGATCGCCGAGGCGCTGCTCGACGATCTCGCCTCGTTCATGGGCCTGCCCGCCTATCAGAACATTCGCGTGAACGTGGAGGAGCGCACGTCGCACGAACTGGTCGAGCGCGTGCGCGACGGCGCGGTTTCGCTAGGCGTGTGCTGGGACAATGTCGAGCTTGGCGGCCTGCAGTCGCGCCCCTGGCGAGAAGACCGCCTCGTGCTCGCCGTGCATCCCGGGCACCCGCTTGCGAAACGGCGCACGATCGCGTTCGAGGAGACGCTCGACTACGAGCACGTGGGCCTCGCGCCCTCCACGGCGGTTCATACGATGCTGCGGCAGTCGGCGGCGCGCAGCGGGCGCACGGTTGCGTATCGCGCGGTGGTGTCGAACTTCGACGCAGCGTTTCGCGTGGTGGCCGCGAATCTCGGCATCAGCGTCGTGCCCGAGGAGGTGAGCAACACCTACCGGCGCATCATGGATGTGCGCACCATTGCGCTTTCGGACGCCTGGGCGCGGCGGCGCTTCATCGTCTGCTTTCGGGCGTTCGACACGCTGCAGCCCGCGGCGCAGCGCATGGTCGAGCATCTCGTGGAGCGGGCGGCGCAGAAAAAGCGCAGCGCAAGAAGCAAGGCGTGACTGCACACACTGTAAGCGCAAGTTCATCATCTCGCGGCACAATAGCGAACCCAACCGGACTGCGAGGAGCACGCGATGGCCCTGCCTTACGGCTTCGTTAAAGCGAAGATTGTCACCGCACCGCAGCTGAAGTCCACGCGGCGGCCACACGAAGTTCAATATCATCTGCACTTCGGCGTAACGGTGGACGGCGCGCAATGGGATATTGCCGTCAACGTGGGCACCACGGATGCGGACGACCTGCTCAAGTACAAGCTCGTGTTCGACTTCAACCACAACGTGCTCCAGACGCTCGAAAACGGGGCCGAGGGCTCGACGGATCTCACGGACACCGGGGCGCTGCCCGCGATCGACTTCGAGCGCAGCGACTTTCTCGCCAACACCGGCGCGTGGCGCAACAGCGACGTGATGGACGGCTCCGACCAGGTGGAGCCCGTCGCCTCGCTGCAGCGCCTGCTGTTGCGCGCGCAACAGTCAGGGCTCGACGTGTACGTGTTTGGCCGCTTTTACAGCGAAGGCGACGGCATGCACGACGTCCACATGAACCAGGGCTCGACCGGCGGGTTCGTCCACCACGCGGGCGACGACGCGAACGACCACAACGACATCTGGCAGGACGGCGCACTGCTGGTGGATCTCGGCGATCCCGAATGGGCCTTGTACGTGGCGGCATTCGACAAACAATATGTGCCGACCGACGATCTCGGCAACCCCACGCCGGATTCGCAGCCGATTGCGTAAACGCAGCGCGGGCGCATCCCGTGATCCGGAATGCGCCCGCGTTGTCGAGCGCGTTCGTGCAGCGATTGAGGCTGCTAAAACGCTCAGAAGTCGATCTTCGCGTTCAGGCTGACCGTGCGCGGATCGCCCGGCGCGATGTAATCGGAGTACTGGAACATCCAGTAGCGCCGATTCGTGATGTTGTCGATCGCCGCGCGCAGCGTCACGTCGTGGCCGCCGATGCGCGTGAAGTAGTTCGCACCGACGTTCACGAGCAGATAGCCGGCCGTCTCCAGATTGTTTGCCGGACGCACCTGCGTGCTGCCCGTGAACTTCGCGTCCGCCGCGAGTTGCAGGCCCGGCACGTAAGGCACGTCATAGCTCACGCGTCCCGCCGCCACGAAGTTCGGTGCGCCGGCCACGCGGTTGCCGTTGAACGACTGGCCCTTCGCGTACCACGTGTCGAGCAGCGTGACGCTGCCCGCCACCTGCCAGCTTCGGCCGAGGCGCACGCTGCCGGCGGCCTCGATGCCTTCGTAGATCGAATTGCCGTCCTGCACGTAGACGTTAGCGCTGTTCGCGTAAGCCGCGCCCCGCTCGATGCGGAACAGCGCCGCCGTCGCGCTCCAGCGCCCGTGCTCGCTCTTGATGCCGAACTCATACTGGCGCGAGCGCAACGGCCGCAGCATCGCGCCGCCGTTCGCGTAGATGCTGTCGACGATCGCGCCCTGCTCCAGCGCCTCGACGTAGCTCGCGTACAGCGTCGTGTTCGGCTCGAGCTTGTACATGAGCGCGAAGGTCGGCGTGAGCACGCCGTTCTGACTGTACTGGGACGTCTTCTCGCCCGTTTTTGCGTAGTTGTTCTGACTATAGTTCGTGTAACGCAGGCCCGCGAGCACCGACCAGCGGCTCGTGATCTCGATCGTGTCGCTCACGAACGCCGACGCCTGCGTGATATCGCTCGCGCGGTACGTTGAGAGGCCGGAGCCCGAGTAGTAGCGCCACGGGTTGGGCTGAAACAGATTGCCGTTGCCAAGCACGGTGTAGATCGAGTTCTTCGCGTAATTGTTGGTCTGGTGCTGGTACGCGCCGCCAATCACGAGTTGATGCGTGAACGGCCCGGTTTTCACCTTGCCCTCGAACATGCCCTGCCAGTAGATGTCCTGATGGGCTTCGTCGCCGTTCCAGCGCGCGTCGGTGTAGTCGCCTGCCTGGTTGAGCAGCGTGAGCGTGCTCTCGTTGCGGTCGCGCGCCGACTTGCTGTAGCTGCCCGAGGTCGTGAACGACCAGTCGGGCGAGATCTGGTAACGCACGCCCGCCGTGTAGAGCTGCAGGTTCGTGTTGATGTGCTGGTCGGTGCCGCCAAGCAGGTTGCTGCCGCCGCTGATCGTCGCGGGCAGGCTCGACGCCGTGTAGCTGCCGGTGTAGATCGCAGGCGTCTGGCCGCTGGAGCGAACGGTCTGATAGAGCGCATTGAACCAGACCTGCAGGTCGCGCGTGAGCTGACCGTCGAGCGCGAGCGAGACCGAGTTGCGGTTGATGTCGCCGGCGTTATAGGTCTTGCCCGCTTCCTTCGTGTAGTTCAGGCGCGCGCCGAACATGTCGTCGGGGCCGAAGCGGCGGCTCAGGTCCACATGCGTGCTCAGCACGCCGTCCATACGATAGCCAACGTCGAGGCTCGTGACCGGGTCCTTGCCCGGCCGCTTCGTCACGTAGTTGACGAGACCGCCCGGCTGCGCGAAGCCGTACATGAAGCCGCCTAGGCCCTTGAGCAGTTCGACGCGCTCCAGTTGCTCATAGGGCATGGTGATGCCGTACGAGATGAACGGATTGCCGTCGATGCGAAAACCGTTTTGCCAGTCGATGGGCAGGCCGCGAATCGTGATGTAGGTGGCCCACGCGTTATATGCGTTGCTGTTGTTGGTGACCGAGGCGTCGCCGGCGAAGACATCGCCGAGCTTGTACACCTGGCGCTCGGCGAGATCCTCGCCCGTCACCACGGTGGTCGAGAACGGCGTATCGAGCTGCGAGCGCGTGCCGAGCGCGCCGCTGTTCACCGGCGTGTTCAGGTTCAGCGGCGAATCGGCGACCTGGCTCGCGCTCACCTTCACGGCGGGCAGCGCCTGATCGGTGCTTGCGGCGGCGTTGCCTGCGGGCTGTGGCGGCGCCTTCTGCGTGGCGCTGGCGGCAGCGCCGTCCTGCGTACTAGCCTGCGCCTGAGTCTGCGTTTGGGTCTGGGCGACAGCGGCCTGAGCCGCTGCAAAAGTGAGCCAGGCCGCAAAATGCAACGGCCGGGGCAGCGTGCGTCGCGCTGAACGCGCGTGTTCTCGATTGTTCATGTCGTTGGGAAGGGTCGTCTCGCCGGTGCGTGCCAATAGTTTCAATGAGACGCATTCTCATTTGCACTGGCGGGCGATATTAACAAACCCTTACGCCTTTTCCTAGGACTTCCCCCTCATTCGTCAGATCTGGCGTATTCCCCGGGAATACTGCGCAAAACGGACGCAAAGCGGCCCGATAACGGCTGCTTTGCGAAAGAATCGCCAGAAATTGTCAGGATTGGACAGTCGCGCGATACGCGGCGCAGGGGTGCTCCTTTGCGCATCCGCGTGCCGGGTCCGCCGCGCCGTCGGTGACCGCCTTGCTGCTCTGCGTGATGCCGGCACCTGGAAATACGTCAGATCGCGACATAAAATACAGGCCCAGTTCGCGCCATTCACGTGGTGACCGCGTATGAAACCCGTTACGTTCCCCGTGCTGATCGTTCTGGCTTCGGCCCCGGCCGCATGGGCCATGGGCCTCACGCCGGCAAACGAAAGCATGGATCTATCCTCTGCCCAGAGCGCGGCGCCGGCCACGTTGCATTGGCCTCCCTCCTCGCCCTCATCCATCCCGCCTGGCATTTCCCGCGCCGCGATGCACACGGAGTCGCAGAAGGACGGCACGTCGTATTTCGAAGCGCTCCCGGGCAGTCATGACAAGCTCGACGACGAAGGCGCGCCCTTGCGCGGCGACCACTTTCACTGGCACCAGCCTTAGCGTTTGCATCCTGCTTCGTTGCGCACGCTAAATCATCAGTTTTCCCTATTATCTGGATCAGCGACCGGCCGATGCGCACGCGCCCCGGCCCTCCGCGCTTACCTGGCAAAAAGCTGGCCGATGTCCTTGAACGCCTTGAATTCGAGCGCATTGCCGCACGGATCGAGCAGGAACATCGTGGCCTGCTCCCCCACCTGACCCTTGAACCGTACATACGGTTCGATCACGAACTGCACGCCAAATGTCCTGAGGCGCTCGGCCAGCGCCTCCCAGTCGCCCCAGCCCAGCACGACGCCGAAATGCGGCACGGGCACGTCGTGGCCGTCTACGGGATTCGTATGGGCGTTCTCCTGCGAGGCGGTTTTAGGATGCTCGTGAATCACGAGCTGATGGCCGAAGAAGTCGAAATCGACCCACTGCGCGCTGGAGCGCCCTTCGGCAAGACCAAATACGCGACCGTAAAAGTCACGCGCGGCCGGCAGGTCATAAACGGGAATGGCGAGGTGAAAAGGCGAAAGCGACATGTGTGTCTCCACGGTGTTCGAAAGCGATCCCGCCATGGTAGACAGGCCGAAGCAAAAACAAAATCAATATATAATTTTCCAATACACAAATAATCTTGATGAATGATACGCGAACTCAGAACCCTCGTTGCCGTGGCGAGAGAAGGCACGTTCGCCGCGGCGGGCCAGAAAATCGGCCTGACCCAGGCCGCCGTGAGTGCACAGATGCAGCGCCTCGAGGCAGAACTGGGCTTCGCGCTGTTCGACCGCGAGGGGCGCGCGGCGCGTCTGAACGCGATGGGCGAGCAGGTCCTCGTCCAGGCACAGGAGGTCATCCGGCTTTATGAAAACCTGAGTTCGAGCGCGGCGGGCCCCGCGGCGACCGGGCGTGTCACGCTCGGCGCGATCGCCTCCGTGCAACGCTCGCTCGTGCCAGAGGCGCTGGCCGAATTCCATCGCCGTTGCAGCGGCTGCCGCACGCGCGTGATTCCCGGGGTGTCGATGGAGCTGCACAATCTCGTGGATGCGGGCGAAATCGACATGGCGGCCATCATCCGCCCACCCTTCGCACTGCAAAGCGATTTACGCTGGACCACGCTCGCCCGGGAGCCGTTCCGGCTCATCGTGCCGCGCCAGGTGAAAGGCCGCGACTGGGCCGAACTGCTGGCGAGCCAACCGTTCATCCGCTACGACCGCGCATCGTTCGGCGGGCGCCAGGTGGACCGCTTCCTGCGCCGCATGCATTGCGCCGTGCAGGACGTGAGCGAGCTCGACGAACTGGAGGCCATCGTCGGGCTGGTCGCGAACGGCGTGGGCGTCGCGCTGGTGCCGCAGACATCGGCGTGGCGGCGCTGGCCCGCCGGGGTGCGGGCGATCGACCTCGGGCAGCACACGTTTCACCGCGACGTCGGGCTCGTGCATCGCGCGCCGGGCACGCTGAGCGATCCGGCGCGCCTCCTGATCCAGTTGATCGAATCACGTGCCCGCGAGCAGCAGGCAAGCGCGGATCAATGAACACTTCTTTCTCTTCCTGCCTGCCGGAGAAACACCCATGAGCAGTCCAGAACAATTGCTTTTCCTGCCCGGCGCCTCCGGCAACAAGGCCTTCTGGCAGCCGCTGGCCGCGCTTCTCGACACGGCGGCGGCAAGGCGGAACCGTCAAGGCCACGGCAGGCTCAGCGGGCGAAGCAGTCGATTCAACCAAAACCAGCAAAAAATACATTAAAAATAACTGGACGGAAATCAATACGATTGCACAAACCACTAGCCCGGACTAGTTCACCCCACAGGAACGCCTATGCCGCGCCCCATCACCGCCCGCATCCAGCCCGACGCCATTCGTCACAACCTGCAGCTTGCGAAGCAGATCGCCTCCGGCTCGCGCGCCTTCGCTGTCATCAAGGCCAATGCGTACGGTCACGGCATCGAGCGGATCTATCCGGCGCTCGCCGGCGCGGACGGCATCGCCCTGCTCGATCTCGATGAAGCCGTGCGCGTGCGCGAACTGGGCTGGACCAAACCGCTGCTGCTGCTCGAAGGCGTCTTCGAACCCGCCGACGTCGAGCTGGCCGTGGCGCACCAGCTTACAGTCGCCGTGCATTGCGACGAGCAGCTCGATCTGCTCGCGGCAGCAAATCCGCGGCGTCCCATCGATATCCAGTTGAAGATGAACTCGGGCATGAACCGCCTGGGCTTTCGCCCTTACGCGTATCGCGCCGCATGGGAGCGAGCGCGCGCCATGCCGTCGATCGGCGCGATCGGCCTCATGACGCACTTCGCGAACGCCGACGACGGGCAGGTCGACTGGCAGCTCGACACCTTCGACGCAGCCGTGCAGGACCTGCCCGGCGAGCAGTCGGTGTCGAATTCGGCGGGCGTGCTCTGGCATCCGCGCGCGCATCGCGACTGGGTTCGGCCCGGCACGATCCTCTATGGCGCGTCGCCCACGGGCGTAGCGCGCCACGTGGAAGGCTTCGGGCTGCGCGCGGCCATGACGCTCACGAGCCGCATCATCGGCGTGCAGACGCTCGCGCCGCAGGAAACGATCGGCTATGGCCGCACGTTCGCGGTCGACCGGCCCATGCGCATCGGCGTGGTGGCGTGCGGCTATGCGGATGGCTATCCGCGCCACGCGCGCAGCGGCACGCCGATCGCCGTGGATGGGGTGCGCACGCGCGTGGTGGGCCGCGTATCGATGGACATGCTCACCGTCGATCTCACGCCTTGCCCGCAGGCGGGCATCGGCTCGAGCGTCGAGCTGTGGGGCGATCAGGTGCGCGTGGACGAAGTGGCCGAGGCGTCGGGCACGATCGGCTATGAGCTGATGTGCGCGCTCGCTCGTCGCGTGCCGATCGTCGTCGCGGAGGCTGCGGCCGATGCGCCGGCCGCTGGAAAGCGCGGCGAACGCGTCGCAGCCTGACGGTCTTGCAAGCCTGCTGACGAAATTTCGTCAATCTTCCGGTTGAGCCCCGGCCTGGCGTCACCTATTTTTGTGTTGAAACGCGCGGCGCATCGCACGCCGCGCGCTGCCAACACTTCAAGGAGACATCCGTGGCCGAGCAGGACACTCACGCCCGCGCGCCGCATCATGCGGACTACCGGCTAATCGGCGGCGCAGGCGAACGCGCGCGCGCCGCTGGCCTCGTCAACGCGGACTGGTACCGGTGCGCCGTGCCGCGCCCCGTGATGAAGCAGCTGATGCAGCGCAGCGACGCGCGCGCGCTGCGCGACACCGCGATCTGGTATGCGGTGATCGTCGCGAGCGGCGTGCTCGCGGGCTTGCTGTGGCACGCGCATTCCTGGTGGGCCGTGCCCGCGTTCCTGCTCTACGGCACGCTCTATTGCAGCCCCGCCGATTCGCGCTGGCACGAATCGGGTCATGGCACGGCATTCAGGACGCGCTGGATGAACGACGCGCTCTATCAGGTTGCGTCATTCCAGGTGTTTCGCTGCGCCACGATCTGGCGCTGGAGCCACGCGCGCCATCACACCGACACGCTCGTGGTGGGCCGCGATCCCGAGATCGCCGCGCCGCGCCCCACCGACTGGCTCTCGCTCGCGCTCAACGTATTCGCGCTCAAGCACGTGTCGCGCGAGCTGCCGCGCATGATCGGCGCTGCGTGCGGACGACTCGGCGCGGAAGAACAGAGCTTCGTGCCGGCCTCCGAATGGCCGAAGGCAATTCGCGAAGCGCGGTTGAGCCTGCTCGTGTACGCGATCGTGATTGGCTCGTGCATCGGCTACCGCACGATCCTGCCGCTGCTCTATATCGGCCTGCCGAGCCTCTACGGCGCGTGGCTCTATCTCTACTTCGGCCTCACGCAGCACGCGGGCATGCCCGAAAACGTGCTCGACCACCGCCGCAACTGCCGCACCGTGATGATGAATCCCGTGTTCCGCTTTCTCTACTGGAACATGAATTATCACGTCGAGCACCACATGTTCCCGATGATTCCTTTTCACGCGCTGCCGCGCCTGCATGAAGTGGTGAAAGCGGACATGCCGCCGCCTTATCGCAGCAGCCTCGCCGCTTACGCGGAAATCATCCCCGCGCTCGTGCGGCAAACACGCGACCCTTCGTATCACGTGGCGCGCCCGGTTCCGGGCCACGCCGAGGCCTGACAGGTTGCGCACGCAACTATATTCAATCAAGAGATCGCAACCATTTTGCATTCAACCGGAGCAAGGTGCTCTGCACTCACTCTGGCCGACACAGGAGACGACACATGACCCAATGGATCGACGCAGCCGCATTCGACGATATCGAAGACGAAGACGTCATGCGCTTTGACCACGCTGGACGCACGTTCGCGATCTACCGCGTGGAAGACCAGGTCTACGCGAGCGAGGGGCTCTGCACGCACGAACACGTGCACCTGAGCGACGGGCTCGTCATGGGCCACGTCATCGAGTGCCCGAAGCACAATGGCCGCTTCGACGTGCGCGACGGCCGGCCGCTGTGTGCGCCGGTATGCGAGAAGCTCGCAACGTACCCGGCGAAAGTCGAAGAAGGACGCATTCTCATCGAGCTATGACTCGATGAAATCTCCCATAACTGAAGCAATGAAGTCGCGCAAACGTTAGCGCGCGATGCATTGATCGCTACGTTGTATTAAACAAGCCGACTCGAAGTCTTTCTCTTCTTCATGTAACGAGAATGACATAAATAGCCATTAGCGTGCTGATTCTCCATATTAATCGGAATGGATAGTCATGCACCCCGCGCTCGCGCAATTTCGTCGTCCGGGACTTCCCGCAGGCCCGCGCAGCGCCGGAGAGCTGGCTCTGGAAGTTCCGGCTATCGACGCTGCGGATCCGAATTCCCTCGTCATGGAGATCTTCTATTCGCGGCACGATATGGCCAGTCTCGCGGTGATCGAAAACGATCGTCCCATCGGCCTCATCAACCGCGATATTTTCCTGTCGCAAATGAGCAAGCCGTTTCATCGCGAACTCTACGACAAGAAGAGCTGCATCGCGTTCATGGACAAGGAGCCATTGATCGTGGATGTGGACATGAGCATCGAAGCGCTCACCTTCAAGACGGTGGAAGTGGGCGAAAAGGCGCTCGTGGACGGTTTCATCGTGACGCGCGATGGCCGGTTCGTCGGCGTGGGCAACGGCCTGCGCCTGCTCTCCATCGTGGCGGAAATGCAGGCGGAGAAGAATCGCCAGATCATGCAGAGCATCGAGTATGCGAGCGTGATCCAGCAAGCCATGCTGCGCGCCTCGCGTGAAACGCTCTCGAACATGCTGCCCGACGCGGCGCTCGTCTGGGAGCCGCGCGACGTGGTCGGCGGCGACTTCTATCATTTCGCCGCATTCGCCGATGGCTGGTTCGGGGCGGTGGCCGATTGCACGGGCCACGGCGTGCCCGGCGCGTTCATGACCCTGCTCGCCTCGGCTTCGCTCTCGCAAGCGCTCGAACAGATCGGCCCGCGCAACCCTTCGGCGCTGCTTGCGGCCGTGAACCGCAACGTAAAGGGACTGCTTGGCCAGATCAACGGCGTGGGCGACGCCCCGCAGTCCAACGACGGGTTGGACGCCGCGTTCTTCTGGTTCGATGCCGCCAGCCAGGTGCTGCACTTTGCGGGTGCGCGGGTCGCGCTGCACGTGCTGCGCCCCGATGCAGCCCAGTTCGAAAGCATTGCCGGCGACCGCATGGGCGTGGGCTACGTAGACAGCCTCGCCGATTATGCGTGGACCCGCCACGCCGTCGAGGTGCCGCACGGCAGCCTGCTGTTCGTTTCCACCGACGGCCTGACCGACCAGATCGGCGGCCCGCGCAAGATCGCCTTTGGAAAACGCCGCGCGCTCGACAGGATTCTTGACCAGCGCGAGAACGCCTCTTCCTTCATTTGCGCACGCTTGCTCGAGACATTTGCCGCATGGCAAGGCTCGCAAGCGCGCCGCGACGATGTCACGCTTTTCTTTGCACGAGTTTGAGGTAGTCCACCAATATGTCTGGCATTCTGGATCAAAACTGCTGCTTCTTCGAGATCGCTCAGAAGCGCAATTTGCTCTTCTATCACAAAGGGTATTTCTCGCACAGCATCGTCGCCGCGATGAGCGAGGTCGTGAAGCTGCAACTGGAAGTGGCGGGACTGAGCACGTCAACGCGCAGACGGATCTTCTCGTCGTTCATCGAGCTTTCGCAAAACATCGTGCACTACTCGTGCGACGCGCTGGCCGAAGATCAGGGGCAAGGCGGTGCGATACGCGAAGGTGCGATGTGCATTTCCGCCGAGGGCGAGCGTCATCTCATGGTGTGCGTGAATCCCGTCGCCACGGCTGCCGTGGGCGCATTGCGCGAGAAGCTGGAGCCGCTGCGCAACATGTCGATCGAGGAAATCAAGCAGGCGTACAAGATGTCGTTGCGCGCCGACACGCCTCCCGACAGCAAAGGCGCGGGCCTGGGTTTTCTGACGATGGCGCGCGACGCCAGTGCGCCGCTCGAATTCGCGTTTCATCCACGCGAAGGCGATACGGACACCACACTGTTTTGCCTCAAGACCATCATCTGACCAGGGCGTACAAAATGGAAAACCTTTTTATCGCCGCCACGGCAACGTCGCCGGAAATCGACTTCCACTTCGACGAAAACGTGCTGTCACTGCGAGGCGAATCGTATCCCGAGAATGCCGCCGCGTTCTATGCGCCCATCATCGAGCGGCTCAACGTCTGGCTCAATGCGTGTGAAAACGTCGCGATCACGGTCGAGGTGACGCTCACGTACTTCAACAGCTCGAGCACGAAAATGCTGTTCAGCGTGTTCGACGCGCTGGATCGCGCCGCTTCGTCGGGCAACCGGGTGCAGGTGAACTGGTATCGCGACGAAGAAGACGAAACGATCCTCGAATTCGGCGAGGAACTGCAAACCGACTTCACGGCAATCAAGTTCAACGATTGCCCGGTTGCCACTTGAGGACGCCTTGAGGACTACGCGCGTGGAAACGACTGCCCTGCGGGACACACCGAAGGATCACTCCCTTGACCTGTTCCGCAGCGAGAGCGAGGCGCTGGCGCGTGCCCGGGCGATTGCCGCGGGTGCGGACTCGCACGCGCAGCGCTATCACGAGGCGTTGACCGAACTCATCCGGCATTACGAGCGCCTGATGCGCGAGACCCGCCGCCTGATCCGGCGCAGCGATCGCGCCGAGCGGGAAATGCAGGCGCTCACCCAGCAACTGCAATTTCGCGCGACGCACGACGCGCTCACGGGCGTGCTCAATCGAAGCGCCGTGATCGAGCGCACAGTGAAGGCGCTGCGAGCGAATCGTGCGGTAATGATCCTGCTCGATATCGATGACTTCAAGAAGGTCAACGACGACTTCGGGCACCCTGCGGGCGACGCCGTGATTTCTGGCATCGTGAACTGCCTGCGGCGCATTCTGGGCGAGGCCGGCATTATCGGGCGCGTGGGCGGCGAAGAGTTCACGGTGGTATTGCCAGGCTTCGAAATCGCCGAGGCGCTGCAACTGGCCGAGCGCATGCGCGCGGCCATCGCCAGCCATGCATTCCCTGCTCCGGTGAGCCGCCCCATCACCGCCAGTTTCGGCGTGAGCGACAATCCAGCCGGCACGGATTTCGACACCGCATATGGACTCGCGGACTCCGCCTTGTACACGGCGAAGCGCGGTGGCCGAAACTGCGTGACATTCGAAGGGCAAATCGCGTCGGCGGATTGAAAGGCAGTGGGCGTTCCCGCTGCTATGCAGCACTCACCTGCACGTGATACAGCGCCCACGGGCACGAAACGAATCGCTCCTTGAGCGGCTTGCTCGCCAGTTCGGGAATGCGGTCGGCGTCGTAGACCGCCCAAAGCGGCCCCAGCCCGCCAAGCGGCATAGGCTTGCCATCGAGATGCGTCGCCACGATGTAGCGGTAAGCACGCACGGTGTCGAGCGTCACCATCGCCCCGTAGCCGTCGATCGCGCGGAGCATGACTTTCGTGGCGCCGGCGTCCGGCGCGCCAACGCCTTGAAGCACGTCACTCAGCAGCGGCCCGGATAGCGTGTGCGGCTGCGCATCGTATTCGAGCGTGGGCCGGATCGTGATGGCCGGCAAACTCGCGAGCGACTGGAAGCTGTGCGTATAGGCATCCGGAAATTTCACGAGTTGCTTACCGAACAACTGATCGAGCGCCGGATCGAATTCGCCTCGATTGCGACGCTTGATGCTGCCTGAGATCGTGAGCAGCGCAGGCGATGTGGCGCACGCGCCGCTTGCGTCGTTCTTGCCCGCCAAAGCCGGGCGCGCCGAAGTCGCCGCCCCGAACGCGACGGCGCTGCTCAGGAATTGCCGCTTGTCCATATT
>Ga0306920_100008435_pt1 | contig 13678 bp, 9 predicted proteins | sample flu12Cox44000170_FD_204666 | JGI IMG/M metagenome (GOLD analysis project Ga0306920, IMG submission 204666) | Lab enrichment of tropical soil microbial communities from Luquillo Experimental Forest, Puerto Rico - flux4day.12C.oxic.44.000.170 (v2)... | ecosystem: Environmental > Terrestrial >... | reverse complement strand
CCGCGAACTCCAGGTTAAGCAGCTCAAGTGGAAGGCCGCCAGCCTCGGATACCAAGTCACCCCAGTACCCGCGGCAGCCTGACCAGAGTTTCTGGGGAGCATCGGCCAGCGCTTCGCGCTGGTTGTATGAGCCTGAAACTGCTGCAAAGAGCTGGAGGACCATGGCGTCGTGCCGCTACAATCCGGGGCACAACCTGGCTCGGCAGCTAAGGCCGCATTTTCCCTGGAGCGTTCCTGCCCGATGGAGAGCATGGCTCCGGTTCTGGCGATTGTGTAGATGGCGGCGGGCGTTGTCCTGAAAAAGGAGAACGGCCCGACCCCGCTGGCGAGATTGTGTAGTTTTCGCTAACCGGGCCGGGCCAAGTTGAATTTGACATGAGAAGGTTAGCATGAAACCCAAGCCACAGGAGAAAAACGAAAGAGCCACCAATCCAACGCAACACCATTGGGACGAGATGAACCGCAAGCAACGGCGCGAGATGATGCGGAGGATGCAGAGCGAAGACCTCCGCCTGGAGGTGCTCCATCCCGATGCCGCGGGCATTGATATCGGCAACGAATCCCACTATGCGTCGGTACCGCCGAGCCGAGATAGCCAACCGGTACGGGAGTTTGGGTGCACCACTGCGGAGCTAAAGGCGATGGCCGATTGGCTAAAACAATGCAGGATACGGACCGTCGCGATGCAATCCACCGGAGTTTATTGGGTCGCGGTATACGACATTCTGGAACAAGCGGGTTTGGAGGTGTACCTGGTGAATGCCCGGGACACGAAGAATCTGCCCGGGCGGAAGAGCGACGTGCAAGAGAGTCAATGGCTGATGAAGCTGCACACCTATGGACTGCTGCGCAATTCGTTCCGGCCAACGCAAGAGATCCGCACCATGCGGACCTACTGGAGGCAGCGCAACGATCTCGTGCAGAGTGCGGGCCGGCATATTCTGCGGATGCAGAAGGCTCTCACGCAGATGAACATCCAGTTGGCCAATGTGTTGACCGATATCAGCGGAGCAACCGGACAGGCCATCATCAAGGCCATTCTGGCAGGCGAACGCGATCCGCATAAGCTCACTGAGTTTCGGGATCCCCGGGTGAAAGCGAGTGAGGAGCAGATTGCGCAGAGTCTGGAAGGCAACTGGCAGGAGGATTTGCTGTTCGTGTTGAAACAAGAGCATGAGGGTTACGAGTTCTGCCAGCAGCAGATGGCGGAGTGCGATCGCCAGCTCCAGCAGTATCTACAGCAGCGAGAGGATCGCAGCCACGGTGCCCCTCTGCCGGAAGAGAAGCGCAAGGGACGGCTCAAGAAGAAGAGGGCGAACAAGCCGCAGTTCAACTTGCGCGAAGGGTTGTTTCGCATGACCGGTACGGACCTAACCCGCATCGACGGCATCGATGTCATGACCGCGACGACAGTCATCAGCGAAGCCGGATACGACATGAGCAAATGGAAGACCGAGAACCATTTTGTTTCCTGGTTGCGGCTCTGTCCCGATAATCGCATCAGTGGGAACAAGGTCATTGGGAAAGGCCGGCTGCCGACCAACAATCCGATCAGTATCGCCTTGAAGATGGCCGCCAGCACGTTGAAGGAAAGCAAAACCTATCTCGGAGCGCAATTCCGTCGATTGCGAACCAGGTTGGGAGCTCCCATCGCGATCAAAGCCATGGCCGCCAAGCTGGCCCGCCTGGTCTACCGCATGCTGCGCTACGGGATGAAATACGCGGACCAAGGAGCAGCCTTCTACGAGCTTCGACACCGAGAGTTACAGATCAAGCGTCTCAAGGCCAAAGCCGAAAAGCTGGGATACCGAGTCGCCCCAATACCGGTCGCGGCCTAACCAGCAGCAGTTTCTGGCGAGGACAACGCCCGCCACCATCTATACAATCGCCAAAACCGGAGCCATGCTAGCCTTCGGGCAGGAACGCTCCAAGGTAAATGCGGCCTTAGCTGCCAAGCCAGGTTGTCCGTCGATTTTAGTTGGGCCACATCCCCTGTGGCGAGCTCCCGGAAGGAGTTTCAGGGTCATACAACCACCGCAAAGCGGTGGCCGCTGCTAGCCTCTGCCCATGCGCCTCGAGAATCTGGATTATCGATTGCCCCGCGAACAAATCGCGCAGCGGCCCCTAGAGCGCCGCGACGCTTCGCGCCTTTTGCTTTTCGACCGCGCCTCCGGAGCGTTTGAAGACCGGCGGTTTCAAGACTTGCCCGATCTTCTCGCGGGCAACGAGCTCCTGGTCTTGAACAATGCGCGAGTCATTCCGGCCCGGCTTTTTGGGCGCAGGGCCGGGGTGCGCTCCGAGAAGCCTTCGCGCTCGACCCGGGCGGAGCACTTGACCGGGAAGGTGGAGGTCCTGCTGACACGTCAGGGCGCGGAGGACTGCTGGGAAGCCTTGGTCCGGCCGGGTCGCAAAATGCGCCTAAGGGAGCGCGTTCTGTTCGGCGCGGGAGAACTGGAAGCCGAGATCACCGCTCGCGGCGATTTTGGACTGCGCACGCTGCGGTTCGTTTCTCGTGACTCCCGCACCGTCGACGAGCATATGGAACGGCTGGGTCACGTGCCGTTGCCACCGTACATTGAACGAGCGGACGAAATCGCGGACCGCGAGCGTTATCAAACCGTGTTTGCCAAGCGGCCCGGAGCGATTGCCGCTCCTACCGCGGGTCTGCACTTCTCGGAAGAAATACTCGAGCGAATCCGCAGCCGCGGCGTGGAGCTCTGTGAGTTGACGCTCGACGTAGGGCTTGGGACTTTTCAGCCAGTGCACGGCGAAACGCTGGAAAGCCACGTGATGCATTCCGAAGCGTACGAGATTCCGCGCGCAACGGCCGAGCGCATCCAGGCAGCCCACGCCGCCGGGCGAACCGTTTTGGCCATCGGAACAACCGTGGTGCGAGCGCTCGAAGATGCCGCGCTGCGCGCCCGAGAAGCGCGATCCCCCAATGCGGTTCTCTCCGGCAAAGGGGAGGCGCAATTGTTCATCACACCGGGATTTCGTTTTCGCGCCGTGGACGCGCTGCTGACGAACTTTCATCTGCCGCGCTCCACGTTGCTCGGGCTGGTGTGCGCCTTTGCGGGGCGAGAAAAGGTGCTGGCCGCTTACCGCCACGCCGTGGAAGCGGGCTATCGTTTCTACAGCTATGGAGATTGCATGCTGATCCGTTGAGACCAGAGGCCGGGGAGCAGTTCGGTGACACGCTCGACGGCGTAGGGAAGGAAGTTCACTCAAGGAGAACAGTTCCTGGCTCTAGCGGACAAGCAGGGAGGGTGCGGCGGGCGGCAACCTCCCTCTTGTCCCGAATAAAGCGCTGCGGTTACTCGCTAAAAACAAACACGCGAGACTGGCCGGAAAAACGCACTTCCTTGACTTGGCCATTCTCGTTGATCAGCAGGGAGTCATAGCTGGACTTGGCGCTTCGATCTTCCCACCGCCCTTCGGATTCGGCGACAACTCTGCCACCCCTTTCGACCGTGGCTTTGTTGCCGTCGATCAGCAGGCGGTATTCGCCAGCCTGCAACTCGGCCTTGCCGAGCTTGGCGGTTTGCGCGAGGTTGATGTTCTTGGAAAAGGGCTTGGCAAAAAGTGGCACTGCCAGCCCGAGGGCAGCGAGCAGAGCGAAAGAACGAAAAAGGGAGCTGTTTTTCATGCGTGTCAAGTTCCTTTCGGAAAGGATCGAGTCAGCCGGAATTAGGACGCCGGGCGGGCAAGATGCAGTTGACACGCAGACGGCGGACGAGTAGTCTCGCCGATGAAGACACCTCTTCTTCCTGGACTAACGGCCGGAAAAGCTGCGTGTCACCACCCCGCGGCTGCCACCGCGGGGTTTCTTTTGAGTCTCGCCTTGAACGGCGCCATGAACGGCTGCCACCCATATAGACGGAATCGTGCCACGGAATGTTTCGCCCGAGCGCCATAAAATTCTGCTCAGGCAAAAAGAATTGCGGTGGTACTTCTCTTCATTTTTCCTCAAGAGTTGAACGTTTCTGGCCGCGAAAGTAAATCTTTCCTAAAAAGGAGGAAGCGACACCCGGCCTGGCGACCGAAGGTAAGTCGTGTGGTGCGAGACAATGCGACGACGCTTGCGCTCGTGGCATCGCCTCGATTGTTCATCTATACTCTAGGTCATTTTTTTCAGGGGCCAGGAATGCGGATTCTCATTCTCAGCGATTTGCACTCGAACGGCAGTGCCCTCGATGCGGTCCTCGATGCCGCGAAGGATCACTGGGATTTGTCCGTTTGCTTGGGCGACGTAGTCGGCTACGGCCCGGACCCCAATTACGTAACGGCTCGGTTACGAGAACTTGGCACCAAGACGATTCGAGGAAATCACGACAAAGCTGTGACGGGCTTGATGGCCACTGAAGATTTCAATCCCATCGCCAAAGCTGCCGTGGACTGGACGCGAGCGGAATTGACCCCGGAAAATATGACCTGGCTCTCGGCTTTGCCAAAAGGGCCGTTGGAGACCGACGGCGTTGTGCTCGTCCACGGGGCCCTTCAGGACGAGGACGAATATGTATTCACGCCCGAGCAGGCTCTGGACGGGCTCCTCGATTCGAGTGCCATAGTTACTTTTTTCGGTCACACCCATCACCAGGGCGGCTTTTCATATCAGGACGCACGCCTGGAAGTATTGCAGATCCGCCCGCGCGCTTCAGAATCGTTTGCCCCGCTGCGGATCGAATCGGCGCGTCGCTATCTCCTAAATCCCGGTTCCATCGGACAGCCGCGCGACGGGGACCCGCGAGCCGCGTTTGCCATTGGGGATTTGGCGCACCACGTTGTGGAGTTTTGGCGTGTTCCGTACGATATTCAGGCGGTACAGAAGCGCATGCGGTCTGTCCATTTGCCGGAGCCTTTGATCCAGCGATTGATGGTGGGACGATAGCCTGGTGATTTTCGTGTAGGTGTTTCCTAGCTACCTCATCTAGTTCGAACAGCCGTGCGCAAAGTGACCGCGGAACGGGCAACGCCGGCTCGATGAAGCCCTAGCCTCTCACCTCGTGGCCCGCCGAAGGCGCGCCAGCCGCACCTCGCTTCTGGCGCGGGTATCGTGGGAAGTACGGGAGACCGCGGCTCGATCTGTGGTCGGCGCGATTTGAGCCTGCCCTGGCCCGACCGGAGCCCGGTGTGGTTCCGGAGGCCTGCGACCTGACCATCCGCGGCCGGCCCTCCGAAACCTCCCGAGCAATCCGCATGGGCGGATTTGGAATGGCCATGAGCGCGGGAAGAACCTGCCGATAGAAGGAGAGAAGCGGTTAGGGGCAAGCCCTAACCGCTTCCCGGGGTGTGTCCTCGAAGTGGTTTTGAAGTATTAGATGTCCGGGAACGAAAAAGGTTTCCTTGGATACCAAAATAATTTTTGGCAAAATCGATTTAGTAAGGGCAAATCTCAATAAAACAGGTACTTACGCCAGCGGTCGTCACGGTGTCCGATGAGCCTCATCAGCTGACGCGAGGTGTGTAATGTGAACGGCCGGGGCTTCCGGGCCAGCTTCAGCCCGGCTTCTTCCGGGGTACGGTCACCCTTGGTGTTATTGCACTGGTAGCAGCAGGCAACCAGGTTCTCCCAAGAGGACCGGCCGCCGCGAGAACGAGGTAGGACATGGTCTAGCGTCAGTTCCGCGCTCGGGAACACGCGGCCGCAAAACTGGCAAGTATTCCGGTCGCGCAGCAGAATATTCTTGCGCGAGAGTGCGCGGCTCTGCTGGGGAATGTGCCGATAAGCCAGCAGGCGGATCACCGATGGGACCTGATGCGCATGGGCCGCGGAATGCACCTCGGCATTGTGCAGCTCTTCAGCCTGGGCCACGCCCTTCAGCATTAAAACCATCGCACGGCGCACTGCGGTGACGTTAATGGGCTCGTAGGTCGCGTTCAAAACGAGCACCGGTTCCTGCATCAGGGATGCGCGACGGGAAATCGAGTTGTGGATTCTACTGCCAGCGGGGGCTTCGGAACCGGGCGCGGTCGCGCGAGCCGCGTCGGGGGTATGAGCCCCCCGGGAATCGGCCCCGATATGCCGGTTGGATCCCATTGAGCCAGCCTCGAGCTATTCTACCATTCCGCGAGGCTTGGCAGTGGATTTCTTGCCGCCCGGCGGCCAAGCCCGATTACGGATTTGACCTGAGCATCCCGGCAGCGCCCGCAGGCCTGCAAGCTCGCTCAGGTCGTCGATACATCATCTACCAGTAGGAGGCGAAGATTGTCAACTTGGCTGCCCGGACGTGTGGCAAAAGCCCGAAGCGCTTCGCTTAGGGGCTGCGAAGACAAGCCAGCCCCGTTGTAATCGAGCTGCCGCCTGCGCCGGCAACGAGCTTTTGCCGCATTAGACTGGATTCTGAATGGTTTCAGTGGGCACGGCTACAGTAAGCCTTGCTCCAATTTTTCCTGGCAGGAAATACAGTGTTTCGCCCATGGCACCGCCTCCAACCGCTTTTGTTGCATCTCTTCTTGGCAGTTGGCGCAAACGCCGTATTCATCTTCCTGGATGCGTTTTAGCGCGGCATCAATCAGGTTCAACAGCGAGCGGTCGGTACTGGTCATGCCGAAGAGAAACTCCTTGGTATAGGAGTTGGCCGCCTTGTCTGCCAGGTCGACGGTGGGGTCTTCGTCCGCTGTCCGTCCTTCTTCCTGGGTCCGAGCGATGGTCTTCGTCAGTTCTTCGCGCCGCACCAGCAATTTCTTCTTGTAGTAATCGAGTCGTTTCTTGTCCATGTAAGTCCCGCACCCCTACATCCTATTTGGGGCCACCTAAAAACTCCGTAGTGTAGACCGGGTCCCCAGGTGAAGTCAAGGCAACGCGACTGGCAGTGAGCTTAATTGGTTACTGACCGCAAGCGGCCGGCGGATTTATGGCGCAGAAAATGGTTACGGAGAATCGCAGCCGCCGCTGATGGCCGGCACAATCGAGATCTCCGAGCCCGGGGAAACAGGGCTGGCGAGGCCTCCCGTGTATCGAACATCCTCTTCTCCGATGAAAATGCTGACGTGCTCACGCATTTGTCCTTGTTCGGTGGTGAGGCGATCCCGCAGACCAGGGTGAAGCCTCCACAGTAGAGACAAGGCCTCTGCCAAAGTGACGGGTGATTGCTCGACCGTGACCTTGCTGCGCCCTCCAGCGAATTCACGCAGTGGCCCGGGAATATGAAAGGTCACAGGCAAAATTACCTTCTTTTTTGCCGCGAGTGGCTTGACGTGTGAGCTCTTCGAGATGAAGACGGAGACAGGACAGCCGGCTGGGTTAGGCCGGAAGATGCAGACCCATCCTCGATCCAGGCGCTCCGTACGCAGACGATTGCCGGCATGCCGTCGAGGATTTTGTTCCAAGTTTTTCCCTCGTCACACGAGCCAAAGAGTTGCCCGCTTCTTGTGCCGAGGTAGATTCCCGCCGGATCGAGCGAATCGATGGTCATGGCATCGCGCAGGACCGTTTCGTAAGCCTGTTTTTGCGGCAAGCCCCGAGCCAGCGGCTCCCACGAGGCACCACCGTTGCGCGTGCGATAAACCCGCAACCGGCCATCGCACGCGCAGCGAAACTGGTCGGACTCGACGGGAACGATATAGACGCAGTCCGGGTTCCTGGGATGTACGACCATGGCAAATCCGAAATCTGACGGCACACCATTGGCGATGTCCGTCCAGTTGTCGGAGGAATCGTCCGAGCGGTATAAGCCCCAATGGTTTTGCAGGAACAGCCGTTCGGGACGCGCCGCGTGCATCACGATTTTGTGAACACACTGCCCGAATTCGGGGTATTTGCTAGGCATGAAGGTGACCCGGATTCCTCTGTTTTGCGCCGTCCAGGTGCGTCCAGCATCATTGGTGCGATAGACGCCGCCAGCGGAAACCGCCACGTACATGCGCTGCTTGTCGGCAGGGTCAAGCACGATGGTGTGTAGCGCCAGCCCGCCATTGCCAGGTACCCAACGTGGGCGATGCGGATGTTCGAACAGACCACGCACCAGCGACCAGGTCTCCCCGCCATCCTGGGTTTCGAAAAGCGCTGCTGGTTCGACGCCGCAATAAAGAACGTTGGGCTCGTCCGCGCGGCCGAGACAGATCTGCCAGATGTTCTTCAAGGAAAGACCGGTGTCCGCGGGAAATCGAAGACTGGCCTCCTGTGGATTAGTCCAGCTTTTGCCAAAATCCTCGCTCGAGCGCAGCAGAGTTCCCCAAAAACTCTGCGTCGATGCCCAGATGCGGTGTTGCCCATCACGGCCGTCATAAACCATCGCGTAAACCGCGTGACCGTGGAAATAAGGACCGCCGACGTCCCAGCGAGCGCGATTGGTGCCGGCGCGAAGGATGAAAGCGCCTTTTGTTGTCCCGACCAGCAAAAGAAGATCTCCTCTGCGGACGCGCGCGTGGCGCACACTGTGCATAACCGTGGTTCGAGGTTCGCTGCGGTTCCCGCTAGCCGCCGGTGCGAAAACGGCCGCGGACTGAATGGCCTCCAGAGCCGCTAGAACTTCTCCGGCGCGCTGGTAGCGCTGCATCGGTTCTTTGGACAGGCAGCGCTGGATGATGGCCCACAGGCCCGGCGGAACAGGAGGACCTAACGGTTTGGGCAATTCGCGCATAATCGCAGAGCTCAATTCAAAGCCGGTGCGCCCTTCAAAAGGCCGGCGTCCGGAGGCGGCTTCATAGAGCACAACTCCGAGCGCCCAGAGATCGCCGCGGTAGTCGGAGCCTTCTCCGCGCAGGACTTCCGGCGACATATAGGCCAGGGTGCCGCTGAGCGTGGAGCCCTGCTCGATGGTCTCGAGCGTGCGAGTCGCGCCCTCGAGAAGACCGTCTCCCACTCGTTTTGCCAAACCGAAATCGAGCACTTTTACCAGCCCGTCTGAGGTGACCACGACATTCGCAGTCTTCAGATCTCGATGAACGATGCCTCGATCATGAGCGCGGACAAGCGCGCTCGCGATCTGCGCGCCGTAGCGGATGACTAGCTCCGGAGGCAGTCCGTTATCTCGCGACATCTCGTACAGCGACTTGCCTTCCACGAGTTCCATGACAATGTAGAGTTCGCCTTCTGTCTCGCCAACCTCGTGGATCGTGCAAATGTTGGGATGGGCGAGAGAGGAAGAAGCCCGCGCTTCTTTGAGCAGATTCTGGCTTGACGAGGTATCGAGCTGAGGATCCTTCTTGACAACTTTTACGGCCACATCGCGCAGCAGCACTTCGTCGTAGGCGCGATAAACAACGCCCATGCCACCTTCACCAATCTTTGCCTGGACCCGACAATGACCTAGTAGCTGACCAATCACCGCGGCCTCCTCACCGTTCGTTCCGCACCTCATGCTAGGCTCGGCGCGGGAGGTCCGTCAACGATGGGAAACGCCGACCGCGCCCTAGCCGACAGACGGGCGGCAAGACCCGCAAGTGCAAACCGATTCTTTGCACCGCATCTGCCGCGAGGGTTTATGTGGCTACGTTCTAGTTTAGAACCCGGTGCGTAAACGTGCGGATTTTGCATGGGCAGCGGTGAAGCCTTTGCTCAGGCCATCGTTGAGCGAATCGCCGAAATCCTGTCAAACTGACTTTGCTTCCAGGGATGCCCCTCGAACTTTGATGGTCCGATTAGAGGCGTGTTTTCGTATCTCGTAACGTCTTGATAGAAAATTGTTTAGTTAGCAAAAAACACGATCGACTTGAATTTGTGCGGCATTATTGACTTGTAGTCGTGCAGCATCATACACTTGTATTCACTCGTCAGAATAAACTTGCAATGATCTATGAAAGAGGGGAGGCCTCGTGCCGTTGCCAAACGAAAAACTGGCTGAATCGCTTGATGTCCTGAAGGCGCTGCAGGAAGGCAGCCGACGCGTGTTCTGCTCCGATGACTTGAGCCGGGTTCACCGCGAACGCCTGGTCGAGAACGGCTTCTTGCAAGAAGTCATGAAGGGTTGGCTGATTTCTTCAAGCCCCGATGCCCACGCCGGCGAGAGCACCCCTTGGCATGCGTCGTTTTGGGAATTCTGCGCACGCTACTGCGACCAGCGCTTTGGCGAGCAATGGCATCTATCGCCCGAGCAGTCCGTCTTTTTGCACGGCGGCAGAACAGTCATCCCCGATCAACTGGTTGTGCACAGTCCGAAAGCGACGAACAACGATATCAACCTGTTGTTCGGCACAACGCTTTACGATTTGAAAGTCGCGGAGATGCCCGCACCCGGGGCTCTGACGGTGAGGGACGGATTGCGTCTGTTTACGCCGGCGGCGGCGCTGGTACGTGTGCCAGAATCATTCTTTCAGCTGTATCCCCTCGAGGCGCAGGTGGTGATGGCCAGCCTCGCTGACGCTTCGGACCTGCTTCGCCTTCTGCTGAACGGCGGTCATTCCGCGAAAGCCGGTTATCTTGCCAAAGCCTTCCGGCAAACCGGGCGCGAGGAACTCGCGGACGAGATTCTCCGCGCGATGAAGAGCGCCGGATACGATGTACGAGAGAGCAGTCCATTTGAAGCCGGCCAGATATTCCACAAGCCGAGCCGCCCCGCTGCTGCGATGGTGAGCCGCGTCGAGATGCTTTGGGAATCTATGCGTGGTAAGGTTCTCGCGGCGTTCCCGAAAGCGCCAGGACTTCCCGCAGACAAGGAAGCGTATGTTCGCTTCGTCGACGAAATCTACCGGACCGATGCCTACCACTCGTTGTCCATTGAAGGCTACTCCGTCACGCCGGCCCTGGTTGAGAGAGTGCGGGAGGGGGGCTGGGACCCGCAGCATGACGCTGGTGATCGCAGAAATCGCGACGCCCTGGCGGCGCGGGGATACTGGCAAGCTTTCCAGCTTGTGAAAAAAGAAGTAGAGAAAGTGATTGCCGGAGAGAACCCCGCCGCGCTCGCGCGCGCCGCACACAACGACTGGTATCGCGAATTGTTCCAGCCCTGCGTTACCGCCGGGTTGATGGAACCGGGCGCATTGGCCGGATACCGGAATATACCCGTGTATCTGCGCGGGTCGCGCTACGTTCCGCCGAGGTGGGAGGCGGTGCGCGATGCCATGCCGGCGCTTTTCGATCTTCTGGAAAAGGAACCCGAGCCTGCGGTGCGCGCGGTGTTGGGACACTGGCTTTTCGGTTATATTCACCCGTATCCGGACGGGAACGGCCGCATGGCGCGGTTCCTCATGAACCTTATGCTGGCTTCGGGCGGCTATCCTTGGACAGTGATTCGCATCGTGGATCGCAAGTCTTATCTGAGCGCACTGGACCGCGCCAGCATCGAGATGGACATCCATCCGTTTGCAACCTTTATCGTGCGCCGCGTGCAATGGCGGCTGGAGCGGCACGACCTGACATTTCTCGCGCCCATGGAGAGCTTCGTTTTCGAGCGTGATATGGTTCTTTTCTACGGACAAGATGGCCACGCGGTCGTCCGCTGCGCAATCACCAGGGAAGCACTGGACGATCACTTCCATGGAGACTCGAAAGACAAAATCGAAGTATTCAGAGCGAACCGCCCGTCCATCGAGCAGGAAGTACGCCGGAGGTATCTTGCTGGGGACACTGAATTGGACGGGTCCATTCTCATTCGCTCCGGTGATCTGCCTTAGCGACGAAGTATCTTTTCAAAGATTGTGATTCTGAGGCCCTCACTTAGCAGCCTCGGGAGCATCACCCAACACCTTTTTTCTTGACCCCAAGATGTCCCCACTTACAGTGCGGGGCGTTCGGCGATACACTCTGTGACAAGTGCGTCCCGAGGAGTTGCGGCGAACCTCGAACTAATCGCTCCTCTGGTTTACGCGCTTGCGGAACGCCCGGGTTCTAGCAACCTCCTTCCGTGACGCCAAATAGGGTAGGCGAGGAAATCAAGAGGCGCGCGTCGAAGCGGGCCTATGTGACCTGGTCCATGAAAACGCGCGCCTACCACCGCGAGATAGCGCTCGATCGTCTATTGGTCTTGCAATTTCTGGCTGCGCATCACCGAGCGGCGTGCGTGCCAGCGTGACCGTGGTTTAGCGCTGGCGATAACCGAATTTGTTAATGCCGAGCCTCTTGATGCGGAACTCCAGCGTGGAGGCCGGAAGACCCAGCTTCTTGGCCGCTCCGTTTTCCCCCGCCACCCGGCCCCGTGAGCTCGCCAGGGCATTCTCAATAGCTTGCCGTTCTTCCGAGCGGGGTTCTTCTGCGGAGTTCGCCCTCACGGGAGTGCCAGGGAGTGTCGATGGATCGAAATGCAGCACGCCGCCGCGCGACAGAATCACCGCGCGCTCGACGACATTCTCGAGTTCTCTTACGTTCCCCGGCCACGACTGCGATTGCAGTACGTCCAAGGTGTGGCGGTCAATTCGGAAAATCTTTCGGCCAAAGCGCGCGCCATACTTCTCCGCAAAGTGTGCGACCAGCGGCGCGACGTCTTCAGGCCTCTCACGCAGTGCCGGCACGTGAACCGGAAAGACATTCAATCGATAGTACAAGTCACTCCGGAACTTTCCGGTCCGAACGTCCACTGCCAAATCACGATTCGTCGCGGCGACCAGGCGTACGTCGACTTGCAACGTGTGCGTCCCTCCCAGACGCTCGAACTCCCGTTCTTGCAATACGCGCAGAAGCAGGACTTGCATTTCCTGTGGTAGCTCGCCAATCTCGTCCAGAAACAGCGTTCCCCCATGTGCCTGTTCGAATCGCCCTTTACGACGCTCGACGGCTCCGGTAAATGCACCGCGCTCGTGGCCGAATAACTCGGAGGCCAGAAGCGTGTCGGGAATGGCCGCGCAGTTTACTTTGATGAAGGGCCCGCGGGCGCGCGGGGATCGTCGGTGGATGGCCCGGGCAACCAGCTCCTTGCCGGTCCCCGTCTCTCCCGTGATCAAGACCGTAGCGTCGGTCGTCGCGACCTGCTCAATGGTTTCCAGCACGCGCTTTAGGGCCGCCGAGTTCGCGAGTATCTCTTCGAACCAAGGCGCCTGGCCGAGTTGAGCGCGCAGGCCAATATTCTCCTCCTCAACTTGCTCGCGCAACCTGCGAATTTCTTCATTGGCGAGGGCATTCGCCGTAGCCACAGACAGCGCCCGGCCCACGTCCCGGAGGATTGACAACTCGGCAGCGGGGAAGGCTCGCTGCAGGACGCGCGTGAAAGTGGCCACTCCAACCAACCGCCCGCTCGCCACGAGTGGCACGGCGGCGTAGGATCGTACCCCTCCTCGGGCCAGAGAGAACTCATGGTCGTACCACCCTTCTTTTTCGAGCAGGTCGTCACAGGCGAAAGGCTCACCTTTTGCAAGCCCGTCCTCAGAATTGGGGTAAGCAATCAGCGGCCGCTCTTCCTTCAGTGGATGCCAGTATGGCTCGGTTCTCCTGGCAAGTTCTTCGGGGGTTTCTCCCGCGATACGAGGGAAAGCCACGACGTGCAGGGCCAAGATGCGGTGCTTTTGGTGTTCTTCTAATCCCTGGCTAAAATCGACGATGGCAATCGAATCGAACGGCACCGCCGGCAGAAGCACATCAGCGAGCGATGCCAGCACACCGTGAAGCTCTCGCTCGGCGCTCACCGCTTCCCACACTCGTAACATCAGCGCAAAACGTTGCCGGTCCCCCGGTGACCCCGAGCCTCGACTGGCTAGCTCAAACATACGCACGAGTCTAGCAAGTCTTGCGAATGTTGTTAATTCACAATTCAACTTTGCGAATGCGTTGTTAGCAAATTCGAACTAGCGAAGCTATATTACTGAAACA
>Ga0306920_100008433_pt1 | contig 13680 bp, 10 predicted proteins | sample flu12Cox44000170_FD_204666 | JGI IMG/M metagenome (GOLD analysis project Ga0306920, IMG submission 204666) | Lab enrichment of tropical soil microbial communities from Luquillo Experimental Forest, Puerto Rico - flux4day.12C.oxic.44.000.170 (v2)... | ecosystem: Environmental > Terrestrial >... | reverse complement strand
TCGTAGTGCCAGACATGGTCGAGGATCTGCGCCTTGGAGAGCACGTGGCGCGGGTTGAGCATGAAGTAGCGCAGGAGGTTGAACTCCGTCGCCGTCAGGTTGATGGCATTCCCCGCCCGGCGGACTTCGTGCGCGCTCTCGTCGAGCTCGACATCGGCGAAGCGAAGGATCCCGTCGTCGTCGGGCTCATAGCCGGTGCGGCGCAGGATGGCGTGCACACGGGCGATCACCTCGGCCAGCGCGAAGGGCTTGGTGACGTAGTCGTCACCGCCGATGGTCAGCCCCGCCAGCTTGTCCTGCAGGGTGTCGCGGGCGGTGAGGAACAGCACGGGCACGCGCACGCCGTCGGCGCGCAGGCGGCGGGTGACCTCGAGCCCGTCGAGGTCCGGCAACATGACGTCCAGGATCACCAGGTCCGGCGGGTCCTCTTGCGCCTGGGCCAGCGCCTTGCGGCCCGTCATGGCCTCGTCGACGGTGAACCCCTCGTAGCGCAGCGACGTCGCCACGGCGTCCACGATGGAGGGCTCGTCGTCGACCACGAGGACCCTCGGTCCGTTCTCGGTCTTCACAGGTCAAACCTCCCTGCGTCACAGGGTCGCACCCCGGACTCGCCTTCAAGTGTGACCCGGCTGTGGGTCTCCTGTGAACGCGGGTGGTCAGTCCTCGCGCGCGTCGAGGGAACGTCGCACCAGGTCAAGGGCCGAAATGGCCCCATATTGGCGGACGCGTTCCCGGTCGCCGGGCACCTGGAGGCGGCGGGTCTGAGTGGACTCACCCGGGAGGGAGAGCCCCACGAACACGGTCCCGGGCGCCACACCCTCCTGGTCGTCCGGCCCCGCCACGCCGGTGATGCCGAGCCCCACTTCGGCGCCCATCACCCGGGCGACCCCCTCGGCCATGGCCGCCGCCGCCGGCTCGGTGACGACCGGCCCTTCGGGCACGCCGAGCACGTCGAACTTGATCTGCGACTGATAGGCCACGACGCCGCCGCGGAACCACGACGAGATCCCGGGCACGTTGACGAGCCGGGAGGCGATCAGGCCGCCGGTCAGCGACTCGGCCACCGCGAAGGTCAAGCCGCGGCCGATGAGCCGGGTCGCGACCGCCATCTCCATCGTCTCGTCGTCGACGCCGAAGACGATGTCGCCGAAGCTCTCGTTGATGGCCCGGCGGACCTCGACCTCTTCCTTGTCGAGAAGGGCGTGCGCGTCACCGAGCGTGCGGGCGCGCGCCGTGATCCGCACCTTGATGCCCTCGATGCCCGAGGCCAAGAAGGCGAGCGTGACGTCGCCAACCGCGTCGAGCGCGTCGATGCGGTCCTGAAGCGCCTCGGCCAGGCCCGATTCGGTCGAGCCCCAGGTGCGCAGGACGCGGCTGGCGATGACGCCCTCCTCACCCGCCTCGGCCATGCGGGCGCGCAGGTCGGGCAGGATGGCCCGTTCGAACATCTCGGCCATCTCGTAGGGGACCCCGGGGACGGCGTAGATCACCTTGTTGCCCACCGGGCAGACGAGGCCGGGCGCTGTGCCCATGACCTGTGGGATCACGGAGGCGCCACGGGGGACGTCGGCCTGCCGGGCGTTGTTGGCGGCCATGGTGCGGCCGCGGGCCTCGAAGAAGCTCGCGATGCGCTGGGCGATCTCGGGGTCGCGCACCAAGGGCACGTTCATGACCTCGGCGATGGCCTCACGGGTGATGTCGTCCTGCGTCGGCCCCAGGCCGCCGCACACGATGACGCCGTCACTGCGGGCGAGTGCGGTGCGCAACGCCAGCGTGATGCGCCGGTGGTTGTCCCCGACGGCTTGATGGAAGTGCGACGCGACGCCGGCTTCGGCCAGGTGCTCACCCAGCCATGCGGAATTGGTGTCGGCGATCTGGCCGAGCAGGAGCTCGGTGCCCACCGCCACGATCTCGATCCTCACTGCGGCGACCTTAGGGTGCCGTCGGCGTGTGCAGCGCCCGGCTGCCGTCGACGAGGTACTCGGCCCCAGTGTAGAGCGTCAACGCGCAGGCGAACCACACCATCGCGAGCTGCAGGCCGTGTTGATGGGCCAGCGGCGGGATGATGCAGACGCCGATGGCGAGGTCCTGCACCAGCGTCTTGAGCTTGGCCGACGTGCGCGCGGGGATCGAGACGCCTCGGCGGCCGACCCACGAACGGTAGAGCTGCATGCCGACCTCGCGGGCGGTGATGAGCAGCACGGGCAGCCAGGGCAGGTGGCCCTGGGCCGCCAGCGTGATGAAGGCGCCGAGGACGACGGCCTTGTCGGCCAGCGGATCGAGGAAGGCGCCCGAACGGGTGGTGCCGTGCCGCCGAGCCAGGTAGCCGTCGAGACCGTCGCTGGCCGCGAGGACGAAGCCGACGACGACGTTGATCCACGACGCGCCCCAGACCACGAGCATCACGACGTAGACGGGCGCCGCCAGCAGGCGGGCGACGGTGATGGCGTTGGCGGGGGTGACGAGGGCGCTGGGCCCGAAGGCGAACTGGCGGGTGCCCGGGTGCTCGTGCGCGGTGTCGCTCACGGGGTGCGCGCTCCGACGCGGTCCGGCGTGCGGGCGCGCGGCAGGCGTGAGCCACCGGCGGCGACGCTCGCCACGGGTTCCGCATGCAGGTCGGGTCCCTCGGCGCCGGTGATCGTCACGTCGACGAGGTCGCCGACCCGGAGCTCGTGCGGGAGATGAACGATGCCGTCGATCTCGGGCGCCTCGTGCACGGTGCGGCCGACCCCGGGCGCGTCGACGAGCACGCGGCAGACCTCGCCGACGAGCGCGTCGCGCCTGCACGCGGTGATCGAGTCCTGCAACTCGGTGCACTCACGCAAGCGCTCGAGCCCGAGTGCGGGCGGCACTTGGCCCGGGAGCGTGGCGGCGTGGGTGCCGTCCTCCTCGGAGAAGGTGAAGAAGCCGGCCCAGTCCAGCTGCGCCTCGGCGAGGAACTCGAGCAGCAGATCGTGGTCGCGCTCGGTCTCGCCGGGGTAGCCGAGGATGAACGACGAACGGAAGGTGGCGGCGGGCTCGGCCGCTCGGATGTCGGCGATGCGGCGCAGGAAGCGTTCCCCGTCGCCCCAGCGGCGCATGCGGGCGAGGTGCGGGCGTGACACGTGCTGGAGGGAGAGATCGAAGTAGGGCACCCCCGTATCGAGGACGGCGCCGACGAGTTCGTCGGTCAGGCCGGAGGGATAGAGATAGAGAAGCCGGGTGCGCTCGACGTCGGCGGCGACGGCCCGGGTCAGTGCGGCGATCGGGCTCGGGCCGCCGGCGATACGGGCGGCCCGGCCCGGTCCGGTCCGGTCGCGCCCGTAGGAGGCCAGGTCCTGCGCGACGAGGACGACCTCACGCAGGGGCGGCGCGGCGCCGTCACCGGGACCGTGGAGGAGCGCGTGGACCTCGGCCAGCACGTCGCCGCAGGAACGCGAGCGCTGCTTGCCGCGGAAGGACGGGATGGCGCAGAACCCGCAGATGCGGTCGCAGCCCTCGGCGACCTTGACGTAGGCCCACGGAGCGGCCGCAGCCGGCCGCGGTAGCTCGAGCAGGTCGAACCCGCCGGTCGCCGGGCCGAGGTGGCGGCGAGCGGAGAGCTCGACCGGAACCGCGCGCAGAGTCGGGCCGGAGACGAGGTCACGGCCGAAGCCGGCGACGAGGTCGACCTCGGGCAGGGCGTCGCGCAGCTCGTCGCCGTAGCGCTCGGCCATGCACCCCGTGACGACGAGCCGCGACCCGTCTCTCCGCACCTCGTGGAGCTCGAGCACCGTGTCGATCGACTCCTGGCGGGCGGCCTCGATGAAGGCGCACGTGTTGACGACGACGAGGTCGGCCTCCGCGGGATCCGCGACGCGGCCGTACCCCTGCGTCTCGAGGTAGCCCTCGAGCTTGTCCGAGTCCACCTGGTTCTTCGGACATCCAAGGGTCTGCATGAAGAAGCGACCCACGACTTCGCGCACCCTCCTCGCACCAGGCCGATCCCCGCCGGGCCGGCGCGGACGGCAGGCCCGCGTGGCGGGCCTTCCTTGTTTCTTGGGCCACGGGCAGGCTGCCCGGCCCGAGCGGAGAGGGAGGGATTTGAACCCTCGGACCCGGTTACCCAGGTCAACTCATTAGCAGTGAGTCCGATTCGGCCGCTCTCGCACCTCTCCCAGGGCTTTCGCGTGCGCCTTCCGGAGCCTTGTCCATAATTCGCCTGCGAAATCCTGTGCCGGACAAGCCTACGTGAAGGCCGGGGCCCAGATGGGCGGCCCTCGAGAGTCGCGGGTGCCCTGGTCGAGGTCAATGCCGTCAATGCTGCGCTCGCCCACCGAACCCGTGGACGGTTCGAAACTCAGATGCCTCAACGACAAGGGATTCGGACCCGGCGCTGCGCCACCTATGGCTTTGGCGAGCTTCGAGAGACGAGCAGGTCAACGATCTGGGACTCGACATCGAGGCCGGACGCTGCCTTGACGAGAAGATCTGCGAGATCCCGGTCATTTGAGGGAATGACTGCTGAACCATCGACACCATTTCTGTCGAGAACCCAGCGAGCCAGGAGCAACGCCGTGCGTTTGTTCCCTTCTCCGAAGGGCTGGGCACGCGTGATTCGAAAGGCGAGGACACCGACGGCAGTTACGGGATCTTCGACGTGATCAACGGCGGCAAGAGCCTTGGCCGGTCGATCGAGTTCGTCAGGCTCATCAATGCCGCCGTTCGGGCGGGGGACGAGTGGTTCAGAGGGATTTGCCTGCTCAGGTCGTCGCACCCAGCCAGCGCGGCGCTGATCCCTATTTCGGTCACTCTGTACTGTTGTGAGGAGAGAAGGAGGACGAGGCGATGCGATTCAACCATATGGAGATGACGTTTCCGATCGGCAGCCTCACCAAGTCGTTTCGTGAGGAGATCGACGCCTTCTACGGTTCGGTCTTCGGATGGAGTGCCCTGGACACCGAGGTGGTCGGGCAGTCTTGCCATCTGCTGATGCCCGACCAGGAACAGTTCATCCTTCTTGCCGAGAGTGACAAGCCCATGAGCTCGCCTGGTTACGACCACCTCGGGTTGTTGCAGGAGACCCGCCAGGACGTCGATGACCTCCTCGATGCATGTGAGCGCTATGCCGAGAAGGACGACCGGGTCATGATCAAGCGGTACGAGGACCTCGTGTACCCAGAACTGATCGTGCACGCCTTCTACGTCAAGTACCTCTTGCCGATCTACTTCGACGTTCAGAGCATGGAACGCCCTCGTGTTGAGGCCTGAGTTCGAGTGAGCATCTCCGGGCCTCGGCGGGTGGAGGCTCGTGGCGGCGCGATGATGCCCCAATGACAGAGCTCAAGAGGGTCGTCGTCTGGGGAACAGGGTTCGTAGGGAAGATGGTGATCCCCGAGGTCCTGCGTCACCCGAACTTCGAGCTGGTTGGGGTAGGTGTCAACGACAAGGACAAGGTCGGGAGGGACGTCGGGGAGATCTGCGGAATCGCACCGGTAGGCCTCACGGCCACGGACGACCTCGATGCACTCGTCGCCCTGCGCCCCGACGCCTTGGTCCACTACGGGCCCACGGCGGGGCAGGCCGACGCCAACATCCGCGACATCGGCGCCTTCCTGCGCGCCGGAACCGACGTGTGCTCGACGGCGATGACGCCCTGGGTGTGGCCGCACATGAGGCAAAACCCACCATCGTGGATCGAACCCATCACAGAGGCGTGCCAGGAGGGTGGCGCGACCTGCTTCACCACCGGCATCGACCCTGGCTTCGCCAACGACCTCTTCCCGATGACCCTCATGGGACTCTGCGCCGAAGTGAAGAAGGTCAAGGCCCTCGAGATCCTCGACTACCTCAATTACACGGGTGCCTACGAAGACGAGATGGGAATCGGGCGCCCACCCGAGTTCACCCCACTCCTCGAGCACACCGACATCCTGGTGATGTCGTGGGGCGGCACCGTCCCGATGATGGCCCATGCGGTGGGCATCGAGCTCGACGAGATCACGACGACATGGGAGAAGTGGGTTACCGATGCCCCCATCGCCACCGCCAAGGGCGTGATCGAGCCGGGCAACGTGGCGGCTATCCACTTCACCATCAATGGGATGTACAAGGGAGAGCCCCGCATCGGCCTCGAGCACATCAACCGGGTCGGCACCGATGCCGCGCCGGACTGGCCCCGAGGTACCCAGGACGACGTCTACCGCGTGGAGATCGAAGGGACGCCGTCCATTACTCAGGAGACCGCCTTCCGTTTCACCGACGGCTCCGGTCGCGATGCGGCGGCAGCTGGATGCCTCGCCACCGGGCTGCGGGCCCTCAACGCCGTTCCGGCCGTCAACGACCTCCCGGCCGGTTGGGCAACCGCCCTGGATCTGCCGCTCATTCCCGGGGCGGGCACGATCCGTTAAGGGACCGCGCACGCCGGTATGGTGCTCGGCTGCGGCTTGGTCCGAGTGATGGCAAGCGAGCAGTACGGTGGCTTCGCTGCGTACCTCGCACGACGGCATCGACGTTCTGCGCCATGAGCGACGGACGCTTTCTGAGTGCGGTCCATTCGCGGCAGCTGTCAACTCTGCCTCAGCCTCAAGCAACTGCGTAGGGTGTGGCGTGCACGCCTGGCAGGTCCAGAGACACGGCCCGCCCAGCGACGCGCTCTCACGCGTCGTCGTCGACGAACCCGTTCCGGGTCCTGGTGAGGTGCGGCTGCGCGTGCGCGCGGCGGGAATTGGGCTGCCGGACGCGCTGATGTGCCGCGGCAAGTACGCGTTCTCCCCCAAGCTGCCGTTCGTCCCGGGTCAGGAAGTGTGCGGCACGGTGGACGCAGTTGGACCTGGCGTCGAGCTGCCGTTCGGCGCTCGGCTTATGGCAGTCACGAACTTCTTCGACGGACACGGCGGCTTCGCCGAAGCGACGATCGCACGGTCGGAGAGTATTTTTCGCGTGCCCGACGTCCTGCGCGACCAGGATGCTGCTGTGTTCCGGATCGGCTACTCAACGGCCTGGATCGGACTCGTACGGCGGGGCGGGCTACGACGCAGCGAGTGGTTACTCGTGCTCGGAGCGGCGGGCGGCTCGGGTCTCGCCGCAATACGGCTCGGCTCTGCGCTCGGCGCACGAGTCATCGGGGTCGTCTCAGGTGAGACGAAGCGGGAGCTCTGCGCACGGTCCGGTGCGGATGTGATCGTCGATCGCACGGTCGGCTCAGTGCATGACGAGGTCATGGAGGTGACTGGGGGCCACGGGGTCGACGTTGTCTACGACCCTGTGGGCGGTGCGTTCGCCGGGGCGACGGCGCGCTGCCTGGCGCCCGGGGGCCGACTCCTTGCCGTTGGTTTTGCCAGCGGGAAGTGGGTGGAGGCCGACGTTTCCGAGCTCGTCCTTCGCAACGCCTCCATCGTCGGCGTGTACGCCGGCGGTCAGACGCGTGCGGAGGCCAACGCCGATCACGAGTCGTTGCTGACCCTGGCGGCGGACGGCCGGCTCGGCGGTGCCACCGCGGCGGTTTCCTTCGACGCGCTGCCCGAGGCGCTCGGTGCCGTGGACCGGGGCGAGGCGGTTGGCAAGCTGGTCTTGCAGGTCGGCGAGCTCGCCACGAAATAGCCGTCAGCCGCGCACGATCTGCCCTCGACAGCCAAAGAGGTTCCCTAGCCGTTCGGTTCCAATCTCCGGCTTCAGATCGCTGAGTGAGGCAAGAACGCTCCAGATCGCATCAGGTCGGTGTGACACCCCTTTGCGAGATTTCCCCTTCTTGAAACCAGAATCGTCGTCCGGAAACCGGCGGTTCCGAACCTGGACGGAGAATGTCGCTATGACCGAGAATCAGATCAATCTCGAAGACCTCCCTGAAGCCATCACTGCCTTTCTGCAGGCACACCAGTCAAGGGATCTCGATGACGCTCTCAAAGGCTTTTCGTCAGATGCGACGGTGGTAGACGACGGCACGACCTACAACGGGTTGGAGAGCATCCGGTCTTGGATGTCGAGTTCGACCAGCGAATTCACCTATACGACTGAACCTGTCGCCGCCTACCAGGACGACAGCGACAACTACGACGTGGTGCAGCATCTGGAAGGCAATTTCCCGGGAGGCACGGTCGACCTGCATTTCCGCTTCGCCCTGCGAGACGGCGAATTGCACGAGCTCGTCATCGAGCCGTAGGGACCTCGGGTGTGCTGCCGAGCCTGCCCCCTCGCACCGGTTCGGGCGACCCAGAAATCCATCCAGGATGGGCCAAAACCGTTTCCTGACGTCGTTGAGTCACGCCGGGACGCTTCGTCCCTGTCCAAAATCCTGCCCATAAACTCCGGAGATTTCTGGATCACGGAGTGGACGTAGCTGACGATCCCGCAAGTAGGACTGGCCGTCCTGGACGGTGCTGTGCGGTGTGGAATGCCTAGCTCGGGTTAGCAGTGAGTCCGATTCGGCCGCTCTCGCACCTCTCCAGCAGGTCAAACGTATTTTGGCAGGTCGGGTCCCCTAATCCCTTTCCTAATCTTTGATACGAGATGACCAGGCACACAGCCTACGACAGCCAAGGAGGCCAGGATTGGCTCGGAACTACGGCACCGGCAGCATGAAGGAGAAAGCACCGGGCGTGTGGCGCCTCCGCTTCATGCGAAACGCTCGCCAGATCGAAGAGACGTTCCGGGGCACGAAGACGGCCGCAACGAAGCGGCTCCGAAACGCCCAGTCCGACGACGCTGTCAGGCAGGCCGTCGCCGCACAAGGAGGCCGCTGGCGCGGTCCTCACGGGACGAGCCTTTGGTGATCTCTTGGATGTCTGGATTGCCCTCCTACCCGAGAGAGGGCGCTCCCCAAAGTACGTCCATGACACCCGTCAGAGGATCAACCGCCCCGGGGGCATCCGCGAGAAGCTCGGCCCGATTCCCGTCGAGGACTTGACCGCCGAACATCTCGACCGAGCCATCGGCGAGTGGCTCGCCACAGGCCTTTCGCCATCCTCGGTGGTCACGTACGGCCGCACAATCTCGGCGGCGCTTTCGCAGGGTGTGTAATGGCGGTGGATCGATACGTCGCCCATGACCTCGGTAACCATGCCAAGGGTGCCAAAACGAAACCACGTGGTGGCCTCGGTCGAGGGCATCCGCTGCGCGGTCGACGTCGCTTCGGAGAAGTACGGGCCTGCGCCTCGCATGGTGTCAGCTATCTGGCTGGCGTACTCGACTGGTGCCCGTGAGGGTGAAATCGCCGCGCTCCGGTGGTCAGACGTGGACTTCGATCGGGGGACACTCGTCGGCCCGGATGACACTCGACCGACACGCACATGTGCTTCCGGCTGCCGACCATGCCGCCGCAGCGGTCATCGGTGACTTGCTGAAGGACTGATCGCCCGAAGTTCCAACGACACCGGATCCCATGCACCCACCCCCCAGGCGATCCAGCATGATGAGCCGACTGAACGAGGCGAGCCGCCGCAGCGGGCTGGCATACGGCTGATACTCGGAACGGATCGCCAATCGCCGACACCATGAGCAGATCCATCGGCCCTCACCGAGGACCTGATACGCGATGCGGTCTCGGCCGAGCTTGGCTTACTCAATCCTGGGAACCTCGAGTTCCTGGGCGACAAGCCCAGTCTGCACCGCATCATCGGGGATTGCAGCGAAGGTCTCCGAACCGGCGTTAGGGCGGCATTTGAGACCCGAAGCCCTACCAGACAGGACTTTGGTCCGTATTCCGCGGAGCACCCCGGCTGTGACGATAGAACCGAGGTGATCGATATGGCGACCGACGCACCGATCAGTACGGAGCCCGGTCATCCGCTCGAGCACCTCGAGGAGATTGGGCGGGAGGAATGTCTGCGTCTGCTCAAGGTGCACAGCGTGGGTCGAGTCGGTGCCAGTGTTCGATGCCGCCCGATCATCTATCCCGTCAATTACGCCCTGGCCGATGACTCCATTCTCTTTCTTACTCGACCGGGTGGTGATCTCGATAGAGCCACTGAAGGCACGATCGTCGCCTTCGAGATTGACTCTGCAGACTTCACATACCACGAAGGATGGTCAGTGCTCGTGATCGGGCGGAGTGCACACGTCAGCGATCCCTCTGCGCTCAAGCGCGCACGCGGGTTGTCCCTGAGGCCATGGGCCGGGGACGAGCGCACCTCCATGATTCGCATCGTGCTTGACCACGTCAGTGGACAGCGCATCTCGCATCGGGCACCAGGTGAGGATGTCGGCGACTCAATTGAATGATTCGGGAAGTTCTGGACTGATCTGGTCAGTTGAGCCAGATCTTCGGATTGGATGACGACAGGGCCGTTTGGGTCGGACTTGCCGAACCGGGAACAGGAGATAACTAGCCCTGCTCGGTAAACGTCATGTATGGTCGGTCATATCCCTGCGTGACTGCCCGCAGCTAGGCGCGTTTTCTCGTCCTCTGCCACATCGGTGTCTGGGCCATTCTCACCACCAGGCTCCTCGTCCCGTGATGCCGATTCGAGAATCGTCTCGGCCGGCCGCGTGCGGTCGATGAAGGCCAGCCACCGCGGGAGGTACCACGATCGTGGGCCGAGGAGCTTCATTGCTGACGGCAAGAGCACGATGCGAACGATGGTGGCATCGATCAACACGGCTGCGGCCAGGGCCACGCCGAGCTGCTTGAACTGGATCACGCTGAGGGTCGCCAAGATGGCGAATACAGCCACCATGACGGCGGCCGCACTGGTGATGACGCCGGCGGTACCCGTGATCCCTTCTGCGACAGCCCGGTCTGATTGGAGACCGTGGTCTCGTCCTTCACGGATACGACTGAGCACCAGAACGTGGTAGTCCATCGACAGGCCGAACAGGATGATCAACAGGAACAGGGGTATCCAGGCGACGATACCGCCGATGTCCTGTGCCCCAAGGGCGGACCGTCCCACGCCGTCTTGGAAGACGAGGACCATGAGGCCGTAGGCCGCACCGACCGAGAGGAGGTTGAGCACGATGGTGAGCAACGCGATCACAATCGAACGGAACGCCATCAGTAGAAGCAAGAAGGCCAAACCGAGGACGAACATGAATACGACTGGCAAGTGGTCTGCCATCGTTTGATTGAAGTCCATCGACGACGCGGTTGTCCCAGCGACCCACACGCGGGCACCAGGGACTCGGCCGACGGTGGTCGGTACCACCTGATCCCTCAGTGCCGAGAGAGCGGAGGTCGACTGGGGATTCGTTCCGTTCCCCGCCAAAGACACGGTCAAGGAGGCAACGGTCCGGTCGGGGCTAACGGTCTCAACCACTGGGCCGCCCATCTGCCCGGGTCTCCTTTCAACGGCCACCGCCAGTTCGGCGACGCCGTTTCGTACGGCCGGGGCAGTTACGTTGCCGGCGTTGATCACGACGACGGCCGGGGATGGTGCGCCGGGGAAGGCGGCCTGGATGCGGTTGTAGACCCCCATGATGGGCAGGTTCTGGGGGAAGCTGGACAGGCCAGGATCAACCGTCCGCATGCCCAGTGCGGGCGTCGCCAAGGCAAGTAGGGCACCGGCTGACAGCCCAACTGAGAGCCAGGGTCGGCGCAGGACAGCGCCCACGAGGCGATCCCACATCACGGAGTGACCGACAGCCCGCCGCCTGGCGATGAAGGGAACGCGGCCCCATTCGATGCGGTCGCCAAGCGCGGCCATCACCGCCGGAAGTACGGTGACCGACCCGACGATGGCCACGGCCACGACCAGCATCGTCCCGATACCGAAACAAACGAACACCGCGTTCCCGGCCAACAGCAGTCCCGCCATGGCTGCGATCACGGTGAGCCCTGAGATGAGAACTGCCCTACCCGAGGTTGCCGCAGCCCGGGCCAGAGCGGTGGAGTTGTCAGCTCCGGCACGGCGCTCCTCAAGCTTGCGCCGTAGGTAGAACATTGAGTAGTCAACGCCCACGGCTAAGCCAACCAGGAGAATGACCGGCTCAATCATCCCCTGGGCAACGGGATAGAGGTGGCTGATCGGTCCGATGAGCCCGAGTGCCGCGAGCACGGCGGTGAAGCCGAGCAGAAGCGGCACTCCAGCAGCCACCAGCGATCCGAACGCGATAAGAAGAATCAGCAATGTGATTGGAAGCGAGGTGTGCTCGGCCGAGGCGAAGTCCTTTCCGAGAGCGGTACCCAGGGCTTTCGAGGCACTGGCCGAGCCGAACTCTTCGACGAGCAGCTGGCGGTGGTCGGCGGCCGTTGCGGCAGTAGCGGCGAGGGCCTTGTCCACGTAGGTCTGGGCCTGGATGCTGTCTCCTGCGACCTCGAAGGTGACCAGGACGGACCTGCCGGTAGCAGAACGTAGTGATGGGCTGACGATGGCCCCTCTTTCGGGGAACGGCGTCTGGATGTCGGCCACGGTGCGCACACTTCGCAAGCGATTCACGAGGTCGGAGACTGCGCTCGCGAGGGCTGCCTGGTTTGGCGCGTTCGCCCCGCGGCCCTGAATGAACACCTCTTCACCGTTGTGGAACGGGAACGCCTTCTCAAGCACGCTGACCGCCGTTCCCGACTGACCGTTGCCTTCCTGGGCATCGGTGAGATTTCGTTGTCCAATCAGGGTCCCGACGACGTACGCGGCGACAACGAACACGAGCCAAGCGACGATCGTCTTGCGGCGGTGTCGAGCGCTCCAGGCGCCCGCTGATGCAGCCAAATTCCGTGAGGTCATAGCTCAAACCATCATCGGCCTCTCTTGGTAGCGCGACTACAGACGAAAGTCCCATCGTCGAATCCACGAGCAAACCGGTCTTGGTCGACGGGTGACGGCCCACTTCGACGACCTTTGAGGGACCGTACCGGGGGGTTCCTGTTTCTTGTTGAGATAGAGTTCTGCGCAGCTCGCCATCCGAGCATCACTTCGTGAGGCGACGTCGGTCTGTACGGGCGTCCGGAAAGAAGACGAACGCCGAAATCTTGCAAGTCACTGGGATCGATACCGATTTCGATGAAGACAGGGTTGTCGGCGTTGAGGTTCGACGAATGTTCTTGCCGCCTTCCAGTCATCCCAAACCGCGGGCCCTTGTCAGCGCACAACCATCACCGAACATGACGCGTTCTTCGCGCAATAGGTACTGACCGAGCCCAAGAACAAGCGATGAAGGCTTGATTCGCCGCGTGCGCCGACGACCAGAAGGTCGGCGCCCAGGGCAGCATCGACGAGCACGCGGCCAGGCTCTCCGTCAGCTGTCTCACCACGCACGACGACGTCGGGAGCTTCCTCGGCCACGTGGCTCATCGCGGCCGTGACGACCTCTCGGGCGAGGTCTTCGACCTCCCCGACCGTGTGATGCAGGGCATAACCCTCAACCATTGGAAAGGTCCAAGCCGTCACGACGTCGATGACAGCCGGTGATAGGCGTGCGTAGCCGATCGCCCACTCCAACGCCCTCGCGCCAGCTTCGGATCCGTCCACGCCTACCACGATGCGCAACTGGCTTTCGGGAACGGGCAGTTCTGCGAGACCGCTCAGGGCGCACATGATGTCACCTCCACGTTTGTGGACGTTCCAAAAGCCTGGGAACCGACGGCGTCGATGTAGACGGCACGATGGCGCACATCGCCCCTTCCGGCCCCAACGGCTCGTCGGACGTCGACATGATTTCCTTTCCGCGCCAAGCGCTATGCCACAAGGCGCTCAACGCACGGTACGAAAAGCAGACGGTCGCCCCCAGGGAGATTGGTCATGTCAGGCGGGGACGAAGGTCCCTCGTGTGGGCTGTCCACACCGAATGCGG
>Ga0306920_100008430_pt1 | contig 13681 bp, 12 predicted proteins | sample flu12Cox44000170_FD_204666 | JGI IMG/M metagenome (GOLD analysis project Ga0306920, IMG submission 204666) | Lab enrichment of tropical soil microbial communities from Luquillo Experimental Forest, Puerto Rico - flux4day.12C.oxic.44.000.170 (v2)... | ecosystem: Environmental > Terrestrial >... | reverse complement strand
CGCTGGCACTGGCGATCAAAGGCAATACTGCACCTGTCGCAGTGCACGACTTGCTCGCGGCCTATCTCGGCGGCGATGCGGCCGACCGCGTCAGCGCCGGGCAAGTGCAGCGCGGCTCCGTCAGCCGGATCGCTGCCGCCGTCCTCTGTGCGGACGTGCGCAGCTTCACCAACTTTGCCGAGGAGACAGCCCCCGAGGAGGTAACCCGGCGTCTTAACGGCATCTTCGACTGTCTCGGCGATCCGGTGCGCGCGGCGGGCGGCGAAATCCTCAAATTTCTAGGCGACGGCGTGTTGGCCGTGTTCTTGCCGCCGGACGGCGCAAACGTGGCGGTCGTGGCGCCCGCGGCGCTGGCGGCGGCACGCGAGACGCTGGCACGAGTCGAGGCGCTCAACGCCGTCGAGACGACGGCAGGCAATCCGCCGCTCAGCTTAAACATTGCGCTGCACGCTGGCGAAGTCACCTACGGGAACATAGGCACCGCCGACCGGCTCGATTTCACGGTCATCGGCCCCGCCGTGAATGAGGCCGCGCGTCTCGAGGGATTGTGCAAAGTGTTGGGGAAGCAAATTCTGATTTCTAAGTCGTTCGCGCAGGGCGTGCGAGAGCAATTGTCATCGGTGGGTCGGCACCCGCTGAAGGGCGTGCGCGAAGCCCAAGAAGTGTTCACCGTCTAATGTCATGCTCCTTACTTGCCGTGGTGCCGTCTTAGCTAACCTACCAGGGAGAAGCTGAACGCACTGAGGCAAACATCATTTGCGTCGAGTCCGAGTCGGCCGAGGCGACCATATCCATCTATGTCCGCTGTCCCTCCAATAGCGAGCCGAGTGATTAAGCGGATTGGCGCAACTGACGGAAAGGAGAAGAACATGCCGGCGCAAGCGTTGTTCGGAATTAGCGTGGCCTTTGGCTTCATTGCCTGGGGTATCGTCGCAGCTCAATACTTCTGGCCGCTACTTCGCACCCAGGCGCGCGGGGATGCTTTGCGTCCTCTCCTCCTCCTGCACAGTTTTCGATTTATCGGGCTGGCATTCTTGGTGAAGGGTGTCGTTGCGCCCGAATTGCCAGCCGCGTTCGCGGTGCCAGCCGCTTATGGCGATCTCATTGCTGCGCTGCTGGCTTTGGTTGCGTTGGCTGCTCTGCGCAGCGGGTTCGGCATCCCCTTGGTCTGGGTATTCAACCTTTTGGGCAGTGCCGATCTTCTCAACGCCTTCTATCAAGCCAATGCTTCCGGGCTAGAGGCCGGTATGTTGCAAGCCACGTACTTCATTCCGACTTTCATCGTTCCGCTGCTTCTCATCACGCACGTGCTTGTGTTCTTGATTTTGGTCCGACGCGATTCGGTCGCCGCCGCGCATGAAAGGGCGCGATGAACTCTCGCCGTCTCATGGGCTTCCCAACACCACGGATCACGCGCCGAAGTAAGCGAATGCACCGCAGCAAAAGCGGCCCGTTCATGTCCCGCTTCGGGTCGATACTGTTGAAAAAGTCTCCGCAAAGAAGCTGTGGAATTGGAATTTGAAACGATAGAATGCCGGCAAGCAGATTTTTGAATCAAGATTGCGTAGTTTTCCGTGATCTTGAATCAATGTTTCTCAGAGACCCCCCTCAAAATCCTTTTTCAACAGAATCGGTCAGAAGCGGACTTTACGCGGTCCTTAGGCTATGTCCGCTTTACCCCCGAAAGCGGACATGCAGCAGACGTCTCGCGTCCGCGATTTCGCTTAGCGGGGGGTTATGGACTATCGACCCGATAGCAGATCGGGTTCACTCCGCCTTGATGTTGGCGGCCCGGATCACCTTGGCCCACGTCTCTTCGGCGACGAAATTACCGAACTCTGCGGATGAATTGGCAAACGGCTCCTCGCCCAAATCGACGAGCCGCGCCTTGAACGTCGGATCAGCAAGGGCGGCATTAACCTGCCTATTGAGGATTGCGATGATCTCCGGCGCCGTATTCGCAAGAGCACCCAGGCCCACGCAGCCGGCAGCCTCGTAGCGCGGGATAAATTCACCGGTCGTCGGCAAGTCCGGCAACACGTCCATTGGTTTGGCGGTCGTTACCGCCAGCGACCGCAGCTTGCCGGACCTGATCAAATCAATTGTCGAAGCAATGGAGGTGAACAGGACCTCGACCCGGCCGCTCAAGAGATCGACCGACGCAGGCCCGATGCCGCGATAGTTCACCGTGACCAGATCGACACCTGCCATCCCTTTGAACAACACTCCGAAAAGCTGTGATGGGCTCCCCGGCCCGAACGTCGCCATGTTGATCTTGCCTGGATGGATGAGCGAGAAAGGAATTGCATCGGGATGACGGCTCGATGTCATGGTTCGCATCAGCCGCCGTAGCTATCGCGGTAGCGCACCCAGGCCATCTTGTGCGGCCCAGACTCGTCGCGTCCCTTGGGCACGAGATCGAGGTAGTGATAGGTGGCATTCATCATGTCGAGGCCGCGCGCGTAGCACGAATAGGTGTGGAACACGGTCCCGGCCGCGTCCTGGTAGAACACGCTGATGCCCGGCAGCTCCGCCATCGAACGCTTAGCCGTGCGGTAGTTGTAGGTGGTCTCCTGCGCCAGGTCCTGTGGTGTGAACGAGACGTGATAGTCGAAGTTGAAATCGTTGCCAGCCGACGACACCCATGTGAACGTCCACCCCATGCGCCGCTTGAAGGCCTCGAGCTTGCTCAACGGCGCGCGCGAGACCGCGACCAGGGTGACGTTGCGCGCGGCGAGGTGCACGACGCTGCGCTCGAAATTGTCGGCCCAGAACGAGCAGCTCTTGCACCCCTCCTCCCAGTCGGGCGCGAACATGAAATGGTAGACGATCAGCTGCGAGCGCCCGGCGAACAGGCTGCCGAGCGTGACCTTGCCGTCCGGTCCATCGAACACGTACGGCTTGTCGACGTGCACCCACGGGAGATCGCGCCGCTCCTGGCTCAGCCGGTCACGCGCCCGCGTGAACTCCTTCTCCTTGGCGAGAAGCGCCATGCGCGCCGCGATCCATTGCTCACGCGAAACGATCCTGTGGTTTTCCATCTTGGGCCTCCATCCACGTTGTCATGATCAAGTCATGCGCCTCTCGCTGGCCTTCGCTTGCGCCTGGTGGTCCGTTTGCTGCGAGCCTTCGCCCGGCCGCGCCGGTCGATGTTGCCTATGGTGGCGGCCAGCAGGTCGAACTGCGCCTGCCAATACTTGCTGTAGCGGTTGAGCCAGACGGCGGCGTCGAAGATCGGCCCCGCCGTCAGGCACAGCGGCTGATGCGCCCGGTCCGTTCCTGCGCCACTAGCCCGGCACGCGCCAGCACCTTTATGTGCTTCGACACCGCCTGCAGCGAGATGTCGAAATGCTGCGCGATCTGCGACACCAGGAGCTCCTGCCCGTCGAGACGGCTCAGGATGGAGCGTCGTACTGGATCGGCAAGCGCTGCGAACACCCGATCGAGCTTGTCCTCGCCGTCGTGCGCGGCAGGCGCGCCACCGCCGACGAGGTGGGCGGGTTTGGCGACCATGGCATCATCAACCAGTTCATTGATAATCAATCAATCGGTTGATGATTCAAGCCTCGCCAACGGGATAGTGGCACGGAGAGATTGACGGCTCCCTGGCATGTACACAACATGGCGTAGAGCTGAGCAAAACAACCATTTTGCGGACAGATCGCCTGCTACAAGGCACGCGGCGCCGGGCGCGGGGGTACTGGACAGGCCGGTTCTCCAATCGCTTGGTTGGAAAACCGAACGCGCTCGCCTGACCAGCTTCAAGCCCGCCTGCCTCAGCGTCACCGCCAGTTCTTGCGGATCGACCCCGTCGGCCTCCATCAAGGCCCTGACAATAGAGTCGGACAAGATCTCGTCGAGTGTTGGTTCGCGATGAAACCAATTCATCGTTGGACTCCCGGTGGGGTAAGAGCAGCGCGGTCGAAAGCCACTACGCGGCGATTCGAATGGGCTCTAGGTTGCGGTCAAACGGCTCAATCCGTTGCGGATTGGACGCGGGTACATCGACGGTCTCGTCGCTGCGCACCCGAAACCATAGCGCGTATAGTGCCGGTACCACGAGCAGCGTCAGCGCAGTCGCAAGGAACAAGCCGCCCATGATGGTAATTGCCATGGGCCCCCAGAAGATGCTGCCAGCGAGCGGGATCATTCCCAAGATGGCGGCAAGGGCGGTCAGAATCACCGGACGTGCACGCCGCACGGTGGCGTCGATGACGGCGCGATGGCGGCCGTGGCCGGCGGCTATATCGCGGTCGATCTGATCGACCAGGATCACAGTGTTGCGCATGATCATGCCGGCGAGCGCAATCAGCCCGAGCAGGGCCACGAAGCCGAACGGGCGATTGGAGACGAGGAGCGCGCCGGTCGCGCCAATCAGGCCGAGCGGCGCGGTCGTAAACACCAAGGCGAGCCGCGAGAAGCTCTGCAGCTGAATCATCAAGATCGCCAGCATCGCGATGGCCATGACCGGGAACACGGCGAGCAACGCGCTGTTGGCCTTGACGCTCTCCTCAATCGATCCGCCGGTCTCGATGCGGTAGCCGTAAGGCAGGGCGTCCTTGATGCTTTGGAGCTTGGGCTCCACCTCCTTGCTGACGTCCGGCGCCTGCACGTGATCGACGATGTCGCCGCGCACAGTCAGCACCATGTCGCGATTGCGCCGCCATAGGATTGGCTCCTCGTACTCGTAGTTGAGTTGCGCGACCTGCGAGAGCGGCACGGCAACGCCGTTCCTGGAGGTGATGGTCAAGGCTGGCAGCTGATTGAGCTCGAGGCGTTCGGAAGCGATTGCTCGGGCGACCACGTCGATGTGCTCGATGCCTTCCCGATATTGCGTGATGGTGTATCCCGAGAGCAGCGTCTGCAGCGTCTGGGCAACGTCCTGGGGCGTAAGCCCAAGCGCGCGGCCACGGTCCTGGTCGACCTCGAGCCGGATCGATTTCACCTGCTCGCTCCAATCGAGGTGCGGGTCGACGATCTTGGGATTTGCCGCCATAACCTGCCGGACCTCTTCAGCGATCGCGCGCACTTTCATCGGGTCGGGCCCGACCACGCGGAACTGGACGGGGAAGCCGACCGGCGGGCCGAACAGGAAACGATCGACCCGCGCGCGAGCTTCCGGCAGTGCTCCGTCGGCGATCGCGTGCTCGAGCCGGGCCTTGACGCGCTCGCGGGCCGTGAGATCCTTCGTGACGATGACGATCTGCGCGAAGTTCGGATTCGGCAGCACTGGATTAAGCCCGAGCCAGAAGCGCGGCGAGCCCTGTCCCACATAGGTGGTATAGGTCACGATATCGGGATCGCCGGCGAGAAGGCGCTCGGCCCGCTTTGCGCTCGCGTCGGTCACGCCGATCGCCGTGCCTTCCGGCAGCCGCATCTCGAAGAACAACTCCGAGCGCGTCGAGGTCGGAAAGAATTGTTGTTGCACCAGGCCGAACCCCGCGGCCGAGCTGACGAACAGCAGCACCGTGACGGCAACGACGGTCTTGCGCCAGCGCAGGCACCATCCGATCACGCGCCGCAGCGCGCGATAGACGCGCGTGTCATAGATCGCGTCCGGGTTCTCGTGCGCGCCGAGCTTGGCAAGATTAGGCAACAGCTTGAGGCCAAGATAGGGCGTGAACAGCACCGCGACGATCCAGGATGCGATCAGCGCAAGGCCCACGATCCAGAAAATGCCGCCGGCATATTCACCGGCGCTGGACTTGGCGAATCCGACCGGCAGGAAGCCGGCGGCGGTCACCAGCGTCCCGGTCAGCATGGGAAACGCGGTCGAGGTCCAGGCAAAGGTTGCAGCCCGCGCCCGGTCCCAGCCCTGCTCCATCTTCACGACCATCATTTCGATGGCGATGATCGCGTCGTCAACGAGCAGTCCCAGCGCGATGATGAGGGCGCCGAGCGTAATGCGGTGGAGATCGAGGCCATTCGCATACATCACCAGCAGCACGATCGCCAGCACCAGCGGCACCGACAGCGCAACCACGATGCCGGTGCGCCAGCCGAGCGAGAGGAAGCTCACGACCAGCACGATGACTAGCGCTTCGGCAAACGTCTCGACGAATTCCGACACCGATTCGTTGACGATGTGGGGCTGATCGGCGATTTGAGTGATCTCGATCCCCACCGGAAGCTCGCTGACGACGCCCTTCATCGCGTCTTTGAGATTCTTTCCAAGCGTGATGATATTGGCGCCGTCCTGCATGGAAACACCGAGGCCGAGTGCCGGCTTGCCGTCCTGCCGCACAATGAAGGTGGGCGGGTCCTCGTAGCCGCGCTTGACCGTGGCGATGTCGCCGAGCCGGAAGACCTGTCCGTCCGCTTGGACTGGCACGGCGGCGATCGCTGCCGCTCCGGAGAAGGCGCCGGTCACCCGCAAATTGATGCGGTCAGCCGAAGTGTCCACCGAGCCGCCGGAGACGACGGCGTTCTGCTTGGCCACGCTGTCAAAGATCTGCTGGGGTGTGAGCCCAAGCATGGCAAGCTTGGCGTGACTGAACTCAATGAAAATTTTCTGCGGCCGCTCGCCGATGATGTCGACCTTGTTGACATCGGGGACCCGCAGCAGCCGCTGGCGGATGTCCTCGGCACGAGTCTTGAGCTCGGCGAGGCTCGGGCCGTCAGCCGTGAGCATATACATCGCCGAATAGACATCACCGTACTCATCATTGAAATCGGGGCCGATGATTCCTGGCGGCAGCTCGTTCTTGATATCGCCGACCTTCTTGCGGACCTGGTACCAGAGGTCTTTCACCTTGGCGGGCGGGGTCTTATCGGTCAAGGTGACGCGGATGAACGCGCCGCCCGGCTGAGAATAGGTCTCGATGCGGTCGAGATAAGGGAGCTCTTGGAGCTTCTTCTCGATCTTGTCGACGGCCTGTGCCTGCAGCTCGGCGGCGGTCGCGCCCGGCCACCCGACATGCACCACCATCGTCTTGATCGTGAACGAGGGGTCCTCGGCACGGCCAAGATTGAGGTACGAATAGATGCCGGCCGCGGCCAAGAGGATGATCACGAACAGCACAAGCGGCCGATGGGTGATCGACCATCGCGATAGGTTGAACCGTTGCATCTCACCACCCCGATTTATCGGACGGTACGGACCTTCAAGCCGGCTTCAAGCTTCTGCACGCCAAGCGTCACCACATCCTCGCCGTCGGCGATTCCCCCGGTGACCAGCGCCGCATCCTCGGCGAACGATGCGACCGTCACCGGCCGCAGTATCAGCGTCCCGGATGTATCGACCACATACACTGACGGACCGGTGCCGCGATTGAGGATCGCCGAGAGCGGCAGCTTCGCGACCTTTGCATCGACCGCCGGTGTGAGCGTGACGGTCGCGGTCATGCCATAGGCGACTGCCTCATCCGCATTTTCGATGGTGAAGCGCGCGGCATAGGTACGGGTCGCGGCGTCGGCCTGTGGCGAGAGCTCGCGCAGTCGCGCCTCGAAGCTGCGCTCGCGATCCGCCCACAATCGCACGATCGCCTTTGACTTGCGTGCCTCGGCGAGCCAGGTCTCCGGCAGCGCGACCACCGCCTCCTTCTCACCATGGTGGGCGAGACGGGCCACGGGTTGACCGATTGCAACCACCTGACCTGGCTCGGCGAGCGTGGCGGTGATCACGCCGTCGGCGTCGGCCTTGAGATCGGCATAGGTGAGTTGATTGCGCGCCAGATCGAGTGCGCGCCGCGCGCGGTCGAGGCGGCCTTGTGCTTCATCGCTTGCCGCCTTCTTGCGGTCAAAGTCGGCGACCGACGCCCAGCCGTTGGTCCTAAGCTTCGCATAGCGCTCGAAATCAGCTGCCGCCTGCGTGAGATTCGAAGTCGCCGCGGCGAGTTCAGCATCGGCGCTTTGCAGCTGCAGCCTCAGATCCTCGGGATCGAGGCGTGCTACGATATCGCCGATCGCGACGCGATCGCCGACATTGACGATGCGCGTGACGATCTTGCCGGCGACACGGAAGCCGAGATCGGTCTCGTAACGCGGCCGCACTACGCCCACGAAATCCCGCGCGCCATCCGCGGCCTGGAAGCTGACGCGTTGGATCTGGACGGGGCGCTCGGACTTGGGCGCCGGCGCCGTATTGGCTTCGCAGCCGGCAAGAACGAAGAGCGCGGAGAGCGCGGCAAGCGTACGAACGGAGCGAGGGAGCTGGGTCGGCAGCGCCATGGTACGTTCCCCCAATCGCGAAAATGTGATGACTGACGAAATCGTTCTATCGTCACCTCTTGGACATGCTTCAGACTGGGAAGCACAGTCGGTCGACATGGATCAGCTCCGGGGAATGATGGCGCGGAGAAGGAAGCGGACTGTGGCGCGTGCGTCGCCTTCGAGATCTTCTTGGTCCTGCAAGTATTCGGCGACTAGCACCGGATGACAGAAATGCACCAGGGATATGAACAGCAGCCGCGAGGTCTCCCGCGGGTCGATCCGTTCGAACTCGCCTGCTTCGATACCTTCCCGCAGGAGGGATTCGAAGACCATGCGCATGTGCTCTTTGTGCGCGCGGATAGCTCCCCAACTGAGCTCGATCGCGGCCAGCACCATGTCGTTAACGCGCTGCTCGGTAAGAAGATTTTCCTTATGATAAGAGAGGATTTCGAGCACCAGCCGTTCGATGCGTTCGGCCGCTGACCCGCGCGAGCGTGCCACCGCCCAGGCTCGGTCCTCAAGTTCGGCCAGACATTGCTGACAGATCGCCTCTACGATTGCGTCCTTGGAAGGGAAAAAGCGATACACATTAGCGGGAGACATCTTGAGCTCAGCGGCAATGTCGGCAACCGCCGTCTTGGCGAAGCCAAGCCGGCGAAACAGCGCCTCCGCCGTCTCCATGATCCGGGCGCGCGTGTCGCTGGGCTTGATCTTGACCGGGGGGTTCACTCTTCACCTCTGCGCTAATATCGATTGACGAAAATCGTAATTCATCACGCATGCGCCGTCAAGCGGTCTTAAAACGGATTGACATTAAATCGTCATACGTATATTCGTGTACGAATAAACGGATAGGGATATATTCACTCGTGACGCAGCAATCTCACCCCTCGAATCCATTGGCGCTTGCAGTGCTTGCACTTTTGTTCGAGCGGCCGATGCACCCCTACGAGATGGGCATGATCCTCCGGCAGCGGCACAAGGAGGACAGCATCAAGCTGCGCTACGGCTCGCTCTACACGGTGATCGATCTTCTGCTGCGCCGCGGACTCATCACAGCACGCGAGACCGGAAGAGAGGGTCGACGCCCCGAACGCACCGTCTACGAAATCACGCCTGCGGGGCACGACGAGTTGCACGCCTGGATGAGCGATCTCATCGCCGAGCCGGTGAAGGAATATCCGCAGTTCGAGGCGGCGCTGTGTCTACTGCCGGTCCTGGCGCCCGAGGAGGCGCTTGCGCTGCTGCGCCGCCGCCTGACGCGGATCGAGGCCAAGGCGGCCGAACTGCAGTCCCAACTCGACATGCTCGCCCGCCAGAAATTGCCGCCGCTGTTTGTGATCGAGAGCAAATACCGACTGGCGCTGATGACGGCGGAGCAGCGTTTCATCGCCGAGGTCATCACGCGCATCGAAAGCGGCTGGGGTCCGCTCGACCTATGGCGCGGCCTCCATCGTGACCGCAAGGCGACACTGGAAAAACTTTATCGCGAATTCGGAGGCGCGCCGATGAACTGAAAATCCAATAAGCAGCCCCAACGATGCTGGAATATCGTCGGGGCCTTGAACTCAAGACCAATCACGGGAGCGCGCTGGCCTCAAGTCCGCAAGCTCAAACCTACCAGTCCGATCTCCGCCAGAACAGTGCCGCCGCGACTGTCGCGACGGCTACATCCTGTTTGCTCAAAACGGAGAGAAACATGACCGCCCATCTGACATCCATTGCCGCAGCAACGCCCGCACCCTCGCAGAGCCCGTTTCATGTCGTCATCATCGGCGGCGGTATCGGCGGGCTGACATTGGCGCAAGGGCTGAACAAATCAGGCGTCAGTGTCGCGGTCTATGAGCGCGACGGCACCGAAACCGATCGCGTCCAGGGCTATCGCGTGCACATCAATCCGACTGGCAGTGTTGCGTTGCACGAGTGCCTGCCGCCGCCTCTATTCGACGCCTTCGTGCGCACCTGCGGCAAGCCGAGCAAAGGCATCCGATTCGTTACTGAGCGCGGAAAGGTCCTGCTCGCGCTCAATGAGCTGAATGCACCGGAGCGCTTCGACCCCATTGCGCAACATCGTTCGGTCAGCCGCATCACGTTGCGGCAGGTACTGCTGTCTGGCCTCGAAGGCGTGGTGCATTTCGGCAAGACGTTTGTCCGCTACGAGGAAAGCCCGACCCGCCGCATTGTGGCGCATTTCGAGGACGGCACGACGGCGGACGGCGACGTTTTGGTCGCAGCCGACGGCGGCGCCTCGCGGGTGCGCCGGCAATTTCTGCCGCAGGCAGAGCGCATCGACACTGGTATCCTCGGAATTGCTGGCAAGGTTTTCCTCGACCAGCAGACGCGGCGGCACCTAGCTCCGGAATTCCTGAACAGCCTCACGCTGGTGTCTGGCATGGGCGGCTATTGCCTGTTCGTCGCCTTGCAGGACATCGATGGCGTCGCGGTCGATGGCTTTGGCGGCAACGACGAGTCCGCCCATGCCGGCGCGCATTTCGACAATTCGCGCAGTTATCTGATGTGGGCCTTCGGCGCCAAACGCGACAAGTTCGACTTGGCCGAAAGGCCTGAACAGGTAACCGGCGAACCGCTTCGGAATGCCGTGCTCAAGGCGATGGCGCGCGGATGGGACGAGCGCTTCCTGACGCTGGTCCGCTTGGCGGATGTTCATACCATCAATGCCATTGCGATCCGCACTTCGACCCCGGTCACGCCATGGCAAACGCAGAGGATTACTCTTCTCGGCGACGCCATTCATTCGATGACGCCCTATCGCGGCATCGGCGCCAATGTCGCGCTCAAGGACGCGATGCGGCTGTGCCATGCGCTTACCGGGGCAAGCCGCGGTAAGCGCCCGGTACTGGAAGCTATCCATGATTACGAAACCGGGATGATCGACTACGGCTTCCGCGCGGTGCGGACTTCGCTGTACGCGATGAATCAAGCGATCGTCGAGAGCCGCCTGCACGCGATGCTGTCGCGCACGTTTCTGCAGTTCATCAACCGCGTGCCGCCGCTCAAGCGGCGGATGCTCGAGCGCATGGGGGAATAGTGGTTGGAGTTGCAGAGGGATGATGGAAGGCCGCTGTTCGACTAACGCCTTAAACTCAACTCGCACTTCCTCGCTTAAGTCGTCCGCGCTCCCAGCTGGTGTCCAACGGCCGACGCTTACAATGACTGTTGGGCACACACAGCCATCGCTTAACTAGAGCCGCGCACAATTCCGATCGCCCTTTTCGCTAGGCTCGTCGGATCGCGATCGCCATCTTTGGCAAGTTGAATGATTAGCTTAGCGACCAAAGTCGTCGTCGGGTCGTTGCGATCCCTGACGCCCAGATCTGTAAGGGCCATTTCGAGGCCGGCGGCGAGTTGGGTGACATCCTCCGGCCCAAACAAAACATTGCCGCGCCCAAGCGACGCATGAATGACTTCGGACATCGGCTACCGCCTTTGTGGTCGATGACCAGGTTAGGGACTGGGCCACCCCACCGAAATGATCGTGGTCAATTATGACAAAGGCTTTGCAAAAATGTCACAGCACCCAGCTTTCAGCCCGGACTTCATTGGCGCTCACTGCGCTCCCACCTTGCGTCCGCAGCTGGAGGAGGCAAGTGAAGTTTTTGGTTGGTTGATGGACTATTACGCGCCGGTGCTGGGGGAAGACGGCAAGCTCAACTGGACGCAGGAGGACCGCGAGCTGTTTAACCAGTACTCCGATCTGCTGATCCGCTGTGCGACGGCACGGCTGCCATTTGAATACCCCAGGCTCAATGCGATCGGGATCGCAGCGGTGCCTGGCTCCTCGCCCCAGGCGGCTCGATACCCGCAGCCTGCAAGCCTACTTGGGGCACCGGAATATCCAGCACACCGTCAGATACACCGAGCTCGCTCCTACCCGGTTCAAGGGTTTCTGGGACGACTAGGTGGGCGGGCGGCTCTCAGCGGCTTGGCACAATATCTAGTACGGGCGGCCTCATTCCGCGGTCTCAACGTGCTCGAGATAATCCTTCACGCTCGGCGTGACTTTCTTGGCCCGCGCATCCGCAGAAATGCGTGATGGCCATGGCTGATCCGCAATAACAGATGGAACGAATGGAACGAAGCTCCGTGGAGTGCGTTTGGCGGTTGCTTCGGGGAAGTGCGTTCGGTGGCCGCCATCCCGATCTCATAGCGCCAAAAGAAGAAACTTCCCTTACCTCGACTTCGCTGAACTGATCGTTCGTCAATTCAACCAAGTTTTTAGAACCGGACCGAGACGGCTCTCAGCGTCGACATCGGGACAAGTTCTACGGAGGGATGTTCATGACCAAGATTAATTATCGGACCGCTGATGTCGAGGGGCTGAAGGTGTTTTATCGCGAGGCTGGCCGAACCGATGGGCCGATGCTGCTGTTACTTCACGGATTTCCGAGTGCAGGTCATATGTTCCGTCAACTCATCCCGCAGCTCGCGGAGCAGTTGCATGTCGTCGCGCCCGATCTTCCTGGGTTTGGCCAGTCAGACATGCCGGGCCGCGATAAGTTCCACTATACGTTCAACAATATCGCGCGCGTAATCGATCGTTTTACCGAGATTGTCAGCCTGAAGCGTTTTGCGATCTACGTATTCGACTATGGGGCGCCGACTGGCTTTAGGTTGGCATTGAAGCATCCCGAGCGTATTGCTGCGATCATTTCCCAGAACGGGAACGCCTATGAGGAAGGGCTGAGCCAGGGCTGGAACCCGATCCGGGCTTATTGGACGGAAGCTTCGGAGGCGAACCGGAAGGCACTGCGCGCTTTCCTCTCTCCCGAAACAACGGTCTGGCAGTATACGCACGGGGTCCCCGATACGACCTTGGTTTCGCCGGACGGATACTCCCTCGACAACTTCTACTTGGCGCGTCCCGGGGCGGATGAAATTCAGCTCGATCTCTTCGGAGACTACAAAAGCAACGTCGCGCTATATCCCGAATTCCAGAGCTATTTCCGCAAGCACAAGCCGCCGTTTCTGGCGGTGTGGGGCAAGAACGATCCCTTCTTCCTGCCAGCTGGTGCGAAGGCATTCAAACGCGACATGCCGCACGCTGATGTGCGCTTCTTTGATACGGGCCACTTTGCGCTGGAGACACACTGCGACGAAATCGCATCAGCGATCAGAGAGTTTCTGGTCACTCCAAGTGAGACGCAGAAGAGGACTGCGCAAGCCCGTTAGGAGCAAAAATTCCCCTCTGGTCACACTATGGTTGTGGGTACGTGGGCGCGCCGATGACAGTCGGCTACTACAGGAGAAGCGAACATGGTCTCTGCGGTATTAGAAGCGAACAAGATCTCTGCGGCATTTCCGTACCAAAAGCAGCGGCGGCGGGTCCTCGGCCGCGAGATGGCGTACGTGGAGGTGGGAGAGGGCGACCCCATCGTGCTGCTGCACGGCAATCCCACCTCGTCGTACCTCTGGCGCAACGTGCTGCCGCACCTGCAGCCACGAGGCCGCTGCATCGCCCCCGACCTGATCGGCATGGGCGACTCCGACAAGCTGCCTGACAGTGGCCCCG
>Ga0306920_100008428_pt1 | contig 13681 bp, 12 predicted proteins | sample flu12Cox44000170_FD_204666 | JGI IMG/M metagenome (GOLD analysis project Ga0306920, IMG submission 204666) | Lab enrichment of tropical soil microbial communities from Luquillo Experimental Forest, Puerto Rico - flux4day.12C.oxic.44.000.170 (v2)... | ecosystem: Environmental > Terrestrial >... | reverse complement strand
CATTCTGCTTCATGTCCGGCCCAGACGAGGAATCCGTCCGCAAGGCACATGCAGCGATCAATTTGCCGTACGACTCGATCACCGAGGTGAGACGTGTGACCGGCGCCGACATGCGCATCCCGCAACCAGCGAAAGCGCAGATGCGCAAGGCGGGCTAACGCAACTGTGCAGAGCCGGGGGAGCGTCGCTGCCTGGCGCTCCCGTTTGCCGATGGTTTGATGTTGGGCGCCACAGGAACGAAGAAGTGGCAAACGGAGGCAGGGCATTTACGACCGCCGCGCTCGGTGAGGGGTGATGAGCGCGATCCGACCTACGGAGAATGAATATGAAGATGCGAGCACGCCAACGCTGGCGGAAGCATCCATGTCCACATTGCAGGCTGCGTCAATCCAAGCGCCCTGGTTCCCCTTGCCCTAACGATATCATCAAAGTCTGTATCTGTTGTGCTTTTTGTCGACGAGACTATGCACTCGATGCCGCGACCGCTTTCTTACGACAAGAGCGAAATGAGCCATGAGAATTAAACGCATCCCCCGCGCCTTGGCGCACCCCTCTACGCCCCCACCCTGGTCACAAAACCCACGGAAACGACCCCGAACGCGAAAGCAGTACCCGCCCGCCCCGGCGCCGATCGTCACGCCCTCGATCACAAGCCCCCCGGCCATGCGCGCCAGACTGTGCAGGAAATGGCTGATCTTTGAACAGTCAGAGAACAGGAACGAGCCATTCATGCGGGTTTGTGAGGGGTCGAGGGGCTGGCCCCAAACATCGTAAACTTGACAGTCGAATGACCTCGACCCAGGATTTCTAGACGGATCAGTGCGTCTGATCCTTGCCGTTGCCGTCGCCGCCAAGGCCAGCGGCATCGAGCGCCCGCAATGCTTCCTCGGGGTCTATGTGCTCCAACCGCTCGCGCAGGGCTCGCTGCGCTGGAGGCGCGGAGTTAACGAGGTTCATAATCGCCGCCCGAATTCGCTCGTGCCCTGTCGGCTCTTTGGTCGCCTGTACTTGAACCACATCAAGCTTCTGTGGACTATCCAAGCCGAGCAACGCCGCCTTTCTTTCCAAAATTTTCACGACCAACAAGCCGGCCTGAGCATCGATCTTCTCGACCGCACGATTGAAGAACACTTTCAGCAATTCATCGAGGCGATCTAGATCGAGCGCGATGATGCGCCGCTTCGCTTCGTTCGTAATCTTGGGCAGCGTACGATCGAGCGATTCGTCGATCTCACTGACAGGACAATGCAGCTCTTTACTTATGCTGCGCGCAGAACGCCCAGAGAGCCGTTCCTGGAGGATAAAATCGTCTCGGGCTTCGTCAGCCTTGGGGCTATCGCTCATCGCTTGCCTCGTTTCGCTCTGCGTTCGAGATCACGGATAGTATCGCGCAACAGCCGAGCAATCTCAACCTGCGCGATCAGGGCCTCGCGCGCGAGGGCACGGTGAGGTACTCGCCCAGCCATTCGCCTGACCTTGTTCGCCGTCGGAAGACTGCGATTACGGTGTCTCGATCGATAGTCGTACCCAGAACAGAGCCGACAGACGAGGGAGTTCGCGTCCTTCTCGTGAAGGATTCGGCATCTTCGATTGCAGGAAGAACAACGAAACCAGGGACGCTGACGCTGTTTACGTCCGAATGTCCATTCCTGCTCCAGCTGGATGACCTGGGTCTGACCGTTGACGACGATGGTGACCTCGCTTCCGCGGAAACCACCGACCCGTAGCATCGAATGGTTTTCCAGGAACTGATGCCCAAACCACTTCCGCGGTGAAGCATCACCTGATCCAAATGCAGCAACCATGACTGTGAAAGAAACCTATCCTTTGACGGAGACCCAGACCCATGACGGCAGAAGCCCGTCAGTGGCGTCAGTGGCACTATATACCTTTCCCCACCTTTTTCTTTTACCCATCTATATTGCCTCAGAGATGTAAAGTCCCACTGATGTTACTGACGCGTCAGTGGCGTCACTGTTTTTTAAAGCGGAAAAAACCACTGGCATCACTGACGTGATATTTCTGCCACAAGCCGCTCGCACCGTCTCTGACCCAGGTCAGGACCTTCACACTCAAATGCATAGCGGAGCGCCGTCGCGGCGTCGGGATAGATTCCGTGGCCTTCACCGTGATAGTGATAGGTTCCGGTCGGATCGCGCACAAACCAAGGGTGTCTGCTCAAGTCGGCATGCGGGCTAAACGGCACCGGTATGGCCGTGCAAAAACTCGACTTGCGATGGTCCGCTGGCTCGTAGCGCTCGATCTCCCAAGCGATCAGCGGCGTCTCGACCAGGGTGCCGTCGTAGTCCTTGCCGTTCCAGATCACGTACGCGACGTACCATCCCGGCAGTGCTGCGATGATCGAGCAGGTCTTCGTTTCCGTCTTCATGGCTCGGGGTCCTTCTTCGTGGTGAGCTTGTTGCGGTGTGCGGCGGCAACATCGACGCGCTGGTCTTCGGGCACATCCCTGTGAACGTAGATCGTCTGACGCTGACCATTGATCCGCCACAGCTTGTCTTTGGCGGTTGGGTTGCTGATGGCGATGTACTGGCATTCTGCCAGCCGGAATGATGTGTTCTTGCGCTTCTCGGGGTCCCGCAAGGTTTCGAGATTGGGTGCTACGACCATAAGCTCGTTGATCGTCAGTGCCTGTGGATTACCAAGCTCGTCGATGGCGTCGGCAATTTCTCCGTAAGCAGCGCCGCGACTGACGGTGACCATGTAGTGAAATGCCTCCGTCTTGCGTGGTTCGGCCTTCGGATTGAAGCTCGACAGGTCGTGCTGGTAGAGCAGTGCGGCGACGTGGGCAAAGCCACCGGTCTCGTACCAGCTCCAGAACTCGTCCCAATATTCGGTTGGAAATTCCTCGCTGCGGCACTCGGAGAAGCCGACATAGTGCCGACGGTCGTCGGCCGGCAGCCTGAGTGCGTCGCGGTAGTTGGTGGTGACGATCATCCCGACGCGATTGAGGATGTAATACTCGGGGATGTACTTCTCGTTGACCCGCAGCGTGTCGGGCGGGGTCGCCAGCATGTCCTTGACGTGGTCGTTGAGCCGATAGAGGTCGCTCGTGCCGTGCTCACCTACGTCGCGCGCCTCGCTCAACCGTACGATCAGTGACTTGAGAAACTCATTGTTCTTGCTGATCAGGTGATTGAGCTTGATGTTCTTGAAATTCCACTCGCCGACGGTGCGCACCACCGCTTCGAGCAGCGTGTCCTTGCCGATCTTGGGCGCGCCGCCGAGCACCAGCGCGTGGTTGATCTTGACCCCGGGGTGCTGCACACGGTGCGACAGCCAGGCGATGATGTGGTCGGCGTCGGTGGGATAGAGTTTGCGCCAGTGCTCGACCCAACGTGTCGCTTGTGCCGGATCGCCGAGCTTGATGTCGGGGGGTGGGCGATAGAAGTTGAGCGTGGTCGCGTTCAGCTTTTCAATATAACCGCCGTCAACCACTACGCAGTCACGGATGAACTCCGGTTTGCTCGGGTCCCAAGTCAGCGCCTCGATGCTGCGGTTCTTCGCTAGCCATACGCTGGGCTTGATCATCATCACCTTGCCGTTTTTGAGCACTGGAGTGCCGTTGGCATCGAGCAGCGGCATTGGTGGTAGCCGGTCATCGACGCTGGCATTCGGCCACATGGTTTTGCACGGCAGGTAGATACACGTGCGGCTCGGCGCATAAGAGCATAGGTCATCGAGTGCGCACGACGACGGCAAAGTGTTCGGTGCCTGCGGGTTCGATTGCATCTCTTCAAACTGATCATTGAAGTCGTCGCTCATGCCTTCCTCCCGAGCACGACATCGTTGAAATCCCATCCCTTCTGTTTGGGAATTAGCGGCACCGTCGTTAGGTCTGCGGATTTCCAGATGCGCTGGCAGCGTTCGGCGGCCTGCTGGCCTTCGTAGTTCTCATCGTTGTCGATCAATAAGACGAGCTGCTTGACGTTGGGCAGCGCCGGCAGGCGACCCATTCCCTCGCTGTTCACGGTCGACCACGCTGGTGTTAGTGCCGTGCCGCGATAGGGAATGCGCGTGGCAGCGGCGAGCACGGTTTCGATGCCCTCGCCGACGACGAGCTGGTCGCCGCCATTCAATGGCCAGAGTTTCACCACGCCCATGCGGCCAAGTGCCATGCGGTTAAGCTTGCTGACTTTGCCGTTGGTCGGCTCCAGGCCGATGCGATGCACACCGACCGGTGCGTCAGTGAGTGGATCGCGCATCAGTGCGATGATGCAGGGGCAAAATGTACCGGCGCCGAAGACGCAATGTGGGTGGAAACGCAGCACCTCGTGGATGGTCGATGGCAACTTGCTCACGTCGATGCCACGGGTGTCGGCGAAGTAGTGCTCACCGATGCTGCCGATGAGTGGTAGCGCTGCATTCCAGATATCGAGCGCGAATTCGAGTTTTTCTTCTATGCTGTGTGTCAGCTCTGCCATTATCGGGCCGCTCCAGTCGTAGAGCGCCGTTATGGCCTCGGCTTTGGTCATGCCTTCGACCTTGGTGAGCCAATCGATGCGATCGCCGCGAGCCTTGCACGCGTGGCAGAAGTAGTGATCGGGGTAGATGCTGCATGATGGATTCGGGTCGTCGTGAAACGGGCACGACACTCGCTTGCTGGAGTCTATCGGCAGCGACACTAGCTCGGTGAGCGGGGCGTAGGTGTTGTCCAAGTTGGCGATGAAATCTTCATCTGCGCTGACGGCAATGGCTTCGTTCGGTCGCGTGTTGGCAACGAACTCATCGATCGCGCGCTCGAGGATGTCCTGTTTAGGCGGTTCGGCCGTTGCCGGTGCATCTAGATAGAGCGGACCGACTTGCACCTTACCGCCGAGCGGCAATCCTTCAGCCCATGCCGGCGCCTCCAGCATGCATGCGAGTGCGTCTTGCGCGGAGATTGCGCCGATCGGCGCTTCGAGCACGAGTTCATCGTGACAGTGAAAGACGACGGCTCCAGGCCAACGCGTCTCAGCGCGAATGATGGCAGCTGCGAGTAGATCGCGCGCAATTCCCTGTACCGTGTTCTCGATCAGGATCCCGAACCACGCTCGCACCGGTTTCCATTGTCCGTGTGCGTTGTCCATAAACTCGATATCGGCATCGCCGTTCTCGAACTTCTTATTCGGGACCAAACGTGCGTTTGGATAGTTGATCGCTCTGCCGTTCGGCAGCGTGATGGTTAGATCAGTGCCGTCGAAGCTGGTGATGATCGACGGAAGCGGCGCCGGCATGACCCGGATCGACTGTCTGGTATGGATTGAGAGTCGCGCGGCACGCGCTAGTCGTTGCCAGAACGCGCAGATCGCCGGGTGCTTGTTCCGCCAGGCGTGGATGATCGCAAGCACTTCGGCGTCAGTGCGGATATCTTCATCGTGGGCGATACGTCGCCAAGCTCCGACGCTACCGCCAAATCCGGCGGCAAGCTCGGCACATTTTCCGAGTTGGCGTTCGGCTGCGCTAACGTTCTCGACCGAAGAATTCTTCCGCAAAATGAAGTGTGCGAGGATGCGATAGTGATCAAGATTCTTGTCGCCGGTGGCATCGTATTGACGGAAATTCTTTAGTTTCCACGTTTCACCGGCGAGCCATGTGGGGATGCGCGACTCGATGCTGGTAAGATCGATGCGGATCAGTTCGTTGCCATCGGTCGCACACAATGCTGCGCGCGATAATTGGCTAATGATCTCGATCGGGTCACCGTAGCGCGCAAGCTCGGCGCGATCGCCGACGAGGATCGCAGCGATCAAGGATGCGGGGTATTCATCGTCGTTGCGTGAGAGATTGTGCAAGTTGGCGCCGAGTGAGGTCCATCGTCCTGGTCCGGCACCGTGGTAACGCAGCACGCAGCGGATGCGATGATCGTCAGAATCGGCGAAGGCCAACAGCTTCTTATTTTTCTGCACGCTGTTGTAGGCACCCCTCTGACGCAGCATTAGTATTTCGCGCACGTAGTCTTCGAGCTTGTGCGCTAAGGTGGCGGCGACCGAACGCTTGGTGAGTGAGGTCATTGCATGGCCGCGGGCGTTGATCGCCTTGATGATCCGATCGCGCTGGAACACGGAGGTGACGACACCGGCCGTTAGCTCGTTGAGCCGGGTGTTGATGGTGTTGCGTTCCTTGGTCGCGAGCGCGAGGCCGGCTTGCAGGAACGGCATGTTAGCGGTGATACCGCGCGTGTTGATCATCGCGTCATGCAGGAGCACCTGTTGCTCGTCTGGCGATAGCGGGCGCAAACGCGGATGGTTATAGGCAGCGCGCGTGCTCTCAACGTCGGTCTTGCAGCGCTGGAGCACTAATTCGAGGTCGCGTGCACGGGCGGCAGGATCCTCGGGTTTCTTGCGTTTCTTTGGCTTCTGCGGTCGGCACAAGCGCAACAACGCTTTGCGCGCTTCCGGGTCTTTCTTGTAGGGCAGCCCGAGCGCCGTGCAGCGCAAGCCAAGCTCGGCCGGGAATGCGTTAGCGAGCGCGCGGCGCTGGGCGCAATCGTGCTGCGCGAGCGGAATCGGCGCAAACCCGTAGCGCTTGACCAGGACTTGCGCGTGGATGCCGCGTTCGAAATCCCAATTGTCGCTGACAAACGTATATCCGGCGGGGTTAGCGAACGGCGCCGCTAGCGGATCGCCGGGCCGCCATGTCTGCACCTCACCGTCATCGACGGCAAAGCACATGAACAAGATGTCGGTGCTCGGATCAGCCGCATAGATGGAGCTTCCGCATTCTGTAAGATCGCGGTTCGAGAACGTTTCAAGATCCCAGAAGACGGTTGGCATCGTCGCACTCCATCAGGATGCGATCCAGCGGTCGTTGGAGATCACTTCCCGATATCGCTCCGTCTTCGAAGCGACATCGAGCTGTGATCAAAAAGGAATCTCGTCCTCTGTCACCTCTTTTGCCGTGGGCGGGGTGACACGTTCCGCGACAGCTGGTGCTCCCGGCGCGGGGGACGCGGGTGTAGGCGTGACATCGATTGCAGGCTTGTCGTCCGGTGCCGGCAGTGGATCGCCGGCCTGATCGGGCCTGAGTCGAATCCAATTCTTGATCTTGAGTAAGTCCGGCCTTTGCTTGAGGCCGTAGCCGGTTGGGAAGTCCACGTGACCCAGCTCGGTCACCGCGTACACGTCTTCGCCCTTGAACTTGCGGACCATGGCGATCTGGGCAACAAACTCACGCACACAGATCGACGAGCCAACCGTGGTCGTCGGGGATGGCCACGAGTATTTGTTGTAGAGTTCATCGATGAAGTAAACGACGTGCTGTCCGCACCATGGTCCTTGTTCCTCGCCGAAACGCTGACGCCATTCGCTCTTTGGGCACTCCTTGTTGAGTTCGTCGAAGTTGGGAAACTTCTCGCCCGGCGCGAGGATCCTGGTTTCGAGAGGCATGTTGTCGTGCCCCCACTTGTTCACCACGTTCCGCACGCCGATTGCAGTCAGCAACTTTCCGGTGATGTCCTTTCCGGCTTGGTCGAGCCAGCGTGGGTCGATGAACTTGATCTTGTCGCCTTGGATGACTCGGCCTGCTGCGCGTTCCTCTTCACCCTCAACTTCATTGGTGAAGTCGTTGAAGCCATCGAGGTCAACGATAGTCTGCCTCTTCACGATTGCATTCATGACGCTACCTCTCACTGTTTGTCCGGGGTTCTGCCGTTGCCGGACTTCGGCTCTCCCGCTGGTGCGGGAAACTCTGGATTGACGCTTATGATGCGACGCAACGCTTCGAGCAAACATTCGGCGTGCGCGCGCGGCAGAACGATATGGCTGAGAGGGCGATTTTCGCGTGGCCTGCGGTACGCCAGATCGCGCTCGATCTTTCGGATTGCAAACTGAGCGCTTGCATTGTGGGTCAGCAATTCGTCGAGGTCGTTCTTGCTGGCAATTTGATCGATGGTCTCCCCGAGAACGGCGCCGAGCATCAGCTTCAAATCTTCGTCGGTCCATTCGCTCATGACGCCTCCGGTTTTTTGTCGTGCGCAGTGACAATTTCGCGAATAATCTGGAACGCATTCGGTTCGTCTCTGGACTGCGCGCGCGAACGCGCTGAGTCTCTCGCCAGCGCCGATGATTCTCCTGGCGCAATCTCCTCGGTGCTCACGAGGCGATAACCATGACTCGTTGATCCGCGGAACCGGAGTCGATGTAATTGCAACGCCTTGTTGAGCTGCCAGATGTGAACGTGAATAACCTTCGGATTTTCCGGCCCTCCGTTGGGATCGGCGGCCCAAACCGAAGTCCGAAGCTCCTCGGCGCTGATTCCTGGACGCCGCTGCACGGCGTCGAGGATGCGCCGCTTGATCGGCGGCAGGGCGAGATCTTGCGGGATCAATCGCTGTCCGCAGCAGGGACAAATGGGGAGATCGGCCATGATATTTCCTCGGTTCTCCCGGAACAAAGTGCTCATGCAGCCTTGTCCCCTCGATATGCGGCCTCGCCGCGGTCGATCACCATGCACGCGCCGAGGCCGTTGCGCCGCAGTGCCGTGTCTCGTGTTCGGCCATCTGTTCTCTCCCAAAGAGACGCCATGCGCTCACCCGCGTTTTAGGGGCCCGTCGCTTCGGCCGACGGAGCCCCGGACATCCTCACATCGCCGGCACCAGCGCGGTGTCGAACAACGTGGTCGGACCGATTGTTTTTGCGAACGCTACCCGGTCGGCTGCAGCGGCCGTGCGGTAGGCGTCGACTAAGGCGGCGACCTGCTTCAGCTGCTGGGCGGCTGTCGATATCGGTGTGTGCCCGCGCAGCACCCGCTCGAGCATGGTTGCATTCTCGCTCTGAAGCAGGATGACGGCAGCTCGGGTGTAGGCGACGCAGGCGCCGCAGCCGAGAGCGGCAGCGGCTACGCTCGGAACCTGGCCGGCGAGGTAAAGCTTCGCTGCGGTTGTGGCTCGCACGGCAGCGGCGCATTGGCCAGCACGTGTGTGGCGGTGCCGGCGGCGGTACTTCTTCTTGTTTCGGGCGAGATCGGTGTGTATCTGTGTTCCAGTACGAGCGTCCATGTGGGACCTCCTATCGACGGCCGACCCCGGGCTTGAACCACTCAAGGGTCGGCCGTTCCGTTGCTGCTAAGTCACTTCTTCTTCCCGGGGCGCAGCGGAGCCGGGAGTCGTACGTTTCAGGGCTGGCGGGGTGGACTGGCGTACTTGCCGCGTCCGGCTATCGGAACGCCGGCTCATCGCCTCGGCGACGCTCTGGCGGTCGTGCGCGTCCAGTGTCTCCTCGGACCAATACGGAACGCCATTCCGGACCGCGTCGGGAGGAGGGAGTAGCCCCTGCTCATCCCAGCGTTTCGGCGTACGGGGGTGACGATTGTAGCGCTTGGCCAAGCCGCTCCAGCCGGCGATAAACCGCCTGGCCGGCGTTGAAGTAGGCATGCTGTCACTCCGTGTCATGACAATTCTCGACACGAAGTGTTAGCGAAAAGCGCGAAAGCGCCAGCTGCTATTCTGGGCCTATTCTGGGCCTATTCATTCCCCTCCACCAGATCCGGCCGTCTGTCCCTGATCTTATTGCGCACTGTGTCCGGATCCAGCTGCGGACGACGCGTACGGTCCTGCTCCAGCCACTTCACCGCCTCCCGCGCCGCTTCGGAAAAGCTAGTGAATTTTCTTTTCTTGACGGCAACAACCGACTCCAGATGACGAAACAAGTCTGGCCACACGTCGTATTCCTTCGGCCCCGGCTTGCCAGTTCTTACTCGTCGCAACGGTCCGTGCGCGGCAACTTCGTGGTCAACATGGGCGGCCGCGCCTTCCCGGGCGTGCTGAGGATCTCGGCCACTGGCATGTTTCTGCGCCCGCTTGGCGCGCTTGGACGGAGACTTCGACACCGCAGCGGCCGGCGGGTCCCAGACTGCCAACCACCCGCAGCAGGCTTCGCCATGCAGGCGGATTTCGATTTCGTCGTCGCGGTCAGGATCGAGGGCGTCGCTGTCGATCTCGATTTTGGTTTTTCGCGGCAGCACCGTGTGCACGAGACGCCGTGGCCAGCCGGAAGCCGTGCTCCAGCGATACCACCACCGCCGCGCGTTGAACTTGTCCGTCGCCAAGACACCCCAGCGCGCACGGAACGTTTCAAACACTTTCGCGACCGGCTTCCAATGCAAGCCGTCGAACGGCGGTGGCGCCGCGCTCCGGGCCACGACGACACCTAGCCGCGGGCGGCTAAGTTGAGCGCGTCGAGGCTGACGACGTTGTCGCCCGTGAGGCCATGTTCGAGCGCGAGGATATGGCGGCCCCAAGCCTCGAGCGCGTGCCGCTTCTCCTTGGCAAAGTCGTAGCGCTGGTAGACGCCAGCGACGCCGGCGAAGCTGCCGCCGACATGGTTGAGGATCTTTTCCACCACCGGCATCTGCACGCCCAGAGCAGCCATGCCGGAGGCGAGCGAACGACGAAGGTCGTGCAGCACCCACGGCGGCAATGGCGGCGTAATCGCCTGGTCGAGACGACGCTTGGCGCGGGCGAACCCCGAGACCGGTGCCACACCAGTCGTGGTAAACACAAATTCACTGATGCGCGGCACGTCGGCCAGGAGCGCGCGCGCCGGTGCGCTTAACGGAATTTCATGCCGGTTCTTGTTCTTGACTCGCTCGGCCGGCAACGTCCAGAGCGAAAGATCCGCGGCGAGCTCGCTCCAACGCATACCGGCGACCTCTTCCCGCCGCGCCCCGGTCAGCAGCAGAAGCTTGATCACCACTCCGAATGGATAGTCGAGTATGTCCGCGGCCCGCCAAATTTCCCGGAGCTCGGCGTCGGAATGGACACGTTCGCGCCGCGTCTCCGGAGCCGGGTCTTTCACCCGCTCACAGGGGGAAAGCTCCAGCGTGCCTCGCTCGACGAACCAACCAAACAACCGGCGCAGAACCGTAAGCGTCCGGTTGGCCATGGCCGGCGCGCCGCGGTCGACAATGCCGTCGATCAGCGCCACCACATCGACGCGGGTGATGGACGCAACCGGGCGGTGACGCCAATGCGGCACGGCCTCGCGCTGCAGAATACGTTCGCTATCGCGCCAGGACTTGTTATGCAGCTTGGCGTAGCGCTCGATGAAGCGCCGGGCGACGATCTCAAACGTCTCCAGGGTTTGTGTGCGCGCGCTGCGCTTAACGAGCGCGGGATCGCGTCCCTCAGCAATGGTCGCAAGCGCTGCCCGCGCAGCAGCGCGCGCGGCCGCAAGCTCCAGTACTCCCGCCGAACCGATCGTGAGCTTGATGCTGCGACCACCAAGTCGATAGCGCAGCGCCCAGCTCTTGCTGCCAGACGGCTGCACGACGAGATAGAGCCCGGGCACTACACCGTCAGGAAGTTCGCGCCGCTGCAGCGAAGGACGCGCGGCTTCCACGGCACGAACAGTCAGAATCTTCGGCATGACTGCGACCCGCTCTGAAATCCAACCAAGGTCCTTGGGGTAACGGACGGGTAGCAGCTGACCCTGTCAGCACCTGTCCAGGACTGTCCAGGACAGTAGCGGGCGCGTGTGCAGATAGCCAGCTTTTACGGGGATTTCTTGCGAGAAAATGTCCAGCCTTGACCGCAGCTGTACAAGCTACTCGCTCGCTGATCCAGATCGGATCGGCGCGGCGCTTCAAGCTCGCCCGCGACATCGACCCGGCCTACGGCGCAGCCTTCGACGCGGCACGCGCGATGGGGGTCGAGGCCATCGCCTACCGTTGCGGGATCAGCTGCGAAGGTATCGAGGTGGCGGAGCCGGTGTCGATCGAGGAGAGTGATCCTTACCCGCCCGCCTCGTCCGCTCATTCCCGCGCATAGCGCGTCGTTAAGGGCGTTCACGCCCGTCTTCGACGGGCTATGGACGCGCGTAGACGCGCTTATGGCGGGAATCCAGAGCCGCCTGCTCACGATTCGTGATCTGGGTCCCCGCTTTCGCGGGGACGAGCGGATGTTGCACGGATTCCACGCAACCGGGACACGAGCCCCGGCTTGCGTCCTGCGCATCCTTGCTTACATTGCGATGCAGCAGCAGCGGCATCGGGTGAGCCGCAAGGAGGCGGCGCGGCCGCGATTGCCTTGATGAGTTACGTCGACGCGGCGCTCGCGCCCCAACGCAAAACCGGACAGATCAAGCTCCACGGCGCCGCCGCGTTCGAAGGCATGCGCAAGGCGGGCCGGCTGGTGGCCGAATGCCTCGACATGCTCGCGGGCGAGATCGGGCCGGGCGTGCCCACCGAAAAGATCGACCGGCTGGTGTTCGACTTCGCCCTCGCGCACAAGGCGACGCCGGCGACGCTGATGTATCGCGGCTATCGCAAGGCGACCTGCACCTCGGTCAATCACGTGGTCTGCCACGGCATTCCAGGCGAGAAGCCGCTCAAGGAGGGCGACATCGTCAACGTCGACGTCACCCTCATCCTCGACGGCTGGCACGGCGACTCCAGCCGGATGTACGCCGTGGGCGCGATCCCGCGCCGCGCCGAGCGGCTGATCGAGGTCACCTACGAGGCGATGATGCGCGGCATTTCGGTGATCCGGCCGGGCGCGACCACGGGCGACATCGGCGCCGCCATCCAAAGCTACGTCGAGGCCCAGCACATGAGCGTGGTGCGCGACTTCTGCGGCCACGGCGTCGGCCGCCTGTTCCACGACGAGCCCAACATCGTGCACGTCGGCCGGCCGGGCGAGGGCATCGTGCTGCGCCCCGGCATGTTCTTCACCGTCGAGCCGATGATCAATCTCGGCCGCCCGCACGTGAAGGTGCTCTCCGACGGCTGGACCGCGGTGACGCGCGACCGCTCGCTCTCCGCCCAGTTCGAGCACACCGTGGCGGTGACCGAGGCCGGCGTCGAAATCTTCACGCTCTCGCCGCAAGGGCTCGATCGCCCGCGCCCCTCCGTCGCCCCGCGCGCGTGAGTCATTACCGAATCTTGTTGTCGTCCCCGCTTTCGCGGGGACGACGGCGTTGATGTTGCCATTGCAAAACGAGATAAAGAACGGTCATCTTTATTCGTAAACGCCGCGCGATCGAGCGCGCGGCGCGGATGATGCTCCGATGCCCGGCCGCGACAAAACGACGATATCCCCCGCCGACAAGGCGGCGCATTACCACGGCCACCGCCAACGCCTGCGGCAACGATTTCTCGCGGCCGGAAGCGAGGCGATCAGCGATTACGAGATGCTCGAGCTGATTTTGTTTCGTGCCATCCCGCAACGCGACGTGAAGCCGCTTGCAAAGGAGCTGCTCGCCACGTTCGGCTCCTTCTCCGAGGTGATCGCGGCGCCGGCGGAACGACTCAACGAGGTCGACGGCCTCGGCGAGGCCGCCATCGCCGAGCTCAAGATCGTGCAGGCGGCGGCCAACCGTCTCGTGCGCGGCGAGGTCAAAGCGCGCCAGGTGCTGTCATCGTGGTCGCACGTGCTCGACTATTGCCGCGCCGCCATGGCCTTCGAGAGCAAGGAGCACTTCCGCATCTTATTCCTCGACAAGGGCAACCACCTCATCGCCGACGAGCAGCATCAGACCGGCACCGTCGACCACACCCCGGTCTATCCGCGCGAAGTGGTCAAGCGCGCGCTCGAACTCTCCGCCACCGCCGTCATCCTGGTGCACAACCATCCCTCCGGCGATCCCACTCCCTCACGCGCCGACATCGACATGACGCGGGCGATCGTCGAGGTCGCGCGCCCGCTGGGCATCGCCGTGCACGACCACCTCATCGTCGGCAAGGACGG
>Ga0306920_100008427_pt1 | contig 13683 bp, 13 predicted proteins | sample flu12Cox44000170_FD_204666 | JGI IMG/M metagenome (GOLD analysis project Ga0306920, IMG submission 204666) | Lab enrichment of tropical soil microbial communities from Luquillo Experimental Forest, Puerto Rico - flux4day.12C.oxic.44.000.170 (v2)... | ecosystem: Environmental > Terrestrial >... | reverse complement strand
CGGGCCCGACTCGTTCAAGCCCGATGGGATGCGGCCGTTCTTCGAGTACCGCAAGCTCGGGCTCGCCGAGCTGACCAACGGCCGCGTCGGCGCGCTGGTGGCCCGCGCCAGGCCCGGCAAGCCGGTCGACGCGCCACGCCACACCCACGCGCTCGACTTCCAGTTCATCTACGTGCTGAAGGGCTGGGCGATCTTCGAGTACGAGGGCTACGGCGAGCACAAGCTGGTCGCCGGCTCGACCGTCTACCAGCCGCCCGGCATCAAGCACCGGGAGATCGCCCACTCCGACGACTTCGAGGTGCTCGAGATCACCATGCCGGCGGAATTCGAGACCGCCGCCGTCGAATGACAAGCCTGCTTGCCATCTCGCTAATCGGCCTGACGCTGGCGATGGCGCCCCTAGTTGGCGTAGTTGGGGCCGTGCGCGCCGCCGAGCTGCAGGTGCTGGCGGGCGGCGGCATCGCCGCGCCGATGAACGAACTCGCCAAGCAGTTCGAGAGCGCGACCGGCCACAAGCTAAAAATCCGCTACGGCACCACGCCGGACCTGATCAAGATGGCAACGTCGGGCGATCCATTCGATCTCGCCGTCGTGCCGCGCGAGGTATTCCGCGACGAGGCCGCCCGGGCGATGATCCCCGGGCCGACCGTCGACATCGCCCGTGTCGGTCTCGGCGTCGCCGTGCACGCGGGTGCCGCCAAGCCCGACATTTCCAGCGAAGCGGCGTTCAAGCAGGCGCTTGTCAGCGCGAAGTCGATCGCCACCATTCCGGCCAGCGCCGGCGGCATGCAGGTGCTGAAACTGTTCGAGCGGCTTGGCATCGCCACCGAGACCAATGCCAAGGTCAAGGCGGCGGCCGGACCGGCGGAGCTGGTGAAGACCATGGCCGCGGGCGAGGCCGAGCTCGGCCTGTTCCTGATCAACGTGCTGACGGCGCCCGGCATCGACGTGGTCGGCCCGGTGCCGGCGGGCCTTAGCCAGGACATCGTCTACATTGGCGGCGTCGCCAACGGGGCGACCGACCCGGCGGCCGCCCGGGCCTTCCTCGATTTCCTGCAGACGCCGGAGGCGAAGAAGGTCATCGTGTCGAAGGGCATGATGACGCCATGAAGACCGTTCTAGCGTTCCTGATCCTGATGCTGGGCTTCGCCGCTGAGGCCGCCATGACGACCGACACATGGGCGGCCGAGCCGATCCCCTCGCCCAAGCCGATCTTCTTCGCCACCGGCTCGACCAGCGGCACGGTCGGCGGCCATGTGCTGCGCGGCGAGCGCAGCCTCTATTCGGTGAACGCCAAGGCCGGCCAGACCATGACCGTCACCCTCACCACGCCCGACGGCAACGCCGTGTTCCAGCTCTACGAGCCCGGCACCACCATCGGCCGCGACAATGACGGCTTCCTCGAGTTCCACGGCCAGGCTCTGCACGGCGCGGCCGACGGCGAGGACGCCACGCGCTGGTCCGACCGGCTGCCCAAGAGCGGCACCTACCTGATCGTGGTCGGCAGCACGCGCGGCAACGCCCGCTTCAGCATGGACGTGAAGATCGAGTGACGGGCTAGCCGAGCGCCACCGAGGCCGAGCCGCCGTTGATCGACACCTTGGTGCCGAACGGACGGCTGAGCTCGGCGAAGCGGTTCAGGATCGCCTGCCCCTCCTCGCCTTCGGCCAGCCGCGGCCGGCCGCGGCGGTGGCGCGCCTCCTTCCAGCCGAGCGTGATCGGCGTCAGCTCGATGCCGGAGAGCGCGCCGCCGTCATAGGTGAGCGTCGGCACCACTGATTCCCAATAGCGCCGGTCGGCGGGAAAGCCTGCCTCGTCGTTGCGCGTCCGCTTTTGATAGACCTGCCCCGGGGTCAAGTCCGCTTCCGCGCGAAAACGCTCGTAGCCGTCGGCCGGAATCTTGGGCACCAGCTCGTTCTGCCCGAGGAAGTTGCCCAGGCTGTAGAAGATCGGCTTGCCCTCATAGAGCTCCATGCCGCGCAGCATGTGCGGACCATGGCCGACCACCAGGTCGGCGCCGGCATCGATCATCTCGCGCGCGAAGGCGCCGATGAACTCGGCCGGCAGCTCCTTGTTCTCCGGCATCTGCTCGTGCGCATGCAGGCTCACCAGCACGAGGTCCGACAGCCCGCGCGCTTCCTTGACCCAGCGCACCATGCCGGCGATGTCCTTGGCCGACGCGGTGGTGCGCACGCGCGCCTCGTTGGACGACTTGAACTTCAACTCACCCAGCGGGAACACCGCCGGATCGTTGGGCGCGAAGGCAAAGCCCATCTTGATCTTCTGTTGCCGCTCGGCTTCGAGCCCGAGCTGGCCCGCGATCTCGCGCAAGCTCGTGAGCTGCTGCTCGGTGACCTCGTGCACGGTCTCGAAATGCAGCGGGTTCAGCCCCGGCCGTCCCTGCACGTCGGGCCGCGCCGCGCCCGCCTCCTGGCCTTTGCCGAAGGTCGAGGCGCAGGAGATCATCGCCACCGTGCCCTTGGGCGAGGTGTGATAGCAGGGCCGCCGCGCCTCCTCGAGGTTGCGGCCGACGCCGGCGAAGCTGACGCCGCGCTGCTCCATCGCCTCGATCGAGTGCAGCAGGCCTGAAATGGAATAGTCGAGCGAATGGTTGGTCGCGGTGGCAAACAGGTCGAAGCCCGCCGCCGTCAATTCATCGACCACCCAGGCCGGCGCGCCGAAATGCGAGCCGCCGCCCTCCAGCGCCGGATCGCCGCGGTAATCGTTGGCCAGCACCTCGAAGTTGGTGAAGGCGACGTCTGCCGCCCGCACCTTGTCGAACAGCGGCTTCAGCTCGGTGTCGTCGCGGCTGTTGAGCCGCCGCTGCAGGATGGAATCGCCGGTGAGCAGGAGACGGAGCGTGTTTGGCATGGCGGCAGTCTAGCCTCCCTGTCGGCTCGAGCGAATAGCGCGCATTGTACGGTTGCATGACTGATATAGAGTGCCGCGGCGGGGTAATGGATGCGGAACGTTCTCAGAGTTGTGCTGCTCGCGTTGATGCTGAGCCTGTCGATGCCGGCGATGGCGGGGCCGTCCGAGGACGCAGTTGCCGCCTACAAGCGCGGAGACTACGCGGCTGCCCTGAAGATTTCGCTCCCGCTGGCCAACCAGGGAAACGCCGAAGCCGAGAACTTGCTCGGTGACATGTACAGTTTGGGCCTGGGCGTGCAGCAGGATTACGCGCAGGCCGCCGAGTGGTACCGCAAGGCCGCAGATCAGGGCGTTGTCGGCGCCCAAAACAATCTCGCCTTCTCGTACGAGCGCGGCCTGGGCCTGCCGCAGGACTATGCGCAGGCCGCCGAGTGGTACCGAAAGGCCGCAGACGGCGGCGATCTCGCCGCCCAGAACAATATAGCCGTGATGTACGAGAAAGGTCTGGGTGTGCCTCAGGACTACGCCGAGGCGTTGGCGTGGTACCGCAAGGCCGCTGACCAGGGGCAGGGCGGAGCCCAGACCAATCTCGGCATCATGTACGATAATGGCCGGGGTGTGCCGCAGGACCGCGCGATGGCCGCCATCTGGTATCGCAAGGCTGCTGCCCAGGGACGCCCTATTGCGATGAACAATCTCGCCTTCCTGTACGAGCACGGCCTGGGTATGCCGCAGGACTACGCCCAGGCGGTGGCGTGGTATCGCAAGGCCGCCGATCAGGGCTATCCCAGGGCCCAGGCCAACCTCGCCATCCTGTGTAAGCAAGGCAAGGGCGTGCCGCAGGACTACGTTCAGGCCTACAAGTGGCTGAGCCTTGCCGCGTCGCGCTCCCCGGACAAGGAGAGCCGCGACCAGGCCACGAGCGATCGCGACAGCCTGGCCGCCAAGATGACGCCCGGCCAAATTGCCGAAGCGCAGAAATTGGCGCGCGAGTGGAAGCCGACGAAGTAGCGATCCCGCCGCCCCATCGCGCCCCGTCAGCCGTCCAATGGCGACGCCAGAAAGAATAGGTCCCTCGACTGCGCCTCGCTATGCTCGGCTCCGCTCGGGATGACGGCTTTTTTAACGGAGCTAAAGAATGACCTTTTCCATTGCAGGCCGCTGCGCCCGCACCGGCATGCTGGGCGCCGTCGTCACAACGTCTGCCATGGCGGTGGGCAGCCGCTGCGCCTGGGCCGAGGCGGAGATCGGCGCCGCGCTCACCCAGCACCGCACCGATCCGCGGCTGGGGCCGCTGATCCTGGGCGACCTGCGGGCCGGGGTGGCGCCCGAGGAGATCATCAAGGACCTCGAACTGCGCGACCCCCACCTCAAGTGGCGCCAGCTCGCCATCGTGGCGGCCGACGGGCGCGGCGCTTTCTTCAACGGCAGCAAGATCACCTCGATCCACAAGGGCCGGGTCGGCCACGACTGCGTCGCCGTCGGCAACATCATCCGCTCGACAGACGTGGTCGATGCCATGGTCGAGACCTTCGAGGCCAACGCCGCCGAACCGCTGGCCGAGCGCCTGATGCGCTCGATCGAAGCCGGCCTCGCGGCCGGCGGCGAGCTGAAGCAGATCAAGTCCGCCGGACTGCTGGTCGTGCACAAGGAGACCTTCCCGTTCGTCGACCTGCGCGTCGATTTGAGCCCGACGCCGCTCAGCGAGCTGCGCTTCCTGTGGGAGCTCTATCAGCCCGCGGCCAACGACTTCGTCGTGCGCGCCGTTGATCCGGACAAGGCGGCGGTGCCGGTGTGAGCAGTCGCGCGCCCATTCTCGTCGTTGGTGGCGGTCTGGGCGGTCTCACGACGGCGCTCGCGCTCGCGCGCCGATCGCGCCCGGTGCGCGTCCTCGAAGGCGCGCGGGAATTCGGCGCCATCGGCTATGGCATCCAGTTCGGCCCCAACGTCTTCCACGTCTTCGACCGCCTCGGGCTGATGGAGCAGGTGCTTGCCGTGGCGGATTCGCCGGAGGCGGTCGTCATGCGCGACGCGCTCGATGGCAAGGAGCTGCTGCGGCTTCCGACCGGGGCCATTCTGCGGAAACGCTTCAAGTATCCCTACATCATCCTCCATCGTATCGACCTGCATAACGTGCTGCTCGATGCCTGCCGCCGCAGCGACGCGATCGAGCTCGTGGACAGCGCCTCGATGGCCGATTTCGAGGACCGTGGTGACGACGTGCGCGTCGTGACGGCAGACGGCCGCAGCTTCTCGGGCCCGGCCCTGGTCGCGGCCGATGGCGTCCGCTCGCTGGTCCGCGCCAGGCTTGTCGGCGACGGCGAGCCTCGACCCACCGGCTATGCGGCGCTGCGCACCATCGTGCCGATGGCGGAGATCAAGGTCGACGTTCCGCGCGACAGCGTCGTGCTGTGGGGCGGGCCGGGCTACCACGTGATCCACTATCCGCTGCGCCATGGCTCGCAGTTCAATATCGTGGCGGTGTACCGCACGCCGACGCACGCCGAGAAGGCCGACGCCGATACCTGCCGCCGCGAGCTCGAGCACATCTATCGCGACGCCCACCCGTCGATGCGCGCCCTGAACGCGATGATGGATTTCCAATGGCGCCGCCCGGTGGCGGATCGCGCGCCCATTCGACATTGGCACAAAGGCCGCGTCCTGATGATCGGCGACGCCGCCCATGCGCCCTTGCAGTCATTGGCGCAAGGCGCCTGCATGGCGATCGAGGACGGCTTCTGCCTCGCCGAGTCGATCGACGCGGCCGACGGCGATTTTGCCGCCGCCTTCCCGCGCTTCCAGGCGCTTCGACTGAAGCGCACGACGCGCGTCCAGCTCGAATCCCGGGCCATCTGGGACGAGGTGCTGCACCCCGAAGGGGCGGCCCGGATGGCCCGCAACGCCACGGTGGCGGCCTGGGACGAGGCGCACATGGTCAATTGCCTGGCCTGGCTCTATGACGGCGGGCCTATGGTCGACCAATCAGAGGGGGAGCCGCGTCCGTGATAAAACCCTGGATCTTCGAGTTCTTCGGCGCGCCCATCGAATTCCACGAGAAGTTCGATGCTCCTAAGTCGGCGCGCTATTTCGATGCCTATCTCGATCTGTGGGCAAGCGCCGAGCCGGCCGGCTTCGAGGGCATCTTCTTCAGCGAGCATCACTTCGGCGCCGCCTATTCGCCGGCGCCCAACCTCCTGATCGCCAACGTCGCCACGCGCACCAGGACGCTGCGGCTCGGCACCCTCGGCATGGTGGCGCCCTACCACACGCCGTGGCAGCTGATCGAAGAGATCGGCATGCTCGACCATCTCACCGGCGGCCGGCTGGAGATCGGCACCGCCGCCGGCATCCCCAACGAGATGGACAAGGTCGGCCTGAAACCCGACGAAGCGCGCGCCCGCAACGACGAAATCCTCGACATCCTCGACGCCGCGCTGAAAAGCCCGGTGATCTCGCACCACGGCAAGTTCTGGCAGTTCGACAATCTGCGCCTGACCCCGCGGCCGCTGCAGCAGCCCTCGCCGCCGGTCTGGGTGACGGTGGTGAGCGCCTCGTCCGCCCGCAAGGCGGCGCAACGCGGCGCCAAGCTCTGCACCGGCTTCCATCCCTTGAGCAAGATCATCGAAATCTTCGATGCCTTTCGCGACGAGGCCAAGAAGGCCGGCCGCACGGTCGGGCCGGATGACCTCTGCATCCGCCGCCAGGTGAGCCTGGTCGGCGACGAGCGCGAGGTGGCCGCCACGGTCGACGCCCAGCTCCGCAACATGCGCAACTACCTCCAAGTCGATCCGCGCCTCGACACGCCGGACCGGCCGGCCGTCCTCGACACCCCGACCGCGCACGCCTTCTCCATCGGCGACGACGAAGTCATCGCCGGCACGGCCGATTCGCTGGCGGACAAGATCATCGAACAGTGCAAGGCGGCGGGTGCCGGGCACTTTGCGGCGACCTTCAACCGATCGCAGCCGCCGGAGACGTTGAGGACGTGGTACGCCGACTACGGCAAGCAGGTCATTCCGAAACTGCGGCTGGCGGCGGTGTGAAGTGGGCTGGCTGCGCGTCGATCTCGGCGCGACGCCGCTCAGCGAGCTGCGATTCCTGTAGGCCAGCCGCCGACTTCGTCGTCCACGCGGTCGATCCGGATAAGGCGGCGGCGCCTTTAGACAGGATTCCGGTCGAAAATCTGAACGATGGCGGTGTCGTCAACCGTCTATACCTATGAGTTAATCTGTGCTATGTTCTCTTTCTGTTCTATCATGTGAATCATGAGCACGAATACAGAAATCGAATGGACAGACGCGACGTGGAATCCGGTCACGGGCTGCACGAAGATCAGCGCAGGCTGTGACAATTGCTATGCCGCGCGCTTCTCCGAACGCTTTCGCGGCGTACTTGGACATCCGTTTGAGTCGGGGTTCGACCTGCAGCTTCGGCCCGATCGCCTTGAGCAACCACTGTCTTGGCGTCGTCCTAAGATGATCTTCGTCAATTCGATGAGCGACCTCTTTCACAAGGAGATACCGCTCGCGTTCATCGACCGCGTGTTCGACACAATGGAGCGCGCGCCGTGGCATACCTTTCAGGTCTTGACCAAGCGCAGCTCGCGCCTCCGCGACTACGTGAACAAGCGCTATCCTGATAAGCTCGCACCGCCGTATATATGGCTCGGCGCATCTGTTGAAGACGGCACCAAGAAATCGCGTGTGCGACACATCCAGCAGACCAACGCCACAGTCCGGTTTCTATCGGTCGAACCGCTAATAGGTCCCATCGGCGAAGTCGATCTTAGCGGAATTCACTGGGTGATCGTCGGCGGTGAAAGCGGGCCACGCGCGCGACCAATGCTACCCGAATGGGCGCAAGAGGTGCGCGATCAATGCAAAGCCACGAAGGTCCCCTTCTTTTTCAAGCAGTGGGGTGGTCGGACGCCGAAGGCGGGCGGCCGCCTTCTAGACGGCAAGGAGTGGAGTCAGTTGCCGAAGCGTCGTCCAATCGACAATGAGACCCGGTCTAGCGCGTGACCAACGCCGACTTTGAGTTCGATGAGATCGGCGTCTGGTCGGAGATCAAGCTCGAGATCGTCGAAAAATACGGCTCGGCCTATACTACGGCATTCGCCAACAGTCCGAACCTTACGAAATTCTACATCGACGCATTCAGCGGCGCGGGCGTCCATATCTCAAAGAGGGACGGATCGCAGATCGAGGGCAGCCCGTCGCGCGCGCTTAAAATTTCGCCGCGATTCGACGGCTACCACTTTATCGACCTGAATCCGAAGAAGACCGATTATCTTCGCAAGACGGTCGGTAACGCGCCGAGCGTTTCCATTCACACCGGAGATGCCAACGAGATCCTGACTACCGAGCTGCTGCCGAAGATCCAGTACAAGAATTTCACGCGCGCCCTCGTGCTACTTGATCCGTACGGACTACACCTTGACTGGGAAGTCATCCGGCAGGCCGGACAGTCGAAGGCCGTCGACATGTTCTTGAACTTCCCCGTCATGGACATGAACCGGAACGCGATTTGGAAGAATGCGGCCAATGCACCTGCCGAAGGTATCGAACGCATGAACAAATTCTGGGGCGACGATTCTTGGAAGAAGGCCGCCTACGCCGAAAGTCGTCAGACGAGCCTCTTCGGTCCTGAGATGGAGAAGCAGGGCAACGAAGCCATCGTTGCGGCGTTCCAAAAGCGCTTAAAAACAGTCGCTGGATTCGAATATGTGCCCGATCCACTGCCGATGAGGAACAGCACGAACGCCGTTGTCTACTATCTCTTCTTCGCCTCGCAAAAGCCCGTTGCTGCCAAGATCATTAAGGACATTTTCGACCGGTATCGCTAGCTGATCGCCGTACTTATGGCCGCCACCTTGAGGCTGCTAAAAGAGAACTTAATTCGCTGCTACGCGTAGGCGTCGCTCACCGCCCCTCATCCATCTCCGCCAGCTTCGCCACCCGCCGCCTGAAATCCTCGTCGGTCGAGAACCGGGCATCGAGGTAGGCCGCGACCAGGTCCTTGGCGAGCCAGGGGCCGACGATCTGCGCGCCGATGCACATGACGTTGACGTCGTCGTGCTCGACCGACTGGTGCGCCGAATGGACGTCATGGCAGACCGCGGCGCGGATGCCCTTCATCTTGTTGGCGCCGATCGCGGCGCCCACGCCGGTGCCGCACACCATCAGGCCGCGCTCGGCCTGGCCCGAGGTGATGGCGGCCGCCACCTTGCGGGCGATGTCGGGGAAGTCGACCGGGTTGGGATCGTGCGAGCCGACGTCGGTCACCTCGTGGCCGCGCGAGCGGATGAACGCCACGAGCTCGGCCTTCATGGGAAAGCCTGCGTGATCCGAGCCGACAACGATTTTCATGCGGCGATCCTCATGGCGGCGCTATAGCACGCAGGGCAGCCGCACCCCATATACCGCTCCTTCAAAGGGGGTGCGTACATGCCTCTAGACCAGACGAATACGCAGTTAAATCAGGACGACGGGCTGCTCGACGCCTATTCGCGCGCCGTGATCTCGGTCGTCGACCGGGTCGGGCCGGCGGTCGTCCGCGTCGAGCGGTTACCGGACGGTAACGGCAAAGGCGGCGGCCAAGGCGGCGGCGGAATTGGCTCGGGCGTGGTGATCGCCGGCGACGGGCTGGTGCTGACCAACAGCCATGTCGTGGGCGGCGCGAAGACGGTGCGGCTCACCTTCGCCGAGGGCAGCTCCCGCGAGGCGCGCGTGCTGGGCGACGACCCGGACACCGACCTGGCGCTGTTGCGCACCGACCTGCCGGCCGGCACGCCGGCGGCGGCGCTGGGCGACAGCAAGGCACTCCGGCGCGGCCAGCTCGTGGTCGCGATCGGCAATCCACTGGGCTTCGAATCGACGGTGACGGCGGGCGTGGTGTCGGCGCTCGGCCGCAGCTTGCGCGCCTATTCGGGCCGGCTGATCGACGACGTCGTGCAGACCGACGCCGCGCTCAATCCCGGCAACTCGGGCGGGCCGCTGGTGTCGACCCTGGGCCAGGTCGTGGGCATCAACACCGCGATGATCAACGGCGCCCAGGGCATCTGCTTCGCGGTCGCGTCCAACACCGCGGTATTCGTGGTGTCGGAGTTCATTGCAACTATGGGCGCCAATGGGGGCCGCGTGCGGCGCGCCCATATCGGCATCGCCGCCGAGACCGTGCCGCTGCCGCGGCGGATCACGGTGGCGACGGGAGCCGGCAAGCGCGCGATCCGCATCAGCGAAGTGATGGCGGGCGGGCCGGCAGCGCAGGCCGGGCTGCTGGCGGGCGACATCGTGCTGTCGGTCGACGGCGTCGCGATCGAGGGCGCCGACGACCTGATCCGGCTCTTGTTGGCCGAGCGCATCGGCCGGCCGACCACGGTCACGATCCTGCGCGCCGGCGCGGTCGAGAAGAAGACGGTGCTGCCGGTCGAGCGGGCGCGTTCTTAGTCTTCTCATTCGAAGGTTTGATCGGCCTCGGCGATCAAGGAGGGGGGCAACGTCAGCCCGATGGCTGCCGCCGTCTTGAGGTTGACGACCAGGCGAAAGCGCGTCGGCTGCTCGAGGGGAAGATCCGCCGGTTGGGCGCCCTTGAAGATGCGGTCGATGAGATATCCCGCGCGCTCGGTGATTTCCTTCGGGTCCGGGCCGTACGACATCAGCCCGCCGTCGCGGACGAATTGCTCGACTTCGTAGATGGCCGGCAACCGGTGCGCCAAGGCGAACTCGTAGACCCGGCGTCGATTGAGGAAGGTAAGCGCATCGGCGACCATGAGGATTCCGTCGGGCGGCTCCGCGGCCATGGCCTTGAACGCCACGTCGAAGTCGTCGGGCTCGCGCACACCCAGCGGCTGTACCGTTATTCCGAGCTGCTGGGCGACGTCGGCGGCGGCCCGGTAGCGCAATGTCATGCCAGGATCGTCGGCATTCCACAGCATCGCCACCCGCTTCATGTTCGGCACGGCCTCCTTCAGGTAGGCCAGCCGCTTTGGCGCGAGCAGAACGGCGACATCCGAGATGCCGGTTATGTTGCCGCCTGGATGCGCCAGGCTGGCGATCAGGTTTGTCCGCACCGGATCACCGCCGCCGCTAATCACGATCGGAATGGTGTTCGTGGCCTTCTTGGCAGCGGCTGCGGAGGGGTAGGCGTTTGTCGCAATCACGTCGACCTTGCTGTTGACCAGCTCCGCCGCAAGTGTCGGCAGCCGGTCCTTGTGCGCCTCCGCCCCGCGTTGCTCCACCGCCAGGTTCTTGCCCAGCACATATCCCTGCTGATCCAGAACGCGGAGGATTCCCTGGGCGAAGGCGTCAGAGGGAGAGCGCGGCGCAAAGTCTCCTGTCGCCAGAAACCCGATGCGGTACACACGACCGCTCTGCGCTGCGCCATCAGTCCACGCGCACGCCACGCCCAGCATTGCAATGGTAAAGAGCCGAAGCGCCGTCATTCGATGCACTCTTTCCGCCTGAGGGGCGCAGTATGGGGCAGTTCGCCGGCGCGCGCTCCCTCAAGCTGGCTGCTCGCGTGGAGTTTACATGACCCTCGACCGCTGTGCGCGGCGAGGAGTTGGTCCTCAGCGCTTCTGTTTTTTCGCCGCCTTCTTCTTCGCGGCTTTCTTCTTGGCGGCGGGCTTCTTCTTCGGCGGCGGGCCGTCGCCGTCGTCGACGATCTGCGGGTTGGTGATCGTGCCCGCATCGTCGCCGTTCGCGGCCGCCCCGCCCTTCTTCTGCTTGTTGAGCGCGGCTTTGGCGGCGCGGAAGGCCGACTCCGCCGCGGTCAGGCCCGAGGTCAGGCCGGGGCCGCCGGCGGCGCGCGGCGGCAGGGGCTGGCCGCCGCCCGCCCAGAACTGGCGTTCCAGGCTGGCGAGCGACGCCGGATTGAAATAGCGGTCCTGCCACTTGTCGCCGGTGAGCTGCTGCGGGTTGCTGATCTGGAAGAAGTTGACGGTGGCGTACTTCTTGTCGCCGGCCGTGGCGGGATCGGAGCCGTCGGTCACCCATTGCTGGGCGGCCTTCCGCTCGGCGTCGCGCTTCTGGTAGTAGCGCCAGCGATAGTGCTCGATCACGTCGGCGCAGTGCGCGGCGTAGGCCTCGGCGAGCGGCCGGTGGCCGCGCACGAACACCAGGTTCTCGTCGTTGTTGTACGACGCCTTGTAGCCGAGGTTGTGGCTGCCGGTGATCACCACGCAATTGTCGGAGAACGGGTCGATCACCAGGATCTTGTCGTGCACGATGGCGTGGCCGGCCTTGAAGATCTCGGCCATCCACGCCTCCTCCTTCTTCAGGATGCCGGCCGGCGCCACCATCTCGGCGTCCATGCGGTTGTTGCGGTTGGCCTCGAACTCGAGCGCCTCGGCCTCGTCACTGATGGCGCCGCGGATGAACAGGCCCGGCTTGTCGCGGCCGACCTTGGAGAGCTGCTTGACGATGGTCCAGCTGCGCTCGTTGTTGGCCGCACCGGGCTGGAACACCAGCAGAAGCACCGCCTGCTGGGCGCCGGCGATGGCGGAGTGCAGCGCGCTGGCCGCGGCGCCGCCAATGAGGCCGAACATCTCGGCCATGTCAGGCGGCGCGGGCGGCGGGGCGTGCGAGGTGTCGCCCTTCGGCGGGCGCGGCAGGAAGCCCGACGTGTTCGGTGACGGCCACATCTCGATGGTGGCGCTGCTGCCCGGCAGGTTGAAGACCACCGGCTTGGCCGCGTCCTCGGTGCGCAAGGTGGTGCCCTGCAGCGCCGGCACCGCCTTGGCCACGGCGGGAATGCCCGCGGCCACAGTATCGTCCTTGAGGTTGTGCCAGTAGTCGAGGTAGCGCTTGGCGACGTCGGGCGAGCGCACGATCAGGCAGTTGTTGTTCTGGGTGCAGAGGCCCGAGGCGGTCCAGTTGGTGCTGCCGGTCAGCACGGCCTGCGGCGTGCCGGCCTTGTCGACCCAGACCATGAACTTGTTGTGGCCGATCGAGCGGCCGTCGGGCAGGAAGCGCGAGATCAACTCGGCACCGGATTTTTTCAGCCGGTCGCGGGCCGGCTTGTTGGCCGAGTCATAGGCCTTCTTGTTGTCGCCGGTGTTGTTACTGAGCACGATGTGCAACTTGCCCTTGGCGGACTCGAGCTGCTTGATCAGGAAATCATCGGTCAGCTCATAGAGCGCGGCGAAGACGTCGCCGCCTTCCTTGGCGCGCTGCGTCAGCAGGGTCAGCACGCCGTCCTGCAGCTGGCCCTCGAGGTCGCGCCGGATCTTGTTGTCGGGGTCCTTGATGGCGGCCTGCAGGGTGTTGACGTTGACGCCGCCCGCCGCGGTGAGCGAGCGCGCCAGCGCCTGGGTCGAGAGGATGCCCCTGTTGAAATAGGCGTCGAGCCCGCGCAGGTGCGGCGTCGAGGTCACGACCTCGGTGATCAGCGGCGTGACGCCCGCGATCGGCTTGGGATTGGCGTTGGTGCCGCCCATGGCGACGATGCGGTAGCGGAAGGTGCCGCCGCGATCGGCCGGCGCCAGCAGGTCGCGCCATTTGAAGCCCTTGATCAGGGCGGGCTCTGCCTGCGGCTTGGCCTCGTGCGGGGCGGTGTCGGCGACGGCCGGCTTCTCGGCGTTCGCGTCGGCCTTGGCCTTGACCGCGCTGGCCGGGTCGCTGACGAAGGTCGGCAGCGAGGTGAGCGGCACGCCGTCGCCCTGGCCGCTGGCCGGCAGGCGCGAGATCGTGAAGCCGATGCAGTCGGCGATCTTCTGGTCGAAGCTCCAGGCGATATGGACGATGTCGTTATTCGCGATCGCGAACGCATGCGCGGCCATGGCTCCCTCCCTCGCTTCCCGCGTGGGTAGAG
>Ga0306920_100008425_pt1 | contig 13685 bp, 16 predicted proteins | sample flu12Cox44000170_FD_204666 | JGI IMG/M metagenome (GOLD analysis project Ga0306920, IMG submission 204666) | Lab enrichment of tropical soil microbial communities from Luquillo Experimental Forest, Puerto Rico - flux4day.12C.oxic.44.000.170 (v2)... | ecosystem: Environmental > Terrestrial >... | reverse complement strand
GGTATATTAGCCCGTGGAGGGAATTGGCGTAGGTGCCCTTGAGGGTTTGATTGCTGCACGACGGACGGGCATAGGCTGTCGAGGTTGACAATGCCGCCAGACCAAGAGTTAGCAAGAACAGCGAAATGCGAAATTTCATAGTGCCAGGGTTTTCTAGGGGGAGCGTGTTAAATCTCAGAGTGGTCAAGACTTTCTTTTCCATGGTTGGCTCCTCAGTTCGGATTTTGGCCCAGTTTAAAGCAGCGGGCGGAGAATGCGGCAAGCGTGTTCTCACAGCGTTAGGGTGCTAGAGATCATGGTTTAAGCGATTTCTCCGCCCTTGACCGATTAGCGGAGAAGCATACGCACGGCAGGTCAGATGTCAACCGAGCTACACAAAAATCACAAAAATTACAAGAATGACAAAAATGCGCTATCGCCTGCGCGGAATTTACGAGGTCCGGGACGTTGCACGACCGGCCCGCATTAGAGGCGCGGGTGATAAACTGAAATTGTGCTCCCTCGCATTTATCCCATGCGGCTCCGTCTGGTGCGGCAGCCCTTCGACCATCCCGACTATATTTTCGAGTTGAAACACGACGGTTTTCGGGCGATCGCCTACCTGCAGAACGGCGAGTCGAATGCGCTCGAGACCTCGAGGGGATCGTGGCCAAGCGGAAGCTCGGCATTTACAATGACGACGGCAACACTTGGCTGAAGGTCAAAAATCGCACTTATTCGCAGGCGGAGGGACGGCATGAACTGCTGACACGCGGCAGATAGGTGCAAGGCAGCGCTTGTATGTGTCTGGCACGCGAGGACTGTAATGACGGAAGAGGGGTTGTTTTTAAGTTGAGAAAAATCTCAGGGGCAAGCGGTTTCAAACAGTCGATGGACGGCTGTGGCCCATGCGTTTCCGCATGACCCGCACGACGACAAGCCCAAGGGGGATCAGGGCAAGGGCGCTCGGCTCCGGCACGGTGGACACTTCCGTAATGGTGACCGTCGTATCGAAGTTCGTGAACGTGCCCGGGCTACTGAAACTGGGGGAGTCGCTCCCGAGGGCCGTGGGGGGGGGGCACCAGGACAGCTGTCCAGCACGGTCCAGTTGAAAACCCACCCCCAGTTATAGTGATACAACCCGTGGAATTGCCGCTGAGGCCGAACTCGGTTATCGGGCCAGCAGAGGAAGTCGCCTTAATGAAGGTAGTGGTGTCAACGACTTCTTGGAAGCTCGGCAATTCGAATATCACATCGACATTGAAGAAAGAAGGGGATGTAACTTGGTAGACGAACGAATCGGCTTTCGCTGTAGGAGTCAGGAAGGCGATCAAAACCAACGCCGCCAACCCATATCTCGCGATTTTCATGTTCATCCCCCGGGGCTGGGAGACTGTGCGCTAGACGATACGCGCAGTGGTGGAACTCAGTCAAGACGTATTTTCCACTTGTGAGCTGAAGGTGAAGAACCGCGCCTCGCAGGCCGAGGGGCGGCACGAACTGCTGACGCGAAAACAAACGTGCTAGGTTCGTCAGCGTTTCTTTTCGGCAGTTTGCACCTTGTCGAGTTGCGAATAAATTTCGTGAGCAATCTGGGCAATCTTCTTGAGTCGTGCCTGCGCTTGCTCGACCTTTCTCACCGCTCTGAAGAGTCTCAAATCCTGCTGTTGCGCGAGCCTTTGTGCGGCGGACGCCGCTTCTTCAGCAATCTTGACGACGTGCTCTGCTTTCTCGGACCATTCAAGGAGTTGTGAGGCAGAGGTAGCTCCCGTCGCCTTGGACCGATTGAACTCTTCGATGAAAGCCAGTTTCCGTTCCCACCAACAGTCAAGGCATCGACGCTTGCCGTCTTTGGACACGACGACATTATCGTTCATCAGAAAATGGCGTTTTGAGCGGCAGCGGCGCAGCCTTCGCTTGCCCACAAACACATCCTTTCCTTACCTCAAAAGCTATCAGGGAAGCCAGAGTGGGGCATTGTGTACAATTTCTGCTGTTTCCAGGACGAGCACGCCGGAAAAGGGCACACTCGTCTGCTAGATCTCACTCGACAACCTGCCACTCCTCGATCAGCGCCGTCTGTTCGTGGCCGAAATCGACTTGTAATTTGAGACCGTCGGTGTGCTCGATCACGGCGCGGACGACGGCATCCTCGATTTTCCCGTGGTGCAGGTTCACGCGGATTTTGTCGCCGACCTTGAACTCGCGCTTTGGTTCCTTGGCGGACACGCAACAGAATGTATGACGGGCGAGGGATGTTTTCAACGCGTCGGGATAGAATCGATCAGGAGGCTCCCGCGAATGCTCAAGTTAATGGTTGCTGTTCTCGTGATGATCTCATTCGGTGCCGCGGCAATCCCTCAGGCAACCGCGCCTGACGAAACGGACGGTATGATAAATGGCCGGTCTTGGTTGAAATCGCCTGAGCTCTATAAATTGGCTTGGCTACAAGGATACGTAGACGGCGTCCGACTGGCGACTACAGTAGCCCACGGTGAACCATGCGTTACACAAGTAAATAAGGTTTAAAATCTCTATCCCAGGCAACTTTCGTATGGCGAACTCATGAAGGCGGTCGACCACTTCTACGAAAATACCCCCGAGAATGCGCCCGTGCCGGTATTCGCGGCCATCATATACGTAACGCGTAAAGCCAGCGGCGCTACGCAATCAGAGCTGGATGACTACGCGGCCGACCTACGCAAAATCAATTCCGCTCCGGCGACAAAGCAATAAGGAACCGACATCCTTCGGCCGCCTGCTGGTTACCCTTGCCCCCACCCCGAGTCACGTTTTTTCTTTACCTTTCTGACCGCGCCAAGCTTTTTGCAGCTCGCCCGGCTGCAAGTGCGGATTGCCCGAACCGTGCTCCGGCGAATACGTATCGCGGCGGGGCATGTTCGCAATCACTTCCGCTGACGTCGGCTGCTTGGGTTTTTCTTCCATCGCGCTTCCTCCTGTGTCGCTTACCGTTTGAACGTAGCCATTTCGCGGTCGGCTTTGCTGTCCGTGCTTTCAATCCTCAGGTTTTTCGCCATGGCTCAAAACCTCCGTTTTGTTCAACTGCTGTTCAACGCATCCCGCAAGCCCTTGATTCGATACAGTGGTGTTAGCGGTTTAATGTTGACCGCAGGTCAGCTACGGAAAAATTCGTCGCGACTTTCGTGAAACGCGCATTCCGACAATCAGGAATTATCCCCAATTCCTTCCGCAATAGAACCTTGCCGCCGCAAAGCAATTCACTCAGGGCCTCACAGAACACCCTTGTATGCCGTCCAATGCGTGAAGATTCTCTTGCGCCAAACCGTGGCGTAGGAGGATCACGATGCAACGCGGAAGTCTTGGGATGGTCATTCGCAAAGAGGGACCTGCCGTCTGGCTGTTTCGCTGGTCTGAGAAGGGTTTGTACGGAGCCCGCGTCCAACGGAAGAGAGTCATTGGCACTATTGAACGCTATCCAAACGAAACTGCCGCCCGTTCTGCTGTCACTGTCTTGTTGGCAGAGATCAATTCGGAAAAGGCGAGAATTCGTACTCGTTCGATCACGGTTGCACAGCTCTGCGATCACTTTGAGCAGCGTGAACTCGCAAAGGACAATACCTGGCGCAGTCACGCTACTAAGAAAACGTACCAGGCATATTTGAACCGATGGGTTCGTCCGCACTGGCGACAGCATGAACTGGCTGAGGTCAGAACAATACAGGTTGAATCTTGGCTTCGACGCCTGCCTTTGGCGAAGAGCAGCTGCGCCAAGATTCGAAATTTGATGTCGGTGCTCTTCAATCACGCCTGCCGATACGAATTGTTTGACCGCAACCCAATCCATCTCGTTCGCCAGAGTGCGAAGCGACGCCGAACACCAACTGTCTTGATGCCCGCTGAAATCAAGGCGCTGGTCGACAATCTCACCATCCGAGAAAGAACGCTGGTTCTCCTGGCAGTATCCACCGGCCTGCGGCAGAGCGAGTTGTTCGGCTTGAAATGGGGCGACATCGACTTCTCCCAAGGAACGATGAATGTAACGCGATCCATCGTTTACGGTGTCGTTGGTTCGTGCAAGACCGAATCTTCGCAGAAGCCGGTACCTGTGCATCCGCTCGTCGCCGATTCACTCTTGGCGTGGCGAAAACAATCAGCTTACACAAAGCCCGACGACTGGATCTTTGCGAGCAGACGACACCGAGGCCGCCATCCATTCTGGGGACAAGCGATTTTACGAAAATATCTTCGACCAATTGCCGAGAAGGTCGGAATCCAGAAATGCATTGGCTGGCACACGTTTCGTCACACGTATTCAACGCTGTTGCGAAGTGTTGGCACTGAGTTCAAAGTCATGCAGGAGCTGCTGCGGCATTCAACCCTGCGATCAACATTGGATGTCTATACTCAGGCGATCACGCCGGCCAAACATGCGGCGCAGGCAGCCGTGCTGTCATTGGTGTTTGCAGGCGAAGCGAGCGAAGTGTGCGCGAGTCATCACGTTTCAGCATGAGGATAGAGAGCGAGAAGCGTTTCCGACGAAAAAGGACCCGAAAAAGGGCACAGAAACGTGCCCTTTTGGGTCCTCGATGGTTTCAGCGAAAGCGCAACAACTCTTTTGGAAAGAATGGCGGGGACGACGAGACTCGAACTCGCGACCTCTGCCGTGACAGGGCAGCGTTCTAACCAGCTGAACTACGTCCCCACCGCCAAAATGAACGATTTACGATAAAACCCTGCAAAATAAGAGGTTGCAGGATTTGCATACCGTGCACCGATAGCATGGGCCGCATGTGATGGCATCTGTCCCTGCCAAAACCGCTAATAAACCGCTAATAAAAATCGGCGCGCTCATGCGAGTATCATACTAACACAGATGCGTTCCTTCGTCATGTTCGCCAAAGTCTTCGCCCACCGAATAATGGTGCGGAGCAGGGAAGAGGGAAGTGGAGGAGCTTTTCCAGGGATGCTGTCCGTGCTTCGCAGGTGCCGACCGCGGCAGTTGCGCGGTCACTTCAAAGAATTGCCGACTTTCCAGCCAGGTGGTTGAGCCAACGTGCGACCCAAAGCTGTGTGGCTTGCGAACGGCTGTGATAGCGGGAAGGCGCTCCCCGTCAACACTTGGATAGCACAGCGATCGTCCGCTTGGTCACGTCAGGTATTTCCGCTTCATTGTGAGTCCGTGTTTTCAATCTCGAACGGCTCAGTGTTGGTCGGTTGATCGGCGAAAGTCATGAAATTGTCGTGTCGTTCCGGAAAATGCAGCACCTGTCCCGCGTTCACGTAGAAGCATGGCAAAGAGCTATCCTCGTGACACACAAGCGTGAATCTGGTCGTAGGCCCTTGTGCAACCCGTATGGTCAAAGAACTCGAATGCATTGAGATGGCACAACTTGCGGTTTCCTCGATTCTCTTCAGATCGCTTTCGGTAAAGCTCCCATAGCACTTACAATCCTGCTTCCACGACTCGGTCGATGCGATCAGAAAGGGTCCAAAATGATTTGGGCGCAACTGCTGGCCTACCGTTAGCGGAACGGTTGTTACGGAACGAGTATCTGGCGACGGAGAGCCGCATCCTGAAAGCCCAGATCAAGGCTCACACAAGAAGAAAAAGCCACATTGGCCGAGATCGCTCACCTGCTGGGACGAAAGGCCTTGTAGGAAGTGGCCGGAGCAGCCCAACCCGATACGATTCTGGGCTGGTATCGGAAGCTCATCGCCTTCCCGTACGGGGCCAGGAAATCACCCTCGGGTCAGATAGGATGTGGGTTAAATCGGTAATGGTCAGTTCAACCACTCCGCCAACATATTATGTTCGCGTGCGAACCGCTGCGAAAGACTAAGCAGGCGAAAATCCTAGCCACTCCCGAAATTTTCGCTCAGAGTAACCTGGAGTGTGTATGCATGACGTGATGACAGTCAGGAAGATGCAGAAGCTGGTCAGGCTGCTGTCCGTCTGCGATAGTTTTAAGGTATTTGTGCGCCTGAAGGTCGATGGCTACGATTACGTCAGAACGCCGACCGCCAACTCTTTCTATGTAAAAAGCACAAGTCCCATCCTCGATCTGCGAAACTGCCTGTTCTTGCGATAGCGTCCAATGACTTCCATCGGGCGTAAGCCCACAAATCGCACTGATGCGTTCATAGGCATTCGTTCGGTCAGTCTTAACCACGGAGCGTATATGGAGGTACCGGGCCAATCTTTTCCCCTGCCTAGTGAAGCCCGATGGTGGTTTGTTCTCCACAGGGTGTATCAGCTAGGGACGTACGTCAATCCGGTTTACACCTTAATTTGGGTTGGTTTTGCCCTGCACCACTGCTCTTGTTCATTTGGCGCTTGCTCTCTGCATTGTTAGGTGTGTCGGAACCGGAGGTTAATTTCGGACGCTTTGCGGCGGACCTCTGCAGCACGCCGATTTGGTGGCGCAGAGCTAGGTTCTCGAGCTCCACGGCAGCCCCGCGAACGCAGGATCGAAGGCAAGGTAGCAAGGAGTGTCGTAAGAAAAACACGCATCAGGGAAAATTATGAAGCAAGTATAAGCCACATCCGCTCAGACATTTCGAGATTTTCGGGAGCTACAGTCCAATAACAATAACCGGCTTTCTGAAAATTTCTTCGACGGAATAACGAAACCAAAGCCTTCCCAACTTTCTGCTTAGCGGACTTCGCAGGCACTATCCGAAGCAAAAACTGATATTAACTTTTCCGCTGCAAGTCATGGGAGAGAAGGACTTCTTTGGCCTGAGCTTGCAAATTAGGAACTAGCCAACGAAACACGATTGTCGCAGCAAAACCACCGGCAAGCTGCGCGATCAGGAACGATGGGACATCGACGGGCCGTATGCCTGCAAAAGTATTACTGAGGCACCTGGCAATTGTGACCGCAGGATTCGCAAAGGAGGTGGAGGCGGTGAACCAGTAGGCCGCCGTGATGTAAGCTCCTACGGCAAATGGCACAGCGCTTGAGCGGGTTCTTGAACAACCCCAGACTACCGAGAGCAGCCCGAATGTAGCCACAAATTCGCTAAACCATTGCGAGGGGCCAGTCCGACCGTGTTGCGAAAGTGAAACAATGGGAAGACCGAACATCAAGTGAGAAATTATTGCGCCGCTAATTCCGCCCAAGATTTGAGCCAGAATATAAGGAAAGGTCTCTCTCCATGGGATGCCACCTTCCAATGCATCGGCGAATGTGACCACTGGATTAAGGTGTGCACCCGAAATTGAACCGAACGTCAAAATCAATGCAACGAGAGCGGCCCCAGTCGCGAGGGTGTTCGCCAGAAGAGCGACTGCAACGTTTCCGCCAGCCAACCGATCACCCATGATCCCTGAACCCACGACGGCAGCGACTAGAAACATCGTTCCGAGAAACTCCGAGGCGATGCGGGTATGTAGTGTTTTCATTGACGGCCGATGTCGTCGATTTGCTTTTGAATGGCTAGTTTGTCGAGGCTTGAAAGTGGCAGGGCGAGGAAAAGACTGATTCTTCTGTCGAGCATTATGAATGCGTCACGGAATGCTCTTTCGATTTGCTCGGGCGTACCTTCAATTGCGGCGGGGTCCGGCACTCCCCAGTGAGCGGTCATAGGCTGCCCCGGCCATACCGGACAGACTTCTTTGGCTGCGTTATCACACACCGTGAAAACGAAATGCAATTCGAGGCCGTCGAGACTCGATATTTCGTCCCAGCTCTTACTGCGCAGACCCACCGTTGGCAGGCCAGCCAGTTCCAGTTGGCGCAGGGCTTGAGGATGGACATGCCCTTTTGGATGGCTTCCCGCGCTGAACGCTTTGAAGGTAGGAAATCCTTTTCTGGCCATTATGGACTGAGCCATGATGGAACGTGCAGAATTACCCGTACATAGGAACAAAACGTTGTAATGGGGCTTCATGACCATCTACTCGCAGCACGTCGGTTCGCAGCAGCTGTGGGCTTTGGGCTTTTGCGCTCGCACAAATGCACTGATGAACTTGTCTTTCACTTGCGGTGCAATCGCATCCGCATCAACCCCGCTGGACCGCAGAAATTCCCGCGCGTCGTTGACGTCATAGACCCGAGTTGCTTCGATGTCTACAGACTCGAACCCCGCTGCCGCTAGTTTCTCTTTATATTCCGTCTCTGACAGTGCCCCAGCCACGCAGCCAACCCAAAGCTCTAAACTCCTGCGAATCTCATAGGGCACTTCACCACGCACGACCACATCGGAAACCGCGAGACGACCTCCCGGCTTAAGAACTCGAAACGCTTCTTGCAGCACTCGGCCCTTGTCTCCTGATAGATTGATTACGCAGTTAGAGACAATGACATCGACGGAACCAGTTGGAAGCGGGATGTTTTCTATCTCGCCCTTTACAAACTCTACGTTAGTTAAGCCGGATTTGGCTTTGTTTTGCTCGGCAAGAGCCAGCATCTCGTCGGTCATGTCGAGACCGTAGGCTTTTCCCGTTGGCCCGACTCGCTCTGCGGATAACAGAACATCGATACCACCGCCAGAACCAAGGTCCAAAACTATTTCGCCCGGCTGTAGCTTTGCCAGATCGGTGGGATTCCCACAACCGAGCGAAGCACGTAGTGCTTCTTCGGGAACACCGGCAACTTCGCCGTCTCCGTAAAGGTTGGATGTGATGGGGTCACAACAATCTTGGGCGGAAGCCGGACTCGTGTCACAGCACGAGCTTCTACCGGTTGCGGCTCGAACGGCAGCCTGTGCGTATTTGTCCTTGACGACTTCCTTGATATTTCCGTTGTCCATCGTTCACTCCTTATTCTTGCTTCTCTGACCACGCGAAACTCGGGCAAGCTTGGTTACATCAATGTCGCAGCCTTGACCGCCGCAACAGTTCTCCATCAAATAATTCATCAGACGGTTCACGTTTTCGAAGTTCGGAGAGTAAGAAATAGATCGTCCATTTCTTTGCGGCTCGATGAGTTCTGTTGCGGCCAAAATATTCAGATGAAAAGAAAGTGTTGGGCCAGGCAGTTTGAGACGGCGCGCGATTTCTCCTGCTGGAAGGCCTTTGGGAGCGTTGTGAACGAGCAAACGAAAGATATTAAGGCGTGTTTCTTGGGCCAGAGCGGCAAGCGAATCGACGGCGGATGACGTATCCATATTTCCAAAACAATGGAAATGTATCAGGATTACCCAATCTTGTCAAATTTATAAATTAGCGTCTTACTTAGTCGTATTCTGATCGTTTATTGCAGACTCCAGGGTTTTAACTTGCCACGATCTCTTTCGAAGACCGTTCGTTGAGCTCCACCGATGCAGTCTGACGCTTAGGCGAGATCCAGGTTTTGAACGCTAGACTTCGACAAGAAATGCCGCATTCAAGTGTAGTGCTTCATAACTCGGAAACACCATATGTGTTCAAAGGGCTTACATTTTGGCGCGCTTTTGAGTAAGATTTGCCGGCGGAAGCCGGTATCCTTGCATCCTACGCCCGGCCTGCAAGCATCGACTCAACTAATTACCAAACGACTGTTCTGTCATTGCTATCGCGCCCAAAAGTCCCGGATTGGTCTCCGCAGTTCGGTCAACTTTTTGAGGGATTGTTTCTGTCACTTGAAAGGAGAACTTTCATGGCCGCACCTGCACTTGCTCCCGCATTCGAGGTCGAAGAAGGATCGCCCCACCCGTTAGGAGCGACCATTCAGCAAAACGGCGGTGAATTTCTCGTTGTATTCCGGGAGCGCAACCGGCGTAGAACTGCTGCTTTTTGATAAGCATGATTCGCCACAGCCCCTTCAGACCATCCCCCTGATCCCCTCCAAGAACAAAACGTTTCATTTTTGGCACGTTTTTGTGAAAAATCTGAAAGCGGGAACGCACTATGCCTTTCGTGTCAGCGGCCCGTCCGAACCCGAGACTGGTCTCCGTTACAATCGCAACAAAGTCCTCATCGACCCTTATGCGCGCGGAAACACTGACACGCTCTGGAAACGCGCCGATGCCTGCCACGATTCCGATAACGTTGCGACCTCAATGCACTCGGTCGTTATTGATCCCGAAGACTACAATTGGGAAGGCGATAAACCTCTAACAGTCCGTGGCGGAACTGTTTTTTCCTGAGTGCCGACACTTATATCTGAGATAGCGATAATTTCGCCACGAACGGAATCTTGTTGATCGAGGGGAAGAGTTTGTCGGACGTACGGGCCTTGAAGGACCAGGCAAGAGCCAAAGAAGTAGAAAAAGAAGGGCCGACTTGCGATTTCTCAGCTCTCGCGGGGTGCCTGACCCCAAAAGCGAGCGAAAGATCAAACTCAGATTGAACGCTCCGACGTGAATCAGTAGTCGCTTGAGAATATTCTCGTGTCCTCGGAGATGCGTCCTTCTCATTCCGCCAGTATCGTAGCAATGCGCGAAACTGCGCTCGAGCAATTCCCCGCGCTGGCGGAGTAACTGCTTGCCATAGGCTCCCTGAATGCGTCGCCGATTCGCGTAGGTGGCCTGCTGCTGTTCGGCCTTACCTTCCCAATGTCGCCTGCCGTGCTGCTTCTTCTCCGAGATATACGTCCGCACTTCCACGTCCTGCAGGGTGGTCAGGATCTCCCCGCTATGGTAGCCCTTGTCACCAACGACCTCTTCGATGCCCTTCAGGTGTGCTTTCGGTTTCGAGCTCGGCTCCTCGGTGGCGATCAAATCCGCTACGTTTTCGCCGGCCTGCGACAGAGTCTCTCGCACCGTCGTGGTATCTCCCTGGTCGGCTCCTTGCAGTGTCACCGCCAACACCGCCCCGCTCTGGAAGTCCACCGCGTGCTCCGCTTTGTGTGCTAAATGCGTCCGACCATCTTTCATCTTGGTGATCCGCGCATCTCCATCATGCGGATTCACCCAATCGGCATTGCTGGCCTTGTTCTTCCGTGTGCGATCCAGTCGTGCCAGGTCTTCCTGCGTGGGCATCTCGATCCCCGATTCCCTCGCCAGTCCTTCGAGAAATTCCTCGTAGCTCTCACCCGTATCGCGCCGCACGATCGAACGCATCGCTGCGTTGGCCTCCAGCGTGGTCGCATCAATTCCTACCGTCTTGCCCTTCACCAGTCCTTGGTCTCGCAACACTTCCAAAATCCAAAAGAACACTTTGCGGTGCGTCTCCAGATCCATCAGCCGTCGTGTCCGCGAGATCGTGGAATGATCTGGAGTTTGTTCGTCTATGCTGATTCCCAAAAACTTCCGCAACCCCAACGAATCCGCCGCCCGCCAGGCGATCCCCCGTTCGGAATCGAGGCCTTCAAAATATCCCACCAGCAACAAACGAAAATAGATTCCGGGTGTCAGCGACGGGCGCCCGTTCTTCTCGGCGTAAAATTTTGCGCACTCTTTCTCGGCAAACTCGTCAAACTTCTTCTCTTCCAACAATTCATTCACCCGCTGGTAAAACGGATGGGCCGGCCCTTTCGCCAACTCTTGGTGTGCGATCCACATCTGCTCTTGCCGCTGTCTTCGTCGTCGTGTTCCCATTCCCATCAGCAGCTCTCCGAAAATCTGCTTCGCATTGTACAGAGATTTCAGGCGCAGTGAAGTTACTTTAGGTTACAAACACCGACTTTCACCACAGGCTGCTAAACCGGCCTATTGAAGACACGATCGTTTACGAAATGCATGTGGGGGGATTCACGAAATCTTCCACATCAAGAGTTCAGCACCCTGGCACGTTTCTGGGAGTAATAGAGAAAATTCCATACCTGAAAGAACTTGGCATTACCGCTGTGGAGTTACTACCGATTTTTGATTTCGACGAAACCGTACCCTTGAGAACAGTCGGCGGCAAGCCCCTCTGGAATTTCTGGGGCTACAGCACCATGAGTTATTTTGCCCCTCAATCCGCATACTGCGTCCGGCCAGAAGAAGGCATGCATCTCAATGAGTTCCGCGATATGGTAAAGGCGCTCCACAAAGCGGGTATCGAGGTAATCCTCGACGTGGTCTTCAATCACACCGATGAAGGCAACCGCCACGGACCGACATTTGGCTTCCGAGGCATCGACAATCGCAGTTATTACTTCCTTGTTCCATCTGCGCGGCAGTATTACATGGACTACTCAGGCTGTGGTAACACGCTTAATTGCAATCATCCCATCGTCCAGAAGTTCATTGTCGATTGCCTCCGATATTGGGTAAAGGAAGCGCATGTGGACGGCTTCCGATTTGACGAGGGTTCCATCCTTTCCCGCGGCGAAGATGGTGCCCCACTGGTGCATCCACCGCTGGTTTGGCAGGTGGAACTCGACGAAGATTTAATGGATACCAAACTGATTGCCGAAGCTTGGGATGCGGCAGGTCTATATCAGATCGGTCATTTCCCGGGTGACCGCTGGGGCGAATGGAACGGTCGGTATCGCGACACGATGCGGCGCTTCGTGAAGGGAGATGGTGGAATCATCGGACAGGTAGCCGATGCCATCGCCGGGAGCGCTTCACTTTATGAGGCCCGGGACGGTAAACCGACCAACAGCATCAATTTCATAAACTGCCATGATGGGTTCACGCTTAACGATCTGGTTTCGTACAACTCCAAGCACAATGAAGCGAATGGCGAAGGCAATAACGACGGCATCAACGAGAATCTGAGCTGGAATTGCGGTGTGGAGGGTGAAACCTCAGACCCCGAAATTAACAGACTTCGTGAACGACAAATTCGTAATTTCGCGACCATTCTTATGCTCTCGCGGGGTGTCCCCATGTTTGTCGCAGGCGACGAATCACGTAACACGCAATACGGTAACAACAACGCGTACTGCCAGGACAACGAGGTCGGATGGTTCGACTGGAGCAAGCCAGAGAAGCACTCAGATCTGCATCGTTTCTGGAAGAAAATTATTGCATTTCGAAAGAGACATCCCGCTCTGCGAAAGAACTCCTTTTTTACTGGGGAAGTCAACCAACGCGGATTCAAGGATCTTAGTTGGCATGGCACCATGCTCAACTGCCCGGGTTGGGACGACAGTCAGGCCAGGGCGCTTGGATTTACGTTGGCAGGATTTGAAGATGATCCGGATATTCACGTGATGATGAACATGTATTGGCAGCCTCTCGACATGGCTGTTCCCATGATTCCTGGCCGCCAGTGGACCAGAGCGGTGGACACTTCTATTCCGAGCCCGTCAGACATTGCAGATCCCGGCACGGAGATGATGTTCTCAGGTCCGTCGTACCGTGTTAACGGGCGCAGTGTCGTAGTCCTAGTAAATAAACAGGCTAAACTCCTGACTGGATCGAACATTGCGCCCGTTAATCGGGACTTGGCGTCCAGCCCAGAAAGCCTCTGACTCCCTAACGAAAACTCCGCGTGGCGCGCTGGTGGGTTTTCCGTGAGAACCGTGACAAGGCGAGCGGCTCGAGTAGCAAATTTGCGCACAGAACCTGAGAACCTGCGGACGAGCGAGCACAGAGGCAGTGGATGCAGGCGGAAAGCATACCGATTTGATGGCGCAGAGCCAGGTTTCCAGCTGGAGGTCAATTCGTGAACGGATCAGCGAACGCAAGTTGACGAGAAGTGCGAGCAGAGAAGTAGGCATCGAATGAAGGGAAAGAAGAGCTCGCAAGAAGTATAATTCCTGTCAGTTCAGATCTTTCCGGATTTTCGAGAGGCACAGTGGGCGCCGGAGGCACTAGGCCTGCGGGCGAGTGATTTTGGGTGGGAAACTGGCGGGAGTGTTACATCTCCTACCGTAGTTTTGAACCTAGTTTCCATAGCAGGCGGAACAAAACAATGGGAATCG
>Ga0306920_100008424_pt1 | contig 13685 bp, 12 predicted proteins | sample flu12Cox44000170_FD_204666 | JGI IMG/M metagenome (GOLD analysis project Ga0306920, IMG submission 204666) | Lab enrichment of tropical soil microbial communities from Luquillo Experimental Forest, Puerto Rico - flux4day.12C.oxic.44.000.170 (v2)... | ecosystem: Environmental > Terrestrial >... | reverse complement strand
GGAAATCGTCAGTAACCGGCGCTGAAGCGCCGGCCTATTATCAAGCCGTCCCTCCCGACTTCGCCAAGGCTTCGTCGGGCAGGCCGGGACGGTACGTTTAGCGTGCCTAAACGCGCTAAACAGAAACTGGCAACGCCCAGAGAGTCGCAAGCGACTCCCCTTGGGGTTTGGCCATTCTTTAGCGCCGAAGGCGTGACGTCACGATAGCTTAGCTCGCAGGGCTAGGAACCGTAGGATAGGACAATCAGCGCTGAAAGCGCGCCTCAAGGCGGATTCCACCTCAAGCCACGGATCGAGGGTCTTTTGCTAATTGGTTATCCTCGTCTCGCGCTTTCAGCGCTAGCCCCTCTTTTTGCGTTTACCTAGGGCTGCGCTGCGGGGCGAAACCGGCCTTCGCTTGCCCTCGGCTATTCTGATAGCGCGCCTTCGGCGCTGAATCCCGAAAGACGAAGCTGTAAATGGCCAAACTCCAAAGCGATGCGCAAGCGATTCCCCTCCATTTATTCGCTGAGCATACCTTTTTTGCCAGAATCAACATTCAAGACCCAGGGTTCCGCTTGCAATTGAAAATTGGAGATTGGAGGCTGCCTCATGATTAAACGTGCTGAGACCGATCACCCCATCAACGACTTGACAGCCAAACGGTGGAGTCCCTACTGCTTTTCGAAAAGCAAGGTCAGCAGGGAGGATCTTTATTCCTTGTTCGAGGCGGCGCGATGGGCCGCATCTTCGTATAATGAGCAACCCTGGAGTTATATCGTGGCCATGCGGGAAGACAATGAAGAGTTCGAGCGGTTGCTTTCCTGTCTGGTCGAGGGTAATCAGCGCTGGGCGGCAAGTGCGCCCGTCTTGGTTCTTGGAATTACGAGCCTTAATTTCTCACGTAATGGAAAGCCAAACCGCGCGGCCATTCATGATCTGGGTCAGGCAAGCGCCAATCTAGCGCTGGAAGCGACTGCCCGCGGTCTCTCTGTTCACCAGATGATCGGTATTTTGCCGGACAAAGCTCGTGAGCTTTACGCGATACCTCAAGGTCATGAGCCGATGACAGCCATCGCTGTCGGATACCAGGGCGAGCCGAAAGATTTTCCGGACGACCTGCAGCAAAGAGACGCGAATCGTCGTCCGCGCAAACCGCTCAAGGAATTTGTTTTTGGGGCTAGGTGGGGGAATCCTTCAGAGCTGTAGTGCACTGGATTGAGATTAATCGCCCGGAGGTGGGACTGCGGATGTCGAATCCGGGAAACCGGTGTAGCGAGGTTCGATCAAAGGCAGATATGCGCCCTCCTGCTGCCAGTCCGGCTCGGACCGCTTTGCCGGCGGCCCCCATTTTGAACGCACCTGGTCATGACCCTTCCGGGAAAGGCTCGGGTGCTTCCGTTGGCATAGCTGATGCTTAAATGAGAGCGAGCCAGACAAGCTCGTTATAGAGCTGAATCTGGCGAAATAAGCAACGAACACTACTCCTATGAAAAAATTCATCCTCTCATTGATCGCAGTCAGCGCGGTCCTTTTGCCCCTGTCTCAGAAAGCCGAAGCGCATTGGGTCTACTACCGCCACCCGTATTGGCATCACCGCTATTGGCACCATGGCTACTGGTATGCCGGCTTCTGGCACCCCGGCTACTGGAGTTACTACGGAGGGCCCACGATCATTATCGAAGATTAGTAAATGTTTCTGTAAGATCGATCGGGTTTTTGCGACCAATGGAAGATGAGATTCTTCCATGAAGCGGAAACGCCCAACCTTAGAATCAGAGTGCGAATCGCGTGCCGGTCGCCGCGCGAGATTCTCTGGAGAAAAGAGACCTCTATTTTCTTTCTTGCCCGGGGTTTGAAAGATGGCGGTCTTTAAGCAGCGGACGCAGCCGGAAACCTGGTCCGACACTCGCGGCCGGGCGAAACATCCATGGATGATCCCATTCCTTGCAATTGAGTGGGCTTTAGCGTGGATCGCCTACTGGCTGAGCGGTTGGGCCTTTCTAGAAGTACTCGAATACTTTGGCACGCTCTCCTTGCTGCTTGCGGTAATTTCCTATTTCTCCGAAAGCGGGGATCGCTTGAAGCAAAAGCACTATCAGGCGTGGCAAGTCATCAATTCCGCTCAATCAAAAGGAGGTAGCGGAGGAAGAATCGATGCGCTCGAGGAGTTGCATTCCGATGGTGTACCTCTCGTTGGAGTGGATGTGAGCGACGCGTTTCTTCAGGGGATTGATCTCGGTGGGGCCGATCTACATCGTGCAAATTTTCGCGGGGCCGACGTTCGCAACGGAAAATTCGTCGAATCTCGACTCGAATTTGCCGACCTGAGCTCCGCGAATTTTCGAGAGGCAGACTTTCGAAGGGCTGACTTGCGGAGATCGTCTTTGGAGGATGCTGATCTGAATGGGGCAAACCTGAGCGACTCGGATCTGGAGGGTGCGAATCTTTCAAAGACTGATTTGCGCGCCGCCGATTTGCGCAATTGTAAATGGGAAAAGATTTCGGATATCAGACTTGCCGATATATTTGGAATCAGGAACCCGCCCCCTGGGTTCGAAAAATGGGCTCTTGCCAACGGAGCCGTATCTGTGGAATCGGATGCCGACTGGGGGAGGACCCTTTCGAAATGAGCCTGGAGATTTGCTTGAGTTATTTTTTTAATATTTACGATGCTGAAGCAAAGCGAGTGTAGATTCCAGAATGCAGTCCTGGCCGTCTCGCTTAGTGCGTGTGCTGATGCCGCCTGCGGATTCATCAAAAGCCGAAACGCAGCCTTGCGTCTCAGCTTCAAATATTTGAGGCTTGGTCCAGATGAAGAAGATCGAGGCAATCGTTAAGCCATTCAAAGTGGATGAAGTAAGGGATGCCTTGACCGAGATCGGAATCGAGGGGATGACTGTTACCGAAGTCAAAGGGTTTGGGCGTCAGAAAGGGCACTCGGCTACCTACTCGGGACGCGAATATAACGGCGTTTTCATGCCAAAAGTGAAATTTGAAATCGTGATTTCCGACGCGCGAGTTCAGAGGGCCGTGGATGCCATCATTCGTGCGGCCCGTACCAAAAAGATTGGTGACGGAAGAATCTTTGTTGTACCGATTGATCAGGTTATTCGAATCCGGACGATGGAAAGAGGCGAAGAAGCCGTCTAGGATTGTGATGTAGCTCCGGCGCGGCAGCTTGGATCCTTTTCCCTGAAATCGTTTGGAAATCATGCGTCAATGCGCATTTGACCCGATGAGTTCGAGCGAAGCAGACAGGCACGACGAAATTGGCAAGGGCGGGTTTCCGGCCGAGGAGGGAGCAAAGACGTGTGCTGTATGCGGGGTTCCTCTCAAGGCGGGGAGCGTCGCGGCATTGTGTCCGGTCTGTACGCTCAGGAGCGCGCTCGATCCGGAGAGTGCCGGCGCCGATCTTCCAAATGATCCGACCATTACTGAATCCGCCACGCTCGTCGAAGAGACATCCCCGAGGAGATTCGGCCATTACGAAATAATTACCCATCCGGACGGTGCGCTTTACGAACTCGGCCATGGCGCGATGGGTATCACCTTTAAGGCGATAGACCTCAATCTTCGAATTCCGGTAGCCTTGAAGGTCTTGAATATGCGATTTTTCAGAGAAGACGCTGCGCGGAGGCGTTTTTTCAGAGAAGCGCGAGTTGCGGCGACGGTGCGCCATCCCAATGTCGCCTCCGTTTACCATCTCGGGGTGCGTGGGCGCGAGATGTTTTACGCGATGGAATTTGTGGAAGGCCAAACCGTCGACGGATTGATCAAGCGCCTGGGATGTCTGGAGACCAAGCTCGCCCTGGAAATAACAGCGCAGGTTGCTGCCGGGCTCGACGCCATACATAGACAGAATCTTGTGCACCGGGATCTTAAGCCGGCGAACATCATGGTTCTTCAGGATAGCCGGAAGGTTCATGCGAAGATTATTGATCTCGGTCTGGCAAAGGTCGTAGGCGAACCAGATCCCGGGACGGCTATTTCAATGCCCGGGTCCTTTACGGGAACTCCGGCATTTGCCAGTCCCGAACAGTTCGCTGGAGTAGGGGTTGACATTCGATCTGATCTCTATTCACTCGGAGTGACGCTTTGGGTCATGCTTGCTGGTGCTCCTCCGTTTGGAGGAACGCCTTCAGAGGTAATGCATAAGCATCAATATGCGCCGTTGCCCCGCGAGCGTCTCGGTGCAACGCCAGCCCCGGTCGTCGCGCTTCTGTCAAAGCTTCTGGAGAAAGATCCTAGCCTCCGCTTCCAGTCTCCCGACGACTTGGCAAAGGCTATTCAGGTTGTCATGACTGGGAGCATGCCGGCTCCAAGTCAGACCCAGCCGACTGGCGCCGGGCAGGTGCGCACAAGCAAAAGCGCTGATCTCACGCCCTACGAACTGTACCAGCGAGGAATGGCTCTCATCGAGCTTCTTGATCGCGAAGCCAATCATAAAGCCATCGAAATTTTTAAGAGGGCAATTGACCGGGATTCGAACTTCGCGCTCGCATATGCGGGATTGGCTCGCGCCTATTTTGAGGAAGAAGGCTTCGGTGGTGAGAAATCTCTCCTCGACTCGGTAGTCCAGCTATGTCGTGTTGCGATCGCTCTTGATCCCGCGGAGGTGCGCGGATATGAACAGCTTGGAAGAGCCTATTTCCGAAAAGGTTGGTACCCGCAATGTGACGATGCGCTTCGCAAAGCACTTGAACTTGCTCCCAATGATGAACGCGCCAACGGGTTGGCGGCTCTCAGGGAAATGACCCGCCACCGCTTTGTTGAAGCCTACGCATTTTTTCGAACTGCCTACGCTCTCAATCCGAACGAACCCCGTCTCTTGTATGCGGCGGCGGGGGTTTTGTTTCGTGCCAACGAGAACGATGTGGCGGATAAGTGGATGCAGCAGGCGCTTCAAAGGGAGACGAATCCCCAGCGACATCGCATGATGGAGTGCTACAGGATGATGTGGCGTCGCAAGTATTCCTCCGCACGGGCTGGGTTTGCGCTGTTGCCGCCGGATCTGAAGGGATACGATTATTCCGTTTCCGAGGGAATGCTCTATTCAACTATCGGGATCAAGGATTGGGCAAGCGTCGAGGAATGGTGTCGCAATCATCTTAAGGAGAACCAGGAGAAGATCTGGCCGCGGACCTATCTGGCGCTCGCCTGGGAGATGTCGGGGCGGCAAAACGACGCACGGCAGATGGCTGAGGAAATCGTCAGACGTGGTCTGGAGCGGCTGGAACGCCCGGCTGCGCACGACATTCCATGGGAGGTGCAATTGTATGTCGCCTGGGCTTATCGACTTCTTAACGATAAAAATGAAGGCTACCGCCATCTGAACGAATACCTGGCGCAGCGCTCATTCCTTCATGTGCCGCTCGGCCTCGAAAACCCGATCTTCGACGTTTTTCGATCCGATGCTCAGTTCGATGCGCTGACGGCTGAGTTAAAAGAGAAGTTCGAGATCGTGCGGCGTTTGATTCGTGAGAATGAGACGTAACTATTTTCTTGCCGTATCGAGACAGGCCCGGATCGTCTGCGCCAATTTCTCGGGATGATACGGTTTTTGAACGAACATCGGAGCATCTGACAGTCGAAAGGCTTTCGGATGAGATGCGTAGCCGGTTGAATAAATGACCTTCAAAGTCGGTTTTCGAAAGGTAAGCTGTTTTGCGAGTTCGCGTCCGGTCGGAGCATCTGGCATAACCAAATCGGTTAACAGCAGGTCAATCTGAGAGCTATGCTTTGCCCACTCGCGGAGGGCCTCCATTCCGGAGCCTACAGCGAGAACGCGATAGCCATAGCGTTGCAGGATGACTTTCGACAACTCCCGCGCGGCCAATTCATTATCGACTAAAAGGATTGTCTCATTTCCTCCACGCGCACCCAACCCCTTGGTCGTTTGCGCACTAACCGGTTCCCGACTGGGTGGAAGGAAGATTTTGAATGTTGTGCCGGTCCCAACCTCTGTTTCCACCTCAATCCAGCCCTGGTGTTGTTTTACGATCCCGTGCACCACGGCAAGTCCTAATCCTGAGCCTTTACCGACGCTCTTGGTGGTGAAAAACGGTTCAAAGATGCGCGCCTTGATTTCCGGAGTCATGCCGAAGCCGGCGTCCCTTACACTCAGGCAGACAAAGTCTCCGCGCCGACCATCGGGATTGCTTTCCACGTAAGCAGCATCCAGACTGGCTGTCGTTGTTCCGATGAACAACGGTCCCCCGGTCGGCATCGCGTCGCGTCCGTTGAGGGCCAGATTGATGATCATTTGTTCCATCATCCCCTCATCTGCTCTGATCGTCGGCAGATTGTCCGAGTAACTGCAGTGTAGTTTGACCTTATCACCGATGATCCGGCTCAACATCTTCGCGATGCTTTGGACCACTTCGTTAAGGTCCAGATAGCTAAGCTCTATATCTTTCTTCCGGCTGAATGTAAGCAGCTTACGGGTCAAATTCGCCGCCCGTTCCCCGGCTGCGCAAACCTGCATCAGATGGTCTTTGGTTTCGCCCTTGAAATTCTCGTCGCCCAGAAGCAGGTGGGTATAGCCAAGTATCACCGAGAGGATATTGTTAAAGTCGTGCGCGATCCCTCCCGCCATCTGGCCAAACGCCTCCATTTTCTGCGACTCTCTCACCCTCTCCTCCAGATGATTTCTTTCGATAGCGACCCCCGCTATATGAGCGGCGGTTTCGATTAGTCCTATCTCTTTCTCCGTTGGAGATGCCACCTCGGGGTAGTACATGGCAAAGGTACCCAGAACGTTGCCCAGGCGTGAGAGGATTGGAATGGACCAACAGGCTCGCAGTCCATGCTCCGCAGCTAGGTCGCGGTAGTCTGTCCACAAAGGATCGGATGCTATATCCGTCACGATGACTCGTCGCTTGAAATAGGCCGCAGTTCCGCATGACCCGGCTTGAGGTCCTATTCTGGCTCCATCGATTGCGCTCGTATAGGTGTCCGGCAGGCTTGGAGCGACTCCGTGCCGCAGGCGGTACCCATCGCTGTCCATTAACAGAACGGTGCAGATAACTCGAGGAAAGACCGACTGATAGAGACGTACCAAACCGGTGAGAACTTCTTTCAACGATGCACCGCCAGCGATCATCTCAAGAATGCGATTCTCTCCGGCCATCAGTGCCTCTGAACGGCGGCGTTCGGTGATGTTACGGACGACGGCGATGACCTGATTCTGGACTGATGGAACAATTCTCACCTCGAAGCGCGATTCACGATTTGAGAGAGCACAGGAGTACTCGAAGCGGATCGTCCTCCTTCTCTGGAGGACCTCGTGAATCGTATCAATGAAAAGAAGCTCGCTTTGCTCTTGATCCAAATCGCCAGCTCGGCCCTCGGGGAATTCCGGTTGTGGCAGTGGATCGAGCGCAAGAGCACTGGAGGTTGAGCCGATAACGTTGCCTTCCTGGTCCAGACTAACGACTAGATCAGGCGCTTGAGCGATCCGGGGTGGCTCAAAGGACTCGTGTAGCAGATTGTTTTCCTCGCCGATGGCGGAGAGCGGAAGGGGTATCCCTTGCTCTGCCTGCACCTGGGCCTCTGTGATTGCACCGACGAATGCCCGCCATTTATCAGCGTTGGCAGTTTCATGGCTAATCTTCGGTTTCGGATCGGATTTCCACACTGGTTCTGGCTCCTGCTTGGGCTTCCGACAGACGAGGATAAGTATTGCAAATCAATATCTTGACTATCGTCGTGCAATTGTTGAGAGGTCAAGAAATATCGGGCACTGCGCGCGGGAGTTTACACCCCCGGTTAATGCTGCATGCCGCTACTGTCCTGTTCTCGAAACCAAAGGGATTTAGGAAACGGTACACCACCATGAACGGGCTTTACTCGGCGCGCCCTATCTGCGATAGACAGCCGAATTCAGAAAATTTATGAAGCATTTAGCCGCCATACTTTTGTGCACCATCCTGTCAAGCAGCTGTACTTCCGTAACTCCCGCCAAGCAAAATGACCTTGTCGTTCGAGTGAACCAAAGTCCCTCGGGAAAAATTTCAAAGCAGGAGTTTGTTGATTGGAATATACAAAGAATGTTCAAATTGTACGACCGGGGTGGAAAGGGCTACGTTACGCTTCAGGACTGGCAAGCCCTTGAGGGTACCTCTCGCGACGCTCAATATAAGCGGCTGGACACGAATCATGATGGCAAGGTCACCTTAGCGGAAGCGGAGGCGAATCCAAAGGTGCGTGCGCTTCTGGCCAACACTTTTCCCGATATTGATACGAATCACGACGGCTTCATCGATCGCCAGGAGGCCGCAGCCTATCAGGTAAAACGGCAGAGTCTGGTCCCCTAAAAGAAGCGATTTTTTTATCGGTTTTGCTTTTTCAGGGATTCTAGTAACCTTTCTCGGATAACGCTGACCTTCCGGATTTATTTCGGCAAAGGGCGTTGCCACTCGTTAAGCCAGCCGGGCCCAGCCCGGAAATGGAGCATAGGAATGAGTACAAACGAAGTCGATCTGAATGATCCCCTCAATTGGTATATTGCCGATTCAATGGACGATTACGACGTTCGCCTCGATCCGAAGACGGCGAAGCAATTAGTGCATAGACACAATGGATACCCGAGACTTGTGGAGGCGCTGAGGGAGGCAATCGCTACCCTCGAGGCGCAGGGGTGTCAGGAAAAAGCTGACCTGCTGAAGGGCAAATTAGAGGAACTCGGCGAGTTATAGCCAACCCGCAAAAATCGCGTGAACACGGCAGCGACGAGCCCATTGCGGGCTGGAAAATACTTAAATAGACGCTCCGCGCCTATTTAAGTGCCCGTTTTAATGGGAGGGACGGCCTCCACCTTCGCCAAGGGCTTCGGAGGAAGCCTTGGCGAAGGCGGAAGCCGTCCCTGGAGTTTGGCCAATTTCCAAGCCCTTTTCGGCCATCTGACGGGCGAGGTCGCCCGTCCCACATTGTGGCGCGGGCGTCCCCGCCCGCGTTAGGATGGCCTCCGTGCCGTTCGACGAATCATTTGCCTTGCTCACGGCCGGTGGAGAACCAAGGTCTGCGGCGGGTCGGAAATGGAATGGAGACTTGTTATTCTCACTGCGTCTCGACCGCGGATCGACAGCACGGGCATGATTCCTCGACTTCGAATCGCCTGCTCAGTCGTTTCACTTAGCCAGGCTTCAGCGCATGGTTTTGTGTCGACCTCGTCATCGGTGACGATCCGTTGAACCGGTAGCCCCGAGATCTCGCCTCCCTCCTCAGGATCAAAATCCCAGCCAGATTCTGCAAAATTATTCGAGATCAAATAGCCGTACAGGAACGTCGGATTGCCCCACAAATGACTTTCATGCTCAGGTGCAGGATCTAACTCTTCGAATTCGAAGGTCTCGATGGGATCACTTTGAATTCCGTACGCCTGGCGCAACAGAAATCTCGGAAGAATCAAGCCCAAATGTTTGGTCTCCGATCTCCTGCGCAGAGCGATGACTTCATCACTCTCGGGGATAGAAGCACCGCCGATACGCCCCGTCTGCGAATCGAATGACTTCCAGCCAGCCAGCTCAGGTCTGGCTCCCGCAACAAACGAAGCTTGATGGGTTTCGCACGTCCGCGCGATAGCGCTCAGTAGACGATGGTCTTCGGGTCCGAAGCTATAGACGCCAAGAACCAGGGCAGGACGAAATGCGCTTAGCACCGAGCTGATTGGGGCGTCGTCCAAACCGCCGTTGACGAGAAAAGCTGGCAACCCGGATTTCGGAAGATCCAGCACTCGCAAGATCGTATTTTCGGCCAGACTGCGGACGAGGTAATCCAGTCCGCGCCAGTTCGCCTCCAGCGCTTGAAAAGCGGGATGGTGAAGCGTTTGGCGGAGGCGGTTTGAAATCTCTCGTTCAAGAGCTGTTCGGATTGTCGAATGGTCTTCACCCGGAACGGTGTCCGAAGGAGTGCCAAGAATCTGTTTTATGAGGTGGTCGGCCCTCAATTCTGCCGAACCGCGATAGGCGCGGTCGGACAGCGGCTTGCCAAGAAGCTCGCCGAAGATTTGACCAGGTGGCTGAACTGGCGCCGTTGTCGGCGCTTCGGACGAACCCGAAGAAAGTTGCAGCAACTCCTTTGCCTGGGAGCTCGCTGCGCTCGAGGTTACGGGATCCAGCAGTCGCTCTCGCAATTCGACGAGTCGCCACAGCGGCTCAAAATTAGAGAGCAGTCTATCCGGATGAAAGTCCTCCAGGCTCTTGAACTGGAGGATAAGGGAATCGCCCTTGCCTGTTCCGAAATCTACACTTGGCCCGAAGCGCGCAAAAACGGAGTCGAAGTTGTCGAAGTCAACGCGAACAGTATCCGCATTCTGACCCGATTGCCGGGCCAAAGCGGAGTGACCGCTGAAGTCGCCCGATACCAATATGCGAAGTTGATCCTCGTCGCTTGGCGGAGACGAAGCCTTCGCCGTTCGAGCCGAAATTTCCAGGTTGAGGTAGCTGCGGCTTGCTGATTTTGGCATCTGTTTCTCACTGGGCCGGGAAGTCCGCGGTCCGATTTAGAGATTATCAATTTGGACCCTTTGTATTGCAATGCGGAATCGCGTATCCCGGGAATAAAAGGTCTTAGCTCCGGTTTATAACATCAAAGCGGTTGAACTGCCATGCCCCGGTATGGTTGGTAAACAGGTAGACACTGAGACCGCTTTGGCTGACCTTAAACTTGGAGATGAAATGAAATCCTTCTTTGGAATCTGCGCCGTCATCGGATGGACGGTATTGTCTTGCTTCGCTGCCGGAAGTGGAGGTGCAGGGAGTTCCGGACAACCAGTGGTCAAGACGGAAAGTCCGGCAGTTGCTGCTTACAACGAGGGTGTGGCTTTGATGAAGGCGAAACAGTTTGCGCGAGCCCAGGAAAAGTTTGACCAGGCCGTCAAACAGGATCCAGGTTTTGCCGAGGCGCATAATAATCTGGCCTTTTGCCTTCGCAAACAAGGGTCGCAGAATTTTCAAAAATCGCTTGAGCACTATAACAGGGCAATCGCGCTCAAACCCAATCTGGCTGCTGCCTACGAGTATCGTGGGATCCTCTTTGTGCAGATGGGACGAAAAGCAGCCGCCGAGAATGATCTGGCTACGTTAAGAAAGCTCAATTCGCGCCTGGCTGGAGATTTGGAGGCCTACATAAAGACTGGTAAAGAAGACGAGGACCAATACTGAGCTGCGCGGGAGCTCGGAGTTGGGGGAATTGCGGATTGCGGATTGCGAATTGCGAATTGCGGATTGAATCTGAAGAAGGAGTTTGAGGCGGGAACTGAGCGCAAATCCGCAATTCGAAATTCGCAATCCGCAATTCATCGCTGACCGTCCGGTCTTTCCTGATTTGCGATCTTGTTAATGATCGGCGTGAACAGGTCGATGGGCACCGGCAGAATCGTCGTTGTGTTATGTTCGCTCGAGATTTCCTTCATGGTTTGAAGGAAACGCAATTGGAGGGCAATTGGTTGAGCCGATATCATTGAGGCGGCCTGCACAAGTTTTTCAGCAGCCTGATATTCTCCTTCAGCATTGATTATTTTTGCCCGCCGCTCCCTTTCCGACTCGGCTTGACCGGCCATTGCACGTTTCATGCTGTCCGGAAGGACAACATCCTTTACTTCCACGGCGGTAACCTTGATTCCCCACGGGTCGGTCTGTCGATCGATGATTTCCTGCAACGTCAGGTTTATTTTGTCGCGCTGCGCCAGCAATTCGTCGAGTTCTGCCTGGCCGAGGACGCTGCGCAGCGTCGTTTGCGATATGAGAGCCGTTGCTTTGAGATAATTTTCAACCCGGACGACCGCTGCGGCAGGGTCAATTACACGAAAATAAACAACGGCGTCGACCGTCACGGGGACGTTATCGCGCGTCATGACTTCTTGCCGGGTCACATCAATTGTGACAACGCGCAGATCCATCTTAACCATGCGATCCACGATCGGAATGAGAAAGATGAGTCCCGGCCCTTTTGCACCCAGTAACTTACCGAGACGAAAAATGACTCCTCGCTCATACTCCCGAAGAACTCGCACCGCCTGGGGAAGGATAATCAGCGCCAGCACGAACACAGGAACAAGCCAGCTAATCAATCTCGCAAATTCTTCTAACATTCGGTCTTTCTCAGCGTTTAGGTTCAACTCTCAGCGTCAATCCCTCTATGGCGAGGATCTTAACGTCCTGGCCCTCTTCGACCAGGCTTTCGCTTATGGCGTTCCAGTATTCTCCATCAACAAAAACCTTCCCGCCGTTCTTATCGATCGGAGTAAGAGCACTGGCAAATTTTCCCAGCATTATTTCTCTGCCGACCTTTACCGGCAGAGTTTGAGCGCGTACACCCTTGGCCACGACGAAGACAAAAAACGCTGTAGTCACGATAACACCGGGCAAGATGTAACCAAGCGAAAGTCGGAAAAGCGGATCGCGTCGGTCAAAAAGCATCAGAGAGCCGACGAGAAATGAAACGATCCCGCCTCCCGTGAGTATTCCATGTGTGGGGGCAAATACGTCAACGACGAAAAGGCAAACCGCCAGGCCGATCAATAACAAGCCGGCAACGTTAACCGGTAAGATTGCCGACATATAGAGTGCCAGGATCAATGCGATGGCGCCGACGATGCCCGGCAGGACCGCTCCCGGCGTGGTAAGTTCACCAATCAATCCGTAAATTGCTATGAGCATCAGGACGAACATAACCTCGGGTCGCCAGATCATCTGGAAGAGAGCTTCTGGCGCGGACATCTTAATTCGGATCAGTTGCACTCCTGAGGTCAGCAGCGGCTTGCCGCGAACCATTCGACCGTTCAGTTGCCCAAGCAGATCATTTATATCTTGAGCGATGATTTCGATGACCTTTGTTTCGAGCGCCTTTTCGGAGGTTATAGACGCGCTATCTCGAACGGCCGATTTCGCCCATTCGACGTTTCGATTGCGCTTGCTGGCGATGGACTCGATATAGCTGACGGAAAAGTTCTCAAGTTTTCGAGCCATCGTGTCGTTCTCCTTGGCCTCGCCTCCTCCTGGGGCGCCGCCGAGAGCTACCGGATGAGCGGCGCCGATGGTCGTAGCCGGCGCCATCGCCGCAACATCTGCGGCCAAAGTAATGAAACAACCAGCGCTGGCAGCTGCAGCGCCCGTCGGAGCGACGTAGACGATCACGGGAATCGGAGAGGTCAGCAATTTTTGAACAATCGTTCGCGTCGAATCCAACAGACCGCCTGGAGTATTCAACTCAATAATAAGGCAGGTCGCGTTCAGAGATTTCGACTCACCAATGCTACGCGAGATGTAGCTTGCCGTGGCTGGGCCGATCGGGCCGTCAATATTGATCAGACAAGCCGTTCCTTCTTTCGCCCAGACCGCACTCAGGCCCAGGCACAAGATCGCGACTAAGCCCGCAAACCTCATTTCTCTCAACTGCCTCTGCCCTTAAGTTACCACTCTCCTGAAGGAATGCTGAGCAATTTCGATCAAACCGGTTCGGCATCACTTGCTCCTTAACTCTCCGGGTCTTTGAACAAAGCTCTCATGGCCGTTTTCTGACCATTTGTTTACCCCGGGAAGGACGGGCTCCGTCCCGTCCAATGAATCAGGTCAGCCCTTATAACAAGGAGAAAAATGGGACGGCACGGAGGTCATCCCTCCCTGAAAAGAACATTGACTTTGGAGGGCTGCGGTCCCTCGCAGCCGCGGAACCCCATAAAGGCCAACATTGGGCGCTGCCTC
>Ga0306920_100008423_pt1 | contig 13685 bp, 13 predicted proteins | sample flu12Cox44000170_FD_204666 | JGI IMG/M metagenome (GOLD analysis project Ga0306920, IMG submission 204666) | Lab enrichment of tropical soil microbial communities from Luquillo Experimental Forest, Puerto Rico - flux4day.12C.oxic.44.000.170 (v2)... | ecosystem: Environmental > Terrestrial >... | reverse complement strand
GTTCGGCTCCAACGCGGCCGCGATGGCGGCCGGGCTGGCCTCGCTCGCCGTTATCGAGGACGAGCAGCTGATCAGCAACGCCGAGCGCACCGGAGCGGCCCTGCAGGCCGCGCTGCAGGACATGGTCGAGGAGTACGAGCTGCTGGCCGAGGTGCGCGGCCGCGGGCTGATGATCGGCCTGGAGTTCGGCAAGCCCCGCTCGCTGAAGCTGCGGCCCGGCTGGAGCATGCTGCAGACCGCGCGGGTCGGCCTGTTCGCCCAGATGGTGGTGGTCGCGCTGTTCCAGCGGCACCGCATCCTCACCCAGGTATCCGGCGACCACACCGAAGTGATCAAGCTGCTGCCGCCGCTGACCATCGGGGACGCCGAGGTAGCGCTGTTCCGGGAGGCGTTCGACGACATCATGAAGGACGCGCACCGGGGCAGCGGCCTGATGTGGGACTTCGGGCGCACGCTGGTCAAACAGGCGGTAAGCCGCTGATCTGCTTCCGGGCCAGCAGGTCGGCGAGCACGGCCGCGCCGGTCGCCGCGTCATCCACGGTGACGGCGAACTCGCTGCCGTCGGCCAGTTGCAGCTTGATGGCGTCGCCGCCGCGCAGGACCACCGCGGCCCGGGAAAATACCTTCCGGCTGCCGCGGTAACCCCAGCCGCCCCATTCGAGCGGCGCCAGGTCGACCCGCTCGGCCCGGCGTATGTCGTCCAGCGGAACGCTGGTGACCGGCCGGGGCAGCAGCCCGTACCGGATCCGCAGCCCCTGTGCGTCGACGCTGACCCTGATCCAGCCGAGCGCGAGGTAGAGGAGCAGCAGCAGGGCCACGGGGATGGCGCCGACCGGGCTGCGGGCCGCGATCACGAGGACCCCGCCGATCGCGACCAGCACCAGCGGCAGCCACCAGGTCAGCTGGGCCCGGCCCGTCCAGGCCGCGGGGTCGCCCGCTGTCGGTCCGGCTGCCCCGGTCATAGGTAGCAGGTTACGCGCCAGGCTAGCTGTGTGGTTACCCAGCCGGCCGGGTGGTTGACGTGGCCGGCTCGGGCTGGTGGCCGAACGTGAAGCGCGGCGAGGACGGGCTCAGCACGGACCTCGCCGGGGTGACCGACCAGACGGCCTCGAGTTCGCCGGCCACGGCCGCGGTGAGCTCCCGCACGTCGGAGGCCGCCGAGTCGTGCATCGCCTCCGCCACGATCAAGGCGGCGGTGGTCGAGTCCTGCACCGCCGACCAGCCGCTCTGCCGGTTGGTCCAGCGCCGGGCGTGCACCCGGCGCGCGGCGTCCGCGAAGATCACCTCGTGCGGCGCGGGGTGCTCCGTCTCGCCGGAGAACGTCAGGTAGTCCTCGTCGCCGTCCGCGTACCGCACGCACAGGCCGTCGGCGATCTTGGATACGTCGAACACGGCCACCGGGATGGCGAAGGCCAGCGAGATCGCGTTGCACAGGTCGACCAGGGGGTGAAGCTCCGGGAGGGAGCCCTCCTTGCGCCACCGCCGCAGCAGCGACTCCGAGGCGCAGCGGTACTGGGTCGGCTTCAGCCCCATCCTCGAGAACGCGCGCCGCCAGGCCTGGACCTCGGGCAGCTCGGCTTCTGACCCGTTCGCCAGCCGGGACCTCGCCACGGCGGTGAACCTGGCCGCGCGATCGCCGGTCACCGCGCTGGCGGACAGGCCGTCGGCGAACAGCACGCCGGGAACCAGCTCGGGGAAGTCACGCCAGATCTCGCCAGAGTGCTCGAAGTGCATGGTTCCGCCCCTCGCCGGCCGGGCCAGCACCAGCAGGCGCCATCTGACCGGGACGATCTATAGGCTCGGCCGGTGGATATCGTTCAGGTGGCTCAGCGTATCGCCGACGACGTGCTGTTTCCCGCGGCCCTGGCCACCGACGCCAGCGACGTCCTGCCCCGGGAGCTGCTCGACGCCCTGGCCGGCGCCGGGCTGTACGGCGTAGCGGCGCCGCAGCAGGCCGGCGGCACCGGCGCCGATTTCGCGGCCCTCTGCGCGGTCCAGGAGGCCCTGGCCACCGGCTGCCTCACCACGGCCTTTGTCTGGGCGCAGCACAACGGGCTGGTGCGTGCCCTGGCCGAGGGCGGCGACCCGGAGCTGACCGCGAGATGGCTGGCCCCGCTGGCCCGCGGCGAGATCCGGGCCGGCCTCGCCCTGGCGGGCATGCTGCCGCGGCCGCCGCTGTGGGCCAGCCCCGGCGCCGGGGGCTGGCGGCTCGACGGGGTGGCGCCGTTCGTCTCCGGCTGGGGCCGCATCGACGTCATCCACGTGGCGGCCCGGGCCGGCGACGAGATCGTCTGGCTGCTGGTCGACGCGGCCGAGGGCCCGTCGGTGCGCGCCGAGCGGCTCACGCTGGCGGCCCTGAACGCGACGGCGACCGTGCGGGTCACCTTCGACCAGCTGCCCGTGCCCGCCGGGCGCGTGATCAGGCGGCACCCGGTCAGCCCCGGCACGGCCCCCGAGGTGCTCCGGCTGCACTCCGCGTTCGCGCTCGGCGTGGCCGCCCGGTGCACCCGGATGCTGGGACCGACGCCGCTGGACGCCGAGCTCGCGTCGCTGCGGGCCGAGCTTGACCGGCTCGGCCCGGGCACGGCGGCGGCCCGCGCGGCGGCCGGGGAGCTCGCGCTGCGGGCTGCGTCCGCACTGATGACCACGGAAGGCAGCCGGTCGCTGCTCGTCACCGAGCAGGCCCAGCGGCTGGCCCGGGAAGCCATGTTCATCCTGGTCTACGCGCTGCGCCCGGCCTCCCGCGCCGCGCTCCTGGACCGGCTCGGCGCGCCGGAACCCGGCTGACCCTGGGGCCGGGCGCGAGCCTCGTCCTTCGGGGCGGGGTTAGCCCGGCCGGTTATGTCGGGCTCCGGGAATAGGCTCCCGAGGTGGCTATCCGCAGTCGCTTGTACCCAGCTCCGGCTCAGATGCGCGGGCTGAGCGAGCACTGCGGCCATGCGCGGTATATCTGGAACCTCGCGGTCGAGCAGCAGTCCTGGTACTGGCCAGGGCGAGGGAGTGCGCCATCGGCCGCGGAACGGTACCGTCAGCTCGCCGAGGCCCGGGCGGCTGAGTCATGGCTTGCGGCGGGATCGTCGAGCGTCCAGCAGCAGGCCCTCAGGGACTTCGACCGGGCCATGGCGGCGTTCTTCGATCCGGCCAGCCCCGCCCGCAAGCCGGGCTACCGCAGCGCCAGGCGAGGAGTCCAGGGGTTCGCGATCCGCGACAGCAGGGCCCGCCGCGTCAACCGGAGGTGGGGCGAGGTGTTCGTCCCCAAGGTCGGCTGGGTCCGGTTCCGCTGGACGCGGCAGGTGCCGGGCAAGCTCGGCATGGCCCGGGTCACCTGCGACCGGGCTTGCCGGTGGCACGTTTCGTTCCCGGGCCCTCAGCCTGCAGTTGAGCGCGAGCCCACAGGCCGGGCACTGGGCATCGACCGCGGAGTGCGGACCGCTCTGGTCACCTCGGACGGGCAGCACTACCGGGCCCCGGGGATCGGCGACCGCCGGGCCGCTCGCTACCTGGCCCTGCAGCGCAAGCTCGCCCGGCAGCACAAGCGGTCGGAGGGCCGCGAGCGTACTCGCCGGCAGATGGCCCTGATCTCCGCCCGGGTTGCCGACCGTCGCAAGGACTGGGCGGAGAAGATCAGCACCCGCCTGGTCCGCGAAAACGGCGTCGTCGTCCTGGAGCAACTGAACGCCAAGGGGATGGTACGCAGACCCGAAGCCAAGCCGGATCCGGACCGGCCGGGCGCCTTCCTGCCGAACCGTGCCCGCGCCAAGGCCGGGCTAAGCCGTGGGATCCTCGCCTCCTGCTGGGGCCTGCTCGCCAGCCGCCTGGAGAACAAGGCCCAGGCCTGTGGCGTCCAGATCGTATTCGTCGACCCGAGATTCACCTCGCAGCAGTGTCATGCGTGCGGTCACACCCAGCCGGAGAACCGCGAGAGCCAAGCGGTCTTCCGGTGCCGGGAGTGCGGCCACCTCGATCATGCAGACCGCAACGCTGCGCTCAATATCCTCGCCCGGGGACTTCGCCTGCTCGCTACCGGCGAGCTGGTCCCCGCGCCCGCCCCAGGACATGGGGCCCACGCCACGCATCAGCCTGCCCTCCCGGCAGCAGCGGGTACCACCCCGGAGGCGGCGTGAGCGGCCACGGGAATCCCGGCCCTTCAGGGCCGGGAGGATGTCAAGGGAGCTGACCCGATGGCTGTAGCGCCGGCGGAGTTCGCCGCCACGAGCCGGTTCGCCGACGCCGCCGGGCTGCGGCTGCATTACCACGAGGCGGGGCCGGCCGGCGAGCCCGGCGGCCCGCCGGTGGTCATGCTGCACGGCGGCGGACCCGGCGCGTCCGCGTGGAGCAACTTCGGCCGCAACCTGCCGGTGTTCGCGGACCGCTTCCGTACCCTGCTGGTCGACCAGCCGGGCTTCGGCCGGTCGGCCAAGCCGCCAGTGACCGGCCACTACTTCACGTTCGCGGCCGAGGCGCTGGCCGGCCTGCTGGACCAGCTCGGGATCGACCGGGTGCAGCTGGTCGGCAACTCGCTTGGCGGCGGCACCGGGGTGCGCTTCGCGCTTCGGTTTCCCGAGCGCGCCGGCCGGCTGGTCCTGATGGGGCCGGGCGGGCTGAGCCTGAACGTGTTCGCCCCGGACCCGACCGAGGGCGTCAAGAGGCTGATGGAGTTCGCGGCGCCGCCGGGCCCCAGCCGGGAGAAGATGGCCGCGTTCCTGCGCACGCTGGTCTTCGACCAGCGGCTGGTGACGGACGAGCTGGTGGACGAGCGGTACGCCGCGGCGAGCGACTCGCAGGCCCTGGCCGCCATGGCCTCGCTGGGCGCCTCGTTCTACGACCCGGCCCGGGCCGAGGAGGGCCTGCTGTGGCGGGAGGCGCACCGGCTGCGGCAGCCGGTGCTGCTGATCTGGGGGCGGGAGGACAGGGTCAACCCGCTCGACGGCGCGCTGGTCGCGCTCAAGCTGATCCGCCGGGCGCAGCTGCACGTGTTCGGCGGCTGCGGGCACTGGGCACAGATGGAGAAGTTCGACGAGTTCAACCAGCTCGCGATCGGCTTCCTGGAAGGAGGCAGCCGATGACCGGGATCGCCTCGCTCGGCTATCTGCGCATCGAGTCCGCCGACGTCGCGGCCTGGCGCGAGTTCGGCGTCCGGGTGCTCGGCATGGTCGAGGGCCGCGGGCTCGACGCGGGCGCGCTGTACCTGCGGATGGACGACTTCCCGGCCCGCCTGATGATCGTGCCGGGGGAGCAGGACCGGCTGCTCGCCTCCGGCTGGGAGGTGGCCGGCCAGGACGACCTGGCCCGGGTCGGCCGGGCTCTGGATGACGCTGGCGTCGCGGTCAAGTCCGGCACCCCTGCGGAGCTCGCCGAGCGCCGGGTGGGGCAGATGCTGCGCTTCGACGACCCGTCCGGCAACGCGCTGGAGGTCTTCTGCGGCGCCGCCCTCGAGCACCGCCCGGCGGTGAGCCCGTACGGGAACCGTTTCGTCACCGGCCTGCAGGGGATGGGCCACGTGGTGCTGCCCGTGTCCGACGGCGACGCGGCGCTGCGTTTCTACACCGAGGTGCTCGGGTTCCGGCTGCGGGACTCGATGCGGATGGCCCCGGAGCTGTTCGGCCAGCCCGCCGGCGGGCCGCCGCTGTGGATGCGCTTCCTGGGCTGCAACCCGCGGCACCACTCGCTCGCGCTGGCGCCGTTCCCCGCGCCAGCGGGTATCGTGCACCTGATGATCGAAGTCGCGTCGCTGGACGACGTCGGCCGCGCCATGGACCGGTGCGCCCGGCGCGGGGCGCGGATGAGCGCCACGCTCGGCCGGCACGCCAACGACCTGATGGTGTCGTTCTACGTGGCCACGCCGGGCGGGTTCGACATCGAGTACGGCACCGACGGCAGGCTGGTCGACGACGCGACCTGGGTGAGCCGGGAGACCACCGCGATCAGCTTGTGGGGGCACCGGTTCGCCGTCCCGGGCGGGCCCTGATGACCGCTGTGCCGCTGGCCTCGCCGGCCCGGTTCGAGCCGGAGCCCCGCCGGTTCCGGCAGGTGCTCGGCCACTTCTGCACTGGCGTGACCGTCATCGCCACGGCCGACGAGGACGGTCCGGCCGGGTTCGCCTGCCAGTCGTTCGCCGCGGTGTCGCTAGATCCGCCGTTGGTGCTGTTCTGCCCGAGCCGGGAATCGGCCACCTGGCCGCGGATCGCACGGGCCGGGCACTTCTGCGCGAACGTGCTGGGCGCTGACCAGCGCGAGCTAGCCAGGACCTTCGGGGTCAGCGGCGCCACCGGGACGGACAAGTTCGCCGGGCTCCGCTGGTCGCCGTCGTCGGCCGGGTCGCCGGTCCTGGAGGGCGCGCTGACCTGGGCCGGGTGCACGGTCGAGGCGGTCCACGAGGCCGGGGACCACTTTCTGGTGCTCGGCCGGGTGACCGAGCTCGGCGCGTGCGACGCGGGGCCGCCGCTGCTGTTCTACCGCGGCCGCTACGCGCAGACCGCCGCGCACTCCGCGGACGGCCCGCCCGAAATCGTGGACACCCTGCTCGGCTGGCCCCGCCACGCCGACTGGATGTAAGGCGGCCCGGCCGGCCCGCTGGCTCGCCGGCGAGATCATCGAACCCGTTCTGGCGCAGGCCCGGCGCGCGGGCCGCGACCAGCAGGATCCCGGCCGTGTCGCCGTCGAGCACATGATGCGCCTCGCCGTGCAGGGCCCATCCGGGTGCCGCCGCGGTGGCGTGACACGCGACCTCGCCCGGGTCCCAGTGCCCGGGCGAGGCGGTCCAGGCCAGCGCGGCGATCGCGGTGCCGTCGGCGACCGTCGGCAGCAGACGACGGCAGGCCGCGTCGTCGCCCGAGGCGAGCAGCGCCTGGGCTGCCAGGACCGCAGAGCCGAGCAGGGGCGACGGGGTCAGGCCCCGGCCGAGTTCCTCCGCCGCGATGTGCGTCTCGACCGGGCCGGCTCCCGCGCCGCCGTAGCGTTCCGGCACCCCGAGCCCGGCCACGCCGATCGCGCCCAGCCGCGGCCACAGGGCCAGGTCATGTGCCGGGATGGCCGGCGGGCGGCGCTGCTCGCGGGAGAGCAGCGCGCGCACCGCGTCGCGCAGTGCCCGCTGCTCGGCGGTCAGGTCCACGCCGGGTTCTCGCCGGGACCGGTCATGGCGACTCCTCCCGGAGCACCCGCTTGAGCGGCTTGCCCGCCGGGTTGCGCGGCAGGTCGGCGCGGAACTCCACCATCCGCGGCACCTTGTAGTTCGCCAGCCGCTCCCGGCACCAGGCCAGCACATCCGGCTCGGCCAGGGCGTGACCGGGCCGCAGCACCACGAACGCCTTGCCCACCTCGCCGAGCCTCGCGTCCGGTACCCCGATGACGGCCGACTCGGCGACGCCGTCCAGCCGGGCCAGCACCTGCTCTACCTCGGCCGGGTAGACGTTGAAGCCGCCGCAGATGTACATGTCCTTGAGCCGGTCGGTGATGGTCAGGTACCCGCGCTCGTCGAGGCGTCCGATGTCACCGGTGTGCAGCCACCCGTCGGTGTCCACGGCGGCCCGGGTCGCCGCGGGGTCGTCCAGGTAGCCCAGCATCACGTTGGGCCCGCGGAGCGCGATCTCGCCGGGCTCGCCCGGCGGCAGCGCGCTTCCGTCCGGGCCGGCCACGCGGATCTCGAAACCCGCGGCAGCGCGGCCCGAGGTGTGCGCGACCGTATCGGGGTCGTCGCCGGGCCGGCACATCGTCGCGACCACCGCCTCGGTCAGCCCGTAGGCGGTGAGCACCGTGTCGAAGCTCAGCTCGCGCCGCATCCGTTCGACCAGCGCGACCGGGACGGTCGCGGCGCCGGTGACCGCGAGCCGCAGGCTGGACAGGTCGCGGGAGGCGAGGCCGGGGTGATCGAGGATGGTCTGGTAGATCGTGGGCGCTCCGGGGAACACGGTGATCCGCTCGGCCTCGATCAGCCGCATGGCCCGCCCGGCGTCGTAGACCAGCTGCGGCACGATCACCGCGCCGCTGGCCAGGCAGGCCAGGATCCCCGCCTTGAAGCCGAAGCTGTGAAAGAACGGGTTGACCACGAGGTAGCGGTCGCGGCAGGTCAGGCCGCCGCATTCGGCCCAGGACCGGGCGACGGCCAGCGACTGGCGGTGGGCGCTCATCGCCCCCTTGCTCCGTCCCGTGGTGCCCGAGGTGAACAGGATGTCGCTGACGTCCTCGGGCTGCACCGCGGCCGCGCGTTCTTCGGCCCGTTCCGGCGGCACCGCGGCGGCCCGCTCCCCGAGGCTGGCCCAGTCGATGACCCCGTCGGAGGGCTCGCCGGCCGGCTCCGGTGAAGCTTCGACGGGTACCCGCACGACCAGGCTCAGCCGGCCGAGCGGCCCCGGGGGCGGCGGCCCGCTATGGATGATCATGGCGGCGGCGCGCAGCGCGGCGAGGCGGTCGGTGCCGAGGAACGGCCCGGCCACGATCAGGGCCCGGGCGCGGCTGCGGGAGATCACGTCGAGCGCCTCGGGGCCGGTGAACCGGGTGTTGACCGGGACCAGCGTGGCCCCCGCGTACAGCGCGCCGAGCGCGCCCAGCACCCAGTGGTGGGTGTTGGGCGACCAGATGGCGACCGCGTCCCCCGGCGCGACACCTTCGGCGATCAGCGCCCGCGCGACGAGGGTGACCTGCTCGTGCAGCTGGCGGTAGCTGAGCCTGGGCCCATCCGGCTCGGTCAGGGCGGGCGCGTCGCCGAACTCCCGCGCCGCGCTGGCCACGGCGGCCGGGATGGTCTGCGGAACGGGCTCGTGCAGCTCACTCACTCCTCGCGACTGGGTCCGGGCCAGCGAAGCAAGTGCTTGGTAGACGAACCCTACGGGCAACCGCCGCGCTTATCGACCGATCGTCAGGAAAGATCAAGGTAGTAGTCAGAATACTTTCAGGTTTCTCTCAGCTATCCCGTGTTGACGAGGTTAGGCGGGGCCACGGCCGCCGCTGACCGGCAGGGCGGGGGGCGGGCTCCAACGGGCAGCCCCCGGCCCTGCTCACCGGAGGCGGGGGCGTCTGCTGATGGCCGGGCGGCCACGTCCACCCGGCCCGCGCGTTCCACGCGACCGGCCGACCCCGTTGCACCCACCAGGACCAGGAAGGCGATCCACATGGACCTGGACACGTTCCATAACCGCGCGAAAACCATGCCGTCCGGATTCAAGGCTCTGACAGAAGAGGACCTGGACCGGATCGCCCGGGAGCGTAGGCGCAACAGCCGCAAACGCTGGATCACCATCGTGGTGATCGGCGTGCTGGCGTTCTTCGGCTGCCTGGCCGGGACCGGCTACGCCAGCTCAGTCCTGTCCGCAAGCTCCGCGCCAGCGGCCAAGGCTCCCGCCCGCCCCGCCAAGGCCCCCGTCCACCGTGTGGCCCAGAGCCGATCTTCCGGCGAGACGGTCAAGCCCAAGGCCAGGCCAGCGGCGCCAGCACCGCCAGCTTCTGTGCCAGTCCTGAGTGTCGGTGGCTACAGCGGTACCGAGCCGCAGGAGATCGGCTTCAGCGCGGACGGCGGCAACATCGTCACCAACATCAACTGGCAGTACTGGAACGCGACCGGCGCGTATGGCGTCGGGACGTCGGACATCCTCGGCTGCGTGCCCGACTGCGCGGACGGTAGCTCAACGCCAGTCACTACCACCATCACGCTGAGCAACCCGGTTAACGGCAGCTTCCAGAACATCAGCGAGTCGCGGAACGGCCAGACGACAAGTGGATGGCCCAACTCGGCCCAGCAGTATGACAACACGTCTACTCCGGACCAGACGAGCCAGTATCAGCCCTACCTGGATGCCCTGGCGAACGCCGGCATCACGGCTCCGTCCGGCTGGGCTGTCCAGACGGCCCAGCACCTGGAGGCCGCGTGGGCCAATGGCGAGACGGAGGCTCAGACAGATCAGCAGTACCTCATTCCCGGAGGGATCTACCCGCAGCACCTGGCCACATTCGACGCCATCGTTCACCAGTATTTCGGCTAGCCGAAACGGCTATCTGGCCGCCGCCCCGGATTGCCCTACCCGGCCTGCGGAAGGGCCTCGGCTACCTTAAGCTGAGCGTGCGCGCGGGGCCAGCGGCTGGCCAGACACGGAGGCACGGGTGCGGTTCAGCCCGCAGGACGAGGAGTTCCGCCAGCGTCTGCGGCAGTGGCTGGCGGAGAACCTCACCGGGCGCTTCGCCGGGCTGCGCGGCGCGGGGGGCCCCGGTCGTGAGCACGAGGCGCACGCCGAGCGGGTGGCCTGGAACCGGCACCTGGCGGCGGCCGGCTGGACCTGCCTGGGCTGGCCGGCTGAATACGGCGGCCACGGCGCTACGTTCGCGCAGCAGGTCATCTTCCACGAGGAGTACGCCCGCAGCGGCGCGCCGGCCCGGGTCGGCTACCTGGGCGAGGAACTGCTCGGACCCACGCTGATCGCGCTGGGCACGCCGGAGCAGCGACGGCGGTTCCTGCCTCCGATCGCGGCCGTGGCCGAACTCTGGTGCCAGGGCTACTCCGAGCCGGGCGCGGGGTCCGACCTCGCGGCCGTGGCCACCAACGCGGTCCTCGACGGCAACGAATGGGTGATCACCGGCCAGAAGGTGTGGACGTCGCTGGCGCAGGTCGCCGACTGGTGCTTCCTCCTGGCCCGCACCGAGCCTGGCTCACGCCGCAGCCAGGGCCTGTCCTACCTGCTCGTGCCGATGCGCCAGCCCTCGATCACCGTGCGCCCGATCCGCCAGCTCACCGGCACCGCCGAATTCAACGAGGTGTTCTTCGACGGCGCCCGCACCGAGCGCGGCAACGTGGTCGGCGAGCCGGGCGGCGGCTGGCGGGTCGCCCAGGCCACCCTGGCCATTGAGCGGGGCGTGGCCACGCTCGGCCAGCAGGTCGGGTTCCGGCGCGAGTTCGACGCCCTGGTGGACCTGGCCCGGCGCGGCCCGGCCGCGGCCGACCCGGTGCTCAGGGACAAGATCGCCCGGGCCTGGATCGGCTTGGAGGTCATGCAGGCGCACGCGCTCGGTAGCCTGGACCACGCCGGCCCGGGGGCCGGAGGCGACGTGGCCGCGGCGTCGGTGACCAAGCTGCTGTGGTCGCGATGGCACCAGGCCCTCGGCGAGCTGGCCATGGAGGTGCTCGGCGCGCCGTCGATGGTGGCCAGGGGAGCGCCATACGATCTCGACGAGTGGCAGCGGCTGTTCCTGTTCAGCCGGGCTGACACGATCTACGGCGGGTCCGACGAGATCCAGCGCAACATCATCGCCGAGCGGGCGCTCGGCCTGCCCCGCCAGGCCCGGCCGTGACCCCTTCAGGCCGGGACGAGGCCCGGCCCGGCCGCGAGGCCCGGCCTGGCTGCGACCCGGCCCCGCCGCCCGCGCGGGACCTGCTGGCCGGGAAGGTGGTGGTGATCACCGCCGCGGCCGGAACCGGCATCGGCTCGGCGACCGCCCGGCGCTGCCTGGAGGAGGGCGCCCGCGTGGTGATCAGCGACCACCACGAGCGCCGCCTGGCCGCGATCGGGGGCGAGCTCGCCCGGGTGCACGGGGAGCGCGTGTGGTCCGCCCCCTGTGACGTCACCGACGAAGGCAATGTCGAGGCGCTCGTGACCGGGGCGGTGCGGCAGTTCGGGCGCATCGACGTGTTCATCAACAACGCCGGGCTGGGGGGCACCAGCTCGGTGCTGGAGATGACCGACGAGCAGTGGCTGCGGGTGCTCGACGTCACGCTCACCGGGACGTTCCGGTGCACCCGGGCCGCGCTGCGCCAGATGGTCGCTCAGGGCCACGGGGGAGCCGTCGTCAACAATGCTTCGGTGCTGGGCTGGCGTGCGCAGCCGGGCCAGGCGCACTACGCGGCGGCCAAGGCGGGGGTCATGGCGCTGACCCGGTGCGCGGCCCTGGATGTGGCCGCCCACGGCATCCGGGTGAACGCCGTGGCGCCGAGCCTGGCCATGCACCCGTTCCTGTCCAAGGTGATGAGCGAGGAGGACCTGGCCGGCCTGGCCGGCCGCGAAGCGTTCGGCCGCGCGGCGCAGCCGTGGGAGGTCGCCAACGTCATCGTGTTCCTGGCCAGCGACTACGCCTCGTACCTGACCGGCGAGGTGGTGTCGGTGAGCAGCCAGCACCCGTGAGGCCGGGCGGGCTCAGATTACCGCGGTCAGCCCGCCGTCGACCGCGATGACCTGCCCGTTGACGAAGTCCGAGGCCGGGGCGGCCAGCCACACCAGCGTGCCGACCAGGTCTTCGGCGCGGACCCATCGTCCGGCCGGGGTTCGCCGCCGCACCCAGGCGTCGAACTCGGGGTCGTCGGCCAGGGCCCGGGTGAGGTCGGTGACCACGTAGCCGGGAGCGAGCCCGTTGGCGGTCACCCCGCTGCTCGCCCACTCGGCGCACATGCTCTGGGTCAGCATGGCCAGGCCGGCCTTGGACGCGGTGTACCCCGCGATGCCCGGCCGGGCCAGCCAGCTCAACACGGAGCAGACGTTGATGATCTTCCCGTAGCCCCGCTCGGCCATGCCGCGCGCGACCGCCCGGCTCACGATGAAGGCACCGGTCAGGTTGGTGTCCAGCAGGCGCTGCCACTGCGCGAGCGGCATCTGCAGCATCGGCTCCCTGTGCATGGTGCCGGCGTTGTTGACCAGGATGTCCAGCGGCCCGGCGGCCGCCTCGGCGTCGCGCACCCCGGCGTCCACCCCGTCCGGATCGGTCACGTCGAACGCCACGGCGTGCACCGGAGCCCCGGCCCGCTCGGCCAGCTGGTCCCGGGCCAGCGCCAGCGCGCCCGGGTCCCGGCCGTTGAGCACCACCTCGGCCCCGGCGTGGGCCAGCCCGGCGGCCAGGGCCGCGCCGATGCCCTTGGTTGAGCCGGTCACCAGCGCGCGGCGGCCGGAAAGATCGAACAGCGAACCAGTCACCGGTTTGGCCTCCTTTGATCATGATGATGACGAATGACGGGAGATCTGAGGTGCTTACCACGAAGGAGTTGCGATGGCTCGCACGCCCGAGGAAGTCTTCCAGCATCATGTCCAGGCGCTCGGCGCGGGCGACCTGGACGAGATCGTCACGGACTACTCCGACGACGCGGTGTTCATCACGCCCGCCGGCGTCCGGCGCGGCAAGGACGGGGTGCGGGCCGGGTTCACGCAACTGCTCGCCGACGTGCCGAACGCGGACTGGACCGTGCCGACCCAGATCTTCGAGGGCGACGTGCTGTTCATAGAGTGGACGGCCGACGCGGGGAAGACCAAGGTGGACGACGGCATCGACACGTTCGTATTCCGCGACGGCCTGATCCGCGTGCAGACGGTCCGGTACACGCTGCAGCACCAGGGCTGACCCCGGCGGTCAGGCTCTCGCTACGGCTGGCGCTCCGGCCGTCGGCTACGCCGAGGGATCGGTCAGGGCTGGTCCTTGAGGCCGACCCCGCACAGGTGCCACCCCACCCCGAGGTCGTCGGCGGGCGCCGGGGAGGTCAGCACGGGATCGCCATCGGGATCCTCGTGGTCGCGCAGCGGGTCGTCCAGTTCGGGCCTCCACTGCGCCGGGGACACCAAGCCGGGCTCCACCAGCGTGAACCCTTCGAAGAACCGTGCGATGTCGGCGCGGTCACGCGAGATGAGCGGCGTGTTCCAGTGCAGTTCCTGGGTCATGCGGAACAGCCCCTCGGCCGCCTCGGGGTGGGCTTCGCGGGTCATGTGGCTCAGGGCCAGGTAGCT
>Ga0306920_100008422_pt1 | contig 13687 bp, 8 predicted proteins | sample flu12Cox44000170_FD_204666 | JGI IMG/M metagenome (GOLD analysis project Ga0306920, IMG submission 204666) | Lab enrichment of tropical soil microbial communities from Luquillo Experimental Forest, Puerto Rico - flux4day.12C.oxic.44.000.170 (v2)... | ecosystem: Environmental > Terrestrial >... | reverse complement strand
AAGGACCGTGCCGCTTTAAGCGAACCGGCTACACCGTCAAGACCGCCTGACTGTAAAGTTTTGTAAACGCGGCGGGCCGGATCGCCTTGTCGCGTTTACAAAATGTTGCCCTTGATCTATCCAGCAGCCGCCCCAATCTGAGGTTTCTCGCGCTGACAGCGAGACCGCTGAACCTCCCCATCTTTAATGGAGTCTCCTTATTGTCTGATCTGCTCAACCTTGATCCGTGGCATGACCCCGTGCACGGCCCTACGCTGCTGGACGAGTTGTGCGGTGGCGTCAGTCATCACGTCGTCTTTGACCGCCATATCCCCGAATGTATCGCACTCTATGTAGTGCAGACCTGGGCCATGGACTTTGCCACCCACGCGCCGCGATTGCTGCTGCGGAGCCCGACGCCACGCTGCGGCAAATCCACTGTCATCAATATGATGGGCGTCCTCTGCCGTCGCCCGCATATCATCTCTGAGGTCACGCGGGCGTCGCTCTTGCGCAAACTGGACGAGGGCTGCTCGGTATTGATCGACGAAGCAGAAGCCGATCAGTCCGTTGCTAGCAACAAGGCGCTCAATGCCGTGCTGCACAGCGGCCACGATCGTGGCACTGCCTGGATCAGTCAAATGGATCGCGGCGAAAATAGGCTGTTCAACACCTTTGGTCCGCTCGTCTGTGGCTCGATCGGCAGTCTGAACCCAACGTTGATGGATCGGTGCGTTATCGCGGACATGAAAAGGAGCGCCGAAAAGAGAGCAAAGTTTCGGATTGATCGGGCAGACCGCTTCGTGGTCCTGGCCCGCCAGTGCGCCAGATGGGTCGCCGACAATGCCAAGCTGTTGGAGATCTATGACCCGCCAATGCCGGATCTGTCGAATGATCGCGCTGAAGACAACTGGCGGCTGCTGGTCTCGATCGCCGACATTGCGGGTGGCGACTGGCCGCAACGCGCCAGAGACGCCGCCGTGGCGCTGACAAAAGGCAGCGAGACAACCGAGGTGTCCGAGGCCGAGATGCTGCTGCAAGACATTTTCGCCGTCTGGGGCGACCTGGGCGAGAGGGCCAAATCGAGCGCGTTGGTCAGCCGCCTGCGCATGCTCGAAGGCCGTCCGTGGGACGGGCTGACGGCGACGCGGATGGCCACGATACTCAAGGCGTTCTCCGATGGCCGGGGCTCCGTGATCAAGCCGAAGGAATTGCGGTTCGGGCAGGGGGTCTTGAGCACCAACACTCGCGGCTACACCCGCTCCATGTTCAGCGACGCCTGGGCCAGATATTGCGCGCCCGTAGCACCTGTAGCGGACGTAGCTGGCGAAGAGGCCGAGGGGGTCAGGTGGAACCTCGATGAAATTACCCGCGCGGTCGATTCGGTGCGGCTGGCGATCTCGGAGGCCGAAACCGCGAAAGCCGAAGTTTGCCCGAGCAACCCGGACCCGGAGGTACAAATGGCCGAGGAACCCGCCCGGCCCGACGTGATCGACCTGTCTCACCCATCGGCACCGGGCGATCCCACGCCGAAACCGGATGCCACCACGGAACCGGACGTGGACCCGGACATGGACCCGAAGCGGGCCGAGCGCTTGGCGGCAACGGCGGAGGTGCGCGAGATCATCAAAGCCTTCTATAACAAATATCCTCGCGTTTCTGTCGAGCGCGACAAGGCCGACGTGATCGAGCTACAGGGGCGGATAGGGTCAGCCGACCTCCAGATCAGCGACGCCAACCTGATGATCCAAATCCGCGATCTCTTCCCCCTGAAGCGCGGCCCCCGTCCGCGCCCCGCTACAGCCGATACAGCCGCTACCACCGAGACCACGCCTGAAGCCGCCGAGTAACGCGAGTGGGGCCGGGGTCTCTCCCCGGCTTTTTTTAGGCAAAGAGTGTTCGAGACCGCTCACAACCATATTCTGGCATCACATCGCTGTGCTTCGGCGAAGCTGTGAAACTCCGTTGCCGCGAGACTGTCGGGAACCGACATGCCAGACGACTACCACCCGCCGATGCCGCGCCGTAATCCCGAGGACTTTGATCTCGCGGCGATCAAAGCGACCTTGAGTTCATCATAGAGCGGCTGTCAAAGCTTCCCACGCGTCAGGAGTTGGTCCTGAGACCGCTTCTCGTTATCGCCGGGGAGCGCCGGGATCGTCATTGCCTGGATCGAACTGTTCCGGCGCGTTTGCCTGTAGCCTAGCGCCCGCCAAGTCCTCTCTTCGCCCTTGGCGGAGCGTGATTCGCGGCGGCGACGTGAATTCCGGTTGCCATCACTGATGCTGTCTAATAGACGGACGAAACAGTGAAGATCCGGTACATCGTCCCTATGGCGAAATCATCTCGCGGGACTCCTATGGGTTCGGTTCCGACCCGCCGAAGGGCTGAACTTGCTTCTCCGCCACTCTGGATCAAGCCACAACTGGCCAAGCTCGTTGAGAATGCACCTGATGGTCCCGACTGGTTGCACGAGATCAAGTTCGACGGATACCGAATGCACGCCCGACTTGACGCCGGTAGATCGCAAATCCTGACCCGTCGAGGGAACGACTGGACCGAGAAATACCCGGCCATCGCCAGAGCCATTTCCGCGCTGACGGCGCAGAATGCCTACCTCGACGGCGAGCTTTGCGGGGTACTGCCCGATGGTCGGACGGCCTTCAACCTTATCCAGAACGCGACCGATACCGGTCAAGGGTCGCTAGTCTTCTTCCTCTTCGACCTACTGCACCTGGACGGCGAGGACCTGATGGCTCTACCAGTGCTCGAGCGCAAGAGCCGCTTGGAATCTCTGCTGAACAGTGCGCCGGATTCTCTGCGCTACAACGACCACCAAATCGGGCATGGCCCGGAGTTTCACCGGTTAGCCTGCCAACATGGTGTTGAAGGCATCGTCTCAAAGCGCGCCAATGGCCGGTACGAGCCGGACAGGCGTACATGGCTCAAGAGCAAGTGCCTGAACCGGGAAGAATTTGTCGTCGTCGGATGGAGTGATCCAGAAGGCAGCCGCCACCGGATCGGAGCGTTACTCCTGGGCTACCACACACTGGAGGGCAAGCTCATCTATGCGGGCCGAGCCGGGACCGGTTTGCCCGGCGCTGAGTTAGAGCGCCTGTGGCAGCGTCTTCAGCCCTTGGTGGTTGAAAAGATGCCGCTTGCGGTCCCGCCGCCACGCAGTACCCGCTTCGGCTCACCGCTCGTGCTCTCGCGTGTGCATTGGGTGCGCCCAGAGACGGTCGTGGAAGTGAGCTACGTCGAATGGACGCCTGACGGTCTGCTCCGACATGTTGTCTATTTGGGCGAGCGCGAGGACAAGCTGGCCACTGAGGTGCGCCGCAGCCCGCCTCACGTCGGCGAGACTTAATCCGGGAAAGGCTGGCCCCACGATCCTATCAGACGTTCAGCATAGTAATCGCCCCTGAGGCTAATCGTATCGGTTACACTGATCGGCCATCGAATGTGCCTCGGAGCTTCCGGGGCTATCACCCGCAGGCTTTTGATCGATCAGATAACCCAAGAACGCGCAAGCCGACTTGACGGTTTCGACGAGAAGGTGATCGAGTCGCACGTCCTTCTCGGCGGGAGCGGATATCGATCGAGGTATCATCCGGTCGAGAACAGGGCGCGACGGAGCAGGGCAGATGACCGCGACGCTCGATGACAAATTAGCCGATCTTCGGCGTGCCAACGCCGAGTTGCAGCGGCGGCTTAATGAGGCACTTGCCGAGCGTGACGAAGCCTTGGAGCAGCAGACCGCGACCGCCGAAGTATTGCAGGTCATCAATTCCTCGCCCGGTAATTTGACGCCGGTGTTCGACGCGATGCTCGAACGCTCGATGCGGTTGTGCGAGGCCGCGTTTGGATTTCTGAGTAAAGTCGATGGCGAGGAACTCAGAGTCGTCGCGCTGAGTAACCTGCCCGAGAAATACGCCGAATACCTCAGGCATCCCCATCGACTCGATCAGGTGGCCGTGGGCGAGGTGATCCAACAGGGCCAGGTTTTCCAGATAAACGACCTTGCGGAAACAGATGCCTACCGCCAGAGACGGGCTATCCCGGTTGCCTCAGTGGAAATCGGCCACGTGCGCAGTGCATTATATGCTCCGCTAATGAAGGACGACCGGTTGCTCGGCGTTATCGTTCTCTTTCGGCAGGAAGTGCGTCCGTTCAGCGATAAACAGATCGCTTTGGTCAAAAATTTCGCGGCACAAGCGGTCATCGCGATGGAGAATGCGCGACTCCTAAGCGAGACGCGCGAGGCGTTGGAGCAGCAGACCGCAACCGCCGAGGTATTGCAGGTCATCAATTCCTCACCCGGTGACCTCGGTCCTGTGTTCGACGCGATGCTAGAAAAGGCACTGAGGCTGTGCGATGCCGCTTTCGGGAGTCTGTGGACCTATGACGGCGAAAGCTTCCATGCCGTTGCGGTCAACAACGTGCCCCCCGCCTTGGCTGAATTCGTGCGTCGGCCCCATACCGCTGGCCCCAATACCCCGCTTGGTCGCGTCGTAAGAACGAAGTCGCTCGTAGCAATAGTGGACCTCGCGACGGACGAGATGTACCGGTCGGGGGACCGCTGGACGGCTGCACCAGTAGAACTCGGCGGCGCGCGAAGTTATCTCGCGATACCGCTGCTCAAGGACGACGCGCTGGTGGGAGCCTTCGCCGTTTCCCGCCGCGAAGTGCGACCGTTCTCAGATAGAGAGATCGCCCTACTGGAGAACTTCGCTGCGCAGGCCGTCATCGCGATGGAGAACGCTCGGCTGCTCGACGAAATCCGCCAGCGTCAGGCTGAGTTGCGGACCACGTTCGACAATATGGGCGATGGCGTCGTTATGTTCGACGAGACCCTCCATCTCGCCGCCTGGAACCGCAATTACCAGAATATCCTTGACCTACCCGATGCCGTTCTGGCGAAGCGTCCGAGCTATGCTGAGTACCTTCGCATCCTTGCCGATCGCGGCGAGTTTGGCACCGACGACATCGAAGCGGAACTCAGCCGACGCCTCGAAGAGACTGACAGGGAATTGCGGTTGGAACGGATACGGCCAGATGGTCGGGTCATCGAAGTCCGTCGCAATGCTGTACCGGGTGGCGGCTTCGTTCTGATCTACAGTGACATCACTGAGCGTAAGCGATCGGAAGCCGAGATCCACGCCTCTAGGGATGCTGCCGCAGCAGCCTATCGCGACCTGAAAGCCGCTCAGGCCAGTCTGATCCAGGCCGAGAAAATGGCCTCGTTGGGGCAGCTAACCGCTGGCATCGCCCACGAGATCAAGAACCCGCTCAACTTCGTCAACAATTTCGCCGGGCTATCAGTCGAGTTGCTCGACGAATTGAAGGAAACCGCCGCTCCCGCGATCAATGCACTCGGCGACGAAAAACGTGCTGAGATTGACGAGACGATAACAATGCTAACCGGCAATCTCGAAAAGATCGCCGAGCATGGACGCCGCGCCGATGGCATCGTCAAGAGCATGCTGGAGCATTCGCGTGGCACCAGCGGCGAACGTCGCAGTGTCGATCTCAACGGCTTGATCGAGGAAGCGCTGAATCTCGCCTATCACGGTGCCCGCGCCCAAGATGCGAGCTTCAACATCACGCTGGAAAGAGATTTCGCCGAGGCGATAGACCCAATCGAACTTGTCCCGCAGGACATCACCCGCGTCTGCCTCAACTTGATCGGCAACGGCTTCTACGCCGCAACCAAACGCCAGAAGCAGGGGGGCGACCCGAACTTCAAGCCGACCCTAAAGGTGTCGACGAGGGATCTCGGCGATGCGGTCGAGGTGCGGGTGCGGGATAATGGCGTCGGGACTTCCGCTGAGATCAGGGGCAAGCTCTTTCAGCCATTCTTCACGACCAAGCCAACCGGCGAAGGAACGGGCCTCGGCCTCTCGATCAGCTACGACATCGTGACCCAAGAGCATGGTGGCACGATCAGTGTCGACAGCCAGATCGGCGATTTCACTGAGTTCACGGTTCGATTGCCGCGCGTTTACGGGGCGACGATCGCAGAGGCGGCATCATGAGTGTCAGCATCCTGGTCGTGGACGACGAGCCTGATGTGGCGGATTTGTTCCGCCAGCATTTTCGCCGTGAGGCGCGCCAGGGAACCTATGTTATGCATTTCGCCACCTCGGGTGCGGAGTCAGTCAATCGGCTTTCAAAGGAAATCGAGCCGTCACTCATCGCGGTACTGTCGGATATCAACATGCCGGGCATTGACGGGTTGGAATTGCTCGGCGAGATCAAACACCATCGCCCCGATCTGCCAGTGATGATGGTGACTCCGTAAGGTGACGATGAGCGAAGACGCCGTGCTCGCGAACTCGGGCCTTGTCAGTTCATCACCAAGCTGGTCAATTTCGATCAGTTGAAGGAGCAGCTACGCCAATTCCCCGCTGTTCACAATGGACTGAACGTAGCTGGGATAATGCTGAGGTTACTCGCCTTAACTAGCAACGACGTACCTTGGGTCATAATGTCTCGCCAGCAGCCAACCGAAGGCCCGAGAGGAAAAGCTCGCGGTGTTCGGGGTTTCGGTAAGGGATGACGCTTGGTATCACGACAGAGGTGATTGCTCGCAATCGCCTGACAATCTCTCGCGCTTCATCGATCCGTCCCATATGCGCGTAGCAGGACGCGAGAAATCGGTAGGTAATGGGAACAGCAAGACCTCGTTCCAGCGCTTCAAGTAGGATTGTTGCCGCGTCATCAAATCGCCTACTGAAGAAATGAGCAGCGCCGAAACCGGTGCCAGTGGCAGCAAAATTGCGCGGATTTAGTCTGAACGCCGTCTCAAATCGCTCAATCGCGAGATCGGGTTGACCCGCCAAGAGCCTCGCCACTCCGCTCTGAAGCCATCCGCGAGCAAAGCTTGGATTGAGCGCGAGAGCACGCTCAATCAGTCCCAGAGCGACATTGATGTCCTCTCCGCAATGAGCGAGGGTAAACCCAGCAAAGCCGAGAACCTCGGGATCGTCAGGTGCACACCGGAGCGCCCGACGAGCCAGGACGAGACCTTTGCTGCGGGTGCTTTCCACGTCGCTTGCCCAATCGTTTGCTACAAGCCATTGATGACAATGTGCGGCCAGGGCGAGAGCGGGACCATAATTTGGATCACTCTCTATCGCTTGTTCGACTAAATCGAGCGCTTGAAACACATGCCTCTTTTCTTGCGCGGAGAAATGCGGAAGAGCCTGTAGGTACAGATCGTAGGCGGTGAGATCGTTCGTCGGTTTTTCACTGGATCTGCGGATCTCAGCAGCTTGTAGCGCCGGCTCAATGATACCGGCAACGCTGATGGCCACCTTGTCTTGAAGGTCGAACACATCTTCAATTAAGCCGTCGAAGCGATCGGCCCAACGGTGCGTACCGGTAATCGCATCAATTAGCTGGCTGGTGATGCGTACCCTTTGACCCGCTTTGCGGACTGAGCCTTCCAGCACGTATCGGACACCGAGTTCCCGACCGACCTGCTTCACGTCGACGGGCTGGCCCTTGTAGGTGAAGCTCGAATTGCGAGCGATGACGAAAAGCCAGCGAATCCGAGACAGCGCGGTGATGATTTCCTCGACCATGCCGTCAGCAAAATATTCTTGCTCGGGATCGCCGCTCATGTTCTGGAACGGCAGTACCGCAATCGACGGTTTGTCAGGGAGCGGCAGCGCCGATGGAGCTACTGCTGATGGGCTCTTCACGGCGGCATTGCGGACTCGGTAGACCCGCACTGACCGCGCTATGTTTTTTAGGCTCTGTTCGCCCAGATCCTCGAACGTAAGGTCGAGCTTACCCGCTGCGTCTTCCTGTACCCGAGCCGACACACAAATGCCACCTGGATCGGCTATGCCTTCCAGCCGAGCGGCAACATTCACGCCATCGCCAAAGATGTCGCCGTCCTCAACAACTACATCGCCAACGTTGATCCCTATTCGAAATTCAATACGTTTCTCGTCATCGATCCCGGCATCAGCCCCGGCCATGACCGTCTGAATCTCAGTCGCACACCGCAGAGCATCGATGACACTCGCGAACTCGATAAGGAAACCATCTCCGGTAGTTTTGACGATGCGTCCTCGATGTTCGCTGATCTTTGGATCGATCACCTCGGTGCGGATCGACCGTAGCCGATTAAGAGTACCTTCCTCGTTGGCCCCAATCAGCCGCGAATAGCCCGCCACGTCAGCAGACATTATCGCAGCGAGACGGCGGGTGGTTTTTGTCATCCTTCCCAGCCCGCCTTACGCAGCCCATCGATCATGTGGTCGAGGTCTTGTGGTCGATGCCAGGGCGCGCGGCTGTGGGCATACAGATCGAATGCGCCCGGCGCGATCAGGATGGCGTTTTGTAGAGCTTGCTTAGCTTCTTCGACCCGACCACTGTGACCGAGGGACGCGACGAGCCACGGATACGTCATCGGATAATCGGGGTAGACGCGAATGACCCGCTTTGCCGCCTCGATCGCTGCATCGTATTCGCTCGATAAAAAATAGCTGATCGCTATGTTTAACAGATTAAGCTGCGCCATTGGATCGCGGGGATCGAGCCTGATGCTCTTCTCAAGAGAGATGCGGCCCTCTTCAGGGTGGCCCGAGCAAAGCAGGATTTGACCGAGCACCCCATGCGCACTAGCAAGGTTCGGGCTTATCGTCAGCGCGTTTTCGACTTCGGCAAGAGCACCATCGGGGTCACGATGTCCCAGCAAGATGAACCCAAGACGCGCCCGCGCTTCCGCATCATCAGGATCGAGCACGACCGCTCGGCGTGCCAAATCCAAGACATTGTTTTGTTCTAATAAGCCGAGTCGTTGCAGGCCCCGTCGTTTCGCAATGGCGAGCCCGCTATAACCGCCAGCGAAATTCGGGTCCAGGTCAATAGCCTGCTGAAAGAACTGCTGCGAGAAAGCGTTATCTTCTGCGCCGAATTTACACAAATGCCACAGTCCACGCTGATACGCGCCCCAGGCATCGAGGTTCCGGGGCGGCTTCCGCACGGCGCGACGCTGCTCGGCCCCCGCGATTGCCGGGGCGATCGCAATCGTAACCGCATCAGTAATCTCGTCCTGCACCACGAAAATATCGGCAAGCTCGCGGTCGTAGCGCTCCGCCCAGATATGCTTGCCGGTCTCGGCCTCAACCAACTGCGCGGTGACACGGATGCGGTCGTTAGACTTTCGCAGGCTGCCTTCGAGAACGTAGCGGACGCCCAAGTCGCGCCCGACTTGCGTTACATTTATGGCGCGGCCCTTGTAGGTGAAGGACGAGTTGCGAGCGATCACGAACAGCGAGGGGTAACGTGAGAGCGCCGTGATCACGTCCTCGGCGATGCCGTCAGCGAAATATTCCTGCTCTGGTTCGCCGCTCATGTTCTCGAACGGCAGCACAGCAATTGAAGGTTTATCGGGCAGAGAGAGTACTGGCCCGCTTTCGGTCGGAGTCACTTTGGAAGTGTCCTCAGCCGTGGCGATCCGCACTCGGTACACCCGCACCGGTCGGGTAATGTTCTTTAGGTTCTGCTCTCCGATGTCCTCGAAAATGAGGTCGAGACGCCCGGCTACGTCTTCTTGAACACGGACGGAAACGCAAATGCCTCCTGGCTCTGCTAGACCTTCCAGCCGGGCCGCGACGTTCACCCCGTCCCCAAAGATGTCGTCGTCCTCCACAACGATGTCGCCCTGGTGAACGCCGATACGGAATTTGATCCGATTGCCCCCCGGTGCGGCGGCATTTCGCTCGTCCATCCCGTGCTGCCATTCGGTCGCACAACGCAAGGCATCAACCACACTGGAAAATTCAACGAGAAGTCCATCGCCGGTTGTCTTGACAATCCGGCCATGATGGTCGGCGATCTTAGGGTCGACTAGCTCGGTGCGGATCGCCTTCAGTCTGTTGAGGGTTCCTTCCTCGTCAGCACCGATTAGCCGCGAATAACCCGCGACATCAGCGGCAAGGATCGCGGCGAGACGGCGGGTCTGGGTCATGTCGCGTCGCCAGCAGCCAAGCGGAGCCCCGATAGGAAAAGCTCGCGGTGGTCAGGATTACGGTAAGGAACGATGCGAGGTACCACATCCGGGGTAATCGAGCGCAGCCGCGTGACAATATCTTTCGCCTCCTCGAACCGCCCCATATGGGCGTAGCAGGCAGCGAGATGTCGATAGGGCTCTGGAAAGATTGGATCTTCTTGGATCGAGAAGAGGAGGTTTGGAAGCGCTTCCTCGAAGCGACGGCTGAGCAGATGAGCGGCACCAATTAGATTGAAGGGTTGGCCCACTCTGGCGCGTGGACTAAGCCGCAGTGACATTCCGGCGTTCTCGATGGCGCGATCGATATGCCCTGCGAACAGCTTAACAAGGCCGCTGATAAACCACCCACGAGCGAAGCTGGGATTGAGTGCCAGTGCCCGATCGGCCAACCTGATGACCGCACCGATGTCCCCACCGAAATATGCCAGCGCGACAGCGGCGTTAGCAAGGACGCTGGGGTCATCGCTAGCTACTTCCAAGGCATGCTGGGCGAGACCGCTGGCTTTCCGACTACTCGCCTCCAGATTCTTGCTTCGGCCATCTATGACGAGACGAACACAGCAGTTCGCTGCGAAGGCGAGAGCAGGCCCGTAATCTGGATCACGGTCAATTGCCTGATCGAGAAGACGGAGCACCTCGGGGATAAGCGCCGACGACGAAAAAAACAACGCATGCGCGCGAAGGTAGAGATCGTACGCGGTGAGATCATTTGTTGGTCGGTGAGTTGACCGCGCCGTTTCTGCTGCTTGCAGTGTCGGCTCGATGACGCCAGCGACACTTGACGCTACCCGATCCTGAAGCTCGAAAATGTCCTCCAATGAGCCATCAAAGCGATCGGCCCAGAGATGAGCGCCTGATAGGGCATCGACCAATTGCCCGGTGATACGAACCCTTTGACTAGCCTTGCGGACTGAACCTTCCAGCACGTACCGGACGCCGAGTTCCCGTCTAACCTGCTACACATCGCGCGCTCGGCCTTTGTAAGTGAATGTCGAATTGCGGGCGATGACGAACAGCCACCTTATGCGGCTGAGTGCGGTAATGATCTCCTCGACCATACCGTCTGCAAAGTATTCCTGGTCAGGGTCGCCGCTCATATTCTGGAACGGCAGTACCGCGATTGACGGTTTATCGGGCAGGCTGAGTGCTGGTCTGCTTTCTCTCGGTGAGAATTCGGGCGTGTTCTCGGCGGTGAGGCGCACTCGATAGACCCGCACCGGACGGGCAATATTCTTAAGGCTCTGCTCTCCAATGTCGTCAAAGGTCAGGTTGAGACGCCCGGCTACGTCCTCCTGAACACGGGCGGAGACGCAAATGCCTCCGGGTTCGGCCAGACCTTCTAGCCGAGCAGCCACGTTCACCCCATCACCGAAGATGTCATCGCCCTCGACAACAATGTCGCCTTGGTGAAGGCCGATACGGAATTCGATCCGATGGTTTTCCAGTAGGGCAGCATTTCGCTGAGACAATTCGTGTTGCCATTCGGTCGCGCAACGCATTGCATCAACCACACTGGAAAACTCCACCAGCAAGCCATCACCGGTCGTTTTGACGATGCGGCCCCGGTGTTCGATGATCTTCGGATCGATTAGCTCAGCACGGATCGACCTGAGCCGGTTGAGGGTTCCTTCCTCGTCAACCTCGATTAGCCCCGAGTATCCTGCCACATCGGCGGCGAGGATCGCAGCGAGACGGCGAGTCTGATTCATGTCGCGTCGCCAGCGGCCAACCGCAGACCAGACAGGAATAGCTCGCGGTGCTCTGGGTTACGCCAATGCATAGCATTCGGCACCACGACCGGTGTAACGGCCTTGAGCCGTTCGATAGTCTCTCGGGCCTCGTCCAGCCGCCCCATATGTGCGTAGCATGCCGCCAAAAAGCGGAAAGTGGGTGCCCAGCAAGCATGCTCTTGCACGGACCGCTGTAGCATCGCGACAGCCTCCTCGAACCGCTGCGCGAAAAAGTGGCCGACGCCAATTGCCATAAACGTACCCGACCTGCGAGCGTGAGGACTGAGCCGCAAGGAAATCTGAAAATGGGTTACCGCGAGTTCTGATTGCCCCGCCCACAGCCGAAGCCAGCCGCTTATCACCCAGCCGTCTGCGAAGCTGGGATGGAGCGCCAAGGCACGGTCGATCAATTCGATGGCCGCATCGATATCCTCGCCAAAATAGGCTAGCGCCCAGGCCGCGTGGCCGAGCACATCGGGATATTCGGCAGCCGTCCGAAGCGCGCGGCGGGCGAGATCTATCCCCTCGCGACGGGTCGATTCGGGATCGTTGTTCCAGCCGTTGACGTGAAGATTTTGATGGCACCGTGCCGCAAGCGCTAGAGCCGGACCATAGTGTGGATCACGCTCGATTGCTTGTCCAAGTAGGTCGAGTGCGGCGACGATTCCCTCTCTATCCCAAGGCCGGGCCAACGCACGCAGGTAGAGGTCGTACGCAGTCAGGTCGCTGGTGGGCTGTCCGCTGGAACGGCGGATCTCGACAGCTTGTAATGTCGGTTCGATGATACCTGCGACGCTCGACGCCACCTTGTCCTGTAGGTCGAAGACATCTTCTAACGAACCGTCAAAACGGTCGGCCCAGAGATGCGTGCCGGTGACGGAATCGATCAACTGCGCGGTGATGCGTACCCGGTTTCCGCCCTTCCTTACTGAACCCTCGAGGACATAACGCACGCCCAATTCCCGCCCGACCTGTTTCACATCGACTGACTGGCCCTTGTAGGTAAAGCTCGAATTGCGCGCGATGACGAAGAGCCAGCGGATGCGAGAGAGCGCGGTAATGATCTCCTCGACCATTCCATCGGCGAAATATTCCTGTTCGGGGTCGCCGCTCATGTTCTGGAACGGCAGCACCGCAATCGAGGGCTTGTCGGGCAAGGCGAGTGATGGTTTCGTTGATTCTTCCGTTGCCGGTTTAGAACGGCTGGGCTGCCAGCTCAGCAGGACGCGGTGGACGCGTATTGGTCGGGCGATGTTCTTGACCTGCTGTTCGCCCATATCTTCGAACGAGAAAGCGAGCTTGTCGCGCACCTGATCGCGCACCACCCGGCTGACGCAAATCCCACCGGGCTCAGCCAAGGCTTCGAGCCGCGCGGCGACATTAACCCCATCTCCGTAGATATCGCGCCCGTCCTTGATGATATCGCCGAGATTGATCCCCATGCGGAGTTCGATGCGGCGATCTGGCGGCACATCGGCGTTTCGCTCCGCCATTTCGCGCTGTACCTCAACGGCGCAACGCACCGCATCGACGACGCTGGCAAATTCGAGGAGCAGGCCGTCACCGGTAGTTTTGACGATGCGACCGCGATGTTCTCTGATCTTGGGATCGGCCACTTCGCGTCTTATCGCCTTTAGTGCAGCAAGAGTCCCCTCCTCGTCTGTCCCCATCAGCCGCTCGAATATCCGGCTACATCGGCGGCAAGAATCGCTGCGAGACGGCGGGTCTGGCTCATGTTGCTTCGCCAGCCGCAAGCCGCAAACCCGACAGGAAAAGCTCGCGGTGCTCGTCCATTCGCAGGTAGTTGGCGTCAGCTACTACGACGGGAGTGATCGCCCGAAGCCGGGCGACGATCTCCCGCGCTTCGTCGAGCCGCCCCATATGCGCGTAGCAGGCGGCAAGATAGCGGTAGGGGTGGACGTAGCTTGAATCCTCCTGGATGGCAAGGAGC
>Ga0306920_100008420_pt1 | contig 13688 bp, 8 predicted proteins | sample flu12Cox44000170_FD_204666 | JGI IMG/M metagenome (GOLD analysis project Ga0306920, IMG submission 204666) | Lab enrichment of tropical soil microbial communities from Luquillo Experimental Forest, Puerto Rico - flux4day.12C.oxic.44.000.170 (v2)... | ecosystem: Environmental > Terrestrial >... | reverse complement strand
ATGAGGTTCTGCGCGTCCTTGGCGTTGATTTCATTCTGCGTGGCGCTGGGGAAGGCGCAATCCGCCTTGATGTTCCACAGCGGGTTGTAGCCGAGCTTCACGTCAGTGGGCATGAAGATGGCCTTCTTGTACTGGTCGGTGTATTCGCGGATGCGGCCGCGGCGGACATTCTTCAGGTCCATGACGAATGCGAGTTTTTCGCGGTCGATGCCGTCGGGATCGTATACCACACCGTCGGAGTCGGACCACGTGACCGGCTTGGCGCCGAAGTCAAGCAGCTTCTCGATGGTGTACTGCGAGACGTTGCCGCTGCCGGAGATGAGGCAGACTTTGCCTTCCAGCGTGTCCTTGCGGGTCTTCAGCATTTCGTTGGCGAAATACACACAGCCGTAACCGGTGGCTTCGGGACGGATGAGGGAGCCGCCCCAGCCCAGGCCTTTGCCGGTGAGAACGCCGGTGAATTCGTTACGCAGGCGTTTGTACTGGCCGAAGAGGTAGCCGATCTCGCGTCCGCCCACACCGATGTCGCCGGCGGGCACGTCGGTGTCGGGACCGATGTGGCGGCAGAGCTCGGTCATGAAGCTCTGGCAGAAGCGCATGACTTCCTTGTCGCTCTTGCCCTTGGGATCAAAGTCCGATCCGCCCTTGCCGCCGCCCATGGGCAGCGTGGTGAGCGAGTTCTTGAACACCTGCTCGAAGGCCAGAAACTTCAGGATGCCGAGGTTGACCGAGGGGTGGAAGCGGAGTCCGCCCTTGTAGGGGCCGATGGCGCTGTTCATCTCGATGCGGAAGCCGCGGTTGACCTGGATATTGCCATGGTCGTCGAACCACGGCACGCGGAACATGAGGACGCGCTCGGGTTCCGTGATGCGCTCGAGAATCCGCTCCGAGATGTACTCGGGGTGTCTCTCCAACACAAGACGCAACGACTCGAGCACTTCCTGGACGGCCTGGTGGAACTCGGGCTCGGCAGGGTTCTTGGCCTTTACCAGCGCCATTACGTCATTGATGTAATCGCCCGGGGTCTTGATGCCGGGCGACGTCATTATTCCTACTGTCATAAAAGGTCCTCCTCGAACCTTACTTCATTTTCGTATCGGCACGGCGGAACCGTGCCTTTCAAAACACATTTGTAGGCCGAGTGTCTCGGCACGCGTCTTCGCTAAGCTTTCCTTGGCAAACAGAGTATTGAAGTCCTGCATTGGCATTCGCGCCATGACCCGTATCACGCCGGAACGTGCCAAATTGGCGAAAAGTGAAACGTTTGTAACACCTCGGCTGGAACGGCTCTTGGCGCAACAATATCCGAAGGAAGGTACACCAAAATGGGGGTCGGGGACAATGTTTGCGGTGACCCTCGACGGTGATGAAGCTTATTCTCAGGATCCGACACTACCATTGGTAGGCATCTCCGCGGTGACGGATGCGCGTAACCTCAACCAGTAGTTTGGGATCATCGATTGGGTAGACCAGCCGATAGTCGCCCACGCGAATGCGCTATTCGCGGTAGCCGGTAGCTAAGCTAGGCACGGAGCTTGCCACTGGCAACAAGATCGGTTTTTACCTTCTCCAGCGAAATCCGTTTTTCATTCCGCCGCGAGCGGGAGACCAACACGTCCTGGATGTCCTCCCACAGGGCTTTGTGCTTTTTTCAGGTTGATAATAGCCGCAGTCTTACGACCTTTCGCGTCGGTTATGAATTGAATGCCCGTCATGCGGGTCTCTCCTCAGGATTGTACGTTGCACGGAAGGCGCGTACTAGCTTTTGCCGTAGCGCCAGCATATTCGCAAGCATAGCCACGTTGCTCCGACCGAATTTGTCTGGTTTGGAGCCTGCCTGGGCATATAATTCAGCCACTTAATCCGCGGCGAAAATTCATATACCCCCTATCAATTGTTCTTATTAGCACCACGTGCCGCGGTCCTGTTAAGTTTGGAAACCCATGACGACCGTCCCGGCTCCGGCTCTCACTCGCGGGCTCTTCGAGAGCTACGACACAGGTGTGTTTTTCGACGAGATGTTTCTTCTGTCGGGAGAGCCGCGGCCGCACTATGCCAAGCTGTTCCAGATGCTGGCAGCCATGCCCGCCAGCCAGTTCGAAGATCGCCGCAATTTGGCCGACATCGCGTTCCTGCTGCAAGGCATCACGTTCACGGTCTATAGCGACGGCACGGGCACCGAGCGGCTGTTCCCCTTCGACCTGATCCCGCGAATTCTGCCGCACTCCGACTGGAACCGCATCGAGCGGGGACTCACGCAGCGCGTGATCGCGCTCAACCTCTTCTTGCAGGACATCTACGGCCAGCAGCGCATTCTGAAAGAACGCAGGATTCCGCGCTCACTGATCTGTTCGTGCAAGCACTTTCACCGCGAGATGATCGGTGTCGAGGTGCCGCGCGGTATCTATACCCACATCGCCGGCATCGACCTGGTGCGATGCTCGAAGACCGGCAACTTCCTCGTGCTCGAGGACAACGTCCGCACACCGAGCGGCGTCTCCTACGTGTTGGAGAACCGGCAGGTCATGACGCGCACTTTTCCCGAGGCGTTTCAGTCGTACGAAGTGCTGCCGGTGCACCACTATCCCACCGAGCTCTGCCGTATTCTGCGAACGCTGTCGCCGCGCGGCGAAGCCAATGCGCAGGTGGTACTGCTAACCCCCGGCATTTACAACAGCGCGTACTTCGAGCACAGCTTTTTAGCGCAGCAGATGGGCGTCGAGCTGGTCGAAGGCCGCGACCTCATCGTCGATGCCGGCGTCGTGTACATGAAGACCATTCACGGCCTGCAGCGTGTCGATGTGATCTATCGCCGCGTCGATGACGACTATCTCGATCCGCTGGTCTTTCGGCCGGAGTCGCTGATGGGTGTTCCCGGCCTGATGGGCGCGTATCGCGCCGGCAACGTCGCGCTGGCGAATGCCGTAGGAAACGGCGTCGCCGACGACAAGGCCGTCTGCGCCTATGTGCCCGACTTCATTCGCTATTACCTCGGCGAAGAGCCGATTCTGGGAACAGTAGAGACCTATCTCTGCTCGCGTCCGGACGACTTGCATTACACGCTGGCTCACCTGCCCGAGCTGGTGGTCAAAGCGGTGGGCGAGTCGGGTGGATATGGCATGCTGATCGGCCCGTCGTCGGAGGAAGAGACAATCGACATCTTCCGCAAGAAGATTGAAGCCGACCCGCGGAATTACATCGCGCAGCCGGTGATCGGCTTGTCGCGCGTGCCCTCATATGACGTTGACACGAAACGCATGTGCGGACGGCACGTCGATCTGCGTCCCTTCTGCTTGTACGACGGGCAGAACGTGACCATCATTCCTGGCGGGCTCACGCGCGTGGCGTTGCAGCCGGGATCGTTGGTGGTGAATTCCTCCCAGGGCGGTGGCAGCAAGGACACCTGGGTCCTGGGAGAAGAGTCCTGAGTGGCGTAATGTTGTCGCGCATCGCGGATTCGATGTTCTGGCTGGCGCGTTACATGGAGCGCGCCGAGGACACCGCGCGCATCCTCGACGTCAACTACCACATGCTTCTCGAGCAGTCGGCTACCCCGTACCGGCTGCGGTGGGACCCACTCATCATCATGGCGGGCGAGCAGCAGCGCTTCTTCCAGTTCTATACCGAGGCCAACGCGCAAACCGTGTACGACTTCCTCGCGTTTCGCAGCGACAATCCCAATTCCATCGTGCAGTGCATCACCAAAGCGCGCGAGAATGCCCGCACCATCCGCGACCGCATTTCGCGCGAGATGTGGGAAGACATGAATGGACTGTATCACTCGGTCACGCGGTTTGATCCAGCGGAGCAGATCTCCAGCGGACCGCACCGTTTCTGTGAAGCAGTGAAATTCGGCAGCCATCGCTTCTTCGGTGTCACTGATGCGACCCTGCCGCATGACGAAGGCTGGGACTTCCTCAGGATCGGCTGGTCGCTGGAGCGCGCCGAGATGACAGCACGCCTGGTGGACTTGCAGTTCCAGTCGCTGCTGGAGACGCCGCTCATCGCAGGCACCGCCGATAACCATCAGTGGATGGCGGTACTGAAATCAGTCGGCGCGTACGAAGCCTACCGGCGGCAGTTCCACTCGCCGATCGAGCCTGAGCGCGTCGCCGAGATGCTGATCCTGCATGCCAAGCATCCGCGCTCTATTCGTTTCAGCATCACCGAGCTGCAGTCGGGGCTCCGCGCTATCAGCGGGAGTAACGCCGGGTCATACGCAAACGAGGCCGAGCGGCTTTGCGGCAAGGTGCTGGAAGGTCTCCGTTACGACACGATCTACGATATCTTTCGCCGCGGACTGCACAACTATCTCGGTGATCTGCTGGTGAACTGCCGGACAATCGGCGAAGACATCGCTCGTACCTACTTCTATTACGGAGCCGTAGCATGAACCGCTATCACCTCCTGCATGTGACCGAGTTCGTGTACGACGGACCGGTGTCGGAAAGCTACAACGAGGTGCGGCTGCGTCCCCTGCACGACGACAATCAAAGTTGCTTGTCGTTCCGTCTCTCGACGGTCCCAGCGTCGCCGGCATTTTCCTATCGCGATGCGCTGGGCAATTGGGTTCATCAGGTCAATGTGCTGCCAGTTCATAGCAAGCTGCGCGTGCAGGCCGAGTCGGTCGTGCTGACCCACGATGCGACCGACACCACCAGCTTTATGCAGCTCAGCGAACTCGAGCAGCGGCAGGAGGAGCTTCAGGACGAGTTCTACGACATGCTGGCGGCAAGCAAGTACGTCCCGCACTTACCTCAACTGTCGCCGCTCATCGCCGAAGCGGAAGCTCGCTGTGATGGCACCGTTGCCGGGTTCGCGTGGCGCGCGTCCGTCCTGATTCATGAGCGCTTCCAGTACGTAAAGGGCGCGACACATGTGAACTCCTCGATCTCCGATTCCTTGCAGCTGGGTGCCGGGGTCTGCCAGGACTTCGCGCATCTTCTTCTGGGCGTACTGCGCAAGCGCGGCATTCCGGCGCGGTACGTCTCGGGATATCTGGTTCCGAAGAACAGGGACAATCCCGCAGCGAAACTGGAAGAAGTCATCGGTGGCCAGGCCTCTCATGCCTGGGCCGAGGCCTACATTCCGGATGCCGACTGGACGCCGCTGGACCCCACACTTGGCATGCCTGTCGGAATGCGCCACGTCCGCGTCGCGTACGGCCGCGATTATTCCGATGTAGCGCCGGTGCGCGGCGTCTATAAAGGTCACGCCGGCCAGCGGCTCTCGGTCGATGTTAGTGTGCGGCCTGCGATCGACGACTCGGGACACGAGACGCTGTCGGAATCGGCCGCCGTTCCGCTGAAACCGGAGCCGGTCGAGCCCCGGGCACAACAGAGCGGCCAGCAATAGGGCTACTTTTCACCAGGGAGACACAGAGGCGCAGAAATTACGGGAATTGGAAATTCTCCGTGTCGTAGTGCCTTTCTGCCTCTGCGGTAGGAAATCCTGTCGGGTGATTCGTCCTACTTTACGCTGTCTTACTCTTCAGTACGCGATACAGCGCCAGGATCATAATCGCCGCCAGCAACGACAGAACGAATCCCGGCGCGTCGCCCGGATGCCACCAGCCCGCGAAACGGCCAATGACCGCCGCCATGATAGCGCCACCGACTCCGATCGCGGTAGTCGCCAGAAATCCATCTGGGCCTTTGCCAGGCAGCACAACACGTGCGCACAATCCCACGATGAATCCGATAGCCACCAGCGGAATCATGCGCAGCATTATTCACTCTCTGTTTCGGTTCGCTTCGAGCTACTTCGCGCCGGCCTCTTGGCGTTCCTGCAAGAACAGGTCCACGTTCACCTTGTCGACCAGCGAAACCCCGGTATCGACAAAGCGTGGGAACGGAGAAAACGAATCTGTGCCGTAGTCCTTCTTCAAATCGACCGGATAATGGTGAATGTCGTCCAACTGCTTCAGCCCGTAGAACGCCATGGTGTAGGGCTTCTGCGCGATGGTCGCGTCAATCAGGCCGCTCTTCACCAGATCGAGTGTCGCCTGGTCCGTGTCCATGGCGACAATGAGGCGATCGGTTGCGTTGTTGCGGCGGACAGCTTCGGCGACGTCCTTGCCCGATGACGCCTCCAGGCACACAAACGCGTCGATGTGTTCGACCCCCTTCTCGGTCAGCCAGTGCTGTGTGCGATCAAACGCGTTGCCTGCGTCACCTTTGATATTAAAGACCTCGACGACTTTGATACCCGGATGATCGGCAAAAACATCTTTATAGCCCTTCAGGCGCTCATCCATATTCGTCTGCGGCATGGTGTAGAAAACGACGTTGCCCTTGCCGTGCAGTTTGTCCAGCACGCGCTGTCCACCCAGGCGTCCCGCTTGTAGATTGTTGGTGCCGATGAAATACAGGCGCTTGCTGGCGGGAGCGTCGGCGTCAATGGTAATGACGGGGACGCCTGACTCAATAGCGCCATTAATGGCCGGTTGCATCAAGCCGCTGTCGGCGACCGAGACAAGAATTCCGGCGGGCTTGAGGGCAACTGCGTCCTGAAACTCCTTTACCTCTGCTTGCGGATCGTATGTCTCCGGGCCTCGCACGTCGACCTTCACGCCGTACAGCGCGCCGGCCTTCGCCAGCCCAGCTGCGGCCGTCTGCCAATAGGCCAGCTTGGAATTCACTGTAACCAGAATGTAGCGCTCATTGTTATCGTGGCGTGAACAGCCTGAGAGGAGAGAAATCGTCACAGCCACCAATGTAAGGAGAAGGAACTGTGAGAAGCGTTTCATGGCCACCCTCCGCTGCGTTGGGGAACGCATCCTGCTCCTAGGCAGTCGCCGCAGCAATGCAAATATATAGCAGCACTTGTAAAGCGAGCAGGGGATTTTGTGCGGTAGGCGGTACCCGAATTTGAGGCTAGCACGCGCGGGCCTAAAACCAGGCACAAACGTTCCCGATTTGGATTGCGAGGAGTGTCTCGCAACGCTGCTCTAATGTAGTAACTACCCGGTTAACACAGGTTGTACTAGCAAGCCTGGAGTCCGTACGTTACAATTTGGTCTCGCAATCCGGCTCCCAGTTTTGATATAAGCAACTTAGGGTTGCGACAAGGATCGATTGTGTCGCCGCGTCTCTCTTAGCGGCATATAAGCTACACCCGGAACACCTGCGGCTTGGGTGATTCGATCGAAGGTTCCGTCGGTTGAGAACTGGAGCCCATTTCTGTCTGATGGGGTAGGAAAAAAGGCTTGGAGGCCAATCTAATATGCGTAACTGTTTAGTCACAAAAATGCTGAGCATTGCAATGATGGTGCTGACTCCGGCAGCAATGCTTATGGCTGAGACCGGCAACACAATGCTGTACGCGTCGGGGAATGTAACGCTGAACGGAACTGAAGTCGCCCGCTCGGCCTCCGTAACGCCCGGTGACCGGATCGACACCGCCGGAGCGACTGCCACCACCGTGAGCCAGGATGGTTCCAAGGTTACGGTGACTCCTTATTCTTCGGTACGTTATGGAAGCGACGCTGTACGCGTTGACCGCGGAACCGCGGCCATCACCACCACCGACGGCATGACGGCGACGGCGGCGCAGATCACAGTTACGCCGAAGGACAAAGCCGCCACCTACGAGATCGCGCGCCTGAACAACCAGATCGTCATTACCAGCCAGACGGGCGCGCTCATGGTCACTGAAGCCGGCACGACGACCGAGTTGGAAGCTGGCGCGTCGAGCTCGCGAACGGCTGATCCCACTCCGGCTCCGGCGCCAGCTCTCCAGGCGGTTCCGGTATTCCCGGGTTACGACCTGACCTCTCGGCAGGTATTCGCCATCGCTGCAGTGGTGGGTGGTGCTGCTATAGCTTGCGGTCTGTGGTGCGGAATGTCAGCCGCCGGTGTTCCTCCCGGAGGATTTGGCAACCAGTTGTCGACCACGACGCACCAGGGTCGCGGCATGAGTCGCGTAATTTCGGTTGCGCGCGTGGCTGCCACCCCCGTGCTGAACGGTGTGGCGAATAATGCGCGGAACAACACTGCCGTCTCGCGTGTCGGCCAGCATCGCAACGTTCACGTTGCTGCGCACTAAATCGCAACCAATCTGGACATCGAAGGACCCGTTGCCCGGCGGGTCCTTTGTCTTTATGCCTTCACACGCTGCCATTTTCGAATGATTTCGCGGATCATCCATCTGCTAACCCCACTCTTGTGCTAACCTCATGGCGTCGGGACGGATGCTTATGCTCCGGTGGTCCAGCCTTGCCGCAGTATGGGTTCTAATCAGCACTTGCTTTGCCGACAACGTTACCTTCCTGCGCATCGACGAGTCAGTCGTTCACGAGCGCGTGCAGAACGCGCCGCAGTCTCCCGACCAACGCGTCGCAGCGCTGCGATCGATGTTCGAAAAAGCGGGATGCGCCAGGAGCCAGATCCAGGTACAGCCAGTCCCCGACCAGTCGCTGCCCAACGTCCTCTGCACCGTGCCCGGCACCGAGTACGGGACCATTCTGATCACAGCGCGGCTCGATTATGACGGTCGCGGCGAAGAAGGCTCTGTCGGATGGGGTGGGGTGGTGATGCTTCCGCTACTGGCCGAATCGCTCACGTCAACCGCGCATCGTCATAGCTTGATCTTCGGCGCGTTTTCCGGGAGCAACGCAGCCGGCGCGAGGTACTACTGGAAAAATCTTACCGACGCGCAGCGACGTGAATTCCGCGGTGTGGTCGATCTCGATCACCTCGGCCGCACGCCAGCGGGTTTCACGACAACGGCCAATGGCGCAGTGATGGCGCGTCTGCTTCCGGCTGCTGCGCGCGCACTGCGCATGGACTCCGAGCCGCAGTTCGTTGAAGAGGCATCCAGTAGCACTGCTGCATTCTTTCAACACGCGCGGGTTCCGGCCATCACGATTTACTCCGCCGGATACGTCTCGAACGCTCCCCATACAGAGCCAACGGCGAGGAACGTAAATCCGCTTCTGCCTGCAGATGTGCATCCAGTTCCGCCGAGCACCCCGCAAGCATTCGCCTTGAAGACCGAACTTGATCCCGCGGTCTATAACCAGACTTACAACCTGCTGTGCGTCTACGTCCTGTTTCTCGATCGCGGACTGGGAGCCAGCAAGCATCCGGCGCCACAAGTGCAGATGGCGAAGTCTGCTCCACCTTCAGCAACGGCGCCAAGCACGACCGCCCCGCCGCCAGAATCAAGCACAGTTGCTAGCGCAAGTTCGTTGCCCGCCGCTACTTCCGTGCCGCCGGCGGCCGCTGCGCCAGTGTTGACGGCAGTCAACACGACGCCGCCCGTGCCGGCAGAAACGACCTCGCTCGTCAAGCCGCCTTCCGCAAACACGGTGACGCCCAACACTTCGCCGTCTGCGACCATTCGGGTCAACGCACGATTGGCCCAGTTCGACGTCGTAGTTACCGACAAACAGGGCCGCCCGGTAAAAGATCTCGCTGCATCGGACTTTACCGTCCTGCAGGATGGGAAGCCGCAATCGATTCGCGCCTTCGAGTTTCACACCCGCACTGCAACGGCTGAAACTAGAGCCACCTCGCCCGGCAATGCTGCGGTCAAGCCTGCGGCCGCGACGACGCCCAACACGTTTACCAACATTCCGCCTAAAGCTCCGCAGAGCAGTTGGACTGTGGTCCTGTTCGATCTGCTGAACACGGCGGTCTCGGACCAATCTTATGCACGCAACCAACTTCTCCAGCTCCTGAAGTCGATACCTCAGGGGCAGCCGACAGCGCTTTTCGTGCTGACCCGCAATCTCGAGATGTTGCAGGGATTCACGGAAGATCCGCAACAACTGCTGCAGTCGGCAGAATTGCTGAACCCCGGCAAGTCGCAGATCCTGACCACCATGGTTGAGCGTGAGCGCACCATCAGCGGCATTACCAGCACAGCGCAGCAAGCGGCCCCCGCGTCGGGAGCGCCCTCCTCCGGAGGCTCGTTCGATACGACATCCATCGCCTACGCCCAGGCGGCTCGCATCTCGCAGGGCTACAACGACCACGAAGCCTTTCGCACCACCGACCGCGCAATCTTCACCCTGGCCGCCATGCGCGGACTGGCGCAAGTTGTCTCCGGCTACCCAGGACGCAAGAACCTCATCTGGCTTTCGGGCAGTTTTCCGGTGCAGATCGAGCCCGATCCCGCATCGACCGATCCGTTCCGCAATTTCCGCGGATTCGAAGACCAGATCCGCACCACTGATTCTTTGCTCGCCACCTCGCGCGTCGCAGTGTATCCCGTCGATGTTCGCGGACTCCAGTCGTTGGGCATCGACATCAGCGTTGCCACCGCTGAAAACCAGATGATGAACGATGTCTCTCCGGGCGTGGCACAGGGCGTAGTTGCGCCTTCTGCCAGCAATCTCGGAGCGACCATCAATGCCGAAACAGTCTCGCTAACCGATGACCGCACCACCATGAAGACCATCGCCGAGCAGACCGGCGGTGAAGCCTTCGTCAACACCAACGACCTGAAGCGCGTGATCAACCGCAGCCTCAACGACGGCGCGACCTACTACACGCTGGCCTACACTCCGCCCAAAGACGACGACACCGGAGGCTATCATCGCGTCGTCGTGCAGGTGCCCAACAAGGGCTACAAGCTGGCGTACCGGCGTGGCTACTACAGCATTCCACCGGTCACTTCGAGCGCCGCTGGGACCGCTGCGTTGCGTGCTGCTTTGCAACCCGGCATGCCTCCCGCGACATCGATGATGCTTACGGCTTCGTTGGAGCTTCCTGACGCCACTCGCAAGGACGTCAAAGTCAATTACGTCATCGACAGCAATGGCGTTGACTTCGCCGACACGCCCGACAACAAGAAGCACGTCCAGCTTGACTGCATGGTGATTGCCTTCGACAGCTCAGGCAAAGAAGTCGCCCATGCCTCTGACACGCTTGACGCGACCATTCCACCACAGGCCTACGCCGCCGTGCAGGCCTATGGGCTCCCGGCCCATCAGCTCATCTCGCTTCCGACCGGCAAGTACAACCTGCGCATTGGCGTCATGGACAAGACCACCCGGCAGATCGGCACGGTCGACGTTCCGCTCGAAGTTCCAAGCACAGGTGTGGCGCAGCGATGATTATCTCGCCCGTCGGGGCAGATATCAGAAGGGTTGCTGGAGGACGGTTTCGCGCGGTGCGTAGTAGCCACTGCGGGCACGGACCTGCAGCCTGGATTTGTGAGGAAGGATTTCGACTGGGCGAAAACTTCCGTCGGGTTGGAGATCGGCAGGCTGATAGCCGAGCACATATTCACTGCGCAGTGCCCGCTCGATTTCAGCGAAGGCTCCGGCGAGTTGCCAGCTTTGATGCGCCGGCAAGATCTCGCCACCCGACGGGCCGGTTAGAAGATCGAGCACCGCTTCGCCCTTGGGATATTGTCCCGGCGTGACGACGTTGGTGCTCAGGGCGAAGAGAACAGTGTCAGCTCTGGCGACAGCCTGCTGCGCGTCATAGAGGAGAGCCTTGCTGGCGGTATCTTCGCCGTCGGTGATCAGAACAATGACCGGACGGGCGATGATGTCAGACGGCTGCTGACGCAACTTGCCGCAGGCGAAGATGACGGCGTCGTAGAGCGCAGTGTCACCGCCAGCCCGCAGCGTGGACACCTTTGTGAAAGCTGCGTTGGGATCACTGGTCCAGTCCTCGAGCAGATGTACGTTTTTGTCGAAGCTGACCACGAAAGCTTGGTCGTAGCCTGCCCGCAAGACTTTCTGCAGGAAAACGCTGGCGGCCTTCTGCTCGAACTTGAAGCTTTGGGCTACCGACGCGCTGATATCGATAAGTATGCCGACACGCATAGGCAACGTGCTCTGCTGCTGGAAGAAATGAATGGCAGCCGGCGGGCGATGATTGTCGAGGACGGAGAAGTCCTCGCTGGTAAGCTGGTTCTGGAAGTGCCCGCGGGAGTCGGTGACGGTGAAGCGTAGGTTGACCTCGTCGACGCGCTTCACGATTTTGAATTCGGAAGTTTCGGCGGCAGGCGTAGCTGTCAGTACCGGCGGGTTCGACTGACTCTGCTGGGCGGTCACGCAGCAAGGCGTGACGACAACCAGCAAAATGAGAAGCAAGAGCCCGCGCCCCGGGACGAGTGTGAAATCCACTGCCATGCTGCCCGTCCAATTGCGATGAAAAGCAACCCCACCGAGCGGCGCAAGTGGGGATATTGTGTTCCCGCCTCGGCGGCGGGTCAAGGAGCTGGAGTCTCCCAACAGAATTTTCGCGGGCGAAATTTACACGACGATGGGGGGTCTAGGCGCGCCCGGCGGGTTCTCCATTTCACCACCGAACGAACACGAAGGCACCTTGGTACTCCAGAAGCTATGGAGGAGGTTGGAAATTAATGCGCGTCAGGTTGGGACAGATTAGCCTTTTTTCGAAACTCGCGTTCGCGGATGAACGGCACATTGCGGTGTGTCGTCCCCGGGGGGGGACTCAGGGATCTTAACGCGGCTTTCCCACCGCTGAAGGGTTGATTTCTTATGGCGTCCCCCAGGCGGGACTGTCATGGCGGTGTCTGCCTGTCCCACCGCTTTCGCCAAAATCAGGCGAAAGGGCGGATACCCTTGAAAACAAAAGGAGCGCTTCCACGAAAATTCCCGAATGTCCGCAGGCGGACATGTCGGCTGCACGAGCGAACAGATGTCCCGGTTGCTGGCTCCTAACTCATTGATACAGAAAGCTCCCACAGTGGCGGCGCAAGTGCTCTTAAGAGCTCGGGCAAGTCATCCAGATTTCACGAGGTCAATCGAACCCCAGCACCACCGCCGGAGTCGCTTTCATGCTGCAAGATTGTCGCTACGCTATTCGTCAACTGCGCAAGTCGCCTGCGTTCGCCATCGTCGCGGTCCTAACGCTGGCGCTGGGCATCGGGGCCAACACCGCCATCTTCACGCTGCTCGACCAGGCGCTGTTGCGTGAGCTGCCGGTGAGTCATCCCGAGCAGCTGGTGCGGCTGCAGTATGTCGGCTCCAACACGGGGCGCATCAGCTCGTACGGCGGAGACTCGCACAGCTATTTCTCCTATCCGATGTACCAGGACCTGCGCGATAAGAGCGAAGTGTTCGACGGCATGCTGGCGAATGTCGAGATCGGCGCTGGCGTGCAGTGGAACAACCAGAGCGATCTGGTTTCGGGTGAAATCGTATCGGGCAACTACTTTGATGTGCTGGGAGTGAAGCCGGCGATGGGGCGCCTGTTTGTGCCCGCCGACGATGCGGCGCAAAACGGCAATCCGGTGGTGGTGCTGAGCTTCAACTACTGGAACTCACACTTCGGCGCCGATCCGCGCGTGATCAATCAGGTGCTGTATATCAACGGACATCCATTCACGATTATCGGAGTCGCAGCGCCGAACTTTCACAGCACCATCGCCGGGTACACACCGAAGATATTCGTGCCCATGATGACGAAGCCGCTGGTCACTCCCGGCTGGAACGACCTGGACAATCGCCGCTCGGCGTGGCTGACGGTAATTGCCCGCCTCAAGCCTGGTGTGAGCGCCGCGCAGGGGGAAGCGGCGATGACTCCGCTGTGGCGTTCGCTACGAGCGATGGAGCTGGCGGACATCAAGGACAAGACGGCACAGTTTGCCAAACACTTCGTCGAAGAGTCGAGGCTACGGGTGTTCGACGAGCGGCGCGGCTTCTCGCCGCTGCGCGAACAGATCCGAACACCACTGCTGATCGTGATGGCGATGGTAGGGCT
>Ga0306920_100008419_pt1 | contig 13688 bp, 13 predicted proteins | sample flu12Cox44000170_FD_204666 | JGI IMG/M metagenome (GOLD analysis project Ga0306920, IMG submission 204666) | Lab enrichment of tropical soil microbial communities from Luquillo Experimental Forest, Puerto Rico - flux4day.12C.oxic.44.000.170 (v2)... | ecosystem: Environmental > Terrestrial >... | reverse complement strand
CCGCGCTCGACAAAAGCCTTAACGCGGTCGCGCACGCCGGTGAAATATGTTGCACTCGACAGTGGCCAGTCCGAGATTGATTGCGCGAGCGCGGCGGTCTTCGCCGGATCGCCGCTAAGCGCGCTGACAATATCGACCCAGTCCAGTGCATGCAGCTGATAAAAGTGGGTGACGTGGTCCTGGACAACCTGCGCCGCCATGATGAGGTTGCGCAATAATCGCGCGTTGGGTGGCGGCACCGCACCGATCGCCTTTTCGACGGCACGGATCGAGGCGATCGCGTGGACTGTGGTGCACACCCCGCAAATGCGCTGGGCAAAGGCCCAAGCGTCGCGTGGATCGCGGCCGCGCAAGATCAATTCGATGCCGCGAAACATGGTCGACGATGACCACGCCTGAGTGACGGCGCCGCCATCGACTTCCGCTTCGACGCGGAGATGACCTTCAATGCGGGTTACCGGATCGACAACAATATGGGTCATTGCTCGCCCTCCGATCCGCTCTCACCCCGGCCGCGGCGGTGGGTGACCGCCTGGCCAACCCCGTGGGCAACTACGGCGGCGGCGACAAGCCCGGTGAGACCGAGCCCAACCGGATCTACCCATCGGCCGACATTGAAGCCGACGACATTCGGAAGACGTTCATAGAACGGCGTCATCGTGTCCCAGAAATTCGGCTCGGCGCAGCCGAGGCATGGATGTCCGCAGCCAATCGGCCAATTGGTGCCCTCGTTCCATCTCACCACAGGACAATTTTGTGACGTCGCCGGGCCTTTGCAGCCCATCTTGTAGAGACAGTGGCCCTGGCGGTGCGCTTCGTCACCCCAGGCTTCAACATATTGTCCCGCATCAAAATGCGCGCGCCGTTCGCAATTGTCGTGAATGGTCTTGCCATAAGCGAATAGCGGTCGCCGCAAGCGATCAAGCGGCGGCCAGCGCTTCAGCGTCATGTAGTAGACGATGAGCGCGGTTATGTTTTCCGCATTTGCCGGACATGCCGACATGTTGATGAGATTTTTGACTCCGGGCACTGCGTCGGCAACGGACAGCGCGCCGGTGGGGTTCGGACCCGCAGCAGGAATGCCGCCAAAGGCGGCGCAGGTTCCGACGGCAATCGTGGCGGCGGCACCACCACAAACCTCGCGAGCGATGTCCAGCGCCGACCTGCCGCCGATCGTGCAATATGCACCATCGGCACCGGTCGGAATCGATCCCTCCACCAAGGCGACATACTTGCCGGAATTTTTGTGCACTGTGTCCGCCAGCGCCTCTTCGGCCTGGCTCCCGGCCGCCGCCATAATCGTTTCGTGATAATTCAGCGAAATCGAATCCAGAATGAGATCAGCAACTGTCGGATGACTCGCTCTGAGGAATGACTCGGTGTTGCCAGCGCAGTCTTGGAATTCTAACCAGACCAGAATCGGCTTGGGCTCTGTTTCGATAGCTTGCGCGATCGCGCGGCTTGCTGTTTCCGGCAAGCCCAACACCGCTGCCATCGAGCCGCAGAATCCCAAAAAATCGCGACGGGAAATGCCGCGATGTTCCAATTCTTGTTTTAGGGAATAGCCGAACATTGCTGCACTCCGCGCTACAGGAAGTCACAGTCGGCCTCGCGACATAGGCTAGCACAAGCACCTACGGAATCAATCGAAACATGGACGCGGTAGCGCTGTTCCACTATACTAAAGGCCAGCAAGCATAGACATAATGTACTGGCTGAGACGCCATGAGTGCTCATGGTTCGGAGCCGTTCCAGGCGTTGGAAGTTCGAGTGCGGGGATGCGTCCAGGGCGTAGGCTTCCGACCGACGATTTGGCACATTGCGCGCGAGCTTGGGCTTGCCGGTGAAGTTCTCAATGATTCCGAAGGCGTGCTGCTACGGGTCGGCGGCGATCAGGCACGTCTGACTCTATTTCTCGAAGATATCGAACGCCGGCTCCCACCGTTGGCGCGTGTCGATTCAATCGAGACCCGAATCTATGTGGGCGCACTACCGTCCGAATTTCGTATTTCACAGAGTTCGAGCACTATAGCTCACACCCAGGTCGCGGCGGATGCCGCAATTTGCCAAGCCTGCAGCGCCGAGCTGTTCGACGAAACCAACCGGCATTACCAGTACCCATTTACAACTTGCACGCATTGCGGACCACGGCTGAGTATCGTCACGGCGATCCCGTATGATCGTGCGACAACGACTATGGCACCCTTTGTGCTATGTCCGGATTGCCGTGCCGAATACGGAAACCCCGCCGATCGTCGCTTCCACGCCGAAGCGATCGCCTGTCCACGCTGCGGGCCGACTGCAAAATTGATCGCGCTGCAAGGCCAGCGGTGTGCGCACGATCCGGCCTTGAACGATATCGAACGTGCTACCAAGCTCGTGGCCGTCGGGGAGATCATCGCGGTCAAGGGGATCGGCGGCTATCAATTAGCCTGCGACGCCACAAATCCGCAGGTGCTTGCGCGGTTGCGCCAGTTGAAAAGGCGGCCGACCAAGCCCTTCGCTCTCATGGCGCGCAATCTCGACGTCATTCGCAATTACTGTGCGGTTAATTCCGCGGAGGAGCGTGAGCTCACGGGAACGCAGGCTCCGATTGTCCTGTTGCAGGCCCATGGTCGGCAACGATTGCCCGACGCAGTTGCGCCCGGTCTTAACACACTCGGCTTTATGCTGCCGACAACGCCCCTCCATCTCCTTCTTTTACAGAACGTGGACGCGCCATGGGTCATGACAAGCGCCAACATCTCCGAAGAGCCGCAGATCATCGACGATACCGACGCGTGTGAGCGGCTTGCCGCGATCGCGTCTCACGCGCTTGTTCACAATCGTCGGATTGCAAATCGCGTGGATGATTCGGTTGTTCGCGTCATCGACGGAAAATCCTGTGTGCTACGCCGCGCCCGCGGTTTTGCACCGAGCGCGATCAAATTGCCGGCGGGTTTCGAGGCGGCGCCTGCGATTTGTGCCATGGGCGGCGAACTCAAGTCGACTTTCTGTTTGTTCAAGAATGGACAGGCGATCTTGTCGCAACATCAAGGCGATTTGGAAAACGCTGCGACGTTCGACGATTACCGGAAGAATTTGGCGCTTTACAGGCAAATTTTTTCGCACGGGTCAACGGCCGTGGTCATCGATCGGCATCCCGATTACCTTTCATCGAAATTAGGACGCGCGGAAGCTCAGATGCATGGGCTCGCTGTGCTAGAGGTCCAGCATCACCATGCACACGTCGCCGCGTGTCTCGCCGAGAATGAATTTCCGCTGGACGGACCTCCGGTACTTGGCATCGTTCTCGATGGACTTGGCTTCGGCGACGACGGCACGATATGGGGCGGGGAGCTTTTGTTCGCGGACTATCGTGATTACCGGCGGCTCGCCAGGTTCAAGCCGGTAGCGATGCCGGGTGGTGCACAGGCAGTGCGAGAGCCATGGCGTAATTTGTACGCGCATCTCTTGGAACTCGCGTCCCAGTTTCCAGAACTCGCGTTACATGGACATTTGGATAGCAAACGTCGCACCTTGCTGGATGCCATGATTGCGAAGCAATTGAACACGCCCTTGGCGTCTTCATGCGGACGGTTGTTCGACGCCGTCGCTGCGGCGCTGGGCGTCTGCTGCGAGCGGCAGGATTATGAAGGCGAAGCCGCAATCCAGCTTGAGGCGCTAGCGACGTCGGCGGTCGACGGCGCTGCCGCTACAGTATATCCGTTTGATGTTTCGAGGCTGGCGGACGGCCTCTTGGAAATCAATCCTGCACCGATGTGGAATGCGCTGCTGAGCGACCTTGCGTGCCGTGTTTCTAGATCGACCATTGCGCTACGGTTCCATGAGGGGCTGTCGGCTATCCTGGTCCAGGTTTCGAAGCGGCTTGCACGACACGATACCAACGCGCCGCTATTTAAAGCCGTTGCGCTTTCTGGTGGTTGCTTTCAAAATCGTATCCTATTGGAAAGCGTTGCGGCGCAATTGCGCCAGGCGGGATTTGTCGTCCTTACCCACGCCGAGGTCCCCGCCAACGACGGCGGCCTCTCGCTGGGCCAAGCAGCAATCGGCGGCGCCCGACTAATCGAGAGCCATAAGCACGAAAGCCACAAGAACGGCTGTGAAAGGACACGCTCATGTGTCTCGGCATTCCAGGTTGCATCATCAGAATAGATGATGCGGAAAACATGATTGCGACCGTCGACATTTGCGGCGTGCGGCGGCAGATCAACGTCAACTGCATCGTCGACGAAACCCATCCGGTCGAGGCTTGCATCGGTGATTGGGTGTTGGTTCACGTCGGCTTCGCCATGAGCCGAATCGATGCCGATGAGGCTGCCGCGACGTTGAAACTTCTCAGCGAGTTGGGCGAAGCGCAAGCGGAACTCGAAAGTATGCAGGCCGCAAATGGCGCCACAGCGTCGGCGAAACAGGGAGCCCGGCCATGAGCAGTTCAAGTGACTTAGAGGCGTTATATCCGTTCCTGCACGGCAAACCGCATGACCCCGCGGCGCTCGATGCGGCTCTGCTGCATTCGGTGGAAGAGAAGGCGCGCGAATCAAGAAAAGCCAACAACTTGTTCTTTGGCGAACAGGCCGGAGCGCTCGTTGCCGCCGCCAAGGCGCTCGCCAATGTCTATCGCCGCGGCGGTCGCATGTTTTCCATGGGGAATGGCGGCTCGAGCTGCGACGCTTCGCATGTCGCAGTCGAATTCGTACATCCGATCACCGCCGGCCGTCCGGCGCTCGCCGCCATCAATCTCGTCGCTGACTTGGCGATGATTTCCGCCGTCGGCAATGATGTCGGCTTCGAGCACGTCTTTGTCCGCCAGGTGATCGCTCAGGGCAAAGCTGGCGACGGTCTGATCGGCATCTCCACGAGCGGCAATTCCTCGAACCTTATCGCCGCCTTCGCCAAGGCCAAGGAGATGGGGCTCTGCACCATTGGCCTCGCCGGCGGCGACGGCGGCAAGATGAAGTCGAGCGGGGTTTGCGACTACTGCCTGGTCGTTCCGACCACGTCGATTCACCGTATCCAGGAGTGCCACGTCACGGCCTATCACATCCTCTGGGACCTGGTGCATACGATCCTTGCCAGCGACCGCGGAGCGGCCACAACGAAGGACGCCGCGGCATGAAATACGTCGACGAATTCCGCGACCGCGATAAAGCGCAAATTCTGGTACGGGAGATCGAAGCGCTCACCGGCAGTGTGGAGATAGTGCGAAACCGGCCGATCCAGATCATGGAAGTGTGTGGCGGCCACACCCATTCGATCTTCCGCTACGGCATCGAGGGGATGCTGCCGAAATCCATCGAGTTGGTACACGGTCCGGGCTGTCCGGTCTGCGTTCTGCCGATGGGCCGCGTCGATGATTGCGTCGCCATTGCCGACCGGCCGGAGGTAATTTTCACGACGTTCGGCGACGCCATGCGAGTGCCGGGATCGCGTAAGAGCCTGCTCCAGGCAAAAGCCGATGGCGCCGACGTCCGCATGGTTTATTCGCCGATGGATGCGCTGGCGCTGGCGCGGAAAAATCCACAGCGCGAAGTTGTTTTCTTCGGCATCGGCTTCGAGACCACGATGCCATCGACGGCGCTGACAGTGTTGCAGGCCGAGCGCGAAGGCATCGAAAACTTTTCTGTTTTCTGCAATCACATCACCATCGTGCCGACGATCAAGGCGATTCTCGATAGTCCCGATCTGCATCTCGATGGCTTTCTCGGTCCTGGCCATGTCTCCATGGTGATCGGCACCGCGCCCTATGAGTTTATCGCGCGCTTCTACAAGAAGCCGATGGTGATAGCCGGCTTCGAGCCGCTCGACGTGCTGCAGTCGATCTGGATGGTGCTCAAGCAGATTAAGGAGGGCCGCTGCGAAATCGAGAACCAATATGCCCGCATCGTGCCCGACGCCGGCAACGCGCCGGCGTTGCGAGCGGTCGCGCAAGTCTATGAATTGCGCGAATTCTTCGAATGGCGTGGCCTCGGCTCGATCGATCATTCCGGCGTGAAGATGCGCGCCGCCTACGCACGCTTCGATGCCGAGCGCAAGTTTGCCCTGCCCAACGTCAAGATCGCCGACCCCAAATCCTGCCAGTGCGGGGAGGTCCTCAAGGGCGTCATCAAACCGTGGCAGTGCAAAGTATTCGGAACCGCATGCACGCCAGAAGCGCCGCTCGGCGCCCTCATGGTGTCGTCGGAGGGCGCCTGTTCCGCCTATTATCAGTATGGTGGCGTGAAGCGGCAATGCGACCAGCCGCCAATCGAGGCCGGCGCGGCATGAACATCGTTCCTTTCCTCCACAAGCGGCCCCGCGGCAAGGTGCATGTGCCGACGGTGACCCTCGCCCATGGCGGCGGCGGCAAGGCGATGAAAGATCTTATCGACGATGTGTTTCTGGAAGCGTTTGATAATCCGCTATTAGCGCCGCTCGATGATCAGGCGCGGCTTAGCCTCGCCGCGCTCGCTGGCCATGGCGACCGTGTGGCTTTCACCACCGATTCCTTTGTCGTCGATCCGCTGATTTTCCCCGGCGGCGATATTGGCAAACTCGCGGTCTGCGGAACGGTCAACGATCTCGCCGTCGGCGGCGCGGTGCCGTTGTTTTTGTCCTGCGCCGTAATCGTCGAAGAAGGGGTCACGATCGAATTTTTGCGGCGAATCGCGGTTTCGATGGCCACAACAGCGACTGCGGCCGGGGTGCAAATCGTGGCCGGCGATACCAAAATCGTAAACAAGGCCGCGTGCGATAAAATGTTCATCACCACGGCCGGAATCGGCGCGATCCGAGCGGGCATCGACCTTGGCGCTCATCGCGCCCGTCCGGGCGACCTGGTTCTGGTCAACGGCTTGCTTGGTGATCACGGTGCAGCAATTCTCGGCGCGCGGGGCGACCTCGCTCTGGAAACGCCTATCACCAGCGATTGCGCTCCACTGCACGATGTTGTTGCAACGCTGTTGGCGGCGGCTCCGGCCACCCGCTTCATCCGCGATCCGACCCGGGGCGGTGTCGCGACGGTCCTCAACGAGATCGCTGAAGCTTCGCAGGTGGCGATCGAGATCGACGAGGCTAGCACCCCTATTCGCGATGAGGTGCGTGGATTTTGCGAAATTCTCGGGCTCGATCCGCTCTATCTCGCCAATGAGGGGAAAATCGTCGCCATTGTGCCGCCTGAGCAGGCAGAACCTGCGCTCGCCGCTTTGCGCGCGCACCCTCTTGGCGGCGCCGCATGCATCATCGGCCGCGTAACGTCCGCAGAGCCCGGGCGGGTCACTATGCGCACTACTTTCGGCGGCAACCGCATCGTCGACATGCTCGTCGGCGAGCAATTGCCGCGCATCTGCTGAAGGACCGCCATGCACGAACTTTCGATTACGTGCAGCATCGTCGAGCTCGTGGCGAATACCGCGAAAGGCCGCAAGGTCCATCGGGTCACGGTCGAGATCGGCCAGTTGTCCGGCGTGATGCCGGACTCGATCGCGCTCTGGTTCCCAGAGGTCGCCAGGGGGACCGAAGTCGAGAGCGCAAGCCTCGACATCCGCGAGATTGCGGCGATCGCACGCTGCGAGGGATGTGGCGCTGAATTCCCGACCCCGTCCATGTTGACAGCTTGTCCATGCGGGTCGTTCCGCTTCACCCGACTTAAGGGCGAAGAGCTGAACCTCAAATCGATCGAGCTTGAAGAGGTCCTCTAATGTGCGCGAATTGCGGATGCCGAGGTAGCAAAACAACACTACTTGATCTGCAAACCGGCGAGACGACGACGATCGCCGCCGATCATCAGCACGCAAGCGGATCCGACGATTCGCATGATCATGACCATGATGATACGGGCGCGCACGACCACGTTCACCATCGTCATCATCACGCGCACGACTTGCACGAACATGCCGCTGGTCATGGACATACTTCCGAGCACCGCGTGGCCCTCGACACTATTGACGTCGAAAGCCGGATTCTCGCCAAAAATGATCAGCTGGCCGCAAAGAACCGTGCCTGGTTCGCTGGCCGTGAGATTCTGGCGCTTAATCTGGTCAGTTCGCCGGGCGCCGGCAAAACGACATTGCTCGAACGTACGATCCGTGATCTTGCTGGCGAATTGCCGCTCTGCGTGATCGAAGGCGACCAAGCGACCGCGAATGATGGCGAACGCATTCGCAAAGCGGGCGCCACAGTCGTGCAGGTCAATACCGGCACCGGCTGTCACCTCGATGCCGCGATGGTGACGCGGGCACTTTCGACCCTAAAGCCGGGACTGCGAAGCCTCGTTCTCATCGAGAATGTCGGCAATTTGGTCTGCCCGGCGCTGTTCGACCTCGGCGAACGCGCCAAGGTCGTGATGTTCCCGGTCACCGACGGTGAAGACAAACCGCTCAAATATCCGCACATTTTTCGTGCTGCCGGCATTGTGATCCTCAGCAAGATCGACTTGTTGCCGAATCTTGATTTCGCCCTCTCCGAAGCCATCGACAACGTGGCGAAAATCAATCCCGCCGCGGCGGTCCTGCAGATTTCTGCACGGAGCGGCCAGGGCATGACAGAGTGGTACGACTGGCTTCGCAACCAATTCGCGGCGGCGCAACAGTCCGCCTTTGCGTGACGCTGCCGGACAACTTCTTCCTCGCCGTCAATTGCGGCCAGGCGGCAGGGACTTGCGGCCGCGCCGCTCACCCTTCCTGGCCGTATCCATCGCTATGATCTGACAACGACCGAGCTGCCGCAAGACATGGTTCACGTGTCGAGCCATGGCCTAGACGTCGCTGATACCATCGCACTTGGCCGCGTGTTGGATGCGGCGCCGCGAGACATTATTGTCTACGCGGTCGAAGGTGTGGCATTTGCCGCTGACGCAACAATGACGCCGGAAGTCTCGGCGGCAGCTGCCGAAGTCGCTGACCGCGTTGCCGATGAGGTCGAGAGGCTGCGTCGGCGGCATCATAACGCGCTCAGGCCGTCATCTGTAATCACCGCTTTCTTTTCGAGACCGGTTTCAAGCCACTAACCGTCATCTTGCGGCGCAGAAAGGCGATCTGGGTCTGCAGCGGCAGATTCTTCGGACATACATCGTGGCAGCCGAGCAGCGACATGCAACCAAACACGCCGTCGTCGTCACCGATCAAATCGAAGTAGTCATCGTCGCTGCGCCGGTCGCGCGGATCGAGCCGAAACCGCGCTATCTTGTTGAGGCCGACCGCGCCGACGAAGTCTCTGCGCATTTGCGCCGTTCCGCACGCCGCCACGCAGCAGCCACATTCGATGCACCGGTCAAGCTGGTAGATCGCCTCGGCTAAGTCGGGCTCCATGCGCTCTTCGAGCTGAGCGAGGTCAGTTTCCTGCTCGCCAACGTGGATCCAGGTCTCCAGGCGCTCGCTCATCGCGCGCATCCACTTGCCGGTATTGACGGAAAGGTCCGCGATCAGTTCGAAGCCCGGCAACGGTGCTAAGGTGAACTCACGGCCGAGATTTTTGGTGAGCGTGCGGCAGGCCAAACCGGGGCGGCCGTTGATGAGCATGCCGCAACTGCCGCAGACGCCCGCCCGGCACACGAAGTCGAAATTGAGCCCTGGATCCATCGTCTCGCGGATCTCGTTCAACGCGATGAAAAGAGTCATGCCTTCTGCCTCCTCGACTTGGAAGGCTTGCATGCGCGGTGCTACGTCTGGCGTCCGCGGGTCGTAGCGGAAGACCTTGATCGTGAGCTGTCGATGCTCGGTCTCGCTCACGTCACTGTTCCCTCGATGCGTCGGTTGCGGGCACGCAGATGCGGCGGCAGCAGGTGGTCATATGGCATCAGTGCCTTCTGCAGTTCGAAGTGATCCGCGCCCGTGAACCGACTTCGTGCCGCCTCGATCTCAGCTGTGCGGCGGGCAACGTCGGGATGAGGGACATAGTCTTTGGCGCCGTACCCGCGCCAGCCGGGCGGCAGCTCCATCCGCATCACATCGAGCGGTTCATAGGCGAGCGTCGGCAGCGTGTCGGATTCGCCCTTCCACGTTGCCAGCGTACGGCAGAGCCATTGCCCGTCGTCGCGGCGCGGGAAGTCGTAACGGAAATGCGCGCCGCGACTTTCGGTACGCGCCAGCGCGCCACAGGCGACGCAAAGCGCCAACTTGAGCATCTTCTGCACCCGATACGCAGTTGCGAGCTCAGGGTTGGCGCCGGGCGACTTGTTGCGAACGCCGATGTTTCGGCTTTTCAGCAAAAGCGCTTGCAGCTCTTCGACGGCGGCTGCCAGCTCGATGCCAGTGCGGAAAATGCCGACTTTCTCGGTCATCACCTCCTGCATGCGGGTGCGAAGCCGGTTGGCATCTTCATCGCCGCCGCCGAGCAAAGTGTCGATCCGCGCTTGTTCGCGCTTAAGGCATTCATGAATCAAGGAAGTCGGGATGTTGAGATCGCTCTCCGGCTTCTGACAGAAATCGGCGATGAATTCGCCGACGATCATGCCGGCGACCACGGTTTCGGCGACCGAATTGCCGCCCAGCCGATTAAATCCATGCAGGTCCCAGCAGGAAGCTTCGCCGACCGCGAACAAACCCTTGAGTCCGGGGCTCTCGCCCAGCGGATTGGTGCGAACCCCGCCCATGGTGTAATGCTGGGCCGGCATCACCGGGATCGGGTCCCTGGACGGATCGATGTCGAGGAAGTGCCGGCAGATTTCTCGGACCTCCTGCAGATGGCGTTCGATATGCGCTCGACCTAGCAACGTGATGTCGAGCCACAAGTGCTGGCCGAGGCGGGACTTCACACCCTTACCGTTTTGGATGTGCTCGAGCATGTGGCGCGAGACGACGTCGCGTGAGGCAAGCTCCTTCTTTTCCGGTTCGTAGTCCGGCATGAAGCGATGGTTGTCGACATCGCGTAGAATTCCGCCGTCGCCGCGGCATCCTTCGGTGATAAGGATTCCGGAGGGAAACAGCGCCGTAGGGTGGAATTGAATCGCTTCCATATTGCCGAGCGCCGCTCGCCCGGTCTCGAGCACGATCGCCGCACCGATACCTTCATTGATGACCGCGTTGGTGGTGACGCGATAGAGTCGGCCGGCACCGCCAGTCGCGATCACTGTGGCCCTGGCCACGTAAGCCGAAAGTTCGCCGCTGATCAGATCGCGTACCACGGCCCCATAGCAGCGGCCGGCGTCATGGATCAATGCCAGCGCCTCGGCACGTTCGCGCACTGGAATATTCGCCGCGATCGTCTGATCGCTGACCGCATATAACATCGCGTGCCCGGTGCCGTCGGATACATAGCACGCGCGCCACAGACTGGTGCCGCCGAAATTGCGCTGGGAGATGAGGCCGTGAGCCTCCTTCCGTTCGGTGATGACGACTCGCTGACCGTTGATGACGGTCTCGCGGTCGCCCTTATGCACCCGGGTCCAAGGCACGCCCCAACCGGCAAGCTCACGCACGGCCTTCGGTGCGGTGTCAACGAACATCCGCACGACTTCCTGGTCCGCGCCCCAGTCACTGCCGCGCACGGTGTCGGCAAAATGCACATCCTCGTTGTCGCCGCTTCCTTTAATGACATTGGCGAGGCTCGCCTGCATGCCGCCCATCGCTGCGGCCGAATGCGATCGCTTCGGCGGCACGAGCGACAGGATAACGACGTCGTGGCCGCGCCGTTTGGCCGCCAACCCGGCCCGCAACCCTGCCAGACCGCCACCAATCACCAGCACATCGGTATAGTCGATCCGCATCGTCAGGCACCAACCTGCTGTAGTGGCGGCGTCGCCGCCGCGGCCAATCGCCAATCGCCGCCGGGGATTGCGCTGCGCTCCCAACTGGGGACGTAACGCTCGTGAGCGTGATCGCGATGCGCGATGCCGATCGCCATATAGACGGCTAAGCTCGAAAAACCGAGCACTAGAAAGAATCCGATGATGACCCAGCGTGCGAGCTGCAGGCGGCGTCGACTTTCATCGGCGTCGTGCCCCAGCTTGAAGCCCCACTTTACGGCCAACCGATAGATGCCGAGGCCCGCGTGTAGATGCACGGCGATCAGCAACAGCGCGTAGACCGTCCACATCGACTCGCCGATGATGCGGTCAGACGACGCATAGGGCCCGATATCGGCCGGATGCGTCATCACGCCGATCAAGTGTACCGAGCCAAGAAAGAACAGGGAGAATCCCGTCCACGCTTGCAGCCACCAAAGCATAGTGTCTTCGTGGCGGAACCTTGCCATGTGGCTTTTGAACGCGCGGTACTCGGCATATTTCGCCGGAAATTTGCGCAACGCCAACACCGCATGGACCACGAATATGGCCAGAACGACACCGGCCGCAATGGTAACAAGAACGGGATAGTCGGCGCCGAACAGATAACCCCCTTCCATGAAACGTGAGACGCGATACATCGCGTCCTTGCTGATCAGGATCGACGCATCGAGCAGCATGTGGCACCAGACGAAGAGCACGAGCACAAGTCCCGTCAGCGCCTGCGCGAAGTCGAGCTTCGCGGGCCAACGACTGCGCCGCCCGACGGCGCCTTCTAAGGTGGTTGTGCTTAAGGTCATGAATTGGCCCAACGAAGTCGGCCAGCTGGTGATCAGAAAAACGTTTTTCAATTTTGCTCGTGAATTTCATTGATTCAAATCAAACAAACCGCAACAACCACTTCTGTCTTCTGTCACACGCTCTTTCCTCCACCTGCCTGCCCGCGAACTTGCCAGCCTGCGAAGCTGATCGTTGATCTGGATCAATGCCGCGGCACCATGGTTGTTGATGATGTAAAGGGCCTCGATGCTAAAAATGGAAGGGTGTCTTGGCCAGGTAACGAGTTATGCGCCCCGGCGGCTGAACATAGTGCACCAAAAACTACGTATAGGCTGTAAGCGACGCGTGATCGTGTCCCCAAGCACTGAGGATCTCGGCCAATTTTCGTGTCGCCAGCCAAACTGGAGAAAACATGTCGAACCATAAAACCCAATGTACTTCCCAGCTGTCGACCAACCGAAAAATGCGCTAAGGTTGAGCATACTAGCCGTGGAGCATCACAATGGCCGAGCCGACCACATCGGACGTCGCCTCTCCCGTAAGTACTGAGGACCAAACTATCAGAGAACGGGTTAGGGGCTTGACCAGCCATGCTCTGCAGCAAGGCAGAGTCGACCCGGAGGCGGTTAGGGATATTTTCCGCGCCGTGATCGGTGGAACGTCGGGCAACATGGCCATCAGCAGTGCCGAGGCGCGGAAGCTGTTCGCGGACGCAATAAACAAAATTGACGAGGCGCTTGTGCAGTCCGCAAGCGCGACGCACGCCGCTCTCCAGCAGCTGGCAGCGCGGGGGCAGGACTTCACCGATAACGACCTAAAGGAAGCGCTCGTTAGCCTCAGGAAGCTGGAACAGGATTACGCGGCTGCAGCGAGTCAGATTGCGGAGGCGATGTCCGGCAACCTCCGTCGCGAAATGATGCAGCTTGCGGCCCACGCGCAGAACGTTGGGGTGGAGGCGAGTGCGCGTGTCGCAAGCATGATGAATGAGTTTACCGGAGGTGTGGGCTCCGCATATGGGACGACGAAAATTCGCGATGCAGGCGCCCGAATGGTGTTACTTGCTAGTGGTCTGCTCGCCGGGGTCGCGGATGCCCTCCGCGACCAATCCGAGGCGAAGAACCGATAGGTTCCAATAAAATGGTCTCGGGGGTGTTTGGTGTGGGCCGCGAGTTGCCCCGCCTACGAGAGATCAGCTCGATCCTCATCC
>Ga0306920_100008418_pt1 | contig 13692 bp, 10 predicted proteins | sample flu12Cox44000170_FD_204666 | JGI IMG/M metagenome (GOLD analysis project Ga0306920, IMG submission 204666) | Lab enrichment of tropical soil microbial communities from Luquillo Experimental Forest, Puerto Rico - flux4day.12C.oxic.44.000.170 (v2)... | ecosystem: Environmental > Terrestrial >... | reverse complement strand
ATTCCTCCTGTGCCCTGAACCTCCGGTCAAGAGATTCCGGGCTTTCTCCTTTACTGACTTCTCAGGAGAATACGCCTTCTCTTTTTCTACAGGAATCGGGACGGAGCCACAAGAGGACTTTGGATGGCGCAGCAATCATGTGGTGACGTTAGTCGCCAAAGCTATTACGACCCACTACTACGGCAAGCCAATCAAGCACACTTACCTGGCTGGCAACTCGAAAGGTGGCCAGACCGTTCTCCTGGAGGCGCAAAGATTCCCGGAAGATTTCGACGGATTCATGCCCAGCGCCCCTGTCTACGATTACACCGGACGTAACACGATTGCAGCAGCCTGGTTTGCGCAGGCTGTCAGTGACGGCCACGGCGGCTCAGTGCTGAACGGCACGGCTGTCCAGGCAATCCACAAATCTGTTCTGGAGCACTGCGACGACCAGGCTGGGGTCGACGAAGGCCTCGTTACCGATCCGCCCTCGTGCAAGTGGCAGCCCGAAATGATTGCTTGCTCTTCCGACAGCGACGGCCATGGTTGCCTGAACGCGAGACAAGTCGCCGCAGTCAAACGCCTGATGACAGCCGCGACGAACTCCAACGGAGAAGTGCTCTATGCCTATCCTTATGTTCCGGGAACCGAGACGCAGTGGGCGGGTTGGAACTACTTTGGCGCTCCGAGTCCCGCGTATCCGCCGCGATCCGCAAATTTCGATCTACCCGGACAGTACCTGAAATATTTTGCGGACGATAAGGTGCGAGAGCATGGTGATGCTCTCAGTTTTGATTTCGACCATGATCCCGCCACTCTGGCCAGGGCGCGAAGAATCTATGACGCGACTTCTTTTGATCTTCGTGCCGTGAGAGCACGAGGCGGCAAGATTCTCATGTGGCATGGCTGGGCAGATGGCGCCATTATGGCGACCTCATCGATTGGCTACTACGAAGGCGTGATGAAATTTATGGGTGACCGCAAGCAAACCGAAGACTTCTTTCGCCTGTTTCTTGTACCCGGAGTTCATCACGGCGGGGGAGGTCCGGGGCTCACGGAGTTCGACGCCCTCACTGAATTGGAAGAGTGGGTCGAGAAGGGGCGGGCACCGGAAAAGCTGATTGCCTCGCGGTCGAACCACGGAATCGTCGAACGCTCGCGTCCCGTCTTTCCATACCCGGTTTTAGCTCGTTATTCCGGGAACGGAGATCCGAAGCAATCCGGCAGTTTCGTGCCGTTTGATCCCTCTTTGCAACCAGCGAGCAATGCCACTCAGAGTCCCGCGGCGGCGCAGCCACTCATCTTGTACGACGCTCCCATGCCGGATGCGCACAGGCTTCATAGCTCGTGCGTATGTCCGTGATTGTGGCTCTTGCCTTCGGCTTTGCTTTGCAGTGAGAATCCAGCAGGGTTCCATGGCCGGGATTTGATCCGACGCAAATGCGAATTGTCATCATGGGAGCGGGCATGGCAGGCCTCAGCGCGGCACTTGCCTTAGCGCGTGCCGGACATGAGATCACGCTCCTCGAGCGGGATTCGGTTTTCCAAGGAGGCAGCTGCGAAGCTGCTTTGCAAAGATCGCGCGACGGTATTACGCATTTTTTCCAGCCGCATGTGTTTTGGCCTCGCGGTTCGCTGCTCTTCAAACGGAGTTTCCCGGACGTGTATCAGGGGCTGCTCCATGCCGGCGCTTACGAATTGCTCCTTTATCGCAAGATTCGTGGAGAGATACAGCCCGGCGACGAGGAACTCGTTTATCTCGGAGTCCGCAGGCCGATGATCGAATGGGGATTGCTGCAAGCCGTGCTCAGAGAGAGAAGTATCTCGGTTCGCGGCGGCGTACGCGTTGTCAGTCTCCTGGGAAAACGAGATACGGTGCCGCAAGTCGGCGGAGTCCGGACAGAGCAAGGCGATTTCGAGGGTGACTTAGTCTTAGACGCGCTCGGCCGTACAAGCCCTGCTCCTGCGTGGCTCGAAGGCTTGGGGGCCGCTTCTCTGCGGACCGAGTCGAGCGCCTGCGGGCTGATCTACTATAGTCGTTACTTTCAGCTTGAGCCGGGAGCGCTGTTTCCGTTCGACAGGTGGCTTATCAGCCCGCGCGGCGATTTAGGCTACGCTGGGTTCTTCACCTTTATTGGGGATAACCGGACTTTTGGCGTTGTCCTCGGAATCCCCACCTGGGATCGGGAACTCAAGGTGCTGCAGCATGAGCCGGCGTTCATGGCGGCGTGTCGTGAGATACCTGCTCTTGCCGATTTGGTGAGGCCGGAATTTGCCAAACCCATCGGGCCAATTGTGGCGGGAGGTGGCCTGCTCAACACGCTCCGACACTACATCCGCAACGAGCGTCCGGTTGCGCTCGGATTCTTCCCTTTGGGCGATTCCTTATGCCACACGAATCCTGCGTACGCGCTGGGGCTCACCTTCTCTCTCATCCAGGCGATCGAGCTACGCGACAGTCTCAGTGCGGTCCCTGCTAAAGACCAGGAGTCACAGATGCTCAACTACATCGCCCGCATCCTACCGGAAGTCAGAGAGCGTTTCGCGCTGTGCTGCGAACTCGACGCCGTGCGTATCCGTGCTTGGCAGGGCGAGCGGATTGATTTCACGCATCGTACGGGTTGCTATCCCCAGTTTATGTGGGTCGGCGCCGCGGCAGTCGCTCTTCAGGATGCAGAGGTCTGTCGCAAAACGCTCCGCCGCATTGGAGTGCTCGATCGGCTTTCCGTATTCGACGAGGACATCGCACTGCAAATGCGCGTGGAAGAGTTGTTGACGCGCGCATCGATAGGTCCACCACCGCAACCACGGCCGTCCCGCGCGGAACTCGCGCGAGTCGCAGCCGAATCGATGGTACGAATCGATGCAAACAGGTAACTGGTGCCCGCACCTCATGCAAAGGAGGACCTGAACGAGTGGACGTCTCGCTTGTGCGATGGACAGCAGCTCACATAAAGCCCGTGACTCTGGTCCTTCTGTCAATTGCCGCACTCCTTTTACTGGCGCTTAACAGCGTTGAATCGGACGGGAGCGAGCGATTTGTCGTTAAAACTACCTCAGGACCGATAGTCGGAGAAACGGAAAGAGGTGTTCTGGTTTTTCGAGGCATACCCTTCGCAGCGCCACCGGTAGGTCAATTGCGATTCCGGCCCCCCGTTTCTCCGACTCCTTGGACTGAAGTCCGCCCAGCGCTGGACTTCGCGCCTGCCTGCCCTCAGCTCGTCGACATCGATCCGACCGAGAACAACAATTCTGTGATGGCCGAGGACTGCCTAGCACTGAACGTGTGGACACCACGAGCGGACGCAAAACAACGCCCGGTGATGGTGTGGATTCACGGAGGTGGGTTCAGTGCAGGGAGCGCGCGAAACACGTGGTACGACGGAGCGACGCTTGCGGGGCGAGGTGATGTTGTTGTTGTGAGCCTGCAATATCGCTTGGGCGCTTGGGGCTTCCTTGAGCTGTCGCAAATCGGAGGGGAACACTTCTTAGAGAGCGGGAATGTCGGTCTTCTGGATCAAATTGCGGCCTTGAAATGGGTGAAGCAGAACATCGCAGCTTTCGGAGGCGATTCCAATAACGTGACCTTGTTTGGGCAATCGGCAGGCTCAGCAAGTGCAGGCATTTTGATGCTTATCCCAGCCGCGCAGGGGCTCTTTCGGAAAGCCATTATGGAGAGCGGGGCTCCGAAAGAGGTAAACGACAAGGCGCGAGCGAACGATGTGTCACAGGCATATCTGAAGATTGCTGGAGCCAGCAGCCCGGATATGATTTTGCTCAACGGCAAGATTTTCACGAGCGATTCGGCACATCCGTATGTCCAGGCCCTTGCGATAAGAGGCGAACGCATCTTCGCCGTCGGAAACGTGAAAGACGTTATCGCCCTCGCCGGTCCGCAAACGAAGCGCGTCGACCTGGGCGGACGAGTGGTCATTCCAGGAATTAATGACGCTCATTATCATTGCGATGCGGAGCCGAACGCTTTCCATCTGCAATTCCATGGCATGGATCCGAAGTGGAGCGAAGTGGCTGACCAGCTAGCAGTGGCCGAAACGAAAGCTCCCAAGGAAGCTCTAATCATTGGCGATATCGGGCCAACAGCCCTCGACGATCCGCAAGCGACAGGAACATCGCTCGATAAACTGGTGCCGAACCATCCGGTGATATTGAGAACCTGGTCTCGACACGCCGCCGTTGTGAACCGACCGGGCCTGGCGAAGTTAGGAGTGAAAGATGACGAGCCAGATCCGCTCGGCGGCCGGTTTCTACGTTCGCCTGATAGCGCCAAGCTGACGGGCGTTGCGTTTGAGTACGCCGCTTTCCGATTGCATCAGGCAGTAACTTCGCTTGCCAGCGAAGGTGAGGCGCTGCAGCAGATGCGAGCCTTTCTTAGCGATGCAGCTCGGCTTGGCATTACGTCGGTGCAGGATATGTCCTTGCCCGCAGGGGCGGAGCGCTGCGTCGGTCTGTTAGAGAAGGCCCCGACTCCGATTCGTGTACGGGTGATGCGGATGGCTGGAACCACTTCGAACGCCCGCGACACGAAAGAGGGAAGATCGCTGCCGCGAAATCCGACACCGTTAATTACAGTGAGCGGAACGAAATGGGTTCTCGACGGCAGCCCTATCGAGAGTTCCGCGGCCATGCGGAAACCTTACGCCGACAATTCCAAGGGTTCCGGGTGGCTGAACTTCAACGAGAAAGAGATGGAAGCGATGCTGCGGGAGTCGCTCGAAAACGATGACCAGTTGCTGGCGCACGTCGTAGGGGATCGCACGACAGAGGCCTTTTTGACGGCAATGGAAGCGACAGGCGGCAAAACAGTATGGGAGAAGCGCAGGGTGCGCATCGAGCACGGTGATGGCGTCATGCCGGACCTCATGTCGCGGGCAAACGGATTGGGCGTTGTGGTTGTCGAGAATCCGACGCATTTGACGATTCGCGAACTGATGGTGAAGCGGTACGGTTTGGAACGAGCTGACGAAATGCAACCGCTTCGTTCCCTTCTGGACGCGGGTATTCCGGTGGCGTTCGGCTCCGACGGTCCGAACAACCCGTATCTCAACATCATGTTGGCTTCGATTTACCCGGGGAAGCCAAAAGAAGCGCTAACACGCGAACAGGCTGTAATTGCCTATACGCTGACTTCGGCCTACGCAGAATTTGCCGAAAAGGACAAAGGCAGCCTTGAGCGGGGTAAATTGGCGGACCTCGCTGTGCTCTCCCAGGATATCTTCACGATTCCGCCACAGGATTTGCCCAAGACGGAATCCGTGCTGACCCTGGTTGGCGGAAAGGTCGTCTACGATGCGCATGCGGTTCGCATGCAATAGACACCCCTTCATCGAAGGATTTTTTTTGCGATGGCTGCTTGGTGAGTGGAATTGCTGCGGACCGGGGTCTGATTAGGAGCTATCCAAATGTCGGAGTGGCGGAGCAGGGGAGCAGAAACTCGCAGCTTGACAATTCTCGCCTTCTCGGCGACGGCGGGTACGCTGGTCGAGCAATACGATTTTTTCATCTACGGCTACGCAGCAGCGAGTGCATTTCCTGCAATCTTCTTTCCCAAGCTGCCTCCCACACAGGCTCTGGTGTTTTCGTTCTTGGCCTTTGGTGCGGGATTTCCAGCTCGTCTTGTTGGAGCATTCATCTTTGGGCACTTCGGAGATCGGACGGGCCGGAAATTCTCGTTTCTGCTCAGCATCGCAATCGTTGGCATCACCACGTGTTTAACTGGCCTTTTGCCCGGTTATGCGACATTGGGGATCGCCGCCCCGGTCCTCCTCGTCGCCTTGCGTATCGTACAAGGAATCGGAATAGGCGGTGAGTTCGGCGGAACTTCTTCCCTGCTCGCCGAATTTGGAGCGGAACGCCGTTCCAGGGCATTTTGGATGTCTCTCGCCAATCTCGGCATCCCCTTAGGCGCCCTGGCGGCAAGCGGCGTAATGCTGGTTATGAGCAGGTCCTTTGCCACTACCGGTTGGCGTATCGCTATGCTGCTCTCTGTGGTCATCGTGATCCCAGCGCTTCTAGCCCGCTACAAACTTGCAGACAGCCCGCTCTTCGAGCGCCTCAAGCAACAGGAGCAGCGTGCCGCCCTGCCGAGTTTCGGCGTGTTTAAGAGGCACGCCGGTCCCATCTTTCTCGTCGCCCTCGTTGTCGCTTTTATGTCCATGGACGGGTTTGTGATGGGAACGTATTTCATCTCCTTCATGAAGTTTGTTGGTATTCCGTTGGCCACTACGGCGGTCATTCTGATGTTGGGCCGAGTCGCGGACGCTCTGGGCGTGCTTCTTAGCGGGCCGCTCGCCGACCTCTGCAAGCGAAGAATGGCCGCATACATCGCCATCGGGATGACGACCCTGCTCTCCTATCCCTTCGTTTTGGCCGTTCTAAGCAGGCGCATTGCGCTCGTGATGACCTTGCAGATCCCCATCAGCTTCTTTGGGATCGGAGTGTTGCACGGGCTCGGTCCCATTCTGGCATCAGAGAGCTTCCCGACAAAATTTAGATATTCCGGCACAGGCATTTCCTACAATCTATGTCACATTTTCGGCGGAATGCTCGCTCCCTCCGTGTTAGCCGGGCTGATTGGCGAGGACGTTTTTCATAAGTGGTACTATGTGCCTATCTGCTACGCTCTCTACTGTTTCGTTGCCATGCTTGCACTTCTCTTTATCCGCGAAACCCGCGATGTGAGCCTGCAGGACCTTGACCAGGCGGAATCGGGTCTTGCCATCGCTGCTGGACTGCGCAAAGCGGTGCCGGACTAATTCGCGGAGGATTCTGTGGCTCCAACCCCTAAATCCAAGCGCGGCTCGGGCGTGACCTACTACGACACTAACTATTGCAACTTTCAAACAGCGCTTTACTCGGAAATCCGCCACGAAGCTTTTGGCGAAGACATCGGACAAAACAGTTGGCTGACCGCGAGGGAACAGGACATGTTTCTCGGCTGGCTCGATCTCTCGGCCGAGAAAACGCTCCTCGACGTTGCCTGTGGCTCTGGCGGTCCAACCCTGCGAATGGCTGCAAAAACTGGCTGCTCCGCTGTCGGGATCGATCTCCATGAACAAGCCATCTCTATTGCAAAGTCGCTGGCGTCTCAGCGCAACCTTACAGACCTCGCCGAATTTCGCGTTGTGAACGCCAGCGACCCGCTGGCGTTCCCGGATCCGCGCTTCGACGCGATTACCTGTGTGGATGCCATCAATCACATTCCGAATCGGCCGTCGGTACTTGCCCAGTGGGCGCGCTTGCTCAAGCCCGGCGGGCGCCTACTCTTCACCGACCCCGTCACCGTGACCGGACTACTCACAAACGAGGAACTTGCTACGCGCAGTTCTGTTGGCTTCTTGCTGTTTGTTCCCGAGGGCTACGACAAAGAAGTGATTGCCCAGTTCGGCCTGCGGTTGTTTGTAAGGAAGAATCTAACGACGAACATGGCTGAAGTCGCCGAAAAACGTCGTGCCGCCCGCGAAAAAAGAAGCACTGCCATCCGTCAGGTCGAAGGCAACCGGGCATTCGCCGCACAGCAGAACTTCCTGGCGATGGTTGCTCGCCTGGCTCACGAAGCGCGCCTGTCCCGCTTTGTCTACGTCTCCGAGAGAATCACCTGAGCACCAAGCTTTCCACATGAGCGCGCAAGCTGGAGGCTTCCGAAGATCCCCAGTTCCCTCCTCTTCCAAATCATGCTGCGACCTCGATCTGGAATTGCGTGCGGGGACCGCTATGTTCGAGACGATCGTGGGACGGCGCGGCAGCCCTCGCCAAGTCCTCAGTCACGTCAAAGCTGTTTCGCCGACCAATGCCACGGTCATGATTACCGGGGAGACGGGTACAGGCAAGGAAGTCATTGCGCGAGCAATTCACGAGCTCAGCCCGCGCCGAAACCGGAATCTTGTGAAAGTGAACTGTGCGGCTATGCCGACTGGGCTTCTCGAAAGCGAGCTCTTCGGGCATGAACGGGGGGCTTTCACCGGTGCCATCAATACGCATGTTGGCCGCTTTGCGGTGGCGGATCGTGGCACGCTGTTCCTTGATGAAATCGGCGACATGCCACTTGAACTTCAGCCCAAGCTCCTGCGTGTGCTCCAGGAGCGCGAATTCGAGCCCGTAGGCAGCACCCGCACCACGCGCGTGGACGTCCGGGTGATTGCCGCCACGAATCGCGACCTGCGCCACATGGTCCTGGACAAGGAGTTCCGCGAAGACCTCTACTGTCGCCTCAACATCTTTGCGATTTATCTGCCGCCCTTGCGCGAGCGCGAAAGCGACATCCCCGAGCTCGTGAATTACTTTGTTCGGCACTATGCCGAGTCCATGGGCAAACGCATAGAATCCATCCCCGAAGAGACGATGCGCGTGCTAGTCCGCCATCCCTGGCCCGGAAATATCCGCGAGCTGCAAAACTACATTGCCCGAGCCGTGATCCTTTCCAGCGACGGGATTTTCGAATCTCTGCCGCTCGAACAGTTCGAATCATCAGCGGCGGAGGAGATTGCCAATCCCACGCTCGAAGACAAAGTGCGTCAGGAGATCATCGACTCCTGTCGACATGCCAATTGGAAGCTGGGCGGTCCGCGGGGCGCGGCAGCGAGACTCGGCCTAAAGCGAACCACTCTCTTCTACAGAATGCGCACGCTGGGGATCAGACGACCGGAGTTTCATCCGCAGCATTTACATCATAACTTTCGGTGAGCGGGACTCCTGGGACTCATTGACTGCCTAGATTCCAACCAGGGAGTCGGAATCTGCCGGCATCTGTGGGCCCCGCATTCCTACTCCCTCATTGCACGGCTTCGACGGTGAGCCTCAGACCGATTGCCTTAGTGACGGCGACTAGCGTGGACAAACGAGGGTTGCCGTGCACCGACAAAGCTCGATAAAGGCTCTCGCGCTCGATGCCGGCAGCCTTGGCGACCTTGGCAATTCCTTGGGCCTGCGCGAGATGGCGCAGCGCGATTAGCAGGACGCGGGGCTCGTCTTCATCTTCCAAGGCAGCCTTGAGGTATTCGGCAGCAAAATCCGGATCCTTGCGAAGTCGTCGAATGATGGCCTCATCATGCGAAACACTAGCTTTACGTTTCATGAGGTTCCGCTCCTTTCCTTGTAATCCTTGAGGTATGCCAGCGCTCGCTCGATGTCAGCGGACTGCTTGCGCTTGTCGCCGCCGCAGAGAAGCAATACGCATTCCCGTCCGATCATCGCGTAATAGACACGGTAGCCCGGTCCCCAATCGACCCGCAGCTCGTACAATCCCTGGCGCAGAGATTTGCAGCCACCAAAATTCCCGGCGGCCAGTCGGTTGATTCGGGTCGCAAGCTTTGCCTCGGCGCGGGCATCCGCGAGTTGCGTCAACCAATCGTCGAAGACATCTTTTCCGCTGCGGTCGACGTAGTGACGGATCTCAGTCAGTTATTTCAAGTGTAACCTATAAATCACAACATGGCAATCGCGCTTTTTGGAGGTTCCAAATTAGGGATCTAAAGCATCGGGTGCATATCGGTAGGATTGATAACGGCCCTCCAAGTATGCGTGGTATGCGGATATGCTCTCAGTTGAGCGTATGACCAAAGGCTCGTCGGGCCTGATCAGCCTTAGTTTCAGGTGAGCTACGATTGCTTGAGCAATCTCCTCCTGAATAGCAAAGATATCTGTTAGCTCTCGGTCGTACCGTTCAGACCAAAGATGATAGCCATCAGCAACATTCGTAAGCTCCGCCATAATCCGAACACGGTTCCCGGCTCTCCGCACGCTGCCTTCCAAAAGAAAGCTGAGGTTCTGGCGGCGACCCGGAGATCGTCTATCCGTGTGAGAACATTGATAATCTCCTCGGTTATACCATCCGCAAAAAATTCATTCTGAGGGTCCGCACTGATATTGGTGAATGGCAGCACGGCTATAGATGATTCGCAATTGCCGGCCTCTGTATTGACGTGCTGGAAGCCAGAAGCAATCTGGCGGTGCAAATTGTACAGGGTCTCGCGCACTTCACTGGCGGAGGAGAATCGCTCATTGACTTCTTTAGCCAAGCAACGCTCAACGATTCTCTGCAGCGAAATAGGCAGATCTGCACGAAACTCAGTAATCGACTTCGGAGTATCTCGCAAGATGGACGAACAGAGTTCCATCGCACTAGGCCCACCAAAAGGCCGTAGGCCTGTAGCCATCTCGTAGAGTACGATTCCGAGCGAGAAGATATCCGATCGATGATCCAAGCGACACCCTGCAGCTGTTCGGGAGACATGTACGGCAGGGTCCCAACCACGGAGTCAGCGTGACTTAAAGTCAAAGTAATGGATTCATCGTCCGCTGTAGCCGGATTTCCAATTTTTGCCAGTCCAAAATCCAAAACCTTTACGCGCCCACCCGTTGTCACGAAAATGTTCGCTGGCTTGACATCTCGATGGATGATGTTTTTTGCGTGGGCAGCCGCCAAAGCATCAGCGATTTCGCTGGAAATCTCCAAGATTCGCTCGACCTCTAGCGGCTTTCCGCGAATAAAGTATTTCAGCGTCGCGCCATCCAAATACTCCATTACAATGAAGACCCTGTCGTTCTCATTACCTACGTCGTAGATAGCACATATGTTGGGATGGTTCAGCGCCGAAGCGGCTATCGCCTCACGACGAAAACGCTCCATCGCTTGACGGTTATGGGCCAGGCCCTCGGGTAGGAATTTGAGTGCGACAAACCGGCCGAGGCGCGTGTCCTGTGCCTTGTACACCACACCCATGCCGCCCCCGCCCAGCTTTTCGATGATGCGGTAGTGGGAGACGGTCTGCCCAATAAGCGCGTCGGGGTCCGCCACAGTGCTGCCATCTTAGCACCGGCGCGAACATGCAAAGTCAACGAATCGTATCGTTTTGTGCGTTGAACACGACTGCAAACTTGGGTCAGTGCTTGATTAACGAGAAAACCGGTGAAGTGGTCAGGGCCGCCCAAGTTACCGGCAAGGCGACAAATCAGAGTTGACTCTACGGAGTGTTGTTTAACCTCCTGGCAGTCCGATCCGCCGCCGCAAGTCGGCGAAGCGGGGATCGGAGCGGATGTTGTTGAACGTCGGTCTAACGTCGAGGTAGATCAGTGGACTGGCGCGATCCTGATAAGCCGCCTCGAGGAACTGAAAGGCCTTGTCTTTCTCGCCCAAAGCACTCCAGCTCTCCGCTGAACGGATGAGTGTCATGTGATCTAGTTTCGGTCGCTCGTTCAATTCATTCAGGATCGTCTTTGCCTCCTCTGTTTTGCCAGCCATCGCTAGAATCAGACTGCGCAATGCTCTGCTGTGGGGGTTGCCCCCAAGGAGGGTTGCCACCTTTTCACAGATAGCGAGGCTCTCTGCATACATTCCCCTCCATGCATAGGCCTGCGCGAGCGCTATGTGCGTCCACGCGAAGTCGGCGTCAAATTCCAGCGCTTTCTTTAGTTGTTCTATGGCCCGTTCGTGATCACCGCTCCACCAGAGCTTCTGTCCGAAATTAAAGTTGAGCCTGGCCGAGAGAGGATCAAGCTCCACCGCGAGTTGATTCTCGGCCATCGCTTCTTCTTGCCGCCCCATGATGAATAACCAGTCACTCCACACATTATGGCCGGCTGCATAGTTCGGGTTTAGCTCAATAGCTCGTTTGCACGCGTGCTCGGCCCCAGACCAGTCCCAGTCGTAAAACAGTCTCACCCCGCCCAAAATTGCGTGCGCCTCAGCGAGCGAGTTGTTAATCTCTAAGGCTTTCAACACCGCCGCTTTTGCTTTGGGAAACGCCTCCGCAGGCCGGAGGAACCCCAGGCGCCGAGCCCCCCGTACGCCGCAGCCATCCGAACATAAGCATCTGCATACCCGGGATCCGCTTCAATGGCCTGCCTCGTGTACTCCATTCCTCGCTGGTACCCTTCGGGCGTCACTTTGTTCGTGTGGTATTGAGCCTTCAGCAAGAACTGGTAGGCCTCGCGATTCTGCGTGGATCGCTTGGTGAGGCGCTTCTCATCTTCAGGGGTCAATCGAAGTCGAAGGTTTTCGGAAATCTGACGAGCTACGTCCTCTTGCACTTCAAAAATGTCCTCAAGTTTCCGGTTGTACTGACCGCCCCAGAGCTGAGCGTCGTTCGCCACATCCACCAGTTCCGTCTGTACCACGAGCCTGTCACCCCGCTGAATCAGCTTGCCTGTGAGAACGGTGCGGACCTTAAGGTCTCGTCCCACCTTTTTCAGATCGGGCTCGCGACCCTTATAGCGAAATACGGAAGTACGCGGGCTCACTCTTAGATTGGGAAATCGGGACAGGGAGTTGATAATGCTCTCGCTGATACCATCACTTAGGTACTCGGTTTCAGGGTCACCGGTCGCGTTGACGAGCGGGATGACCGCGATGGAATCGAAGGTTCTAGGAAGACGCATGGTGGAAACGGACGTCGGGGCATCCCGTGCCGATTCCGCATCCCGCTTCAGCCGTTGAAGGTCGGTGCGAAGTTCAGAGGCGTGCTGGTAGCGCAGGTTCCGGTCTTTCTCCAAACACTTGCTGATAATGCGTTCCAACTCGGCTGGCAGGTCAGGGTTGAGTCGCACTGCCGACGGTGGCGTCCCGTCCAGAATGGCTTTGAAGATCACCCCCGCGCTTTCCCCTCGGAATGGCAAGGTCCCAGTTGCCATCTCATAGAGTGCTGTCCCGAAGGAAAACAAATCAGTGCGTGCGTCCGGTTCTTTGGCCCGTACTTGCTCCGGCGACATGTACGCCACGGTCCCCAAGACGCTGCCCGGATTGGTCAAATGGTCTGGGTCCAGTTCGAGCGTGGACAGAGTTTCAGGGCTTGCGCTTGAGCCTTTTGCGATGCTGACCTTCGCCAAACCGAAGTCGAGTATTTTGGCGTGGCCGCGCTTGGTCACAAAAATATTCGCAGGCTTGATGTCACGGTGAACGATGCCTTCGGTGTGTGCGGCGTCCAATCCATCGGCCACGTCAATTGCAACAGTCAGGAGTCTTTCCAGCTCCATCGGACGGCCCGCAATGATGTGCTTGAGCGTCTGCCCATCCAGAAATTCCATGGCGATGAATGCTTTACCATTCTCCTCACCAATGTCGTGAATGGTGCAGATATTCGGGTGGTTCAGAGCGGAGGCCGCTTGTGCTTCCCGCTGGAAACGAGCCAGTGCCTGCGGGTCTTTGGCTACCGCATTTGGAAGAAACTTCAGTGCGACGTTGCGGTGGAGCCGTGTATCTTCGGCCTTGTAGACCACACCCATTCCACCCCCGCCCAGCTTCTCGATTATGCGGTAGTGGAAGACGGTCTGCCCGATAAGCACGTCCGGGTCCGCCACAATACCGTCATATTATGTTGCGACCTGAGGCAAGTCAACGAATCGCATGGTTTTGTGCGTTGGATACGAAAGCAGGCTTGGGTCAGTGCTTGATAAACGAGGTAATCGCCGAGTTGATTTTGGCACGGGGAACTTACCGGTTTCGCGACTAACCGGGCACTACTTCTGAGTTGCCCGTCACTCGGTGATTGACGCACAGGACAGCGGTAATGCACCGCGAGGAGGAGGGTCCACATTTACTGCTACCGGTTGCTTGCTTCCTTGGGCCAGGTCCACGCATACCAGACGACCAGTAGCGATAATATAATTTCGATTAAGCCGTACATGGTGTAGAAGTACCAGCCTCTCGCGAGCGCCACGACCGCGACCATGACCAGGGTGTATACCACGCCGAAAAGG
>Ga0306920_100008416_pt1 | contig 13693 bp, 14 predicted proteins | sample flu12Cox44000170_FD_204666 | JGI IMG/M metagenome (GOLD analysis project Ga0306920, IMG submission 204666) | Lab enrichment of tropical soil microbial communities from Luquillo Experimental Forest, Puerto Rico - flux4day.12C.oxic.44.000.170 (v2)... | ecosystem: Environmental > Terrestrial >... | reverse complement strand
TTGCCGCGCTTTGCCGCCGCGGCGCGGCGTTGCGCGAAGCCGGCGTAGTCCGACGCTTTCAGCGCCATCTCGAGCGTCTTGAAATAATCGCCGCTGTCGTAAGTGAGCCCGACCGGTGTCGCATAGGGAAAGGCGTCGTTGGCGATGAAATTGCGCCGCCGCAGCTCGGCCGGATCGATCTTCATCTCGCGCGCGGCGCGATCGACGATCCGTTCGATGACATAGCAGGCCTCGGGCCGTCCGGCGCCGCGATAGGCATCGACCGGCGCCGTGTTGGTGAAGACGCCCTTCACCTCGACATAGATCGCGGGCGTCGCGTAATTGCCGGCAAGCAAGGTGCCGTAGCACCAGGTGGGAATGGCCGGCGCGAAGCTGCCTAGATATGCCCCGAGATTGGCCAGCGTGGCGGCGCGTAGCGCGAGAAACTTGCCGTCCTTGTCGAGCGCCAGCTCGGCCTTGGTGAGATGATCGCGCGCCTGATTGTCGGTGAGAAAGATCTCGCCACGCTCCGCCGTCCATTTGACGGGTCGGCCGACCTTGGCGGCGAGCCAGAGCACGAGCGCCTGCTCGTTATAGAGCGAGCCCTTGGTGCCAAAGCCGCCGCCGACATCGGGCGCCACGACGCGGAGCTTGTGCTCGGGGAGCTGCAGCACGAAGGCGGCGATGAGGAGACGATGCACATGCGGCGCCTGGCTCGTCGTGTAAAGCGTTACTCGCCCGTGGCGCGATCGAGCTCGCCCAGCGCGGCGCGCGGCTCCATCGGGTTGGAGACAAGCCGGTTGTTGAAGAGCTCGAGCCGCGTCACGTGATGTGCGCTCGCAAAAGCGGTGTCGACCGCGGCTTTGTCACCGATATGCCAGTCGAAGCAGAGATTGTTGGCCGCGGCGTCGAAGAGCTGCGGGCTTCCCGGCTTGATCGCCTCGTCTGAGGCGACCACGGCCGGCAATTCCTTGTAGCGGACTTGGATGAGCTCAGCCGCGTCCTTCGCCTGCTCGCGCGTCTCTGCCACCACCACGGCCACGGGATCGCCGACATGGCGCACCTTGCCTTGTGCCAGAAGCGGGCGCGGCGGCTCGACCATGGGTGAGCCGTCCTTCGAGTTGACGAGCCAGCCGCAAGGCAAGCCGCCGGTCTGAAGATCGGTGCCGGTGAAGATTGCGACCACCCCCGGCGCCCGCTCGGCCTCACTCTTTGTGATGGCGACGATCTCCGCATGCGCGTGCGGGCTGCGCAAGAGATAGGCGTGAAGCTGACCCGGACGGTTGATGTCGTCGGTATAGGTGCCTTTGCCCGTGAGGAAGCGCACATCTTCCTTGCGACGCACCGACGCGCCGATGCCGAACTCGCCCATGGCCCAGCCTCCCGTTATTCGCCCGGCGATTTGGCGTGATCGATGATCGAAGCTTCAGCCGAGCAATGTGCTGGCGATACCAGCTACGAACTTACACCCGATGCGGTGCTGGCGGAATGGCCCTCATTGATGATGTGGCTCTACGCCGGACCTGCTATTGCAGGCGTTGCGTGCCGTCAAGCTTGGCAAGACCGCGATCGAATGTTCCGAGCGGCAGGTGCCCCGCCTTGCGGGCGATCTCAAGGACGAGACAATCGGAGAAGCCGAGCGCCGAACGTCGCCTGAATTGCTTCAGCGCGGAAGCGACCACATCGGCGTCCTGCACCGTCAGCTCTTTGTGGTTCAGCAGCATCTCCACGGCGCCACGGAGGACGCAAGCCGGCCTCGCGGGTGACCTCAGCCACCTACAGTAGGTCGCTTGCCGAACGACTACCGCAGCGACTGATTGAACCTGGCGAGCGCCTCGGCGCCGGGAATGAGTTCTCCCTCACCGAGTTCGTTGAAGGGCGTCTCGACCGTGTTGAGGTAGTCGTGGAGGTCTTGGGACTCGGGCTCGAGATAGAGGAGGCCCGTCACCACTTCGCCCGCCGCCTGGCGCTCCTGGAGATAGTTCATCGCGGCGATGCGGTTGTGGACGTCGTAGTCGGGAGCGACTTTGCGGAGCCGTAGGGTCGAGCCGTCGTGCTGCGTCACCACCTCGACGCTGCCGGGCTCGTAGTCGACGGTGATCGGCGCGCGGCCCGTGATGAAGTCGAGGCGGTTCACGGCTTCATTGTGCTCGCGCACGAAGTCGAAGCTCTTGGTCGAGCCCAAATGGTTGTTGAAGGCGACGCACGGGCTGATGACGTCGATGAAGGCGGCGCCGTTATGGGTGATGGCGGCCTTCAAGAGCGGCACCAGCTGCTCCTTGTCGCCGGAGAAGCTGCGGGCGACGAAGCTCGCGCCCAGCTGCAACGCCATGCCGATCATGTCGATCGAGCTGTCGGTGTTCATGACGCCGCGCTTGTTCTTGGAACCTTTGTCGGCGGTCGCCGAGAACTGACCTTTGGTCAGGCCGTAGACGCCGTTGTTTTCGACCAAATAGACCATGTTGACGCCGCGGCGGATGCTGTGGGCGAACTGGCCCAAGCCGATGGACGCGCTGTCGCCGTCGCCGGAGACGCCGAGATAAATCAAATCGCGGTTGGCGAGGTTGGCGCCGGTCAGCACCGAAGGCATGCGGCCGTGCACACTGTTGAAGCCGTGGGACGCGCCCAAGAAATATGTCGGCGTCTTCGAGGAGCAGCCAATGCCCGAGAGCTTGGCGATTCGGTGCGGTGGCAGGTCGAGCTCGAAGCAGGCCTGGACGATGGCGGCGCTGATCGAATCATGGCCGCAGCCGGCGCAGAGGGTCGAGACCGCGCCCTCATAGTCGCGATGGGTGAATCCGAGCTTGTTGGTGGGCAGCTTCGGATGGTGGAGCTTAGGCTTGGCGATGTAGGTCATACCGTCTTCCTCAAGGGCGTGACGTTGAGCGCGCTGAGCCGCTCGGCAATGGCGCGGCTGATGAAGCGCTCGGTGATGGGAGTACCGTCATAATGCAGCACCGCCGTGAGCTTCGCTGGATTGATGCCGCCTTCATTGATGAGGAGCGTGCGAAGCTGGGCGTCGCGATTCTGCTCGATGAGGAATACCTGCTCATGCGCGGCGATGAAATCGAGCACGTCCTGATGGAAGGGAAAGGCACGGACGCGGAGCGCGTCGAGGTGGACGCCCTTCGCCTCGAGCGCGTCCAGCGCCTCGTGCATGGCGGGCGTGGTCGAGCCGAAATAAATGACGCCGTGCTTCGTTGCCTGCTTCGCCGGGCGTAAGATCGGTCGCGGCACCAACCCTTTCGCCGTCTCGAACTTCTTGAGCAGCCGCGCCATGTTCTCGACGTAGTCCGGGCCCTCCTCGCTATAGCGCGCCATGCGGTTCTTGGTGGTGCCGCGGGTGAAGAAGGCGCCGCGCGTCGGATGCGTGCCGGGATATGTCCGATAGGGAATGCCGTCGCCGTCGACATCGAGATAGCGGCCGAATTCCTTGCCGGACTCGAGATCGGCCGCGCTCATCACCTTGCCGCGATCCATGCGCCGGCTGTCGTCCCATGCGAGCGGCTCGCAGAGCCACTCATTCATGCCGATGTCGAGATCGAGCATGACGAAGATCGGCGTCTGCAGGCGATCGGCGAGATCGAAGGCCTGCGCCCCCATCTCGAAACATTCGCGGGGGTCTTCGGGGAAGAGCAGCGGATGCTTGGTGTCGCCGTGGGAGGCATAGGCACAGGAGAGAATGTCGGCCTGTTGCGTCCGGGTCGGCATGCCCGTCGAGGGTCCGCCCCGCTGCACGTCGAAGATCACCGCCGGGATTTCCGCGAAATAGGCCAAGCCCAGGAACTCCTGCATCAAGGAGATGCCGGGACCGGATGTCGCCGTGAAGGCGCGGGCGCCGTTCCAGGCGGCGCCGATCACCATGCCGATCGAGGCAAGCTCGTCCTCCGCCTGAAGGATGGCGAAGCGGTTCTTGCCGGAGGCTTTGTCGACGCGGAAGCGCCGGCAATGCCGCGTGAAGGCTTCGGCGAGCGAGGATGAGGGCGTGATTGGATACCAGGCGCAGACGGTGGCGCCGCCATAGAGCGCCCCCAACGCAGCGGCGCTGTTGCCTTCGAGGTAGACGCGGCTGCCGACCGCGTCCGCCGTCCGCACCCGCAAGCCCAAGGGACACTTAAGATGCTGGAGCGCGTAGTCGCGGCCCATATGGAGGGCATCGAGATTGGGCGCGATGAGCTTGTCCTTGCCCTTGAACTGCTCGCCGATGAGCGACTCGATGACCTTGACGTCCATGTCGAGCAGGGCGGAGAGCGCACCCACATAGATGATGTTCTTGAAAAGTTGCCGCTGGCGCGCGTCGGTGTAGGTCCGGTTGCAGATCTCGGTGAGCGGCATGCCCACGACGTTGATGTCGTCACGGAATTTCGTGAGCGGCATCGGCTTCGTCGAATCGAAAAAGAGATATCCGCCGGGCTCGATGCCTTTTACGTCCTGATCCCAGGTCTGCGGATTCATTGCCACCATGAGATCGACGCCACCGCGGCGTCCCAAATGACCGGCCTCGGAGACGCGCACCTCGAACCAGGTGGGAAGGCCCTGAATGTTCGAGGGAAAGATGTTGCGCGACGCCACCGGCACGCCCATCCGCAGCACCGACTTGGCGAAAAGTTGGTTGGCGCTCGCCGAACCCGAGCCGTTCACATTGGCGAATTTGACGACGAAATCGTTGATCGCTTCTAGCGGCTTCGGCATGCCGGTCCCGCCTGTGTCATATCAAGAAGAAATTTCTGCATATCCCACGCCCCGGTCGGGCAGCGCTCGGCACAGAGGCCGCAGTGAAGGCAGACGTCCTCATCCTTCACCATGACCCGAGCGGTCTTGAGCACATCCGACACATATAAGTCCTGCGAGAGGTTGAGCGCCGGCGCTTGCAGGCGCTGACGCAGCTCCTTTTCCTCGCCGTTCTTGGCAAAGGTGATGCAGTCCATGGGGCAAATGTCGACGCAAGCATCGCATTCGATGCAAAGCGGCGCCGAGAACACGGTCTGCACATCGCAATTAAGGCAGCGTTCGGCCTCGAGATAGCCCAGCTTCTGGTCGAAGCCGAGCTCCACCTCGACCTTGATGTTCTTGAGCGCGATCGCCTGATCGCGGAGCGGCACCTTGTAGCGTAGGTCGAGCGAGATGTCGTTGTCGTAGCTCCACTCGTGGATGCCCATCTTCTGGCTCGCGAGATTGACCATCGGCGGCGGCCGATTGCCGACACTCTCGCCGTTGAGCAGCTTGTCGATGGAAATCGCGGCATCGTGGCCGTGGGCGACGGCCCAAATGATGTTCTTTGGGCCGAACGCTGCATCCCCGCCGAAGAACACGGTGGGAATAGTAGACTGCATGGTCGTGGGATCGACTTTCGGCATGCCCCATTTGTCGAAATCGAGGCCGATATCGCGCTCGATCCAGGGGAAGGCGTTCTCTTGTCCGACGGCGACCAGCACGTCGTCACATTCCATGTGGACATTGGGCTCGCCGGTCGAAACGAGGCTGCGTCGGCCTTTCTCATCGTATTTGGCGGCGACCTTCTCAAAGAGGACGCCGGTGAGCTTGCCGTTCGCGTGGGTAAATTCCTTTGGCACGAGGTAGTTGAGGATGGGGATGCCTTCATGCATCGCATCCTCTTTCTCCCAGGGCGAAGCCTTCATCTCCTCGAAGCCGCTCCGCACCACGACCTTCACGTCCTCCCCGCCCAAGCGCTTGGAGGAGCGGCAGCAATCCATCGCGGTGTTGCCGCCGCCGAGCACAATGACGCGCTTGCCGATCTTGTCGATATGGCCAAAGGAGACGCTCGAGAGCCAGTCGATGCCGATATGGATGTTGGCGGCGGCTTCCTTACGGCCGGGAATGTCGAGATCCCTGCCACGCGGCGCGCCTGAGCCCACGAAGATGGCGTCGTATCCCTCGGCGAGCAGCGCCTTCAGGCTCTTGACCCATTGGCCGAGCTTCAACTCGACGCCCATCTCGAGGATGTAGCCCACCTCTTCGTCGATGATCGATTCGGGCAAGCGGAATTTGGGGATTTGGCTGCGGATCATGCCGCCCGCCTGCTTATCGCCGTCGTAGAGCACGCAGTCATACCCTAACGGTGTAAGGTCGCGCGCGACCGTCAGCGAGGCAGGCCCGGCACCGATCAACGCAATGCGCTTGCCGTTCTTGTGCGCGGGAGCGGTCGGTAAAAGATGGCGAACATCGTCCTTATTATCGGCCGCGACGCGCTTCAGTCGGCAGATCGCCACCGGCTCCTTTTCGACACGACCACGGCGGCAAGCTGGCTCGCACGGGCGATCACAGGTGCGACCGAGGATGCCGGGAAAGACATTCGACTTCCAATTCACCATATAGGCATCGGTGTAGCGACCGGCGGCGATCAGTCGGATGTATTCAGGAACCGGTGTATGGGCCGGGCACGCCCACTGACAGTCGACAACCTTATGAAAGTAGTCAGGCGCCCCGATATCCGTCGGCTTCAACGCACTCCTCCTCTCGGGCCGGCCCTCTCCGGGACCCCGCCATACACTTAGATTTTACGCTTCTAATCCTCACTGACCAGATCGGCCTCGCTCTCAAGCGCATCGGCGATGCTGACGAGCTCGCGCGTCACTTCCGGCAACGCGGTCAGCTCCGAGAGCTCGCGGCACCGCTGTGCTAGCGCGCGCATGCGCTCGGCCCGCTCATGCGCAGAACATCCGATGATTTCGGCCGTCATCTTGCCTCCCGGCTACTCGCGGCGGCCCGCCAGGATGGGGCAATGCTTGCTCCCCGGAGGGGACGAAAGTAGCGGCGTAATGTGCACGATCGCTGGCCTTATCGCAACAGCCCAGCAACCGCCGCTAGGCGCTCATTTTGCATGGCGGTCGGGCAAAAATCAGCGCGGGGAATGGCAGGGAACGACCGGCAAGACGCGGGCGTCAACGACCGCCGCGCAGACCGGATTGGGCTCGTATCAGATGCGTCGTGCCCAATCAGTCGGGAATGCGGACATCGACGTAAAGTGGCGTGCCGCCGTAGATCTCGCCGAGCATGCCGAGTTCCTGCGCGAGATCGCCGAGCGTCGCGTCGCGTCGCAAGTCGAAGCTGAGCGCGGCGCGGTGAAAGATGGCCATGACGCGGTTGGGTTGCTCCGTTCCTTGTTCCATGCCGACCTCCCACTTCTCCGTACTCGGTCACGCCAGCGCGGTCACATCACAAACCCTTGATCGCGCCAGCTTATCCGTAACATTTGGTATCAATCGGTAAAGCCAAACGCGGCACGCGAACAGGCGAGCAGAATGAATGCGTGTCGTGATTATTATCGCCCAGAAAGCACATCGACGTGTCGTGACATTCGCGTGATGCGTGCTATCATTTTGTCGCGGGGGGTCGCCAGGCCGCGCCGCGCGGGGGAGCGAGCATGGCGCGGGGCGGGCGTGGTGCGCCTCAAAAGATCATGAGAAGCGATGTCCGCTGGTTCAGCGCGGCCATCCTGGTGACTTGTGTCACCGTCGCCGGCCTCGGCCTGGCGATGGGATTCTATCTCGACCGCGCGCCGGAACCAGTCCCGCCATTGGCGAGCGCCGACGATGACATTGCAACCGCACCGTTGCCGGTGGCATCGATCGAGCCCGGTCCGGATAACGAGCACGCAACGCCAGCAATTGCAGTTGTGGCTGAGCCTCGGCCAGCGCTCGAGCCCGACCCACCATCTGCCGCCGAGCCGCCACCGAGCGAGCTGACGCCGCGGGCAGAGCCGGCAGAGCCGGGTGTCGCTGCGGAAGTACCGCCCGCGCCGGCGGATCGCCCCGCAGCTCAGCTCACCACCATTGAGCCCGAGGCGGGAACGCCGGATACCGAGAACACCCTCCTCACCCCGATGGTGGCGAGGACGGCGGCGATGGCGATCCGGCCGCCTCGACTCGACCCCGCCGCTGCCTATTGGGTGGAATATGCGGTGTTCTCCCGCGAGCGCTCAGCACAGCGTTTGCGCCAGGCGCTCGCCGCCCTTCATCTCGACAGCAACGTCGTCGCGACGCATACGCCGGACGGGCATCGCCTCTGGCGGGTGCGCTCGGCAACCCTCGATAGCCGCGCCAGGGCCGAGGCGGGCGCGCTCGCGGCGCGACAGAAACTCGCCATCGTGCCGCTGATCCATCGCGGCACGCCGGGCCACGTGGCGCCGACACGGTACTGGGTGCAGTTCGGTGCCTTCCCTACCAAGGCACCGGCGATCCGCCTCCAGCACGCGCTCGCCAACTACGGTGTAAAGGCGACCATACGAAATACGCGAATGTCGAGTGGTAAGCCGTTGTTTCTAGTTCGATCAGAAGGATTCCCCGATCGCAGGCTTGCGACCCTTGTCGGAGAGCTTGGCGGAAGCGCAGCCAAGGTCGCCTTCGTGGTCGGCCGAGATAGACCGGCGACACAACAGGGCGCTCCTCCGAGCACGAGCGATCGCGGGGTTGGCTCGTCGTCGCCGCGTCACACTCAGCGGCCCCCGCCTGGCGGCTAGCGCCGGTTCGTCCGCCCAGACACTTGCGTCGAGAGCGCCCGCAGGCGGTCGAGCACCAAAGCGAGGCCGGTCTCGAAGATGTCATCGGCTCCGGCGGGCGACTCGATTCCACCTGCAGCACGGACCGCCTCGGCAAGCGCCGCGCCCGTCGCATAGCAATCGGCCACGTGCAGAATGAGCGCGGACAGGACTGGATCGAAGCCAGCCGCAGCGAGCGTCGGCCGCACTGCCTCGAGATAGGCTTTTGCCGCCGGACCCGGTCGGGTTAACAGTGTAAAGGCGTAGGGATGGCGCCGCGCCAGGGCGCGGTAAGCACGCGTTGCATCGCGCAGCCCGCCGAGCCAATCCGCACCCTCTTGCGCATCGATGCCCATGTCGTCGATCAAGCGCTCCGCCACCGCCTCGAGCAGGCGCTCTTTGCTGCCGAAATGATGATAGAGCGCCATCGCCTCGACGCCGAGCGCCGTGCCGAGCTTGCGCATGCTCAATCCCTCGAGACCGGCGCGATCGATCAGGTCGAGCGCAGCATCGACAATGCGGTCGCGTGTCAGGGTTGATCGCGAAGGGTTCAGGCTCACCTTACAATGTATAGTTCAGCTCAAACCCCGCGGCAATGATTTCCCCAGCTAGTCGGCTGGGCCCAGATTGTCAGCGGCGAGCTTGCCGCGGTCGCGCACCACCTCGAAGCGGATGCGTTGCCCCTCGGCAAGGGAATGAAGACCGGCCCGTTGGACCGCCGTGACATGGACGAACACATCAGCGCCGCCATCGGCGGGTTGGATGAAGCCATAGCCTTTGGTGGCGTTGAACCATTTCACGGTACCGACAGCCATCGTGATCTCCTCGGTCACACACACGACCCGCCCGGGAGCGGCCTGCGGCGCTGCCCCCGGACGCGCGCCAGCCTGTCGGCGCATGCGGGTGCTCGCAACAGGTATCTTTTGGGTGAGAGCCGGAACCATTTGCCGAGGGCTGGACAGCCGGGCCGACCCAATCTATCGAGCACGCCCATGATCCTGACGCCGATCGCCGCCCATGATCTGCCGAAGCGCCTCGCCGCGCTCGAGCGCGGTCTCAAGGAGGAATGGCAACGGCGGATCTTACGGAAGATCGGACGACCGGGGGATCTCCGACGCGCGAGCGGATCGCAAGCGGCCCGTCACCACGGCGAGGCGTGCTCGCTCCTGCGCCGACTGGGCATGGCCATTTGCCCGGGTGCGCCGCAACTCGACTTCAGCTGGGACGGAACCGCCGTTCGCATCGAGACCGAGGCTTATGTGCTGCTCCATGAAGGGGCGCACTTCCAACTCGCATCGCCGGCGCGACGCCGTGTCATCGATTTCGGGCTCGGTCCTGGTCCGGAGACCGGGGATCGCCACAGAGCGCAGCGCGCACAGCGCGTTCACGGCATCGCGCGCGAGCACGAGGAGGCCATGGCCTCGCTTCTCGGGATTCTCTGGGAGGTCGAGCTCGGTCATCCCGCGCTTGCCTCGTTCCTCGATCAGAACTGGCTTGAAGGCGCCGAGCGACCGGCGACGCCGGCGCATTTCGCGTCCATCCTCCGCGCGTTGCATCGGGATGGCTTCGTCGACGCCACCGGCCGGCCGCAGCGACGCTTGCGGCAGAGGCCTGATGCCGTGTCAGTGGAGCGCGCTGCGGGGTCCCGCGAAGTGAATGTGAATGGCGAGGCAGCGATGAAACGTCGTCGGCTCCCGACGGCGGAACCAGCTGAGGAGCATTGATCCCCGCGCTGCTATCGGTCGGATCGGCCGCCGTTCGTCGCGAAGCCGAAACGAGCTTGGACCGGTCAGCCGAATGGTCCCATCGCTTGCACGCATGGCCTAGCCTCCAACTGGCAATGTTGCTGGCGGATGCGCGACTGAACGAAACAGTCGCCGCACGAAAACGTCATCCGGCGCGTAAGAGTTCCACCATTGCGCGACCATCGTGGCGATAGGCAAGCGCTTGACTTTCATGCCGACAAAATCGGGAGGCGTCTGCTCGCTCGAGGGGAGATCCCCATGAGAAAGCGTGGCGCACCATCGCCAACAGATCGGCGGCGCCGCGGTGCGGCGCCGGCATGGCATGGATTTTTGACTGAGACCGTCGCAAGCTTCGCGCATGGTTGCCAGCGACAGCTTTGCCGAGTTCCTGCGCGAACAGCTCGCCCCGCTCGGCCATGTTGCCATGCGGCGTATGTTCGGCAAAACCGGTGTGTTCTGCGACGGCGTGATGTTTGGCATGGTGACGGAGAACACGCTCTACTTCCGCGTCGATGACCGGAACCGGGAGACGTTCAAGGAAGCCGAGGCCTCGCCGCCTCTCAATTACCGGAAAAAGGGCGAAACCATCGATCTCTCGTTCTGGCGTGTTCCCGAGCGGCTCTTCGACGAGCCCGATGAGCTTATGACCTGGGCCCGAGCAGCGCTGGCGGCGGCGCACCGCGTTGCGGCGAAGAGAGAACGGACGGCGCCGAGGCGGAAACGCTAAGCCTCACTCCTTGACCGCGCCGGTCAAGCTCGAGACGTAGTGCTCGACAAAAAAGGAATAGAGGATCACCACTGGGAGCGAGCCCAGGAGCGCCGCGGCCATCAGCGAGCCCCAGTGATAGACGTCGCCCTCGACGAGCTCGGTGATGGCGCCCACCGGTATAGTCTTGTTCTCCGAGGAGGAGATGAAGGTGAGCGCGTAGATGAATTCATTCCATGACAAGGTGAAGGCGAAGATGCCGGCGGAGATGAGGCCGGGCACGGCGAGCGGCAGGGTGATCTTCGCCAAGATCTGGAGGCGCGAGGCGCCGTCGATGAGCGCGCACTCCTCGAGCTCGTAAGGGATCGAACGGAAGTAGCCCATCAGGAGCCAGGTGCAGAAGGGCACGAGAAATGTGGGATAAGTCAGCACCAGCGCCCAGTCGCTGTCAAAGAGGCCGAGGCGGAAAACCATGGTGGCGAGCGGGATGAAGAGGATGCTCGGCGGCACGAGGTAAGCGAGGAAGATGGCGAGCCCAAAATATTGCGAGCCGGTATAGCGCAGCCGCTCGATCGCATAAGCGGCGCAGACGGCGCAGAAGAGCGAGATGAAGGTTGAGCTGACGGAGATGATGACGGTGTTGAGCATCCAATCGGGATAGCTCGTCTCGAAGAGCAGCTTCTTGATGTGGTCGAGCGTCGGATGCGTCACCCAGAACGGGTTGAACTTTTCGTAGTTGTAGAGCTCGGCGTCCGGCTTCAACGTCGTGGTCGCCATCCAATAGAAGGGAAAGAGCAGCACGAAGAGCATGATGGCGAGCGGTATGTAGACGGTGACGAGCCGCCGCGGCAGCGTGCTCAGATACTCCATGCCCTCTTGATCGGCGGCCGCGCGCGCCATGGCTCAATCCCGTCCACCGGCCTGCCAGCGCCGCCGCTGCAGGCCGAAATAGCTGAACATGATGGCCGCCAGCAGGAAGGGGATCATGGCATCAGCAATGGCGGCACCTTCGCCGAGCTGGCCGCCGGTGATGGCGCGTTGGAAGGAGAGCGTCGCCATGAGATGGGTGGCGTTCACCGGCCCGCCCTTGGTGATGGCATAGACGAGCTGGAAGTCGGTGAATGTCATGAGCACGGAGAAGGTCATCACCACGGCGATGATCGGCGACAGCATCGGCAAGGTGATGTGGCGGAAATTCTGCCAGGCCGTGGCGCCATCGAGCGTCGCCGCCTCATAGAGCGAGGGTGGAATCGTCTGGAGACCCGCCAGCAAGGTGATGGCGACGAAGGGAATGCCGCGCCAGATATTGGCGGCGATCAACGACCAGCGCGCGTTCCAAGGATCGCCCAGAAAATCGATGTAGTGGGTGATCACGCCGAGCTTCACCAGCGCCCAGGAGATGATCGAGAACTGCGAGTCATAGATCCACCAGAAGGCGATCGCCGAGAGCACGGTCGGCACGACGAACGGCAAAAGCACGATGGCGCGCAGCAGCGACTTGAACGGCAGGCGATGGTTGAGGAGGAGCGCCAACCAAAGGCCAAGCGCAAACTTGATGATGCTCGCCACCACCGTATAGAGGAGCGTGTTGAAGACGACGAGCCAGAACACCGAATCGTGCATGAGCGAGGCGAACTGTGCGAAGCCGACGAAGCGCCCCGCCTGGCCGATCTGCGTGTCCGTGAGACCAAGCCAAAGGCCGAGCCCCAGCGGGTAGGTGAGGAACACCAGGAGCAGCAACCCCGCTGGCACCATGAAGATGAGGCCGAGCAGGTTGCGGCTGTCGCCAAACTGCGGCAGCCAGCGCGCCGGAACCGTCGTCGTCGAGCGAGTCTGGACGGCCATCGCGGAGCGCCTCACCCCCCTCCCCGACCCTCCCCCTCAAGGGGGGAGGGAGAGCGAGAGGCGTCTGGTGGCAATCCTCTCCCCCCTTGAGGGGGAGGGTTAGGGTGGGGGGTTCGCGGCAAACTCGGCTCCCGGTAATACGAATTCAGCAGCGTCACGTCTGGTAATAGCGCTTCGCGCGTTCGGCGGCGCGCTCGGCCGCTTCCTTTGGCGTGCGCGAACCGGTCGCGGCCTCGGCCACCATGTCGACGAGGACGAAGTCGCCGATCGTTGCGGCAGACGCAGCGCCCAGTTGACCGGAATAGCCGTTGTCGAGCGCGTTCTTGAGGACGTTGCGGAAGGGCGTGTTCTTGGGGTCCGCGGTCCAGACGGGGTTGCTTTCATAAGCCGCCAGCGGCTGCGTCACATAGCCGTTTGATGCGGCCTGCCAGGGCTCGTACTGCTCTTTCTCCCACATGAAGCGCAGATATTCCTTCACCGCATTGGGATACTTCGAAAATTTGAATGCGTAAGCCTGTAGCATCAGATGAAACTCGGTGGGACGACCGACGGGACCCACCGGGAAGTTGGCGTGGTCCATGTCCTTGGCGATGGCGAGCTGCGCCTCGTCCTTGGAGTTCTTGGCGACCGTGTAGATCGAGATGCCGTTGTTGGTGAGGCTGATCTCGCCGGCGAGGAACGCCTTGTTGTTGCTGGGGTCCTGCCAGGAGAGTGTGCCCGGGATGAAGGTGGCGTAGAGCTGCTTGGCGTAGTCGAGCGCGGCCAAGGTCTCAGGCGAATTGATGACGATGTTGTTCTTGTCATCCACCATCTTGCCGCCATGCGACCAGACGAGCCAATGGCACCAGGTGTTGGCGTCGCCCGTCGCATGGCCAAGGGCGAAGCCAGCGGGCCGGCCGCCTTCCTTGAGCTTCTGGCAGA
>Ga0306920_100008415_pt1 | contig 13694 bp, 12 predicted proteins | sample flu12Cox44000170_FD_204666 | JGI IMG/M metagenome (GOLD analysis project Ga0306920, IMG submission 204666) | Lab enrichment of tropical soil microbial communities from Luquillo Experimental Forest, Puerto Rico - flux4day.12C.oxic.44.000.170 (v2)... | ecosystem: Environmental > Terrestrial >... | reverse complement strand
TGATGTGATTTCCGGCGGGAATTTTCACGGAGCGCCGCTCGCGTTCGCGTTCGATTATGCCGCGCTCGCGATGGCCGATTTGATGAGCATCAGCGAACGCCGCACCGAGCGCCTTACTAATCCGGACGAGAGCGAGGGTCTTCCGGCATTTCTTGCGCAACGGCCTGGAGTGGAATCGGGATTCATGATTGCTCATGTCGCAGCTGCCTCTCTGGTAAACGAAGCGCGCGTGCTCGCGCACCCGGCGAGCATTGACAACATCACGACGTCCGGCGGAAAAGAAGATCACGTGTCCATGGGAATGACCAGCGCACTCAAACTGCGGTCGATTGTCGATCTTGCGGAAAATTTGTTCGCCATCGAGCTGCTTGCGGCCGCCGAAGGTCTGGAGTATCGCCGTCCATTGAAGGCTGGTCGCGGTGTCGAGCGAGCGTTCGCCGCTGTGCGAAAAGTCGTGCCGCCGCTCACGCACGATCGCGCGCTCTCGGGCGATATCGCCCGTGTTGCTGAAGCGATTCGTCGAGGCGATTTTGATTGAGGAGCGAATAACTCATGAGTGGAAAACGAATTATTCACGCGCCGCGCGGCGATGAGCGCACCTGCAAAGGCTGGCATCAAGAAGCGGCGATGCGGATGTTGATGAACAATCTCGATCCCGAGGTCGCAGAAAATCCCGATCAACTAGTTGTTTACGGCGGAACTGGCCGCGCTGCGAGAAGCTGGGAAGCTTTTGATGCAATTGTTCGCTTGCTGCGCGAGCTCGAAAACGACGAAACGCTTCTCGTTCAATCGGGCAAGCCGATCGGAAAATTCCGCACGCATGATGAAGCACCGCGCGTCCTGATCGCCAACTCCAACCTTGTCGGTCAGTGGAATAACTATCCCGAGTTCAATCGCCTCGAGCGCATGGGATTGACGATGTACGGGCAGATGACAGCTGGTTCGTGGATTTACATCGGCAGCCAAGGAATCGTGCAGGGTACGTTTGAAACTTTTGCTGCTGCGGGGTGGAAACATTTCGGTGGATCGCTCGAGGGAAAATTCGTTTTGACTGGCGGCCTCGGCGGCATGGGTGGCGCGCAGCCGCTCGCCGCGACAATGAACGGTGCCGTATTCCTCGGCGTCGAAGTCGATCCGGCGCGGATCGAGAAGCGATTGAAAAGCGGATACTGCGACAAGATCGCGTGGTCGCTCGATGAAGCTCTCAAGCTAATTGATCAGGCGCGCAAAGATCGAAAATCGCTTTCGGTTGGGCTTGTGGGCAATTGCGCCGACGTGCTGACCGAAGTCGTCAAACGCGGCATCGTGCCCGACGTACTCACAGATCAAACGAGCGCACACGATGCGTTAAATGGCTACGTGCCGCATGGGATGTCGCTCGAAGACGCGTTAGCGATGCGACGGAAAAATTCGGACGAATATATCGACCGCGCGATGCAATCCATGGCGGTGCATGTTGAAGCCATGCTCGCGCTGCAAAAGAAGGGAGCGATCACCTTTGACTACGGCAACAACATTCGAGCTCAGGCACAAAAAGCCGGAATAAAAAACGCGTTCGACATTCCCGGTTTTGTTCCTGAATACATTCGCCCGCTGTTTTGTGAAGGACGCGGTCCGTTTCGTTGGGTCGCCTTGAGTGGTGATCCCGCTGACATCGCGCGCACCGACAAGCTCGCGCTCGAATTATTTCCGAAAAACCAAACGCTCGCGCGCTGGATGAAGCTGGCGAAGGAGCGAATTCATTACCAGGGATTGCCCGCGCGGATTTGCTGGCTGGGTTACGGCGAACGCGCAGAATTTGGGGTCGCGATGAACGAACTGGTGAAGCGCGGCGAAATCAAAGCGCCGATCGTGATTGGGCGCGATCATCTCGATACCGGCTCCGTCGCATCGCCTAACCGTGAGACAGAAGGCATGCTCGACGGCAGCGACGCGATTGCAGATTGGCCGCTGCTCAATGCCCTCGTCAACACAGCAGCGGGCGCATCATGGGTATCGGTTCACAATGGTGGTGGCGTCGGCATCGGTTTTTCGCAGCACGCCGGGATGGTCGTCGTGGCTGATGGCGGCGAGAATTCCAAGCGTCGCTTAGACCGCGTTCTCACCAGCGATCCCGGCATGGGCATTCTCCGTCACGCCGATGCAGGTTATTCTCGTGCCATCGAATTCGCCGCTGCGCACGACATCGATATTACGATGGAGCCGCAGCCGTGCGATTAGCGCTAATCAGCCAATCCTACTGATGAAAAAACTAATCGAGTGTGTGCCGAATTTTTCCGACGGACGTGACCAGAATGTTATTCGGCAGATTACTGATGCAATTGAGTCAGTGGATGGTGTCTCGTTGCTCGATGTCGATCCCGGCGCGAGCACGAACCGGACCGTGGTGACTTTTGTCGGTGATCCGGATGCCACAGTCGAAGCAGCGTTTCGCGGGATTAGAAAAGCTGCGGAACTGATCGACATGCGGAAACAGAAAGGCGCGCATCCGCGAATGGGTGCGACTGATGTTTGTCCGTTCATTCCGGTGAGCGACGTCAGCTGGGACGAAGCGATTGAATGTGCAAATCGGCTGGGCAAACGCGTCGGCGAGGCATTGCAAATCCCGGTGTATCTCTATGAAAAAGCGGCTAGAGATAAATCGCGTGCGAATCTTGCTGTGATTCGAGCTGGCGAGTACGAAGGGTTTTTTGAAAAGATAAAGCGACCGGAGTGGAAACCGGATTTTGGACCTGCGGTTTTCAACGAGAAATCCGGCGGAACCGTGATCGGTGTTCGCGATTTTCTAATCGCTTACAACGTCAACCTGAACACGAAATCGGCGCGGCGTGCGAACGCGGTGGCTTTTGATGTGCGAGAGCAGGGGAGAGTAAAGACCGAGGACGGAACGCCGTCTGGAAAGCCAGTGTTGGACACCAATGGCGAGCCGGTCCGCATTCCCGGGATGTTGAAAAATGTAAAAGGAATCGGCTGGTTCGTGAAGGAATACGGTATCGCCCAGGTCTCGATGAATCTCACAAACATTGAGGAAACGCCTTTACATACGGCATTCGAAGCGTGCGTTGAGTCGGCTGCCAAACGCGGCTTGCGTGCAACGGGTTCGGAGATTGTTGGGATGGTGCCGAAAAAATCTCTTTTGGATGCTGGCCGTTATTTTCTTCGTAAACAACAATGCTCTGAGGGTGCTTCCGAAGAAGAATTGATCGATATCGCCGTTCGCTCGATGGGCCTGGGTGAACTGAAGCCTTTTATCCCGAAAGAAAAGGTGATTGAATTAAAAATTGAATCCGCTGAGTCCAAACCGTCTCTGGTCAAGCTGAACATCCGGGAGTTTTGCAACGAGACGTTGAGCGACTCGCCCGCGCCAGGCGGTGGTTCCGTCGCGGCGCTGATGGGAGCGCTGGGCGCGTCGTTAGGCGGAATGGTCGCGAATCTTTCCGCGGGCAAACGCGGTTGGGACAATAGACTCGAGTATTTCAGCGATTGGGCAGTGAAGGCGCAGCAACTCAAAGACGAACTGTTATCGCTGGTAGATGAAGACACGGACGCGTTCAACAAAGTGATGAACGCATTTGCGCTGCCCAGGAATTCTCCAGAAGAAAAAGCGGCGCGCTCGGCGGCAATTGAAGGGGCGATAAAACATGCGGCTGAGGTTCCATTGAAAGTGATTGAGACAGCGGCCAAATCTTATGAACTGCTGTCGGAGATGGCGGACAACGGAAATCCCGCTTCGGTTTCAGATGTCGGTGTCGGAGCACTGGCCACTCGGGCGTGCATCGAAGGGGCAGCGATGAACGTGCGGATTAATCTCGGTCAACTGAAGGAAGAAAAATTTAAAGCGGCGTTTCTCAAAAAGCTGCGGACGATCAGTGAAGATTCAGAGACGCAGTTCAACAAGATCAATGCGGTTGTGGAGAGCAAACTGCGTTGAAGCGTCGAAGCGGAAACTGCTATTGTCATTCTGAACGAAGTGAAGAATCTCTGATTAACTCGCCGGCCACGTTTGAGTCGTAAAACAGGGATGTTTCGCTTCGCTCAACATGACAAGGATTGGTTCGGTTGCCTTCACCCTTCAACGGTTCAACGCTTGAACAAATAATGAGTTCACTCGCCGTCCTGCACGCGTCACAACTCGTCACGCTCATCGGACCAAAGCGCCCTCGCGTCGGGAGAGAATTGTCGGAGCTCGGGATCATTCGCGACGGGGGAATGCTGGTCCGCGACAGGAAGATCGAGAAAGTCGGTCCGAGCGAGGAGATCGAAAAGAATATTGGCGACGCGGAAATTGTGGATGCGCGCGACCGCGTTGTAATGCCGGGATTCGTCGATGCGCATACGCATTTGGTTTTCGCAGGAAATCGCCTCGACGATTTCGAACGCCGATCACGAGGCGAAACGTACGAGCAGATTGCGAAAGCTGGCGGCGGAATTTGGTCAACGGTCGAAAAAACCCGCGCTGCGAGTGAACGCGATCTTCTCACGCAGGCAAAAAAGCATGCGAACTGGTTCCTGCGCTGTGGAACTACCACAGTCGAAGCGAAATCGGGCTACGGCCTGACGGTTGAAGATGAATTGAGGATTTTGCGCGTTCTACGTCAACTCGAGAAGGAGGTGCCTTTGGAAATCGTGCCGACCTTTCTCGGCGCGCATGCAGTTCCGCGACAACTTTCGCTGGATGAATATCTGGAAGTTGTAATCACGGAAATGTTGCCGCGTGTGACTGCGGAGAGATTAGCTGAATTTTGCGATGTTTTTTGCGAACGCGGCTATTTCGACATCGATAAGTCACGCCAGATTTTATCCGCAGCCAAAAAACTCGGACTGAGTTTGCGCGGGCACGTTGATCAACTGACGAATTCCGGCGGCGCGAAGTTGATGGCGGAGATGGGTGCGACCACGGCGGACCATCTGGAGCAAACCGACGAGCAGGGGATCGCCGCAATGAAGAAGGCAAACGTGCAACCAGTGTTACTGCCGGGTTCCGTTTACGCGCTCGGATTGAGTCGCTATCCGCGCGCGCGTGAAATGATCGAGGCCGGACTCGCGATCGTGCTCGCGACTGATTTCAATCCCGGATCGTCGCCGACACCGAGCATGCCGATGGTTCTGTCACTCGCATGCACGCAAATGAAGATGTCGCCTGCGGAAGCGATCACCGCCTCAACCGTGAACGCAGCATACAGTGTCAACCGAGGCGATAAGATTGGCTCCCTCGAGCCTGGCAAACTTGCCAATTTCGTGATCTTCGATTGCGAGAACTATCGTGAGTTGCCGTACTGGTTTGGACTGCCGCAGACGCATGCGGTTTATGCAAGAGGCGCGCGCGTGGAGTGATTAGCTGTAGCGTGCGCTGTCCTCAGCGCAACGACGAATGAAGAAAGAACTTTTCCGCTGAGGACGGCGGACGCTACAGATCAACGGCAACCGGGGCGGTTGCCCTACAATTCCAAAGCAGGTCGATTTCTTGCTTTGCTTTGGGTTACGCATAGGAACTCACATGGAAGAAGAACTTTTGAAAGTCGAGAAGGAATTCACGCAGGTAATCGTTAGCAACAATCTCGAAGGCCTCGGACGAATTGTCGCAGATGACTGGATCATCATTGATCCGAACGGAGCAATAGTTGACCGGGCGCGCTTTTTCGAGGTCATCAAGTCGGGCGCCTTGACGCACGACACAATGGAATCCGAAGATCTCCGGGTCCGCGTTTATGGAGACAGCGCAGTGGTTACTGCCGTTACCCGCACGAAGGGCAAATTCATGGGACAAGAGTTCAATACGCAGGAACGGGCTACAGATGTTTTTGTGAAGCGCGACGGGCGATGGCGCTGCGTGCTGACGCATCTCACCCGAGTAAGGGAGAAGTAAGGCGGCGCGCCCGCGCCGCGGCGAGCAGGCTCTGGTAGCGCTTACCAATTCCGAGAGCGGCTTTTGCGGTGTATACTGAGCGCCGCTAAACTGATTGCGATGAAAGTTGAAGTGGAAAAACAACCGGGTTCCGTCTCGAAGCTGCAAATTGAATTGCCTGCAGATGAAGTTGCGAAGGAATGGGACGCAATTGCAAATAGCTTCGCGCGCCTCGCGAAAATTCCGGGATACCGGCCGGGCAAGGCCCCGCGTGCTGTGATCGACAAAAGATTTCGTAAGGAAATCAAGGACGAACTCACGAAGAAGCTCGTCTCAAAGAGTTATCACGAAGCAGTCGAAAAAGAGCAATTGCGCGTGGCTTCGCTGACGAACATTGAGGACATCGAGTTTGGCGAGGACAAGTCGATGCGCTTTCGCGCGACCGTGGTCACCGCGCCGGAGTTTGAGCTTCCAGATTACAAGGAGATTCCGGTACAATTACAGGATACAAAGACTTCCGAAGCAGAAGTCGAAGAGGCGATCGAACGTTTGCGTGATCAATCGGCCGATTTTGTAGACGTGCCGGAGCGCGCGTTGCAAATGGGCGATTTTGCGGTCCTTGATTTCGAGGGTTCGATAGAAAACAAGCCGATCAGCGAAATCGCGCCGCAAGCCAGCAAGAACTTGCACGGCGGTAAAAAATTCTGGCTGCATTTGGCTTCAGAAAATTTTCTGCCGAAATTTTGCGAGCAACTAGTCGGAGTGAAACCCGGCGAGCCACGGCTCGTGATCGTCAGTTTTCCGAATGATTTTCCAGTGAAGGAACTGGCCGAAAAAAAAGCCGATTACGCAGTTACATTGCGCGAGATCAAGGAAAAGGTGTTGCCGCCGATCGACGATGCACTGGCAGCCAAGCTGGTCCCCGGCAAAACGCTGGCTGATCTTCGCGGAATGGTCGAGCACGACCTCGAGCATGCGAAAGAACATGATGCAGAACGGGCGAAAGAAGCGCAGATCGTCAAATATCTACACGAGCGAATTCAGACAGAGTTGCCTCCGGCGCTGCTGCAAAATGAAACCCGCCGCGCGCTCGCCGAATTAGTTCAACGGAATCGCGAGCGCGGTGTCACTGATGACATGCTGAAAGAGAAAGAGAAGGAATTGATAGATGCCGCAGCGGGAATGGCGGCGCACCGGCTGAAAACAAATTTCATTCTGCATCGCATCGCCGAACGCGAAAACATTCAGGTCACAAAGGAAGATCTCGATTTGCGCATCAAGCAGGAGGCGGCGCGCTACGACATTACGCCAGACAAAATGCGCAAGGAATTGCAGCAACGCAACGCGCTGGATGACGTCGCCGAGCAGCTTCTGCTGGGCAAGACTCTTGATTTCCTGAAGGCGAATGTTAGCATCGAATTAACGAAAGAACCCACCGTCAAAGAAGAGAAGTCATGACTGCATTTAACGAAAATGTCTCCCAAGTGCTGGTTCCGATGGTCGTGGAGCAGACGGGTCGGGGCGAACGGAGCTACGACATTTACTCACGGCTGCTGAAGGACCGCATTGTTTTTGTCGGGCAGATCGACGATCACATTGCGAACCTCGTGATTGCGCAATTGCTCTTCCTGCAAATGGAAGATGGCAAAAAGGACATCAATCTTTATATCAACTCACCGGGCGGTGTGGTCACGGCGGGGCTGGCGATTTACGACACGATGCAGTTTCTGACGTGCGACGTGGTGACGTATTGCATTGGTATGGCAGCGAGTATGGGAGCAGTGTTGCTCTGTGCGGGCACGAAGGGCAAACGGTTTGCCTTGCCGAACTCGGACATCATGATTCACCAGGTGCACGGCGGTGCCCAGGGTCAGGCGAGCGACGTGGAACGTCAGGTCGATTACATGTTCAAGCTCAAGAAGCGCATCATCCGCATCATCTCCCAGCACACCGGCAAATCGGAAGAGCAAGTCCGACTCGATTCTGATCGCGATTACTATATGTCTGCGGACGAAGCCAAGGCATATGGGTTGGTGGACGAGGTGATCAAGTCGCGGAAGGAAATAAAATTATTAGACGGCAGCAAGCCTCCGGATGGCCGGGTGGTGGAGGTGCCCGACCTGGTGCTGTCGCGGAAAGGGTAACGCGGAAATCCAGAGCATATGGCGCGCGCTTCAAACCTCACCATGTGCTCCTTCTGCGGCAAAAGCCACGCGGAAGTGCGCAAACTCATCGCAGGTCCGGGTGTTTACATTTGCGACAGCTGCATCAACGTTTGCAAAAGCATTCTCGACAAAGAGTTAAACGAAGACGCCCGGCGTCAGTCTTCGAACATTCGCGTGCCGAAGCCGGCACAAATTCGGGAAGCTCTCGATCAATATGTAGTCGGGCAAGACATCGCCAAGAAGACACTTTCGGTGGCTGTTCACAACCATTACAAGCGCGTGCTGCAAACACCCGCGCCCGCGGACACGTCAGCTGCCTTTCAGGCGGACCCTCTGGCGGACGTTGAAATCGAGAAAAGCAACATTCTGCTTATCGGTCCCACAGGCTCTGGGAAGACCTTGCTCGCGAAGACGCTGGCCAGAATCCTTGACGTGCCGTTTTGCATCGCCGACGCGACGACGCTGACCGAAGCCGGCTACGTCGGCGAAGACGTAGAGAATATCATTCTGCGATTGCTTCAAAATGCTGACTACGATGTGAAGCGCGCTGAGATCGGGATTGTTTACATAGACGAGATCGATAAGATCGGACGCAAAACCGACAACGTTTCCATCACGCGGGACGTTTCCGGCGAAGGCGTGCAACAGGCTTTGCTAAAAATTTTGGAAGGCAGCACGTGTAATGTTCCGCCACAGGGCGGGCGCAAGCATCCGCACCAGGAATACATTCAGGTCAACACGGAGAAAATTCTTTTCATTTGTGGTGGCGCATTTATTGGGCTCGACAAGATCATTCAAAAGCGGATTGGCCAAAAGGTGATGGGCTTTGGCAGCCCGACGCTCGAGGTCGAGGAAGCGCTGCGTAAACAATCGATCCGCCACGTGGAACCGGAAGATTTGCTCTCGTTTGGGATGATCCCTGAATTCATAGGGCGCCTGCCCGTTGTTAGTTCGCTCGACACGCTCACCGAGGATGAAATGGTGGCGATTTTGACCGAAACAAAAAACGCAATGGTCAAGCAGTACACAAAGCTTTTCTCGATGGAAGGGGTCCGCCTTTCGATGACGAAAGATGCGTTGCGCGCCCTCGCCGCGCAGGCCGTCACCAAAGGCACCGGCGCGCGTGCTCTGCGTTCGATGCTCGAACGCATAATGCTCGAGATCATGTACGAAGTGCCGAGCCGCGAAGATATCGCCGAAGTAACGATCAATCGCGCGGTGGTAGAAGGCAAAAAGCTTCCCCTGATTCGCAAGAAACAGGACAAGACCGCGGCATAGCCCCGAAAGCGTTCGGGCTGGTTGAAAAGTTAACGGAGTTACAAAGTTAAATCGTATCAGTGTGCCTTTGTGACGTTTTAACTGTTTAACAGATTACCTTTCAACATGCGCGCGATCCTCATCAATACCGGCACCGAACTTCTGCTCGGCAACGTTCAGGACGCGCATCTTGTGTTTATAGCGCACGAGATATTCCCGTTGGGTCTGCGAATCGAGGAAGGGCGAGTGGTTCCTGATACTGACGCAATCCGACGCACGCTCACTGAATTATTTCCGCGTTGCGAAATTCTCTTCGTGACCGGCGGTCTCGGTCCAACCACGGACGACATTACACGCGAGAAGGTTGCTGAATCGCTAGGGTTGGAGCTGCATCAGGACCCCAACCTCTTGGCTTGGCTTGAGCAGAGGCTGCAAGTGCGCGGAATTAAGTGGTCTTCGGGCATTGGGCGCCAGGCCGATGTTCTTGCAGGCGCGCAGGTGCTGCCCAACGAAAATGGAAGCGCGTCAGGGTTTTACTTGAGGGCGAACATCAATGCGCGCATTCCGTCGCCGCACGTGTTTGTCTTGCCAGGCCCACCTCGCGAGCTTCAGCCCATGTTCAGGAAATTCGCGATGCCGATTTTGAAATGCATTATCGAGGTGCCGCTCCCAGTCGAGCGGCGGTCGTACAGTATTGCTGGAGTGGGCGAGTCGCTGGTTGAGAACGCGATTGGCGAGAAGGTTCTGGCAATTCCGGGGATCGAGCTGGGCTATTGCGCACGACCAGGCGAAGTTGAGGTGCGGATCATCGGCGGTCCAAACGCGATCCGAGCGGCCGATGCCGTCATTCGTGGCGAATTGGGCGCTTCGATCTTCTCCGATAACGACCAAACGCTTGAAACAGTCGTTGTGAACCTGTTGAAACAGCGAAAAGAAACATTGGCAACTGCCGAATCGTGCACTGGGGGTTTAATCGCCACCCGGATCACCAATGTGTCAGGCGCTTCGGAAGTTTTTTTGGCGGGCTATGTCACCTACGCGAATTCAGCAAAGACCGACGTCTTGAATGTCGATTCGAAGTTGATCGACAAACATGGCGCTGTGAGTAAAGCAGTCGCTCGCGCGATGGCCGAGGGCGCGCGTACGCGAGCAGCCTCCACGTACGGGATCGCTACGACCGGCATTGCCGGACCAACGGGCGGTTCGGACGAAAAGCCGGTTGGAACGGTTTACATTGGGCTGGCTTCAGAAGATTCAGGGACTGTCGCCAGGAAATTCTTTTTCCCAACGGATCGTGAAACATTCAAACAATTAGCAGCCCAAGCAGCACTCGATCTTTTGCGACGGAAATTATTCAAGGAGTGACGTTTCCCAGCCGTCACATTTACATAACGGGTTGCGCTGGCCGTTACTCTTCGAATAGGGAAGAATTACTAATCGCCCACGGTTACCGGGGTACCGATCTTTACCGTGTCGTAAAATAACTTCGCTCCATCCGACGACATCCGAATGCAGCCATGGGATGCGGGATATCCTGGCAAAATCCCGACATGCATTCCGACCCCTTCGCCTGTTAGCCGCATAAACCACCTCATCGGAGCACCGACATAATGTGTTCCGCTTGGCGCCGAATCGGCCTTCGCGCTGATGCCGGCGCGAACAACCCGACCCGAGCGGTCCACGAAGTCGCCATAGATGCTGGAACGATGATCCGGATCTTTTTCAAGAACGGAGAAACGACCGGTGGGTGTGCTGTGCCCGGCCTTGCCGGAAGAGATCGGACTATCGGCTGCGATTTGCTCGCCGACCATCAAATAGGCGCGCTGCCTGGGAATAGAGACGCGAACGTGCACGTTGTTCGGCGTGGCCTGTTTGAACACAGATTGATTTACCTTCAACGGTTCCTGCCGGCTAATATAAGCGGACGCGCCGCGCATCTTTGGTGGCGGCGTCGGCCTTGGTGATCTTGGTCCGAAAAGGCGGAACTGCGCGCTGATTGAAGAGGCAAGAGCCGTCAACAGAAGCGCGCTAAGAAATGTTCGAAGTGCTCTCGGCATAATTATCAGCCGCCACTGTAGCTATTTACGCGCCGAAGCCAACCCGTTAACCATCGCGATTCGTGGCGGTCGGGAGGAGCATTCTGGACGCGACGGGTCAAGACGACTTTGGCCGCGTGCGCGAATTCATCGGGAGCACCTGAATCCGAATTACCGTGCATCGCTTCCAACACCTGAAGCAGACCCCATCCCTGCCCCTGGTAGCGCTCTGTGTGCAGGACGCCTTCTCCTTTGAAGTTGACGTAATCGATTAGGGCGTAGCATCCCTGTGGTGTTTTCGTCAGGCGTTCAAATTGTTGCTGCACGTTAGTTCGGTCGGCAGGCGCCGCTTCGGCCAGCATCTTAGGCAGAGCACCTTCCAATCTGGCAACAAGAAATTCTGCCTGGAGATCAATGGTGTCGGCGAGAAACCGGCGCAACTGGTTCATCTCAACTGTATTTTGCGCTTGCTGAAATTCGGAACGCGAGTTCCAGGGACACGGCGGTACACGGCCGACACCCAGGAGCAATGTCGGCAGCTTTGCACCGCGATTTGATACGAAACTTACCAGCTTCGGGAAACTTTCTTCGAACGGGCCTTGTCGTCCCTTCGGATACCAGATGAAATGGCCGATGCCCAACGATGCGAAATCTTCGCCTTGGTTCCATGAAGTCAGCCCCGAAATAGTTCCATTACACTCATTTTGCCAGACTCTTTTTCCGACTTTCAAAGCGTCGCTGTGCGAGATCGTCAGGCCGGTTACGGTGTTCGGCCACACTGCAATCAGTCCGGTGACTACCATTGCAAATGCCAAACCAGCGCCATCGAATCGAAGGCAAACCTGTTTTCTTGACGGGCGGCATTTATCCATTAGCGTGCGGCTTTCTGCGGCGACCAATGTTAAACTAAAACGGCGCGGAAACACGATCTTATGAAACGTTTTATTGTTATTGTCAGCGCATCCTTATTTACATTCCCATTGTTTGGGCAAGACAAATCACCACAACTCAAAGACCAAAAGGACAAGGTCAGCTACAGTATCGGCATGCAAATCGGATTTAATCTCGGCCGCCAAAAGGTGGATGTTAACCCCGATATCCTGGCTGCCGGTATTAAAGACGCCATCGCCGGCAAACCGCAACTGACGCCCGATCAGGTTAAGGACATCATGGCGCAATTCGAAAAAGAAATGGAACAAAAACAGAAAGAACTCGGAGATAAAAACAAGACTGAAGGCTCAAAGTATCTTGAAGAGAATAAGAAGAAACCCGGTGTAAAAACAACGGCCAGCGGTCTCCAATACAAAGTCATCAAAGAGGGAACCGGACCGCAACCCAAAGCTACCGACATGGTAACCGTAAATTATCGGGGCACTCTGATCGATGGTACGGAGTTTGACAGTTCGTATAAGCGCGGCCAACCGGCGACTTTCCCGGTCAACGGTGTGATCAAAGGATGGACGGAAGCGCTTCAACTAATGAAGCAGGGATCAAAATTTCAGTTGTTCATTCCCGCGAACCTCGCGTATGGCGAGCGTGCAATGGGCCCGGACATCGGTGCGAACTCGACGCTGGTTTTTGAGGTCGAATTGCAGGATGTGAAACCGCCTCCAACGCCTGTCCCACAGGGTTCTGGGAAGATTCCTCCTCCGCCCTCACCGGCGCCCACTAAGAAGTAGCAGCGACAGAGTCATTCATAAGTGCGCCGCGCCATTCCTGTGCGCGCGGAATGGCTAAATGCCCGTTGGCCTGTCCCGAGACATCGGACCTCGCTGTACCGAAGCGCATATGTTTATGCGCAGCGCGTCACTCCTGTGTGCGCGAACTCTCCTTGTCTAGGGGCTCGACACTGATTCCCATTGCAGCACCGGCGCATCACCCCACAGACCTTCCAAGCTGTAGAAGGCGCGTTTGTCGCAATGAAAAATGTGAACGACCACTTGTAGATAATCGAGGACCATCCATTGGCTCGCGGGGAATCCGTCAACTGCCACAGGTCGCAGCGAATAATCCTCGCGTAAGCGTGTCTCAATTTCGTTGGCAATCGCTTTGAGTTGAGGTTCGGACGTGCCCGAGCAGATCACGAAAAAATCCGTAAAGCTCGAAATGCCGCGCAAATCCAACACGGCAATGTCTTCCGCCTTTTTGTTCGAGGCGAGTTCAGCGCAGGTTTTTGCTAGATTTTCCGGCGTTATTGCGATTGCTCCCGATAAAGTTTTTCGCGTTGAATAATTTCTTCCACCGATTCGGGTACGAGATAACGAATCGATTCGTTTTGCGCAACTCTCTGTCTTATTTCAGTAGCGGAAATATCGATACGACGGTGAATCAACTGATAAGAATGTGAGGGTTGTTTGCCGGAGCGGTCGAGAACCACAAAGGCAATCATCT
>Ga0306920_100008414_pt1 | contig 13694 bp, 12 predicted proteins | sample flu12Cox44000170_FD_204666 | JGI IMG/M metagenome (GOLD analysis project Ga0306920, IMG submission 204666) | Lab enrichment of tropical soil microbial communities from Luquillo Experimental Forest, Puerto Rico - flux4day.12C.oxic.44.000.170 (v2)... | ecosystem: Environmental > Terrestrial >... | reverse complement strand
GACGGTTCTATACGCGCGAGTCTCGACTACCGATCAGACCTTAGAGCACCAACGGACCCAGGCCGAGGCGACGGCAACCCAAAAACATGTTACCCCTCGCGTTACCCTAACCCTTCAAAACTGGATTGGTTGGAGGGATTAATAGCTGTAAGTTTTTGATTTTGTTGGTACAGCTGGGTGGATTCGAACCACCGACCTCCTGATCCACAGTCAGGCGCTCTAAACCAGCTGAGCTACAGCTGCACGCCTCACGCGTTCGCCATTCCGGAAGCCGAGCGAAGCGAGGCTATCCCGAATCCAGTATTCCAGGCCGGTGGTTACTGGATTCCGGGTTCGACGCTACGCGGCGCCCCGGAATGACGAGGCGGAGTTTGGCGGCGGAACGTAGGGGGACGGGTTCCGATTGGCAAGATAAGCAAAGCCCGGGCGACCGGCCCGGGCTTCGATTACGACGCAACAACAACAGGGACGTTTACGTGATTCCGACTCTGCGGTGCACCGCTACGCGCTGCACCGCGCCCGGGAGGCTTACGCCACCTTCTTGAACGCCTTGGTGACGCCGCTCTTGATCGGCTCGGCGGTCTCGGTGGCGAGCTTCTGCGCCGCGGCGGTCAGTTCCTTGGTCTGCTCGGTGACCGCCTCGAACTGCCGGCGCGCATGGGCCGTGGTCAGCTCGACCACCTCGGAGAGCGACTTCACGCCGATGAGTTCGCTGGCGAAATCGAACGCCGCGTTGGCGTTGGCGCGGGCCGCCTCGATGACCTTGAGATTGTAGTCGACGGTGCCCTTCACGGCGGTCGTGTAGGTCTCCTCGATCAGGTCGGTCGCCTCTTCGGTCGCGGCCTTGACCTTCTCGTAGGCGTCCTTCGTCTGCGCGACGCCCTTCTCGGCGATCTCGCGGAACGCGGCCGGCACCTCGAGCTTGGGCAGGTCGAACTTCGGCAGGTCGAACTTGGGCAGTTCGAACATCGGAATGACGGAGGCGGCCTTGGTCTTGGCCGTCCCGGTGGCGGTGTCGCTCATGGTTTCTTCCTCGGGTCAGGGCGGCAAGTGACGGAACGACGGACCTGCCGCCCAGCGCGGTCCGATCCGGATGATGGCCTCGACGGCGGCCGAGCGGCGTAGCACCGGCCCGGCTACCCTTATTCAGCGTCGCTAATATAGCATCGGAAATGGTGCATTGCAACAAGAATGTTGCGCCGCACCAAGAATGCCCGCCCCGCGGGCCTCCCCACAAGCCATTGACCAGATACGTCTAATTGCCGCAAGCGCAATCGCGCCGGCGCGGCATGACATTACGTCGCGGCAGCCATGCCGCAGGTGCGAACGCACCTCTGGGCGTACCCCGGATAAGCGGCGCACCGCTCCGGCGCGCTGGACCGCGTCCGGGGAATGGGACTTAAGGCTCGCTGCGCGCGGCGTTGGAGGCGGTCTGGGTGAAGGAGGCGCCGAGTTCCCGCGCTTGCTCGGCGTAGGTCTGCATTTGCGACCGCAGGAAATCGGCCTGGAGCCTCATCACCTCCTCGACGTCGCGCGCCTGGGCGAGCTTCTGGGCGAAGGCGAAGGAGGCCGCCATGTTGTGGCTGGCGAAGGCTATCGCCTTGCGACTTGCGTCGCTTGCGCCTGCGTGTGCGGCCGCGGTCTGGCTCTCCATGCGCGAGACCGCCTGCTGGGCGGCCGTCATGAACCCCTCGAATGCCTGTTTCGCCTGCGCCACGCTTGTTTCTGCGATCCGGCGCATGTCGGCGGAAATTTCAAAACTCGACATCGGGTCCTTGGCCATCGTGACCTCCCACGGCTCGGACAATCAAAGGCACCTCTGACCACATTACCGCTTCTCAGGCATATGTCGCGAGCACCCGGCGGGTTCCGAGCGAGTGATGCTTTTCGGGACCGCGCTCTTAACGTTATCCACGGTGCGCTGCGAAGCCGGCCTCGCCTGCCGTGGACGTGCGCGGGGCACCGCCATTATTAAGTGTCAGCCCCCCGCGGCGCAGCCAAGCCGATGCACTCCGACCCGCTCCTCAGCTTCCTGCGCGACGCGCGCTTGGCGAACCACGCGTTCGCGACCACGCCGGTGTGGTTGTGGGCCGCCGACGCCACGCGCGTGCTGTGGGCGAACGCGGCGGGCGCCGCAGTGCTCGGGGCCGCCAATCCTCACGCGCTCGGGGAGCGGCGCATGTCAACCGCGCATCCGCTCGCATCTGCGGCGCTCCGGCTGGCCGGGACCTTGCCGCACGGCGGCGCGTCGCGGCTCGAGCGGCTGCGCGGCATCGGCGCGCTCGGACGCACGGTCGTGTGCGCGTGCTCACGTGTCGCGCTCGCCAACGGCATGCCGGCAATCCTCATCGCAGCAAACGAGACGGTCGGGCCGGTGCTGCCGCTCGCCGAGCGCGTCGCTCGCCTCTTCGCAGGAAGTGAAGTGCCCGTCGCGGCTTTCGCAGCGGACGGCGAATTACTGCATGCGACGCCCGCTGCCGCCGCGCGGTTAGGCGAAGCAAAGAGCCTCGCCGCGCTCGAAGCCGATGACCTCGCAGGCGCGGAGCGGATCGGCACCGGGCCCGCCACTGTACTTATCCTTACGGCTCCACATCCTGAGCAAGCAGAGAGTCCCCCTCACCCCGACCCTCTCCCCGCAAGCGGGGAGAGGGAGCCCACGCTCCCGAGGAAGCAAAGAAAACACCCACTGCGTTTCGTCTGGCAGATGGATCCCGAGGGGCGCTTCACGCTCGGCGACGAGTTTGCCGATGCGATGGGAGCGCGCACCGCGGCGCTCGTCGGTAAACCGTGGCTGGAGGTGCGTGGCGCGCTCGACCTCGATCCGGAAAACCGCGTCGAGCAGGCGATCGCTTCGAGCGAGACCTGGAGCGGCATTCACGTGGCATGGCCGCTCGACGGTGCGGCCGCGCCGGTCGACGTAGAGCTTTCCGGCCTTCCCACGTTCGATCGCGACCGCGCGTTCCGCGGCTATCGCGGGTTCGGCGTTTGCCGCGACGTTGGCGCGCTCAACGCGGCCGCGGCAACCCGCGCTGATGCTCACTCGCCGACCGAAGCGCCGGACGAGCCGAAGCCGCCGCTTACCGTGGTGCCGGCGGCCAAGAACGTGGTGCCGTTTCGTGGCGCGGGTCCGTCGGCGGTCGAGAAGCGGCCCGTGCTCACTCCGGTCGAGCGCACCAATTTTCGCGAGATCGCCAAGGCGCTCGGGGCAGCGCAAGGCGACGAGGTTGCGCCGCCTGGCGAGCCCGAGGCGCAGTGGCAGGCGTCGGCCGACGCCGCCGCGCCCGCATCGACGGTTGTCGCTGAAATCGCGAGCGACACCGCGCCGCCGCCCGATCTGCTGGCCCGCCTCGGCGAGGCGGAGCGCGCGCTGCGCGCGCGCGAGGCGGAGAACTGCGAGCTCAAATCGATCATCGACACCGCGACCGACGGCGTGGTGGTGATCGCGCGCGACGGCGGCATCGCGGACCTGAGCCGTAGCGCCGAGGCGCTGTTCGGCTACAGCGCCGCGGAATTGCGCGGCCGGCCTTTTGCCGAACTATTCGCACCTGAAAGCCGCGCCGCCGCGCAGGATTATCTCGACGGGCTTGCCCGTGCCGGGGTCGCAAGCGTGCTTGCTCCCGGACGCGAGGTAATCGGCCGCGTCCGCCAGGGCGGGCTCATTCCGATGTTCATGACGCTTGGCCGCATCGGCGAAGACGGCGAGAAATTCTGCGCCGTGCTGCGCGATTTTACGCCGTGGAAACGCAGCGAAGAGGAATTGCTCGAGTCGAAGCGCCGAGCCGAGCGTGCGGCGGCGGCGAAATCCGATTTCCTCGCCAAGATCAGCCACGAGATCCGCACGCCGCTCAACACGGTGCTCGGCTTCTCCGAGGTGATGATGGAGGAGCAGTTCGGGCCGATCGGCAACGAGCGCTACCGCGAATATGCTAAGGACATCCACACGGCGGGCGGGCAACTCGTGTCGCTCATCAACGACCTGCTCGACCTGTCGAAGATTGAGGCCGGCAAGCTCGACCTGACATTCGCGAGCGTCAACCTCAACGGCCTGGTGCAGCAATGCGTGGCGCTGATGCAGCCGCAGGCGAAGCGCGAACGCATCATCATCCGCACGTCGCTGGCGCCGAACCTGCCGCCGGTCGTCGCCGACGCCCGCTCGATCCGCCAGATCGTGCTCAATCTGCTGTCGAACTCGATCAAGTTCACCGGCGCGTGCGGGCAGGTGATCGTCTCGACCGCGGCAGGGGAGCGCGGCGCGATGCTGCGCGTGCGCGACACCGGCATCGGCATGAGCGAGAAGGAAATCGAGGCGGCGCTCGAACCGTTCCGCCAGCTCGCCACCTCGACCCGCTGGGGCTCGGGCGACGGCGGCCTCGGTCTGCCGCTCACCAAGGCGCTCGCCGACGCGAACGGCGCCTCCTTCGCGATCAAGAGCGCCCGCAACGCCGGCACGCTGGTGGAGGTCGAGTTCCCGGCACGCGTCGCCGCATCGTAGGATGGGTTTCGCTCGCTCAACCCATCCTACCCGGAATCGGCTAAGCTTCCCGTGGCGCTCGCCGGCCCAAGCTCTTATCTCAGCCGAGCCGGCAGCACGGAGGCCAGCATGGGTTCGCTCCGACGAGGCGCAGGCTTACTGGCGATCACCGTTGCTCTGATGCTGCTCGCGCCCGTCGCGCGCGCGGCGGACAAAGTCGACCTGCTGCTCGTCCTCGCCTCCGACGTTTCGCGCAGCGTCGATGCCGAAAAATTCGAGCTGCAGCAGCGCGGCTACGGCAACGCGATGTCCGATCCGCGCGTCATCGAGGCGATCCGCTCCGGCACCAACGGCCGCATCGGCGTGTGCTTCGTGGAGTGGTCGGGGGTGATGTCGCAGAGACTGGTGATCGACTGGACCGCGATCGGCGACGCGGCCTCGGCGCGCCGGTTCGGCGACCGCATCCTGGAGTCGACGCGCTCATTCACCGACCGCACCTCGATCAGCGCGGCGATCGACTTCGCCATGGCGCAGCTCGAGCGGGCGCCGTTCGAATCGGGGCGGCGCACCATCGACGTGTCGGGCGACGGCACCAACAACAGCGGACGCGACGCCGCCGCCGCGCGCGACGAGGCGGTCGCCAAAGGTGTCACCATCAACGGGCTCGTGATCCTGAGCGAGCGGCCGCTCGCCTGGAACCCGGAGCACACCAATCCGCCCGGGGGGCTGGAGAACTACTACCGCCAGAACGTGATCGGCGGCCCGCGCGCCTTCGTGATGGCGGCGCAGGACTTCAACGCCTTCGGCCAGGCGCTGATCAACAAGCTGATTGCGGAAGTGGCCTCGGTTGAAAGAAGGCGAATAGCGAGGAGCGAATAGAAGAAACGCCCTACCATTCGCTGGTCGCCATTCGCTATTCGCACTTTCCACCATGTTCACCCTCGCCGACATCGAAGCTGCGCTGCCCGTGGTGCGGACCGCCGTCCAGCCGACGCCGCAGTACGCCTGGCCATTGCTCAAGGCGGCAACCGGCGTCGACGTCGTGGTAAAGCACGAGAACCACACGCCGATCGGCGCCTTCAAGGTGCGCGGCGGCCTCGTCTATATCGACCGCCTAAAGCGCGCACGGCCCGACATCGCCGGCATCGTCTCGGCGACGACCGGCAATCACGGCCAGTCGCTCGCGTTTGCCGGGCATCGCCTGGGGCTCGCGGTCACCATCGTGGTGCCGTTCGGAAATTCGCCCGACAAGAACGCCGCCATGCGCGCGTTCGGGGCGGAGCTGATCGAGCACGGGCGCGATTTCGACGAAGCCAAGGACCATGCCGCCGCAATCGCTGCCGAGCGCGGGCTCGCATTCGCGCCGTCATATCACCGCGATCTCGTCATCGGGGTCGCGACTTATGCGCACGAGCTTTTCACCGCCTGCGACGACCTCGACGTCGCCTACGTCCCAATCGGGCTCGGCTCCGGCATCTCCGGCATGATCGGCATGCGCGACGCACTCGGCCGAAAAACCGCGATCGTCGGCGTGGTCGCAGAGCGCGCCAATGCCTACCGGCTCTCGGTCGAGGCCGGCCACGTGGTGCCGACCAATTCGGCCCTGACCTTCGCCGAAGGCGTGGCGGTGCGTGGGCCGGACGCGCAAGCGCTCGACATCATCCGTCGCGGCGCCGAGTGCATCGTCGAAGTGTCGGAGGACGAGATCGCCGAGGCGATCCGCGTGATGTTCGGCGCCACCCATTCGCTAGCCGAGGGCGCCGGCGCGGTGGCGCTCGCGGCGCTGATCAAGGAGCGCGCGGCGCTCAAGGGCCGGCGCGCCGCCGTCATCCTCTCCGGCCAGAACTTCGACCGCGCGATGGCGCAGACGGTGCTCAACGGCGGGACGCCGCAGGTCGCTTAATCGCGCGCTTGCAGGGGAGGGATTGGCCCCGCTATGCAAACCGGCGGAGGCTCAAGACCCATGCGAAAAGTCTATCCCGATGCGACCGCGGCGCTCGCCGGCCTGCTCAAGGACGGCATGCTGATCATGGCCGGCGGTTTCGGGCTGTGCGGCATCCCGGAAAGCCTGATCCTGGCGATCCGCGAGTCGGGCGTGAAAAACCTCACGGTGGTGTCGAACAACGCCGGCGTCGACGGCGTCGGCCTCGGGCTGCTGCTCGACACCAAACAAATCCGCAAGATGATTTCGTCCTACGTGGGCGAGAACAAGACCTTCGCGCAGCAGTATCTCGCCGGCGAACTCGAGATCGAGTTCAATCCGCAGGGCACGCTCGCCGAGCGCATCCGCGCGGGCGGCGCCGGCGTTCCCGCCTTCTTCACCAAGACCGGCGTCGGCACCCAGATCGCCGACGGCAAAGAGGTGCGCGAGTTCGACGGCAACATGTATGTGATGGAGCGCGGGCTCGTCGCCGACCTTGCGATCGTGCACGCCTGGAAGGGCGACACCGAAGGCAACCTCATCTACCGGAAGACCGCGCGCAACTTCAATCCCATGATGGCGAGCGCCGGGAAGGTGACGGTCGCGGAGGTCGAGAACCTGGTCGAGCCGGGCAGCATCGATCCCGACCACATCATCACCCCGGGCGTGTTCGTGCAGCGCATCATCCACGTGGCGAACGCGAAGAAACACATCGAGCAGCGCACGGTGCGCAAGCGCGCGTGACAAGAAGGAGGCTGGGTATGCCCTGGACCCGTGAGCAGATGGCCGAGCGCGCCGCCAAGGAGCTGCGCGACGGCTTCTACGTCAATCTCGGCATCGGCATTCCGACCCTGGTCTCGAATTACATCCCGACCGGGATGAGCGTGCAGCTCCAAAGCGAGAACGGCATGCTCGGCACCGGGCCCTTCCCGTTCGAGGGCGAAGAGGATCCAGACCTCATCAACGCCGGCAAGCAGACGGTCACCGAGCTGCCAACCACGAGCTATTTCTCCAGCGCCGACAGCTTCGCCATGATCCGCGGCGGCCACATCGACCTGTCGATCCTCGGCGCCATGCAGGTGGCCGAGAACGGCGACCTCGCCAACTGGATGATCCCGGGCAAGATGGTCAAAGGCATGGGCGGCGCCATGGATCTCGTCGGCGGCGTCAAGAAGGTCGTCGTAGTGATGGAGCACTCGGCCAAGAACGAGCCCAAGCTGCTGCATCGCTGCACGCTGCCGCTCACCGGGGCGGGCGTGGTCGACATGGTGATCACCGACCTCGGCGTGTTCAAAATCGCCAAACACCGGCCTGGCGTGGACCGGCACAACGCTCCCCGGATGACTCTGGTCGAGCTTGCCCCGGGGGTCAGTCTCGACGAGATCCGGGCCAAGACCGAGGCTGCGTTCGAGAAGGCGTCCGGCGTCAATTAGGCTGGGTCTCCGGCCACGAAAGCGTCACAGAACGCGCGGATAAGGCCCTCGACGGCTGCGGCCAGCGTTCGGATCGGCTCACCTCCGCACGGATGAGATCACCTTGACCACGGCTGCCGGGTTCAAACGCCTGGGACTGGCGATTGCCGGCGTACTCGCGGCCATCGCGCTCGTGGTCATTACGGGCCCGCTGTTCATCCCGCGCGAGGCCGTGCTCACGGCCATCAAGGGCGAAATCAAGGCGGCGACCGGCCTCGACCTGCTGGTGCGTGGGCGCGCCACGGTCTCGCTGTTTCCGTGGGGCAACGTGAGCCTCGGCGACGTCATCCTGGCCGGGGGAAGCGACAGCGAACCGCCGCTGATCGCCAAAGAGCTGCACGCGCGGCTGCGCCTGGTGCCGCTGCTGTTCGGCCATATCGGCGCCTCGGACCTCTCGCTCACGCATGCCCGTATGGCCCTGATCATCGGCCCGGACGGCACTTCCAACTGGTCGGGGCTGTCGCAGAAGCTCGCGCGCTCGCTCACGCCACAGGGCCGCGTGACCACCATTTCCGAGATACGCATCGCCGACGGCACCGTCGACGTGCGTGATCCGGCGCACGGCATCGACGAGCACCTCTCGGGCGTCGAAATGTCGTTTGCCTGGCCGGCGATCACGCGCAGCTTCGCGGCGACCGGCCGCTTCGTGTGGCGCGGCGAGACGATCGACGCCAGCGCCACCATCGCCGACCTCGTCGCCGCGATCACCGGCGAGCGCGCCGGCATCAAGGTGCGGCTCACCGGCACGCCGTTCAAAATCGGTTTCGAGGGCCATGTCGCCCGCACGCCCACGTTCCGGCTCGAAGGCAAGCTCGCGGCCGACGCGGACTCCCTGCGCAATGCGTTCGGCTGGGCCGGCCTTAGGCCGCTCCCCGGCGGCGGCTTCGGGCGGTTCGCGCTCAAGGCGCATATGAACGTGGTTGGCGGCGTTGCCACGCTCTCCTCCGTCAACGTCGAGATGGACGGCAACAGGGCGGAAGGCGTGATGGCCGTCACCACCGAGGGACGGACCATTCTCCAGGGCACGCTCGCCGCCGACGAACTCGACTTGAGCCCCCTCCTCTCCACCCTGCACGTGCTGCGTACCGCCGAGCGCGATTGGAGTCCGGTACCGATCATGCTCGACGGCCTGACCGGTCTCGATTTCGATTTACGGGTTTCGGCGCGGCGCATTGCGCTCGGCACTGCCCTACTCGGGCGTACCGCAGTCGCGGCGAACCTGCGCGACGGCGGGCTCACCGTGGCGATCGGCGAAGCCCAGGCGTTCGGCGGCGTGCTGACCGGATTCATCCAGCTCGCGAAGGTGCCTGAGGGCGGCGTGCTCAAATCTCAGCTGCAGTTCGCCAACGTCGATCTTGAGAGCTGCCTCAGCGAGCTGTTCGGCACGCGCCGGCTCGAGGGCAAAGGCACGCTCACGCTCGCGGTCGAGGCCTCCGGCGACAGCATTCTCGCCCTGACCCATTCGCTCAGCGGAACCGCCACGCTCACCGCTCAGCAGGGGGCGCTCGTCGGCTACAACGTCGAGCAGCTGCTGCGGCGCCTCGAGAGCCGGCCGCTCGCCGCCCGCAACGAGTTCCGCACCGGCCGCACCCCGTTCGAAAAACTCAACGTGAACGTCAAGGTGGTGCACGGCATGGCGCAGGTCGAGGAGGTGCGACTCGACGGCGCCGCGATCCGGCTCGGCATCGTGGGCTCGGTGTCGATTCCGGCGCGCGACTTCGACCTCAAGGGCAAGGCGAGCCTGATCCCGGCTGGCGCCCCGGCCGACGCGCCGGCGGACTTCGAGCTGCCGTTCGTGGTGCAGGGCCCGTGGGACAACCCGGTGATGCTGCCCGACACCGAGCTGCTGCTGCGGCGCTCTGGTGCGGCCGCGCCCCTGTTCGAGCAGCTGCGCGGCAAGCAGCGCTAGCCCGGCCGCTCCGGTACGGGCGAAATTCGACTATGATTCCGCGGCGAATCAGGCGCCGGCCGGTCCGGCGAATGGGCACGGATGCTACCTCGCTTCATATCGACGCTGGTCAAAGTCGCCGTCGCCTCGCTGATCGTCGGCACGATCCTCGATCACTTCGGCCTCTCCGCCAGCGTGCTGCTCAAGGAAATCGGCCTCACGCCCGAGCGCCTCGCCGAACTCGCGCGCCACGGCCTCGCCTGGGCACTGCCCAACGTGCTGCTCGGCGCGCTGATCATCGTGCCGATCTGGTTCGTGGCTTATCTGTTCCGCCCACCCGGGCAGAGTAGAGAATAGAAACCGTAGGATGGGCTAAGCGCCGCAGGCGCGTGCCCACGTGGATCAAACAAACAGACGCGGGGGCACGCGGCGCGAAGGCGCGCCGCTTAGCCCACCCTACGACTTCTCTTAGTTAGCAGCGAAAACGCCACCAGCGCGGCCGCCACCACGGCGATCATGATGGTGCATACCGCGTTGATCTCCGGCTTCACGCCGAGCCGCACCTGCGAATAGATGCGCATCGGCAAGGTGGTCGCGCCGGGTCCGGTGGTGAAACTCGCAATCACGAGGTCGTCGAGCGAGAGCGTGAACGCCAGTATCCAACCGGCCGCGACCGCGGGCCAGATCAGCGGCAAGGTGATGAGAAGGAAGGTGCGCCCGGGCGGGCAGCCGAGGTCCATCGCCGCCTCTTCCAGGCTGCGGTCGAAGGTGACGAGCCGCGACTGCACGAGCACGGCGACGAAACACATGGTCAAAGTCGTGTGCGCGATCGTCACGGTCCAGAAGCCGCGGTCGAGATCGAGCGCCACGAATAAAAGCAGCAGGGAGAGCCCGGTGATCACCTCGGGCATCACCAGCGGCGCGTAGACCATGCCGGTGAACAGCGTGCGGCCGCGGAAGCGGCCGGCGCGGGTGAGCGCAATGGCCGCGAGCGTGCCGAGCACGGTCGCGATGCTCGCCGAGAGCGCGGCCAGGCGGAGGCTCACGCCCGCCGCCTGCAGGATCGCGCCGTCGGCCAACAGCTCGACGTACCAGCGGATCGACCAACCGCCCCAGACCGTAACCAGCCGCGAGGCGTTGAAGGAATAGATCACCAGGATGGCGATCGGCACGTACAGAAAGGCGAGGCCGAGCGCGACCGACGACAAATTGAACAAGGACGCCCCGCGCCGCATCGTCAGACCCTATCCCTCCAGCTCGCGCGCCTGCTGGTGCTGATAAATCACGATCGGCACGACCAGCAGCAGGAGCAACACCACGGCGACGCCCGACGCCGCCGGCCAATCGCGGTTGGAAAAGAATTCCGTCCACAAGGTCTGCCCGATCATCTGCCGCGACGAGCCCCCGAGCAGGTCGGGCGCGACGAATTCGCCGACAATCGGAATGAAACAGAGCAGCGCGCCGGCGACGATACCGGGCCGCGAAAGCGGCAGGGTGACGAGCCAGAACGCCTTCCAGCGCGGGCAGCCGAGATCGGCGGCGGCCTCCAGCAGACTCTCGTCCATCTTTTCCAGCGCTGCGTAGAGCGGCAGCACCGTGAACGGGAAATAGGAGTAGACGATGCCGATGTAGGTCGCCGTATCCGTGGCGAGCCAAGTGACGGGGCCGTCGACGATGTGCAGGGCGATGAGAAGCTGATTGAGCAAGCCATCGTGCTGGAGAATATTGATCCAGGCGTAGATGCGGATCAGGAACGAGGTCCAGAATGGCAGGATCACCAGCACGAGCAGCAGGCTCTGCCAGCGCCGCGCGACGCGCGCCACGCCGTAAGCGACCGGATAGCCGAGCACGAGCAGGAGAATGGTCGAGACCGCGGCAATCTCGAGACTGCGCAGATAGGACGAGACGTAGAGCCGGTCGGCAACGAGCTGGGCGTAGTTGTCAAACGAAAGCTCCGCGAGAAAGGCCTTCAGGCCCGCGAGGCCTCCGGCCGGATCGAACACCGGCGTGTAGGGCGGCTGCTCGATGGCGGTCGCCGACAGGCTGATCTTGAGCACGATCAGGAACGGAAGCAAAAAAAACAGGACGAGCCACGCGTAGGGAATGAGGACGGCCGACAACCCTCCCCCGCTTGCGCGTGTGCGGATCTGCGCCATCGCGTTACGCCGTCAGCACGACGCCGGCGTCGCGCGTCCACGACAACCACACCCGGTCGTTTGTTCCGATCGGGCGCTCGACGACGCGCGTCAGGTTCGGCAGCTGCGCCTTCATGATCAAGCCGTTGTCGAGCCGCACCTTGTAGACCGAGACGTTGCCCAGGTAGGCGATTTCCGCGACACGGCCGGCGACGCAGTTCTCGCTTCCCCCGGTCGCTTGCGTCGCGACACGCAGCTTCTCCGCGCGCAACGCCACCCACACAGTCGCGCCGGCGGCTGCCTCGACATGCTGGTTGGTGGCGAGCTTCGCGCCCGCCACGCTGTCAATGAGCGAACCGGAGGTGCCGGTCGCCGCGAGCCGTCCCTCTATCAGGTTCGCGTCGCCCACGAAGGATGCGACATAACGCGAGTTCGGTTGCTCGTAGACCTCGGCCGGCGTGCCGACCTGGACGATGCGGCCGCGATCCATCACCGCCATGCGATGCGCGACCGTCATCGCCTCCTCCTGATCGTGCGTGACGATCACGAAGTTGGTGCCGAGCCGCTCCTGCAATTCCATCAGCTCGAACTGGGTTTCGCCGCGCAATTGCTTGTCGAGCGCGGCAAGCGGCTCGTCGAGCAGGAGCACCTGGGGGCGTTTCACCAGCGAGCGGGCGAGCGCGACGCGTTGGCGCTCGCCGCCGGACAATTGATGCGGCTTGCGCCGCGCGAGCGGCGCGAGTTTCACAAGTGCGAGCATTTCGGCGACGCGGGCGCCGATTTCGTCCCGCGGCCGGCCTTCCTGCTTGAGCCCGAAGGCAACGTTGCCCTCGACCGTGAGATGCGGAAACAGCGCGTAATTCTGAAACATCATGTTGACCGGCCGCCGATGGGGCGGCACGGCGTCGATCGCGGTGCCGTCGAGCAGCACGCGCCCCTCGCTCGGCGTCTCGAAGCCGGCGAGCAGGCGCAGCAGCGTGCTCTTGCCGCAGCCGGAGGGGCCGAGCAGCGCAAAGAATTCGCCGGGGAAAATGTCGAGGCTGAGCGCGTCGACCGCGAGCGTGTCGCCGAAGCGCTTGGTCACGGCGTCGAAGCGCACCAGCGGCCGCGTGGCGGGATCTGCCCACGGAGCGAAGCTCCGTCGCGCGCCGTCGCCGTCGTCAGACGCCTGGGTTGTTTCGACTTCGCCCGCCATCCTGCCGCTCAAAGAAGCAAAGCAGCGGCAACCTAATCGTCCAACGATGCAGGCTCAATGCTCGCGGCCGGGCATCGCCTGCATGCTCAGGCCACGGGCGGCCTGGGCGCCGGCGACGGCGGCGCGGCGCGGCAATTCGTAGTCGGGTCGGCGCGGCTGCGGGCCGTAATAATCGCCAAGCTGCACCATGGGGCGCGGGTTCGCCAGAATGGCGACCATGCGGTCGAGCAGCGCCTTGCCCGACACCGGCTTCTTGAGGAATTCATTGACGCCGAGCTGCTGCGCCTTCTCGACGCGCCAGCGTTCCACGTGGCCGCTGAGCATGATGATCGGCACGTCGGGGACTGGGAACTTGCCGGGTGAACGGATCATCCGCGCCACTTCGCCGCCGTCGAGCAGCGGCATTTCCCAGTCGAGGATCACGATGTCGGGCACGAAGGCGCGGATCGCTTCGAGACCGGCGAGGCCGTCGCCCGCTTCATGGATGGTTCGCACGCCGACGTTGACCAGCAAATTGCGCACGACCTTGCGCATGAACTGGTTGTCGTCGACGATCAGCACGTCCACGGCGTGGACGAGCTTTTCCACCTTCTTCGACAAAACCGAAGCCAT
>Ga0306920_100008411_pt1 | contig 13695 bp, 19 predicted proteins | sample flu12Cox44000170_FD_204666 | JGI IMG/M metagenome (GOLD analysis project Ga0306920, IMG submission 204666) | Lab enrichment of tropical soil microbial communities from Luquillo Experimental Forest, Puerto Rico - flux4day.12C.oxic.44.000.170 (v2)... | ecosystem: Environmental > Terrestrial >... | reverse complement strand
TGCGGCGGCAGAGCGGCGGTTTCATCACCCGATAGCACTCGCCATCCTGCAGAAGGCGGAGGAAGAGGGCCTCCGCCTACCATTGACGGACGCGACCCAGTACAAGGTCGGCTATGGCATCGCGGTCGGCATCGATGGGCATCGAGTGCGCGTCGGCAGCCGGCGCTTTATGGAGTCGGAGGGTGTCTCGTTGACCCGAGAGGTCCAAGACGCCCTCGACGAGGCGCATCGCGAAGGCCAGCGGGATCGTGCGGGGTCTGCGCGAGCGCGGCATCAATCACATCGCAATCATCTCGGGCGACCACGAGGCGCCGACCCGCAGGCTCGCCGAGGAGCTCGGGATGGACCGCTACTTTGCCCAGGTGCTGCCCGCCGACAAGGCCGATTACGTCGAGAAATTGCAACGGGAAGGTCGCAAGGTCTGTTTTGTCGGCGACGGCATCAACGACGCGATCGCGTTGAAGAAGGCCAATGTCTCGATCTCGCTGCGCGGCGCGACCTCGATCGCCACCGACACTGCGCACGTTGTGTTCATGGAGCAGAGCCTCGGCAAATTGTGCGAGCTGCGCGACATTGCCCGCGACCTCGAGCGCAATGTTCGCAACAGCTGGCTTATGATCCTTGGCCCCAACCTCGCCTGCATCGCCGGTGTGTTTACATTGGGCTTTGGCATCGGGGCGTCGGTACTCACCAACAACGTTGCGGCATTGGCGGCGCTGGCCAATGGCCTATTGCCGATGCGCCGGGTTGCCGAGCTCGAAGCAGAACGCCGGCACCTCCTTGAGATGGAACTGAGGCAGAGTGGCTTTCTGCACGAGGACGGTTCACCAGTGCGACCGATAGACATTAATGCCGAACTCGTGCCGGGCGTCGCACCGGCGCTCACCGCCGATTGACAGCGCCGTGAACTTCACATTTACTAAGCCAGCAGGAGGCGTGGATTGATAACGCTAATCGTCATCATCGTGGTCGCTTGGGCCCTCATTCGGATTGTGCAGTTCGTGAGCCGACTATGGAGGGGTGCTGATGCCGCGGGCTCCGCGCGCATCGGGGTCGTCGAGGCGGCCTAGGGCTCAGGCGCGCACACCGCGCGACTCTGCGGGGCCGCGTTCGCCCGAGGCGCCGGCAAGGACCCTCGACGCCCGACGTATCGAGGCCGCGGCGCCTCGCTTTCAGATCTTTATCGTCGATCCCGGTTGGAATTCGCCGGCGCACAGAGTGCTACGCGAGAATTTCGGGATGGTGCGTAATTTGGCGAAAGGCGACCCGATTTATGTGTTGAGCAGGGAAAAATCGATCGCATTCGCCCTGAGTCAGCCATCGCTGATAGGCAAGGGTCCGGCAATCATCGTGCATGACCTGGCTGCGCTTCGCGAAGGCGGAGCTACCGGGTTCCATGGCTTCCGCCTGCATCTGGGGCTTCTTCGTACCGAACAGCAGGCCCTGCTGGCGTTGCAGTCGTTTACTCGGTTTCTCGCCACCCATCGCCAGTCGGTCGATCTGGAAGCGGAAATTCGCAGGGACCTTCGCCGCGAGGGAATTATCGGCGCGATCGAGATCATCATGCATCACGAGTCGCGCGAAATCGGTGCCTGAGCAAGAGCGGGAGCGGAAAGATGCCGGAAAGGTGGTCGGATTACCTCGCCATTTTTATGAGCGCGCTAGCGGTGGGCTATATGGTCTACGAAATCGACCGGCGGCGGCGAAACCTCCATGACGTATTCGATGTGCTCGGCGGAGAGGATGCGGAGCTCACGGCCGGGCTCGTCGGCATGGTCGAAAGTGGCGAGCTTCAGCCATACGCCGGAGCGACGCTCGCTTGATTGCGGGGACGACGCGTCCCTAAGCGAGAACCCGCCCGGCACTCTGGAGATTACCGACGATCGTGTCTTCGGGCCGGGCTCTGAGGCGCTGGCGCGGCGCTTCGCGCAGCGCGTTCTAGCATTCACCGAGATCCAGTCATTGGCGCTCGATCCCACTAGAGCGAGAGCCCCTAAAACTATCGATTGGCGACCCGGCGACCCGGGTGTCTTCCTGACCCAGCTCGCCGATGCCGCTACTGGACCCACCGCAGAGGTGAACGAGACGAAGTTACCGCACTGGACCGATGCGAGCCAGTCATCCTCTATCGGCATTCCAGCGTCATCTCGGTTTTTGTCGAGCTGAACATTGCGAACGGGCGGCTGAGGGCCCGCCATCCGACACTGGAAAGCAAACAGGCGATCGCGCGTCGGCTAAAAAACGCGTTGCGGGCCGTACCGAGGTGATTAAGGCTATTGCAATTGGAGACCTGCGCGTGCGCATTGATCCGCATGCGCTGCGCCAAGACCAATGACGCCAGGCGGCGCGGTGTCGCGGGATCGGCCGCAGTGGCGTCCTCTTGAAGTCCTCCTATGTGTGGCCGTTCGTGGCGATCTGGAACGCAGCGTGTGAGTGAAAGTGGCGGCTGAAGGTCGCCTTTGGGTCAGAGACGGCGGTACCGCCGCGTCGGCGGCACGACAGGTCAGCCTCAATTAGCGGACCCCAGCCGAAACCGCTCTCCAAGCGACAGCGCCTGACGTTGATATGACTCGTATACCGCACCCAGGGTGCGAACTCTGCAAGCGGCAGCTCCCCTTTGGGTCGGAGCCGCAACGGTTCGATCGCGATGTCCATCGTATTATTATGCGCACGATCGTATGTAGGCACCGGGAGGGCAGGAACATGCAATGGAGCATGACACGGTCAGAACCTCGCATGTCGGCCGGCTGCCGCCACCCAAGGGCTCGGAGGACATGCCGGGGTGGCTTGCCAGCGCGGAAATAACGGACCCCGCGGTCATCGCTGCGCAGGTTACGCTGGCCATAGCAGAAACGGTGAGGCGGCAGGTCGAGGTCGGGCTCGATTGCATGGGCGACGGGGAGTTCTGGACGGCTCGCAGCCTGGCCCATTACACGACGCACTTCACCGGCATCGAGGCGCGCCCGGTAGCTCCAGGCGAACCGCCAACGACTCGGCATTCGACCTGAGAACGCGACGAATCGATTTAGTCAATCGGAAGACCAAACGTGCTGGCGAGGGCTGTCGGAAGAAGCCAAATAGAGAAAACCGTTCTGCGCTTTCTCGGCTCTCACACGTTTTCTCACAGCCTGGCCCCATTGCCGACATTGAGGAGCAACCCGGCGGGAGGGTGATCGCACTCAAACGCTTTGTGGGCCGCCATCGATAGCACGGAGAGCCGAGTGGATGGTCGCGAGCGTGCATGTTGTAGGTCACTACCGGCTGGGTGAGGCCCTTGAGGGCGAGTGGGCCAAGCTGTTCAGTTGCGACGCTTCCTTTTAGTGCGACGTTGACGCGTTGGTTGATAAGAATCTGACCGTCCTTGGCCTCAGCACAGAGCCGGACCGCAACATCGCCCACGATGCCGATCAGCCGCCGGCCCGAAGCTCCGATGCCGGCGGGACCTCCGACGTCGTGTCCGCTGATACGGAATGCTCAAAATCCACCTGGAAGCTCTTCCCGGTCCTCCTCTACCGCTCGGGCGGAATCACCCCGGTTTTGGGCATCACGTCTCCTAAAATCGACACTGAAATCGGGTGGAGGTTTCCAGCGGACCCGCCGCAACGTCACCGTGGCACTCTCGTGGTAGGTCCAGCGAGCCAGTTCGTGCAGCGAGTGCCAGGTGATGCAGCCTTTTATGCCGGCCTGCCGGATCTCTGGTGGCTGATCGGGCACCCCGGCAGAAACCAGCACACGCGCTAATTCATTGGCTGCTCCGTGACGCGACCTGGCTGAATAGCGCCGGCCATCAACCTCGCATTCGGCTTCGTAAACGCACGATCGCTCTGGTGTCCGCGTCTCTTCAAGTGGCCGTTGCAACATTACGATCAACCCAGGCCTCCTGCTCTTTTGCGATACTCATCGGGTACGTCGACCGCCGGCATCGGCCGCGCCGGGCTCTGACTTACGCAGATGACCCGCGTTAAGGCTCGGCCAGGCGTCGTCTCGCTGACATGGCCAGCGTGCCCAGGCGGGCAGCGCGTAACGCCGTCGAGCACTCATCCGCGGCGACGGCACCAGCTGGTAAGAAGACTCATGAAGCGGGGTGGCGGCTTATGAGCACTTGCGGGCAAGCGCAGCCGCGGCCGACAGCAGCCGAAATTCGATCGGTTTGCTCCACACTCCGAGCGTCGTCGCCGCTGGGCAAAGTTCGCCTGATCGACCGAGAACTGGGGCTACGCGGGAAATACGATCGACGAGATCGTCAAGCGGAGCGGAGCGCCGCGTCAGCCAGGGCTAACGGTGTCATTCCCGATCTGGCGCTGCTTAGCGTACTGTCCTACGCGTCATGCGCGCACACCTTGTCCGAGCGAGACATGTCGACACGCCGATCGGGGTCGAGAGACTGGATAGTTCGCTTTAGCAGCGAATAGGCCAGGGCGACGCGGTTGTGCCCACACAAGCGGCTGCCGGGCCTGGCCGCTCCGCATCCTCCCTTTGGCGAGTTCAGTCCCTATCGGGATACCAACCCCTCGGTCTGCATCCGACCATCCCGCAATGCCGCGCGAATATATTTGACCCGGCCCCGCGGAAGGCCGGTGCGGGCAACAATCTCGACAATCGGTTGCCCCTCCTGCAGTAACACCACCGCCTGTGCGACCTCTGGCGGCGGTGGTGAGTTGCATTTATCGGCCCAATATTCCGCTGGAAAATAATCGTCCCGGATGTAGTCCTGCGGAGGCTTGGCTTCGCTCTTGGCCGCGGCGATCTCGTCGGTCAGCTTCGGAGGGTTCCGTAATGCCAGCGCCGACTCGCGCCGTGCGTGTAACCGCAGAAACCGACGGATCTGCCCTCGCTCCGGCTCCGTCTCGATCCCGAGCTCAGCAAAAATTTCCGGCCCGGTCTTGCCCTGCCTGCGCAAGGCGAGGATCGCGGCCCGGCGATCCTCGGCGAGAGGCGCTACATGCCCCCGAGTAGGTTTGACCTGCCACTGCGCAACCCCGATCTCCGACGTACCTGTCGGATCTCCAGACCGAGATCACGAGCAATCGTTCGCGCCCCTTCGCCAGCGGCGTGGCGAGCGAGCACCTGCTCGACCACCGTCGGGTCGTCGATCTCCCAGCGTGGATACCGTCTGATAACCGCCGTGACACTCGTGCGACGGAGACACAGCACGCGGGCGATAACATCGGCGGTTACGCCCCGATCCCGCATAAACAGGATATCGGGGGTGGCTTTTTGCACGCGCCCCCGCGGCTTGCCATGCAATCCGTAAAGATGGCGAACGGCGTGGCGCTCAGAACGATTTGGCCGCGCTGGCAGTCCCTCCACACCCGGTTGCTGGTCGCGAGCCGGCGTGCCGAGTAGACTCGTGAACGTCACACCGGTCGTTGCCATCGCATTCCTGACGCTTGTCGGATGCCAGCCTTTGTTCCTGGGGGTCTCGACCTCGAGGTAATTGAGCGCATCGGCCAGCTGCCGATAGCTTGAGCAACCCTGGTGCGAGACCAGATGCGCGATTATCGGCAGGACCCGCTCGGCGTCGCGGATCTTCTGCTGCAACACCGCGGCGACACCCGAGGACGAGGCCGCACCAATTGTCGGATTGCCTCTCGGCTTGGCCCTGTCCGACTTGACCCCACCCCGGGGCCTAGTCTTGGGTTCGACGATGCCGGATTTCCGCATTTGTGCATAGACGTCGGAATATTCGAACTTCTTGCCACGACGATTGCGGTACCCGGCATCGTTCAACGCTGCGGTAACCTGAGGCGCGGAGGCGCCGCGCTGATGACATCGTCGCATTAGAGCGAGAACCTTCTGCTCGTTATCGTCCAACACCAACTTCCACGCGAAACCGTCATGTTCCCTCTTATAGCCGTAGGGTGCCACGGCCCATGGCCAATAGCCGCGCTGTACCAATGCGCGGCGGCCTGCTTCGGTCCGAGCGACGAGCAGATCGCGCTCAAACTGCGCGAGAACGATGCCTTGCAGCAGGTTGAACTCGCCTATAGGGTCGAGCTCGCTACCGGCGGGCGGGATCCAGTGATGGTTCGCGGCAATCAACAGCCCCACGCCGCGCTGTCGTAATTCGTTGATGTCGGCGAGCCCCAACTCCGTATTCCGCAAAAGCCGGTCGAGGCGGTAGATGACGACAATCTGGCCGGCCTTGACCTCCGCCAACAACTCGCGGCCGACCGGGCGATCCCCGAGGTGCGAGACGCCGCTAAAACCTTCGTCCCGCCATCTCCCGACGATCGGAATGTCGGTGCCAACGAGCGCCTTCTCTTCGAAGCGGATCTGCTCGTCGATCGAGGTTCGCCCGGGCCCGGCCTGCTCCTCGTCGGAGACGCGAGCGTAGAGATGGGCGCCATCGCCCTTGGGAACATGCCGCCCCGCGTCGGGTTCGCGATAGCGCTCCCAGGCGCGCCGCATCGGCGGCAGTAAACTTTCCGGGTCGATAGTATCGGGTCCCCCAGCCTGCGAGGGGTTGACCGGATGACGATTCTTTGATGCGGACATCCTCTCTCCTGTACAAGTAGCTCTCTAGTACGGAATCAGCGTTCTTTGTACGGGAATGTATCATATGTCCGTGTATTCAACAATATTGGAGTGTATTCCACTAAAACCCGAACGATTTATACACCCCCATATTTGAACATGATTTGTCCTTTGCTGTCAGTGCATTAGACTCGCCGTGAACCGAGCCTTGCGGCTCTAATCAGGGAAGCGGCGACGATATTGGCACAGTTGAGACCAGGGTTTTGTATATGGAACCTCTCTTTCAGATCGATTTGGCACGGTGTTCGCGTAAGGCTCGCGCAGCTCGTTCGATGACATCAGGATGAAAGACGATCTTGCGGCCAAACCGGCGACAGCAGAGCGTGCCGCGCGCGACGGCGTAGTAGATTTGCTTGTTATTGACGCCGAGCTTGCGGGCGAGTTCGGGCACGGTCAGATAGTGCCGCCGGGGACGGTCGAGCTTGGCGAGCAGATTTGGCGCTTCCTGCCGCAACATCTCGACGACGATGTTCCGTTGCCAGCGTTTCTTCCCCTCCAGTTTCGGGATGCCGAGGCGATTGAGCTCGACAGCGACTTGATTGAGGTTGGCGACAACGCCGCTGCGAACCCAGCATCTGATCAGTGCAACGACAGAGCGGCGGAGCGACCTGCGCTGCGCGGTACAGTGGGCAAGCGCATTTCGTAGTGCAGCGTCCCGGTCTCTTGAGCAACTTTGCTCGAGCCCGCTTTCGCGGGTTACCGCATCACGCATCGATGCCTTCACTGGCTGCTTTGTCGTCGGTCGTTCCGTCCTGTAATTCGCTGTGCGACAAGGAAGACCGACAGGGCTCCTCCCACCTTGGAGCAGTCGGCAAATTCCCAAGGTCGTATGCCTCCATCTGCGCTACGACATCTTCCGGGACGATCCATCGATCGCTATTGGGGAGCTTTACCGCGGGAATTTGGCGATTGCGAACGGCCTGGTATCCTCCGGTGCGACCGAGGCCCAGCTGTGCAGCGACCGCCTCGACGGTGATGCCGCTTAACTTGCGCAGCTCCTCGACGCTGTAGTGCGGCCGGCGCTGTGGCGGCCAAATATCGTAGGCACTCGCCAATAGCTGTCCCACGACGAGCTTGGCGATTTTGCGCCGTCCGTTGAAAGTCTGGGCGGGAATCACCTTGGCGTTGATCAGTCGATGCAACGTCGGAATCCCGACGGTCAGCCGGCGCGCCGCTTGGCGGACAGTGTCGTAGAGCGGATCGCGACTGGTCGGCTGTCGTGCGCTGGTGCGCGTCATGCTGCCCTCGCAGTAGTTCGCCGCGACTACGGCGAATGAGCGAGGCGATCAGACGCGGTTAAGGTACGCTATGTCTGCTGATAACCGCTGAAAACCGCTGCAAACTGTTGGAACGGTGACGCCGCTCCTGCTTTAGGGCAGCGAGAGTGCTCGATACAACTTGGCTACCTGGCTCGAACCGTGCTGTCGGCTGGAGGATCCGGCCATGTTCGGGAAACCCATTCGAGCATAGACTTGTTGAATTCGCGCTGTTCAGGCAATCCGTCGGGCGTGTTAGCAACCCGGCAAGCTTCAACCCAGAAGTCATCCCAGGGAAACTTGTCCGAGCGCCCGCCCCTATCCACACTTCGGTACTGCTGCTCGGGTGCTTTGGCTAGTTTTTGAGATCGCGAGCTTACCCAAGCACCGAACACGCTGTTATTGCTTAAAATTTGGGAGTTCTCAAAAGATACCTCCTTGGGCAGGATAGTATCTATCCATTCGTCGGAGGCAATTTCTGGCTTCTTAGAAGGTTCACCAATGTCCAAAAACTTGAAGAATATACCCTCCACCTGATTTGGCTCTCTGTTTAATCAAAGTGACAGCCTCAAGCCACTCAGGGCGGTCTTCCTTCGGCACCGGCACAACCGAGGACGGCGCCAGGGGGACCGGGCGTTTACCACGCGTGCCAGGAGGGGTGATCACATCATCGACCCGCTGCCACAGGCGAGGATCCCAATGCCGGATGGCCTCTAGCAGTCGTGCTCGCCCTGTCCAGGCAACTTCCTGCTCCGGACCACCAGTCGTAATCTCAGCAACGCTGGTGCGTGCAGAAATGAGCTTCTGTGACGGATGTGGCATTAGTATCTCCTGTAGAGGCGCTCCTACGGGGATCCGTAACGAGCGTCGATCCGGCACAGAAGCCAGAATCCGGGATCAGCTGCGGAACACCCCGATTGATTGTAGTCCGTAACGCGGTGCCGGGTGTTCGACGGATGGAGTGACGCGGCTCCGGAGAGTTCGCCGACTTGTCCTGTTAGGCGCGCTTCGCCCGCACCGCGAATCGGGGGCGTTAGTCCAAGAGGCTCTGATCATCGCGTAGGTGATGCTCGATCAGGCCGCCGGCCATCTCAGGAAGGCCAGGACCGGCGCAAAAGCAACCATTGTGGTACGCCATGCGAGGATTCGTGGCCGAGGCGGTGCACAGGATACCGTACAGCGACATCATCAACCCTGCGCAAGGAGAAGCAAATGAGCAAACATCGTTTGTCAAACTTTTCGGGTAGCGTCACACGGCGCGGACGGAGCTACTGGATCCGCTATTCGGGGCCGCGAGATCCGCTGACCGGCAAGCGTCGGCGGATCTGCGAGACCATCAAGGTAGCGACGGAGCAAGAAGCTCGGAACGAAATCACAAAGCGCCAAGCAGCGATTCTAACCGGCGAGTTTGTCCAGCCCACGCCGCTAACCCTCGGCGCCTATCTCGAAGAGTGGTTCGTCAATTACTCGGCTTCGCCGAAGACACGAGAACGCGTGCGAGGGTACCTCGATAAACAGATCCTGCCATTTCTCGGCAGCCTTCGCCTGCAGGCGCTCGACAAGGAGCGGATCCGCGCCTGGCACGCCGCACTCGCCGATCGCGGCCATTACCGCGGTGGTCCACTCGCCCCACAAACGATCCGCAACTGTCATCGTGCGCTGCGCCGCGCGCTTCGCGACGCGATACCGCAATTCCTGCCACGTAATCCCGTAGCGGACGCCTCGACCCCCGCGGTGCCGTTGACCCAGAAACAGGTATTGGCGCGCGCCGATGCCCGTCTCGTGCTTGACCGGCTTGCCGGTCACGCTTACCTGCAAGGGGTCGCAGCGCTGGCGTTGGGCGGCGGGTTGCGCATAGGCGAAGTCATCGCACTGACTCTCGGTGACGTCGACTTCACCACCAACTCGGTGTTGATCAGCAAGGCGATCTCGGTGACGCGGGCGGACGGACGTTATCTAAAATCGCCAAAGACCGCCGCGGGCTATCGGAAGGTCGAGATCGATCCAGCATTCCTCACTTATCTGCGCGCCCATCTCGACCAGGTCGCGGAACAGCGCCGAGCGACCGGCGGCATGCCGCCCTTGGCCTCGTCCGATTTGCTGTTCACCCGTCCCGACGGCACGATGTTAGATTCCTCGAAAGTATCGCGCGACTTCGCCAACGTCAGACGCGTCCGTAGGCTCCCAGAAGTGAGCTTGCACGGGCTGCGGCATTTCCACGCCTCGGTCTTGCTCGCCGCCAATTACGATTTGCCGCGGCTCGCCCGGCGCTTAGGCCATGGTTCGCCCGACATTACATTGCGGGTCTACGGCCATACATTACCGCATGACGCGGACCCGGCGGCCTCTCTCGTCGGCGCGGTGCTCGGAGCGCCATCCCCGCCGAACGCTATTACGCGGTAATGGCTAGGCCACCGGCCGCGCCATGCCGCGCGGCCGGCGCCGCACACTCAGCGATCGGCGCGCGTATTAGAGAGCTAGAACGATACCAGAACGAATGCGGTCGCACCGGTTGACATTCACCTCCACGCTGGATCAAATATTGGATCAGACGGATTCCAGTTCACGAAGCGTTCCTATATAAGGTATTGACATAACTGGTCTGGAGAGGTGCCGGAGCGGTCGAACGGGGCGGTCTCGAAAACCGTTGTCCCTCTTACGGGGGACCGAGGGTTCGAATCCCTCCCTCTCCGCCAGTCCACACCTAACCGCTTGTAAAGCAAATAACTTCATAACATCAAGCAGTTATCGATCCTTCCGGGATACACGGAAGGGATACACCGATGGTTCGCTACAGGCCTTACGTCCAGCAGTGGAAGGGGAGCTATCGTTTCCGCAGGCGCGTCCCCGATCATCTCAAGCCGATCATCGGGAAACCCGAATGGGTCGCCGCGTTAGGCACGAAAGACAAGGCCGAGGCCAACCGCCTCGTCGTTGCCCATATAGGGCAAACCGATCAGGTCATCAGCGACGCCGAGCGAGGCGACTACCCGCCGCTTCCCCCCGACCGCATCGAGCCGATCGCCTATGATTGGTGGCGATGGTTTTGTCAGGAAAGAGCGAAGCTGCTCAACGTAGGGGTCGGGTTGGTCAGCAATGGTCTCGATCCGCGCGGGTGGGCGTTGACAGGCGAGACGGAGTTGACGGATCTACTTGCTCGATACGTCGTCGAAAAAGGTCTGGATTACCGACCCGCCTCGGGGCCGTTCGATCGGATAAAACAGCGGTGCCGGGAAATCCATCACCAGACCGCTTATGGCTATCGGCCAGAGATCGACGATCGATTGGCCGCTGCGAAGCAAATCTGGGATGCGGCAGACGATCAACTCGCCGCACTCAAGAATGGCAAGCCGGTTGTCAGCCAACAAACTGTCAGCCTATCGACGTCAACAGCGATACCGTGCCCATTCTCGACCATCATCGACAAATGGGCTAGCGAACGAAAACCAACCGCCAAGACGGCTTATAGTTGGCGGAAGATCATTGATAAACTTGTTTCCTATCTGAAGCACGATAACGCTGTCGCTGTAAAGGAAGACGACCTAATTGGTTGGAAAGGTCATCTCATAAGTTCAGGTTTAAAGGTTACGATTGAAAACCATCTGATCGTGCTTCGCACCCTCTATAATTTCGCCACCGACAACAAGCTGATCCCCATCAATATAGCCGCCAAGGTCAAATACAGGGCGAAGAAACAGCCCGGCACCAGGCGGCTTGGATATACGGAGAATGAGGCCAAGCGGATTCTCGTCGCGGCCCGTGCTGAAACAGACGCCCTGTTGCGTTGGGTTCCATGGGTGGCGGCATTTACGGGCGCTCGCGTTGATGAGATTTGTGGCGCGATGGTTGCCGATGTCGAGGTGTTCGATGGCGTTCCATGTCTGCATATCCGGCTCGACTATCGGGAAGCAGGGGCCGAATTGAAGACGGTGAACTCAGAGCGTGTTGTCCCGCTGCATCCTGCCTTGGTCGACGAAGGTTTTGTCCAATATGTGAGTTCACTGCCAAAGGACGGTCCCTTGTTCCCCGATCTCACCCCTGATCGGTTTGGGAGGCGAAGCGGGAACGGCACAAAGCGCATCGGTCGATGGGTGCGCGGCGAGAAAGTAGGCATCACAGACCGCCGCAAGGCTCCAAACCACTCATGGCGTCATCGGTTTAAGAGCGAATGCCGTGACGCCTGGCTCCCAGACGAAGTGAAAAACGCGCTGCTCGGTCACGACGACGGATCAGCCGCCCAGGACTATGGCGAGTTCTACATTCGGACGGTCCTCTACGAGGCCATAACGAAGATCAAGTCTCCGTTGGACAAGGAATGGGCGACTGGCGCAGTCGAAGTAGCGGGAGCCTGACACCTCGATTGCTCGGCGGGGTTTCGCCGCAGCACGGACGGCATCATGGGGCTTGCGACAAAGACCTACGAGCGCCCGATTCGTGGGTGATCGCGATCAAGGTTCTCTCCGATGGGAACCCGCCGAAGATTCCTTGGATGGGTACCCTATCAGGGATTCGGCACCCCCTCTTTTCCGCTATGCAACCCGATCGGCCACGCTCGGTGGACCGGGAACGGCGAGCCTCCTGGAGCGCTACGGTGCGATGGATCGTTCCATCGATTTCGGGGTCCCTTTTGGGAAGGGTATGGGGCGGTTGAACTCCCTGATTAACACATCATGGCGGATCAGCGGCCTTGCCTCGGTCTCAGGGAACAGAATTCAGTCGGAAATGCCGAACTCTCTGAACAAGCCGACGATGCACGACGAAATTTCGCGGCACCTTGCGCCGTTGCGGCGGTGGCTTCGCTGAACAGGTGGCGGGGAATATTGAGAAGGGCAAAGCGCCGACGCTCCTCTGGGAGCGCCTCGAAATCCGCCTCGATGAAAATCTCGACGGTCTCTTCGCTCGAATAAATCTCGACACGAACCGCGGCGCTGCCAAAATCGACCTCGTGGCGTCGCCCGTTCTTTCTCCGAATGATGGCGTGAGGCATGGGCGTCTCGCTCGAAGTCGCGGCTGGTCGGTCGATCAGTATCCAAGCGCCGAGATAATAAAGCCGACGCCGTAGCGAAGCCGTTATGTGAGAGTGCTGATCGGTTTATCCCGAAAAAGCCCGGTGAGCCGCATATCGTTCCGCTTGGTTCCTAAAGCAGCTTCGTGGAGCCGCTCGACGGGTTGCATCGGCCCCACGGGGTCGCCGTCGATGTCATAGGGGAGCCCGAAATCAAGCCGGTAGCCTGCCGTCACGACTGCCGTGTAGCCCATGATTGCCCCGAAGGCGGGCACGTGGCCCCGGCGCTCGGAGTAGTGTTCTTGGATCGCTCGTTTAAGCCGTCGATCGCGTTCATCACTGCTCAACTGCCAAGTCTCGGAGCACACCGGCACCAGCCGCAGCCGGGCACTTGTGAGCAGCGCAGCGACAAAAAGGGGTTCGGGTATAGCCCTCTCCGTTTCGCAGCGTAGATGGGGCTTGAACGCTGTCCTGTATGCAACCTCTCGGGTGAGAATGCGTTGACACGCCTCGTCTTGCTGCTGTCGCGCGTTCGCCGCCATGACATCGGCGACGAGTGCCGCGTCGACCTGGAGAGCGTCGGCGAGATGTTGTGCAATCAACGGTGGCATCTTGCCGGTTGTCAGAAGTTCGCTGAGCGCCTTGTGGCCGTTGCCTACATCACGGTAACCGAGACGGCGGACAAGCTCGGTCCGACTTATTCTGAGTGCACGAGCGCGGTCTAAGACAAGTCGGCCTAGCGAGTATTTCTCTTCGCCGAATCGCGCCTAAATCGTTTCTGAACCCATTTGGCCTCCGTCCGGTGGTTGTCCCGGACGCGGCCTGACGACTTTGGCGGCTTGATCCGGCGCTTTAGTCGTTGTTGAGGCGGCGACAAGCTGACATCAAATCCCGCTG
>Ga0306920_100008410_pt1 | contig 13696 bp, 16 predicted proteins | sample flu12Cox44000170_FD_204666 | JGI IMG/M metagenome (GOLD analysis project Ga0306920, IMG submission 204666) | Lab enrichment of tropical soil microbial communities from Luquillo Experimental Forest, Puerto Rico - flux4day.12C.oxic.44.000.170 (v2)... | ecosystem: Environmental > Terrestrial >... | reverse complement strand
CGGCGATCGGGTGAGGAGATGATAGTCTCGAAAGTCGGGACTGCTCGTCTGCCAGTGAGAGTTCTTTATCTTCGGGGGCAGAGCCATGACCGATGCACGGGACACGCCTACAAAGTTTCCGCGAACCCTCCTTACGGGGCGCGACGAACCGAAATGTCGTGTCATCCTGCCGCAGGCGCGAAGTGGTTGGTCTGAGCCTGTGCTGTTTGAGTGGGAACTAACGGCGGAGTCGTGGACCGACGAGCACCCACACAGCGAGTACAACTTCGTGATTGAAGGGCAGCTGTTCGTAGAAGCCGGCGGCGTAACGGTCGAGGCACCGGCGGGCGATGTCGTCCGAGTTCCGGCCGGAGCAACAGGCAGGTATTGGGCGCCAGAGTATGCGCGCCTGCTTGCCATTTACGGACCCAGTCAAGGCGGGTCGAGCAAAAACCTCGGCTACCAAAAGCTGAAGAGCCGCCAGCCGCAGTAAGAACGCTCAGCGGTATAGCACAGCCAAGAGCGGTCATCGGCTCCTTGAGGCATAATCTCCAATGACAGGACGAGCACCGACGACAGAACGTGGGTGGTCGCCGCATAGATAAAGCACGCGCAATCTAGCTTATTGGCTCGAAGAATAACCGGGGGAGTCGTCATGGCCGAAGGTTTGCGCGACGGTGCGATGCGCGACGAGGAAAAGACGCCAATCCCCGATCAGTGGTGGAGGTGAGTCGTGCCTGCCCTTCTGTACGGGTTGTTTGCCTGCTACGCGGTGACGGGCAAGTGTGACCTGCGCATCGAAACCGGGGGTCGCGACATGGCGGTCTTCGCATCCCTGGAGGATTGCCAGCGTTTCGAGTCGGCTTCGGCTCATCAGCCGCCAGATAAGCAAGGAAAGTGGCCGGTTGACGAGAGCCACTATTACCAGTGTTTTGGGCTGACCCCCGTGTCGGTGCCCGCGCCGGCGGCTGATGCGTCCCGCCCTGTATACAAGACCACGGCCGAGGCACTGCAGCGCGACTTTCAGACTAACCCCGACGCCCTCACGCAGAAGATCGGCAGTGCGGTTGTCGAGATCAGCGGAACGGTCGATAACACGGCAATTGCAGACGGCGCAGCGTTACAGCTATCGGGTGACTCGTGGGATGTCACCGCATGGCTTACGCCAGAGGGAATAAAGGCCGCCACAGGGATCTCAAAACATCAGCATGTCACCCTGCGTTGCGACAGGATCGGGACTCTCGTGGCTGGATCCTCCAAGCGAAGGCCGGCAATCGTCGAAGTTCGCGACTGCAAACCGGTCAATCCCAATGGATAGGAACACTAGCCGCACGCCACACGACCCTGAGGGCAGCCTACGCCGATAACGTGCCGCTATTTGTGTGGCTCATTGCCTTGACGTGCTGCCCTATTGCGCAGGCGGGTGATCATGCTCAAGTGCCGCGGGAGGCCGCCTGCGGAATGGCACGCTTCCCTCATTTCGATCGCACGCTCATGCTCGAAAATACATCGGAAACATCAGTGCCATTTGGCGATGGCAAGGGCACCGCATACGGTATCGCACCGGCGTCAACCAATGCGAGCAGTGAACCTCAAGGCTGCACGTCATAGTTGCTTCATCGACCGCGCCCAGGAATGGGCCCTGCCCCGGTCCACGCGCTCCGAGTGTCCGTTTCGATAGTAGGCCAAGGCGCCTAGTGGCCGCGCTTTTCGAGTCTGTGAACGAGCTCAGTCAACTCGGCCACGTCCATCGCTTCCTCGGTCACAGCCGAGCTGCGCTTGTCTTCGCCGGCGGACGAGGTGCCCGTGGGTGCCCACTCGTTGTGCTGCTCGATCCATCGGCCGTAGCGATCGAACGACCACATGCCCTCCTCGCCGCCCGATTGTATTACGTTGACGAGATGGCTGAATGTCCCGGCGCGGATGGTGCCCCGGGCGCCGGTGCTTCCCAACAGCAGCTCGCAGCGAGGCACTCGCAGGCGGCGGTTGCTCAGGTAATCAAGGCGCTGGCACAAAACGCCCACCAGACAATCGGCCAGCTGAGCGCGAATGCTGCCCTGAATGTCCGCGGGAAATGACATGCAAATGCGCGTCAGGGCTTCAGCACAGGTGGCGGAGTGCATTGTCGCCAGCACGAGGTGGCCCGTCTCCGCCGCGTTCAGCGTAAGTCGCATGACTTCCGGAGTACGCATCTCACTGATCACCAGGACATCGGGATTCTCCCGCAGCGCATCCGTGATCGCTTGCTCGAAGCTCGCGGAGTGGGTCGGGATCTCCCGCTGACGGATGAATGAACGCCGATTCATGTGTACGTATTCGAGCGGACTCTCGAGAGTGATGATGTTGCGCGCCTGCGTGGCGTTCATTTCCTCGATGAGCGCAGCGAGGGTTGTGGATTTGCCGCTACCGGTTGGACCCGAGATTACGACGAGACCGGTCGTCGGCTCGATCAGTCTCCGCAGACCCGGATGCAGATTGCAGGACCTGAGGTCACTGATCGACGGCGCCAGCAGGCGCACTGCGAAGGCAATGCCGCGGATGGTTCTGAAAAGGTTGATGCGACAGCGCGTGCCAGCGACCTCTAACGAAATGTCCGCCGAGCCCCGGCTCAAGAAGCCAGCCCACCCTTCGGCGCCGAGAAGCTCCTCGCTCGTTCGCTGAAGATCCACCGCGCTGGAAGTCTCGCCCAGCGGCTGAAGCTTACCCCGCACCCGCGTGATGACTGGGCCATCGGCTTCCACGTGTAGATCGCTGGCCCCGAGCTCACGCGCCCTGCGGATCCATTCTTGGAAGATCATGGTCGCTCACCGGCTCGATTCAGTGGCCAACTTAGAGAACCGCGTGGTCTGCCGAGTTCCCCAATGCACACAGGTAGCGAGAGTTCTCCGTCAATTCGGTTTTGTGTCGGGTTGTATGGCTCCACAATTGCGAGACGGCTTAGGCTGAACCGGCTTCGGACCGAATGCCCGAGCCGTGTCGCGCTGGGGCCGACTCACATTGGCTACCGCGCGTTGACGCGCGAGTTCCTTGGCAGCGAGCTCCTGGTATGGCGGGCTTGTCAGCGTGGCGAGGAAGGCAACGACGTCATCGATCTCTGACTCACGCAGGGCTAACGGCTGCATGTCTTCATCGAGCCACGGATCCTGTATGCCGTCACCGTGGTTGTAATGGTCCACCACGTCCCACAGCGTGGCTTGCGAGCCGTCGTGAAAATACGGCGCTGTGACGAGCAGGTTGCGCAGGTTCGGCGTCTTGAAGGATGCGATGTCCTTGTCTTTCCTGGTGACTAGAAAGCGACCAAGTACCGACATCTCACTTTGGATGGCCGCTCGATCGACGTCGATGATCTTCCCCGAATCGATCTCGTGCTCCGCTTTACATGCCAGCGCCACCACATTGTGTCGAATAATGCCAATGCCGATGTTGTGAAAATCTTTATCCATGAAGAAGGTGGTATCACGCTGGTCCTCACTCAAAGCGTGACATTTGTTACAACGGGCCTTAGCGTTGAAAAGATCCCAGCCTCGTTTAGCGGAGTCGCTGATGGCCGTCTCGTCACCAGCCATGAAGTGATCGAACGGGGAATCGAAGGAAAACTGTGTGCGCTCGTAGGAAGCGATAGCGCGCACGAGATCGGTTGCGTTGATCGGGTGGCCGAACACACGACGGAACGACTGCTCATATTCCGGCACAGCGGCAATCTGGGCGACGGCGGCGTCCAGGCTGGGCTGACCCATTTCGCTCGGATTCGTGATGGGGAGAGCCGCTTGCTCCTCGAGAGTCTTGGCGCGGCCGTCCCAGAACTGCGCAACGTTATACAGAGCATTCAGTATGGTCGGAGAGTTGCGCTGGCCGCTTCGTCCTTTGACGCCAATGGAAACCGGTCTTCCGTCCGTGAATGCGCGTGCGGGATCGTGGCAGTTACTGCAGGCAACGGTTCCATCGACTGACAGACGCCCATCGAAAAAAAGCTTTTCCCCAAGTGCGATCTTCTCGGGCGTCTGTGGATTGTCGGGCGGCGCCGAGGCTCGTGTAACCTCCACCGGAACCCCGGTTTGTCGTAGAGACTTGGGGCGTGCGAGCGGACTGTCAGGAGGAATGGGACCCGGGCCTGGCTCTGCTGATATGGCGCTGTCGGAAGCGACACTCACCAAAAACAGAGCCGTTAAAACGGCAGTGTGAAACGGTATTTGGCCACGAGTTCGCATCGGCTTTTCCCTCTTGGGTAGCGCAGGCGCCTGCTTGCTCTGTCATCAGCTCGCGTGTTCGGCAGAAAACCCAGCGTTGCGGGTCGTCCAGCTTGCGCACACGCTCGCTTCCCGGCGGCGTACCTCTCCACTCGCGACTCAGCACTGCTGAGGTGCATACCGTGCCGTCCAAGCTCAAAGCTTCGTCTACGCCTTCCCTGTAACTTCACGGTCACGCAACCGTCACCGCGACGGCGCCGTCCCCGCGCTATAAGCGCGCCTTGCCGACTCCGGTAACGCGCCGTTCCGAGCTTTTCAAGGAGGACACATGAACTACAAGATCTGGTACCGAGCCGTAATCGTCGCAGCCGCCATCGCGGCCAGCCTACCAATCGCAGCTCAATCTGGTGGAGATCAAGGAAATCAAGGAGGTCAAGGCAATCAAGGCGGCCAAGGCGATCAAGGCGATCAAGGAAATGGTCAGAAGTTTCGGCGTGTCCTTCTGATCAGTATCGATGGCGTACACGCGGCAGACTATCAGTACTGCGTAAGTCACAACACCTGCCCGACGCTGGCCCGTTTGGGTTCCAACGGTGTCAACTACACACGCACGTCCACCTCCCGTACCTCGGATTCCTTCCCTGGGCTGATGGCGCTCGTAACAGGCGGTACGCCCAGAACGGTGGGAGCGTTCTACGACGTCGCGTATGACCGCGTCCTCGCGCCGCCCCAAGTCACCACCGGGAATGGCCTGGCGGGCGGACCCTGTACGGTGGGAGCACCCAATGGCACTACGACCGAATATGAGGAAGGCATCGACTTCGACCAAACACTACTCAACGGTGGTGCGCCGGGTGCCGGGCTCACCGAAGGCGGCGTGGCGTCGATTAATCCCATGCGCCTGGTCCGCGATCCAATGAACGGCTGTAGCCCCGTATTCCCCTGGAACTTCGTGCGGACCAACACTATTTATGGGGTCATACATGCAGCTGGCGGTTACACCGCTTGGTCGGACAAGCACCCGGCGTACTCGTCCGTGTCGGGGCCCGGCCCGACATCCAGCAACGTCGACGACTACTACAGCCCGGAAATCAACTCAAACGTGATCGCGCTGCCTGGGGTCGTCACGGCTACCGGTGTTGATTGCAGTACCGTCCAGGACCCGACCTCCGATCTTACCTCCTGGACCAACTCATTCGCGAATATTCAGTGCTATGACGCACTGAAGGTCAACGCGATCGTCAATCAGATCAACGGTCGAAATTCTCTTAACACACGTCGCGCGCCGGTTCCGACCATCTTTGGGATGAATTTCCAGGCCGTGAGCGTAGGTCAGAAGCTCATCGAGAAGACCTCGACCCCGCACGTTGTCGGTGGCTATACCGGCCCTGACGCCACCCCGACAGCCCCGCTGCAGGGGGAGATCACCTTCGTCGACGCGAGCATCGGTAACATGGTGAAGGCGCTGGAGGCGCAGCGTCTGCTGAAGTCAACGCTCATCATCATAACTGCGAAACACGGCCAGTCGCCGATCGACCCGGCCCGCTACGTGCCGCAGCTCAAAGTCGGTTCGAGCCCCGCCACGGTGTTGGCGCAAGCAGGTTGCATCCCGGAATCGGGATCACCGCTGAATCCGAGTGGTATTGGCCCGACCGAAGATGACATTTCACTCATCTGGCTCGTGCCGTCGTGCACTGCTAGTTTTGCGGTCACTCAGCTCCAGCAGGCAGCCGGCGAGCTCGCCATCGGTGAGATCTTCGTCGGGCCGACGCTCGCAACCATGTTCAACCCGCCGGGCATTCCGCCCATGGGCGACTCGCGCACGCCGGACCTCATCGTGCAGCCGAACATCGGACACACCTACACCGGAAGCACGAAGAAGCAGGCCGAGCATGGCGGTTTCGAATTTGATGACACCAATGTGATGATGCTGGTATCGAATCCCTCGATACGCCCCAAGACCGTGCATGCTTGGGCAGAAACCATACAGGTCGCGCCCACCATTCTGAAAGCGCTTGGACTCGATCCCAAGAAGCTCGATGCGGTGCGCGCCGAAGGCACCGCAGTATTGCCCGATCTGTTCTAAAGGCGCTTCTGTTACCCACCCGGGCGCGCGGCTTTCGCCGCCCGCCCGGGTGGGCATTGTCTGACTCAGAGCAGCCGGATCGGTCTGCGAGTCTGCTCTGCCCACATGCCCAGAAGCGGCACGGCTGCGATCAGGATACCGAGCAACATCGCGGTGTAAGGGCCGTACTGACGCGAAATATCCATGACATTGCGGCTGAGATGCGGCCAAGCCGTGACCACGGCAACCACTAGCAAGAGTGCGATTCCCAGCGTGTCGAGCGTCAGCAGGCGCAGCGTCGACCGACGCGAGCTCTGCAGCTCCAAAACTGCTCTCCGATAACGTGCGCGTTCCTGCTGCCGTGCACGCGTAGCCCGCTCGATCGTGTCTGTCTGCGATTCGGCTCGTATGCGCGCCATGAGCCGGGCGTCGAAATCCGTGCTTGTGTCGAGGTCACTGAAGAGCGCCTGCAGGTGCTTGTCGAGTTCGGAATCAGGTGTGCTCATGCGGTCGCACTCACATTGCCAACGGCAGCGCTCAGGCGGGCGCGTGCGCGATGCAACAGCGTTTTCACTGTTCCAACGGGCATCGCCAACATAGCCGCTACCTCCTCGTGGGATTGCGCTTCTATATAGAAGAGCATGATAACTTGCCGTTGCTTCATAGGGAGCTGATCGACGAGCCGCAGGATCGCAGCGCGGTCGACGATGACATCGGCTGATGGAACAGGATTGATCGCTTCCACTGCCTCCATCACTTCCGGGTCGCTGAGAGACGACTGCGGGCGTCTCGCCCGCCGCGCTGACAAGCTCGCGTTTCGGGCAATCGTGTAAATCCACGTGGACATTGAGGCGCGCCCATCAAATACGGGCAGAGCCCGCCACACTTTAATGAATACCTCCTGGGTCACGTCTTCTGCAGCCTCACGGTCGCGAAGAAAGCTGTACGCCAACCCAAAAACCTTGCGACGGAAAGCGGGCAGTAGCAGGGCGATCGCCTCATCGCGACGCTCCGCCCGCACGAGCTCCATGAGTCTGGCGTCGGTCAACACGGCGTCGCATTGCCCGTTTCGTCCGACCCGATGTTCTCGTGTCCCTCTAAGTCAAGGCGTCTGATCGCCACCGGACGCGGGCTCTTCGCGTTTCGGGACCGACGCGCTTCTCCCTTCCACGAAATAGAAGATTAGATAGGCGGCGCCAACGGCGACCGCGATCCAGCCGGCCCCCCCCAGCGGAGCCCGCAACCAGTCCTGCCCGCCAAACGTGATCGCGAGGCCGACACCGAGCCAGATCAGACCGCGCAGAAGATAGCGTGAGCGTGGCGGTGTTTGCTCGGGCTGCGGAAGTGACTCCGGCGGCAGCTCCAGCCCCTTCTCGATGGCCGCCATTCGCTCCTGATGGCGAGCGTCAACCTCGTGCATCCTGCGCCGGTGCCACACCACGATCCAGACGATCAGTGCACCCAAACTCACAGTGACCGAGATAATGGGAATCAGCAGTCCCAGTGCCGGAATTAGATTCTCATTTGACATGGTCACAGCCTCTTTTCAGCCGATCAGTGTGTGCAGGAGCCATTCGATCTCCAAACTGTGCCGCGCGATGAGATAGCCGGCGATCGCACCGATCATGGCGGCTGACAGGGTATCGCTCATCGCAACTTTCTGGGGTAGTCATTCTCGCCCATCACAGGGGTTGATACGCGTAGGCAGCGCCCCGGGTTTCAGGGTTCAGGCCTTTTTCGCGGCCAGGGTGAAACCCCGCGGCCCGCAGGTGCGTATCAATCGAGTGAACCTCTCCCGGTGCCGTTCGCTGCCCAACTGAGGTGCTCAATTCGGTGACACTCGGTGCAAGGGTTTCACTCGCCGACCTTGACCTGTCGACCCGGGAAGGAGCGGGCACCGCGCGCCAGCGGTTGGACGCGATGGCCCGGCGCCTCTGCGGCGAGCTTGCCAGACGGCAAGACCTTTCGTTTCAGTCGAACTACGCTGCCTGCGTGCACGACACCTTGGCTGGGGCGCTGCCACAAGCTGATGCCCTCGCTGCGGCCAGAAACGCGCGCACTGCACAGCGCAGCGTGCCCTAGAGGCGGCGCTTTACGCATCCGATTGGGGAGCGGCTCTACTGGTACGCCGCCTCGCTCGCCAGCGCAGACGGGACTCCGTCCTCGAATCGGAGCATCTCGTGCCCACCACGAGCTACGGTCCAGATTAGCTGCCTGTCGCTAGCGCTGGCGGTGAGCGGCGGAGACTCACGATTCCTAGAGACGCCGCTGTAAAGTACTGGCATGCCTTCACGGGTGTACCTGCTGTCGCTTCCGGAACGCGTGATCCGCTCGGCGCTCGGCTTCAGCGCAGGACTGCTGCGTGAAATCGGGGAGGTTGTCGTGCCACGGAGCGTACGCCGCGGCCAGCTGTACAAGAGCCTAGTGGACACGACGCTGCACTACATGATCGAGCAAGTCGGCGGCGCCCAGGGTGTCTACCCGCCCGAGGTGGCGCAGACTCAGGCTTTCCTTGCGCGGCGTAGCATGGGTCACGCCATAGAGCTCCTCGGCATCGCAGCGTTCCGCGTCTCTCCAGTATGGGTATTCGCGGCGCTCGCTGATCTCAGCGGCCTCGGGCGGCGACTGATCTCAGAGATTGCGGAGGCATTGAAGGAAGAGGGCCTGCTGGAGAAGGAGGCGCAGTTCGAGACCGTCGATCAGCTGCTCGATGGCTTGGAGAAAACCTCATCACACCTGGCGCAGACGATCAATGTGCCGCCGCTTGATGTCGCAAGGCTTCGCAAGGAGTGGACCGAAATTCGATCGCAGGCGCGTGAACTCAAGCCCGTCGACCTTCCTTCTGTCAAAGACATCAGCAGCCGATGGGAAGAACTGAAGCAGGAGGCCGCGCGACAAGGACGCTCGACATTCGCGACCTCTTCCGTGATGGCGATCTCCGCTGTTAGGGCGCTGCCCGATCGGGCGCGTTGGCTCTCGTCGTCAACACGCGCAGGCGCGGCGCGCACCGGAAAATTCTTCTATGCAACGATCCTTGAGGACTACAGCCACACCCTCGGCGAGCTTCGCGAGGTCGGCTACGTTACTTATGCGAGACGACAATTGAGCCCGTACCTGCGCGCCTGTGTAGATCAATTCTCGCGCCATCAGCGTTCGATGACCGAACGGATGATCGAGAGAATCCGAAAGAACTGACAATTGAAGACTGCTTGCGGTCGGATTGGGGCCTCGCCCGCGACTGCCGGAAGGAGACGAGCACTATGAACAAGCATTTGCTTAACCGCCGTCAATTCACTGCGCGTTGTGCGGCCTTTGGCATATCGTTTCCCGCCTTGAGCGCAATGATCACGAGGCAAGCAGGCGCACAGGTGCCTGGCACTGGCGCGGCATCGAAACCTGCAGCGCGTACCGTAAGGCTTCCAGATAACACTAGCGTCACGGCGCTCGGTCAAGGCGGCTGGCATCTCGGTCAAGGAAGGCATCCGCCGGCGGTTGAGGAAGAGGCGCTACGCACAGGCATTTCGCTCGGCATGACGTTGATCGATACGTCTGGAAATTACGGAAACGGGCGCTCCGAGCAATTCATTGGTCACGTCATCTCCGGTCAGCGCGACCGCATATTCCTGGTCTCCAAGGTGGAGGGCAATGAAGTGTCTGGAGATGGCATGGCGCGTGCCTGCGAGGCGAGCCTCGCTCGTCTCGGCACGAACTATCTCGATCTCTACTTGCTGCATTGGCCGGTCTCCAGCACGCAATTCTCCGGGGTTGTAGCCGGATTCGAACAACTACGCCGGACCGGGAAGATTCGCGCTTGGGGCGTTTCGAACTTCAACAGTGGCCAGATGGAAGATCTGTTCCGTGTTCCAGACGGGCATCGCTGCGCAACCAATCAGGTCCCGTATAGCCTCAACAACCGTCACATTGAGCGTGACCTTCTGTCATGGCACAAGCAGCACAATGTGCCGGTGATGGCGTATTCTCCGCTTGGCGGCGACAAGAGCCTCCTGGTAGGTGACCGCACGCTGGCGCAGATCGGCGCTCTGCATGAATGCTCGGCCGCCGCAGTTGCGCTGGCCTGGGTCATTCGCAGCGGCAATGTTATCGCAATTCCCGAATCGGGCTCTCCGGCGCACGTGAAGGAAAACGCTGTGGCACTTTCATTAGCGCTGACGCCGCAAGACCTGCAGACATTGGATGCAGCGCATCCAGGACCATTCGGCGCAAACTAACGTGGCGCGTGTAACTTGCGCGGGTCATCGACCGACTGAGGCATTCTTGTGCCCGCCCGGGGCATCCCTCCATCTCGCTCGCGCAGCCCTCGCGCTCGGCTGCAATCCGAAGGCCCGCGAGCTGGCGTGAATTGGGCTTCAGCTGGCCCTTTGCAACGCAGGCTTTGACTGCGGAGGCTGAGAGTCTAGAAGAGAGGGGTCAGTCCCGTGCATTCTGTTATTGAAAGCAACGACACTGACCCCTGGGTTCATCTACACGTCGAACAGTCCTTGGCGATGCTCACTGCGCGGTCATCCAGTCGTCTGATCCCGCCACCTTAACCGCCACATCCGAAAAGAAGACTCGCACGGACTTTCCGTCCCCCGTTGTCCCCTCGTGATCGGTGGAAAGAAGCAATGGGCCGGCCTTTTCATAGCCCTCCCACGTTCCCGTATAGAGGCTCGGGAATCCCTGTCCGGCACGGTGGTAGACGAATTCCTCGAGTCGCTTGTTTTTGCCAACGTAGAGTTCCCAGGTGTCGCCGGGCGAGTAGCCGCCCTGCGAAGGGTATTTCACCATGACTCGTCTCGCGGGCTTCTTACTGATAGGCATCTCCTGCATGCCCTCGTCGGTCACAGTCGCCCAGTGCAGTCCAACGCGGTGGTCACCGCGGGCGCGGCGCTGAGCCATCTCGACCTCGCGCTAGCCCTGATCCGGCGCGCGAGCCCGGAGCTGGCCAACCTAACCGCAAAATACCTGGTGGTGGATGCCCGCACCTCGCAGTCGATCTACTCGATCCCCGACCATCTGGCGCATGCCGATCCGCTGGTGAGGCAATTCGAGCGCTGGGCACGCAGACACCTGGCCGAAGGCTTCTCGCTCGATCAGGCCGCGGTGGCGCTGACCACCAGCAAGCGCACCCTCGCGCGCCGCATGCAAAGTGTGCTGGGCAAATCGCCGCTAGCCTACTTCCAGGAACTGCGGATCGAACGCGCTGTGCATCTGCTCAAGACTAGCCACGCCAGCGTCGACCAAATCGCCGCCGAGGTGGGCTATGCCGAAGGTGTAACTCTGCGCGCGCTGCTGCGCAGGAGGCTCGGCCACGGCGTGCGGGAAATCCGCCGCAGCCTGTAGGGCCGGATCGCCCGGCTCAGCCGGGGCAGCGCGCGAGGGGTCGGTCGGTCAATTGCTCCCCTCATATTTGGAGAGGTCCTCGTTGATTCCGACCAGGCGGAACACTTGACCTCCGGGAGCTTGAAAGTAGAGGTGGGAGTCCGGCACTGGAAGCACCTTGACGCCGAAGGCAGTGATTTTCCGTTTCACTTCTTCGACGTCGTCGGCCCGCAGCTCCAGAAAGATCGCCTTCAAGAAGTCGTCATCACTCAGGGCGTCCTCCGCGGCGTAGGACACACCCTTGTGGGCCGACACGCCACTCCCGCTCCCATACAGAAACGCGATGTGGAAGTCGTCTCCGATTCGAAAGTCATCCTTGTCATCGAACTCCCGAGTGAGTCTGCAGCCGAGGACATCGCGGTAAAACCTCCGAATCCTTTCCCGCTCAGCCCGCGCACTCGAAGCGCCGCGTGATTGCTGAAAATTACCCTTGCCATGGTTACTTCTTTCCCAAGTGGGTGCTCTCACTGGGGTAAGGCTCCTGCAGAACGGCGGCGCCGGTCTCCAGCAGGGACTTCAGGTTCGAGATGACCTTCGGCCAGCCCCCGGACACCGCCTCGATGAATTTCGAAGGTTCGCGCTCGATGGTGTGGGTGATGGAGAGCTTGACCGCCGTTCCACTGGGTTCCAGTTCCATCGTGCATTGCGAGTCGCCTTCGGCCTTGAGCTCGGGCTTGCTCTGGTGCTGCCAGCGGATCACTAAGCGTCGCGGCGGCTCGGCCTCGAGGATCTCGCCGGCATCGGCGATTCGGCCGTCGGGATACAGCATCTTCCACGAGGATCCCGCCGTCCACTGGCTTTCGCAGTACACGCCGAACCAGTACTGCTTCATGAACTCCATGTCGGTCAGCGCCGCCCACAGCTTCTCCGGCGTGGTGCGAATGTAGGTCACGTAGACAAATGTCGATCTAGCCATTGGGTTTCTCCAATCGTCGCTTTAGATCTGCAAGCGCCTTCAGGCGCGGCTTTTCGAACTTGGCAATCCAACGCTCGTAGATCTCCTGCAGCGGCACCGGATTGAGGAAGTGCAGTTTTTCGCGGCCGCGCCGCACGGTGGCCACCAGGTTCGCCGCCTCCAGCAGGTCCAGGTGCTGCGTCACGCCCTGCCGCGTCATGTCGAGGTGCTCGCACAACTCGTTCAGGGTGCGGCCGTCGTGCGCATGCAGCAGGTCCAGCAGCTTGCGCCGGCTGGGATCGGCCAGGGCCTTGAACAGCAGATCGGTGTCATGTAGGTGCTCGGCCATGGACGCCAAAGGCAAGTATTAACTTGCCTGAATGATAGGCAAGTCGGACCTTGCATGTCAAGTACGCCCTGGTGGCGTCCGGGCTACCTCGATCTGTGCACTCGGCGACGGTTGGGGGAGCACACCCAGCACGTCACGAAAATGGAAATCACAGCACGCTATGAATCATCTGGCGGGTGAGGAGAGCCCACCACAACGGCGGTCGAGGCAGCGTACGAACTCGGCCATCAAGCAACATTGGACACGAAAAAATGCCCGCTAGTAAGCTGCCGCTCATGGTGGACCCGAACCCTTTGCTAGGCACGTGGAAATTGAAGTCCTACGTCGTAACGACGGCCGCAGGCGAGCGGTCAACTCCATACGGAGAGAACCCAACGGGCTACCTCAGCTACGCAGCCGATGGCCGCATGCAGGCGATCGGAATCGCGAGCGGTCGGATAGTCCCTGCCGGCCCGACTCCGCCGGACAATGAGCGATTGGCGCTCTACGACTCGATGTTCGCTTATGCAGGCGCGTACTCGGTAGAGGCCGGCAAAGTCATCCACCACGTCGATATTTCCTGGAACGAAGTCTGGACGGGCACTGACCAAATTCGACTCTTTGAGGTGAAGGGGAACACCCTCACGCTCACCACGCACGTCATGGACGTGACAGGTGCCAGGAAGGCTCTTTACGTTGTTGTATTGGAAAAGGTCGCGAGCGAATGCTGGCCTGGATCCCGACGTTGATAGATGATCAACAGTTTGAGCGTGCCGAAGTTCGACGACTATTTGTGGCTGAACGGCAACGTGCCAATCGCCCTGCAGCGGTGGGTATATCTGGGCACGGAGGATGACGCG
>Ga0306920_100008409_pt1 | contig 13696 bp, 14 predicted proteins | sample flu12Cox44000170_FD_204666 | JGI IMG/M metagenome (GOLD analysis project Ga0306920, IMG submission 204666) | Lab enrichment of tropical soil microbial communities from Luquillo Experimental Forest, Puerto Rico - flux4day.12C.oxic.44.000.170 (v2)... | ecosystem: Environmental > Terrestrial >... | reverse complement strand
GTGTCCCTGGCCGTGAGGATCAGCACGGGCGTCTGGAGGCCGCGCGTGCGCAGGGTCGTCAGGATCTCGAGCCCGTCACGATGAGGAAGCATGAGGTCCAGGACGACGCAATCGAACGTCTCGTGATTGACGAGGAAGAAGCCTTCCTCGCCGGTCGACGCCACCCGGACGTCGTAGTGCTCACCCTCGAGGCCCTCCCGAATCGCCCTCGCGACTTTCCTCTCGTCCTCGACGATCAGCACGCGCATGTCGCCTAGGACTATATCGGCTGGGCGCCACGGATGCACCTGACACGAATGTCATGAACTCTTCAGTAGCACCTGCCTCGGGATGCGATCAACATCGGTGGCGGGCGGGAGCGTGCGGGAGCCGACGGCTGGATCGACCGGGCGTGGACAGGAGGCCTCATGCGACTGATGGTGACGGCGTGGCTGCTCATGGTGGCCACGTGTGCCATGGCAGCGGAGGGGAAGACTTCAGTGAAATACGACCTCGGGCTCGAGAATCCGAAGTGGAAGTTCGTGGCGGGCCAGTGGGTACGGCGCGCCTCGGGCGGGCGCCAGGTCCTCGCCCAGACCGTCGAAACGCAGCCCTGGGCGGTCGCCCTGCTCGAGGATCAGAAGTTTGCCGACGTCGACGTGTCCGTCCGCTTTCGACCGATCTCCGGTAAGGAGGACGCGAGCGGCGGCATCATCTTTCGGGCCCGGGACGCCCGCAACTACCTTCTGATCCGCGCCAACGCGCTGGAGAACAACTTTCGGCTGTACACGATCGTCAACGGCAAACGCAGCACCATCGCTTCCGCACGGGTGAAAGAGCCGAGCCTCGGGGCCTGGCACTCGATTCGCGTGGTCGCGGCGGGTCCGAGGATCCAGGGCTATCTCGACGGCACGCCGCTGCTCGATCACGAGGACAAGACGCTCGCGGTGGGCTGGGTCGGGCTATGGACCAAGGCCGATTCCGTCACCGAGTTTGCCGATCTGGAGGTTACCGGCACACCCGTGAAGTGAGGCGTCACGTCCGAGCTCTATCTCGTCCCAGAGCTCGCGTGAGTCCAGCGAAGCGATTCGGCAGCGGGGATCGGAGTCGTCGGCGACCACGCGGCAAAGCTGAACGTGATTCCCAGCGTGAGCTGCCAGTCGGCAGTGGCACCGGTGAAGCCTCGCCGGACGCCCGCGTCGAGCCACAGGCTTCTCTCGGACCAGGGCTGCCAGATGACACCGAGGAGCGCCGAATCGCGCTGATCCTCGCGCCGCGGCTTCTCTCTGTTCACCTCACCGACCACAGGGCGGCGGCGCGCCGAGCCACATTCGCGCGACGTAGCGTTCCGCGGTGATCCCGAGCTCGTTCAGGTACTGCACCGCCGGCTTGTTCATCTCCGGTACACCCAGCGAGCGCGGGACGCTCCGCACGGTGGCCGCCAGGCGCAGGAACGCCAGACCGGCGGCCGCGTCGCGAGCGATGGTCGGGCCCCCGCCCCAAGGGGACGCGACGTGGAAGCCGACGGTGTGGGCGCCGCGTGTCGCCACCCAGCCCGTCGAGGCGAATGCCTCGATGAAGCCGCGCCGGTCCTCGCCGGTTGCTGCGTGGTCCAGGCCGCACGCCGCGGGAAGGTCCGCGACCTGCATCGCGTGGATCATCACGCCCCCGTCTGGAGCGACCGCAATCGAAGCGCCCGCGTTCGGAAGGGGCACGCCGGGGGAGCCCGGGGCCGGAGGGGTCGGCGGCCATGCGAACGAGCCGTAGCGTCGCAAGAACGGCGCACCGCATATCGCGGGATCGCGGCCACGAGCAGCGGGAGTGCGGCAAGTTCGTTGACACGCCGGCCAGGCTGCTGATACCAGGCATGTGTCCGACCGGAGAGGGGGGCATGATGAAAAGATCTCTCGCGGGCATTTCGCTCGTCCTCGTGGCGCTGTTGCTCACGACCGCAGCACTGGCGTGGGCGGAGGCGCCGGCAGGCCAGATCACGTGGGCCGCTCCGGTCTCGCTGCCGCCGGCGTGGTTCGACCCGGCGGATGCCACGGGCATCCTCATTCCGTTCATGGTGTACTACGCGCTCCACGACGCGCTGGTCAAGCCGATGCCGGGTAATCCAATGGCGCCGTGCCTGGCCGAGTCCTGGAGCGTTTCGCCCGACGGCCTGGTCTACGAGTTCGTGCTGCGGCGGGGCGTGAAGTTCCACAACGGCGATCCCGTGACCGCGGACGACGTGAAGTTCAGCTTCGAGCGCTACCGCGGCGTGTCGGCGAAGATCCTGAAGGACAAGGTCAGACAGATTCAGGTGGTCGACGCGCAGCACGTGCGCTTCCAGCTCAAGGAGCCCTGGCCGGATTTCCTCACCTTCTACGCGACGCCCGCCACGGGTGCCGCCTGGATCGTCCCGCGCCGATACGTCGAGAAGGTCGGCGACGACGGGTTCAAGAAGGCGCCGGTGGGGGCAGGTCCGTACCGGTTCGTCTCGTTCACGCCGGGCGTCGAGCTCATTGCCGACGCCAACCAGCAGTACTGGCGCAAGATCCCGAGCGTCAAGCGGCTCGTGCTCAAGGCCGTGCCCGACGACGTCACGCGGGCGACGATGCTCAAGCGCGGGGAGATCGACGTCGGCTACATCTTCCGGGGAGCGGTCGCCGAGGACATCCAGCGGACGGCGGGCCTGGTGCTCAAGCCCGTCCGCTTCTACGGCTCGCAGTGGGTCCTCTTCACCGAACAATGGGACGCGAAGTCGCCGTGGGCCGACCGGCGCGTGCGACTGGCCGTCAATCACGCGATCGACCGCCAGGCGATGAACGAGTCGCTTTCCCTCGGCTTCTCGCGGATGACGGGCAGCATCATCCCGCTCGACTTCGAGTTCTTCTGGCCGGCGCCGCCCTATCCATATGATGCGGCCAGGGCCCGCCAGCTTCTGGCCGAGGCCGGCTACCCCCGCGGGCTAGAGGCCGAGCTGTGGACCGACACCGGGTTCGCCGAGCAGACCGAGGCTATCGCAAACTATCTCGGCGCCGTCGGCATCAGGACTCGCATGCGCGCCATCGAGCGCGCCGCCTATTTCAACCAGCTCAGGGAGAAGAAGCTCCGTCCGCTGGTGTTCATCGCGAGCGCCGCATACGGGAATGCCGCGACCCGCATCGAATCGTTCGTGTCCGCCGGCGGCATCTACACCTACGGAACCTATCCCGAGATCGAGGGGCTCATCCAGGAGCAGGCGACCGAGCGCGACCGCAAGCGCCGCGAGGAGCTCCTGCGGCGCATCCAGCAGATGATGTACGAGCGCGTGATGTTCGCCCCGATCTGGGACATCGCGGGCCTGCACGCGTATGGCCCACGCGTCGCCGAGCCGGGATTCGGGCTGATCGGCAGCTATCTGTGGAGCGCGCCCTACGAGGACGTCAGACTGAAGCGGCCGTGAACGGGCCGAGTCAGGCGGTGCCGAAGACCTGGTCCCACCTCGTGCGAACGCTGCGCAGGAGCGACGGATAGACGATCAGCCGGCGGAACGGGTCGATCGCGGCCATGTAGACGGGCGTCAGGCGGCCGACGTTGCGCACGTAGACGCCGAAATAGAATCGGTAGGTATTTGCCGTTTCGATCAGCGCGCTCAGCGCCGCGGCGTGGGCGGTACGGTTGATCAGCTCGAGCAGCTGCTCGTTTTCGAACTGGTAAACGACTCGGAACGGTCCCTCGCGCGTGCCCGCCGGGCGGAGGGATTTCGAGCGATCGGCCTCAGTCAGACGGGTCGTGAAAGTCTCCCTCTGGGCGGGGCCCGTCTCACGATCCCAGCCGAAGAGCCGGCCGACGAAGAAGCGGGTACTCAGGAGCGTGTGCACGACCCGCGAGGGGATGAACAGACGCGAGCTCGTGGCCCTCAAGAACTCGTCCAGCGAGATGCCGGAGCGCGTCCGCGGCAAATCGACGGCCCACACGTCATGGAGCGGCACGCCCGCGAGAAAGTCGTGAACCCGCAGCGGCAGCCGCTCGAACTCCTGCGCCGAGATCTGCGGCATCGGGCGGAGAGTCAGCCGGCGCGCGCGTAGGCGACGGCCTTCTTGACCCATGCCCGCAGCGCGCGCGAGTTCGCCGCGATCTTGTCCGGCACGACGACCCGCTCCTTCGACTTTCGCCCCTTGATCGGCTCGAACGGGCGTCCGCCGCTCGCGATCAATTGCGTAGCGTCCTCGGGAGACAACCGCAGCACGAACTTGCCCTGGTACAGCGTGGCGTAGCGCTCCCCCTCGAGGACGTAGATCGGGCAGCCAAAGAGCAGACCGCGCTTCGCTCCGTCGACCGCGACCATCTGGTCGAAGCGCTCGACATCCGCGATAGAGCTCTTCTTCCAGGCCATGCGCCCGCCGGAGCCGCTACTCGTAGCTGAAGGCGCCGAATCGCAGCGGCGTCAGCTCGACGACGGACATGCCGCCGTCGCGGGCCCACTTCAGCATGTCGTCGGCGTACGGGCCTTCGTCGGTCCCCGTATATTTCACGAGCCCCTTGCGAGCCACGTCGACAGCCAGCCGCACGTCGCCGTCGATCACGCGCACATTGGCCCGCCCGCGGACACCGCGCGTGTCCCCGTGGCTTCCGCCGGTGTCGACAGTGAAGTAGGCGCGCTGATTCGTGCGCAGGACGTTGGCCTTGTGCGAGTTGTTGCCGGCCGCAACGCGGAATACGCCGTCCTCGTAGACGTGCCACACGGGCATGACCAGCGGCCAACCCTTTTCATCGACCATTCCAAGACGCATCGGAATCGGCTCGCGAAGGAGCGTCAGCACTTCCTCCTCGGACAACATCCGTGCCTGGGGGTCCACGGAGACGATCTTCATGAGATGTCCTCCAAGGCGTTACAGGTAGAAGCGCATGTCCATCTCGCGGTACAACGTCTGTGCCGCGGCGAGATGTCCACGCGCTTGATCGGCCCGGCCGGTGTGCTCGTAGAGCCCGCCGAGACCGAAGTGACAGTGGGCCACGAGTGGCCGCATCCCGCGGGGCTCGGCGAGCGCCAGCGCCTCGCGGTAGAGGGCTTCGGCGTTTCCGGCATCGCGCGGCTCCAGCCGGGCCGCGATGTCGGCGAGCAGGTGCATGGCATGGGCGGCGAAGCCGGGATGGCGCGGCGAGAACTCGACGGCGAGCGCCGCCAGCCGGCGCGCCTCGTCGATCCGGCCGAGCAGCAGCGCGGCGCGGCCGAGCGCGTGGTAGGACCAGGCCAGGTGGGCCACGATCCCCGTCGCCGCGAAGCGCTCGACGACCTCTTCGCCCTGTCGGAGCTGTTCCAGTGCGACGCTCGCTTCGCCGAGCTGCGCCGACGCCCACGCCGAGGCCGCGAGGGCGCTTGGAAGCTGAATGGCGACGTTACCGCTCTTGAACACGGTGAACCCGTGCTCGCTCAGCTTGCGCGCTTGCGCCCATTCCCCCCGGGTGAGGTGGAGCATGCCCGAGGCGCGGTGCGCGAGACCGACCGTCGTCGCGTGCTGCGTCGGCTCGGCCAGCCGGATCGCTTCGGCGGCGTGCTCCGCGGCCTCGGCGAATCGGCCGAGCTGGACGAGGCTCAGGACGAGCCAGCAGCGGTCGGTCACGGCAGGGGGCGCGGTGGCGCCGAAGTGCTCGTGGATCCACTCGGCGGGTAGGGCCGCGAGATTGTCGTTCGCCAGCTCGACGACGCGCTCGTAGTCGCCGCGGAAGTAGTGTGCCTGTTCCAGGTAGGTCGTGCTGAAGATGAGCAGCCGCAGGTCGCCGAGCCGGCCGGCGATTCCCAGCGCACGGTTGCCGCTGGCAATGGCGTCTTTCAGTTCGCCGAGCAGAGAGTAGAGGTTCGTCAGGGTCGCGCAGACCCGCCCGCGCTGGCGGTCATCGTTCAGCTGGTCGGCCAGGACTTCGGCCTGGCGTACGCGGTTGAGCGCCTGCCGGACGTCACCGAGCTGGGTCAGGACGACCCACAGCGCCAGGCGGATCTCGAGGCTCTGGGTGAGCGTCGACAAGCACTCGGGCATCTGTCCGAGCGCGTCGAGCGCCTGCTCGAACCAGCCCCGGGCATCGCTCAGCGCCGAGCGCGCCGCGGCCTTGGCGCCGGCCTGCCGGAGATACGCCGCGGCCTGCTCCCATAGCTCGCCCCGCACGGCGTGCTGGGCCAGACGCTCCACTTCGCCGCTCAGGCGATCTTGATGGAGGCGCTCGATCGCCGCGACGATGCGGCCGTGCAGTACGCGCCGACGCTCGCGCAACAGCCCCCCGTACGTCACCTCGTGCACGAGCGCGTGCTTGAAGGAATACTCGAGATCGGGATAGAGGCCGGTCTCGTAGAGGACTTCGGCGGCTTGCAGGGATTTGAGGCTGCTCCGAAGCGTTTCCTCCGGTAGATCCGCGATCGCCTCGAGCAGGGTGAACGGCACGTGCTTGCTGCCGATCACCGAGGCGAGCTGGAGCAGGCGCTTGTCTTCGGGCGGCAACCGGTCGATGCGCGCCGCGAGCACCGCTTGCGCGGTGGGGGAGACCTGGATCGTGTGGACCTGTCGCGTCAGCCGATAGTCTCCCGGCTTCCCGACCAGCGCCTTCGATTCCACCAGGGTCCGGACGATCTCCTCCAGGAAGGCCGGGTTACCGCGCCGGATCAACAGTTCCTTGAGCGGGGCCACGCCTGGATCGTTACCGAGCAACGCGTTCAGCAGCTCCTCGGCGCTTTCCGGCAGCAGTCGATCGAGGCGAATCTGCGTATAGAAGGTCTTGCTCCCCCAGGCGTGCTGATACTCCGGGCGATAGCTGACGATCAGCAGAAGCCGCGCCGATCCGAGGCTGTCGACGAGCGTGTCGAGAACGGCCTGAGTCTCGGCGTCGATCCAGTGCAGGTCCTCGAAGATGACGACGAGGGGCTGCTCGCGGGCCTCGCGCAGCAAGAGCCGCCTCACGGCGTCGAGCGTGCGCTGGCGACGCTGCCCGGGGCTGAGCGACATCCACCCGTCGTTCACGGGCACGTCGAACAGGGCCAGGAGCGCCGGCAGCGCCGGCTCGAGGGAGCGGTCGCGCGCGCGCAGGCGCTCGGTCACGCGGTCGCGGATCTCCTGGGCGTCGGCGCGATCGGCGATCTTGAAGAAGCCCCTGAGGAGATCGATCACGGCCAGATAGCTCGTCGCCCTGCCGTACGAGAGCGCGTCGCCCTCGAGCACGCGCCAGCCGTGGAGGTCCTGGGACTGGATGAACTCGTACACGAGGCGCGACTTGCCCACTCCCGGCTCACCGACGAGCGCCACGATCTGGCCGTGACGGCGCGAGGCGAGCTGCTGGGCGCTCCACAGCTGCTCGAGCTCCGCGTCGCGCCCGATGAACCGGGTGAGACCGCGCCGGGCCGCCGCCTGCAGACGGCTTCGCGCCAGCCCGGCGCCCGTCACTTCATAGACTTCGATCGGTTCGGCCAGGCCCTTCACCTCCACGGGGCCCAGGGAGGTGACGGTCACATAGCCTTCCACCAGCTCGAAGGTCGAGCGCGTGAGGAGAATGCTCCCCGGCTTGGCCAGCTGCTCCATCCGCGCCGCCAGGTGTGTCGTCTGGCCGACCGCCGTGTAGTCCATGTGGACGTCGCTGCCGATCGCGCGCACGACGACCTCGCCCGAGTCGAGCCCGACCTGGATCTGGACGTCCACGCGGTGCTTGGCGTGTGCCTGCTCGGAGTAGTGGCGCACCAGCTCCTGCATCCGGAGCGCCGCGAAGCACGCGCGGACCGCGTGGTCTTCCTGGGCGAGCGGCGCCCCGAAGAGCGCCATGATCCCGTCGCCCATCACCTGGTTCACGGTGCCCTCGTAGTGCCGGACGGCCTCCATCATTCGCTCGAGGACCGGATCGAGGAGCTTGCGGGCCTCTTCAGGATCGCGATCGGCGAGCAGCTGCATGGAGGCCTTCATGTCGGCGAACAGCACCGTCACGTGCTTGCGCTCGGCCTCGAGCGTGCTCGGCGCGGCGGGGCTCGGGGAACTATTGGGGGCCCGCTCCGCGGGGCCCGCGGACCGAGTGGTCTCGACGATGGGAACCGAGGAGGCGCGCCCGCGCAGGATTTCCTCGTAGAGCGCGCTCGTCTCCTTCTCGGGCTCGGCCTTGAGCTCCCGTCGCAGCGTGCTCTGGCAGAGCTGGTACTGACGCAAGGCCGCGGCGCGCCGACCGGTCTCGACGTAGAGCTGCATCAACGCCCGATGCGCGGGCTCCTGGAGCGCATCCAGCGCGACCAGGCGCAACGCGGTCTGGATGGCCGCCTCGGTCGATCCGGCCGCGCGCTGGTGGCCGAGGAGCCTGGCCAGAGCCCCGAGGGCCGTTTCGTGCAGGCGCTCCCGCTCGCCGAGCAGCCAGTCCTCGAACGGCGGCTCCTGGACCGTGAGCCCGTCCAATAGGTCCCCGCGATAGAGAGAAATGGCCTGCGCGAGCGCCGCCGGGGCGCCCTCGTTCACGCGCTTCTCGAACTCGACGACGTCCACGGTCACCGCGTCGGGATCGAGCGACACCATGTTGCCGTCGGCATGGAGGGGATCGCCTTCGGCGCGCCGCAGACTTCTTCGCAGCGCATAGAGCGTTTGGCGGAGGCTCGTGCGGGCAGTCGTCTCAACGGTGCTGCCCCAGAGCAGGCTTGCCAGCTTGTCTCGCGGATGCGCCTCACCGGGCGGCATCGCCAGATAGCAAAGGAGGGCCTGCGCCTTTCGTGTCGGAAAGGCGAGGGGAGCGCCGGGATCGAGGTGGGCTCGAAAGCCGCCCAAGAGCGTCAAAGTGAGCCGCGCCATCACCCTCTCGGCGGCCTCACGATAGCACGCGTGTCTATCCCGGCCATGGGCCATGTCGGCCGCGTTGACCCGGGCCAATCTTTTCACGCTGACTTCTACGGATTGCTCACGCCGCCACCTGTACAAGTGCCCATGAACGTCGTGCGGAAGCGGAGAGCGGCGCGCCGTCGAGAGCGAGATCGTGACGACTTGATGTCGCAGGTAATCGCAGCACGGAGCGCGAGATGTTAACGGCTGTGATGGAGGAAGTCGCGATGCTGACATTGTTCGGCATGCTCGTGGCGATCGCGCCGTTTGCCGCCCTGCTCGGCGCACTCGCGTGGACCAGCCGGCGCGAGCGTCTGCGGCGCGAAGCGCAGACGCGTCAGGTGGCGCTGACGGACAGCATTCATGACCGACTCGGCGCCGTGGCGGCTCCGGTGGTGCGCCGGCGCCGCCACGGGTGGCAGGTCAGCATCGCCGTGCCGTTCGAGCGGCCGGCCCTGACCGAGGCGCTGCTGGCCATCGTGCTGGACGCTTTCGCGCGACCGGATCGCGATCGGCATTCTCTGGAGATCGTCCTGACTCGCCAGCTCGACCCGCTGGCGAAGCCGGCGAGCGCTCGCCGGGTCGCGAGGGAGTCGCCGTCATGGACATGAACAACTACGTGCTCGAGGTCGTCGTTCGCGACAGGCTCGCCGAGATGCGGGCGCGGGGAGAGCAGTCGGCCCGGGTCCGCGCCGCGGGCCCGGAGCCGCGTCCGCTGCGGTTCGTGCTGGGGCAGGCGCTCATCCATCTGGGGTGGCGTCTTCACGGCGCCGCGCGGTCTTCTGGGATGACGATCGAGACGATCGAGTCCGAATCGAGAAAGGCGACACATGGAGCGGTGCATGGCTGACGCCGACGTGGCTCTGCTCGCCGAACCGCGCCTGGACAGCTCCGACGGCATCGAGCAGCTCGTCGAGCGCTACGGCGATCGCGTCTACCGGCTCGCGTTGCGCATCACCGGTGTGGAGAAGGACGCCGCAGAGGTCATCGAGGACACGCTGCGGGCGGCGGTGGACTCGGTCGACGCATGTGCGGGCCAGTCGACGCTCGGCTCCTGGATCTATCGGACGGTCGCCCGAGCGGCGCACGAGCGGCGCAGGCGCCGTCAGCCTGTCGACGGGGCCATCCTCGACAACGTGATACCTCGATTGAGCGCCGACGGCCACTTCGAGCCGATAATCGACTGGTCGAGTCGGATCGACGAGCCAGACCCACACGGCACGCTGAATCGGGCCGTCGCCGACGCGATCGATGAGCTGCCGGCCGACTATCGCACCGCACTGATCCTGCACGACGTCGAAGGCGCGTCCAAGGCGAAGATCGCCGACATCCTCACCATCGAGGTGCCGGCGGTCAGCTCACGCGTGCACCGTGCGCGCTTGTTCGTGCGTGAGCGACTGTCACGGCACTTCGCGCGCGAAACTTTTACACGCTGAAGGCGTGAATCGGTCGCCGAGAGGCCGGCATCCCATCGTCGAAACGTCCTTTACAACGAACAACAGGAGGAAAGCCGATGCCGACGAGCGTGAAACCCATCCCGGATGGACACCGCACGGTCGCGCCGTATCTCGCTATCAAGAATGCGGCGGCGGCGCTCGAATTCTACGAGCAAGGATTCGGCGCGGTGGAGACCTACAAGCTGATCGTCCCAGACGGGCGAGTCGGTCACGCCGAGATCCGCCTGGGCGATTCCCTGATCATGCTCTCCGACGAGTTCCCGGAGCTCGGCGGCAAGGCACCGGAAGCTCTCGGCGGGTCGCCCGTGAGCATCCACCTGTATGTGGAGGACGTGGACGCTTTCGTGAAGAGGGCAGTGGCCGCGGGCGCGCGGGAGCTCAAGCCCGTCGCGAATCAGTTCTACGGCGATCGATCCGGCCAGCTCCAGGACCCGTTCGGGCATCTGTGGTGGGTGGCCACGCACAAGGAGGACGTCGCGTCCGACGAGATGCAGCGGCGAGTGCGAGCGCTGTTCGCCAAGGCGCCCTGATCGCTGATGAGCGCCCACACGGTTCGGCGCACCGCGCCTCCGGCGGTCGTGATGGATCCGCCGACTCCGTTCAAGCGTCTGGGTTCCGTCTCGAGGCTCAAGGAATTCGTCACGCCTACCGAGCACGTCCATGTGCTCGCCCATCTGGGCGTCGCCCACGTCGATCCAGAGCAGTGGGAGCTACGGATCGACGGCCTGGTCGAGCAGCCGTTCGTGCTCGACCTCGACGCGCTGCTGAGGTTTCCCGCGCGGGAGGTGACCGCGGTCTTCGAGTGCTACGGCAATCCACTCCAGCCCGACGTGCCCGCACGTTCAGTCGCGAACGTCGTCTGGCGCGGCGTGCCGCTCGCCGAGTTGCTTGCCCGCTCGGGCGTCCGGCCGCCGGCGAGGCTCGTGTGCCTCGAGGGCATGGACTCTGGAACGTTCGCGGACACTCATTGTGACCGCTACGTCAAGGACATCCCGCTCGCTCGTGCTCTCCAGGACGATGTGCTCGTCGCGTACGCGATGAACGGCGCCCCGCTGACCCCCGAGCACGGCTTTCCGGCGCGAGCCGTCGTGCCCGGGTACTTCGGAACGAATGCCGTGAAGTGGTTGTCGCGAATCACGCTGGCCGAGGATCGGCCCGAGGGTCTCTTCACGACAGGGCTCTACAACCGGCGCGGCGACCTCGATGGCGGCGAGCGCGTCGAGCCGGCACGGGAGCTCGACGTGAACGCGGTGATCGTCCGTCCTGCCGACCATGATCGGGTGCCGCCGGGTCGTCATCTCGTCAGCGGGTGGGCGTGGAGCGCGTCGGAGGTCGTTCGTGTCGAGGTGAGCACGGACGGTGGGGTGTCGTGGCAGGACAGCTACGTGGTGGCGCCGGTGGCCGCGCCGACGTGGCAGCGCTTCGGATTTGAGTGGGATGCCGCGGCGCCGGGCTCCTACGAGATTCGTGTTCGCGCGACCGACAGCCGTGGCCGGGTGCAACCGAACAGGGGGCGCAACGCCGTTCACGCCATCACCGTGACGGTCACGCAATGACACCGAAGGGAAGGGGAGTCCGATGCCCAGAGTTCGATCGCTGGAAGGATGGGAGGCCGGATTTCTCGCGAGAATCATTCAGGGAATGGCGCGCCTGGCCCTTGGCCGCTCGCTCAACCCGACCAAGGTTCAGGCTCATGCGCCGCGCACGATGCTCGCCTCGTTGATGTCCAACATGGTCTTCGGCTCGGGGCGATGGGCGGTCGGCCGTGAGCTCGTCCAGCTGGTCCGAATCCGGGTCGCGGCCCTCAACGGCTGTCCCTTCTGAATGGACATCAATGCCGCCGTCGGCGGCAAGGTCGGCCTCTCGCGGCAGAGGATCGAGGTCGCGCTCGGCTTCGACGAAGCCCACGATCTGCCCGAACGCGAGCGGCTGGCGCTGGAATATGCAGGCCGTGTGAGCGCCACGCCCGTCGACGTTCCGGACGAGTTCTTCGAGAAGCTGCAGCGGCTGTACTCGGAGCGCGAGATCGTCGAGCTGACGGCGCAGATCGCCCACGAGAACTACAACGCCAAGTCGAACCGGCCGCTGCGCGTCACCGCCAACAACTTCTGCGAGATCCCGCTGCATCGCGCGAAGGTCTAGCGCGTCAGTGCCGGCCTTTCCTCCGGGCCGGCGCTGACCGCCGGTGCGTTTCGGCCGTCATCGAATCGTACCAATAAGTTCATCCAGCCGTAGCGCGATCCCTCTACCGTCGCGTCGGCGCTCGGTAGCGCATCCCTCCGCGACAACCCGTCGCGCGGGTCACCGCATCACAGCTGTTACCCGTACCAGAAGGAGGAAGACATGCTGCGTGGGACGAGGCGACTTCACCTCTCGCTGTCGGTAGCGCTGGCGGGCGTGATGGTAGCGACCATCGCGACCGGCCTGGCGACTGGCGGTGGATTCCGCGAGAGGGGCGACGACGACCGCGACGGCTACGCGATTGGCCTGTGGGGCGATATGCCCTATTCGGACCTCCAGGCATTGACCGGCGTTCCCAACCTCATCAGGGACATGAACAGGCAAGATCTGGCGTTCACGGCCCACGATGGAGATCTGAAGGGTGGTAACGGCACTGCCAATTCGTTGACACCGACGACCTGCGCGGACGCGCTCTACACACAGGCGCTCGGCTTCTTCAATTCGCTCCGAGCGCCGGCGATCTTTACGCCGGGCGACAACGACTGGACGGACTGTGACCGCCCGTCGAACGGTGGCTTCTCCTCGCGCGAGCGTCTGGATCACGAGCGACAGCTGTTCTTCAGCACGCCCTTCTCGCTCGGGCAGCGTCGCTTGCGCCACGAAGTGCAGACGGAGCCTCTGTGCCTCGGGGTGAACGGGTTCGTGCCCTGCGTCGAGAATCGCCGCTGGACGCTCGGCGGCGTCACCTACGCGACTCTGAACATCCAGGGATCGTGCAACAACCTATGCGACACGGCTCCGGACCCGGCCGAGTACACCGCGCGCAACCTGGCCAACATCGCGTGGATGCAGGCGACCTTCCAAGCCGCGCAGACACGCCGCTCGGCCGCGGTCATGCTCATCACGCAAGGCAACCCCGGCTGGGACCTGAGCGACGGAACGCGGGCGCCCCTCCGCGACCCGAAGACGCTGGTACAGACGGACGGCCAGCCGGACGGCTATCACGACTTCCTCAGTGCGCTGCGCGACGAGGTGATCGCCTTCCGCAAGCCGGTCGCCTATGTGCACGGCGACTCGCATTACTTCCGGATCGACAAGCCGTTTCAGGATGCCAGCGGCCGTCGCATCGAGAACTTCACGCGTGTCGAGACCTTGGGCGACAACGCGCCGAACGGGAACAACGACGTGCACTGGGTGAAGGTGCTCGTGGACGCCCGTAGTCGCGAGGTCTTTGCGTACCAGCCGCAAATCGTGCCCGCGAATCGCACCGCTGTCCCTGCG